>ENA-ORCR01000217-ORCR01000217.1-marine-metagenome-genome-assembly--contig:-NODE-217-length-54074-cov-3.688612_pt1 | contig 54074 bp, 50 predicted proteins | sample MGYA00237782_ERZ508514 | MGnify/ENA primary metagenome ERZ508514 (study PRJEB26185, sample SAMN06268960) | marine metagenome | isolation source: Eden Landing Ponds, San Francisco, CA, USA | place...
GCCCGAGGCGGGATTTGAACCCGCGTCACGACCGTGACAGGGTCGTATGATGGGCCACTACACCACCCGGGCACGCACTCATGAGTTTAGCGGAGGTGAATTTAAGACTTTCCAAACGAAGGTCCCGTGGCACGTGGGCCCACGCCATACATCCCGCTCTTTCATCTATTGATTACCAAGTCTGTAACTAATAGAAACGAGTGCGTCCGTCGAAATTATACATTTCAGGTACCTCATAGTCTGATCTGACTGTCTTTTCCAAGAACATCTCACAAATGATAACCTCAACGGAACATACTTGCATCCCCAATACAGTTAGGTCATATAGCGGAGTGACACGGTGGACACTCCGGGGACATCGCAATGAGTACGAGACCGGACGCTGACGATGAAAGTACAGAAATGCCGTCGAACGTGCTGTTGCTCGCACCGTCGTTGAGTGGACAGGAACAGGACGTCTGTCATCAGTTGCTTCACGGGAGCGACGCCGACGCGAATGGATTGCTGGTCACCTGTCTCGAATCGCCGCGAGACCGCCTGGCCGCGTGGACGGACCACGACCACGCCGAGACCGGTGAGGTCGCAGTCGTCGACGTCGACATGAGTGCTCGGTCGACCGCGGCCGCTGACGCGGTGACGTCGCTCCCGGCGAACGCGACTATCGAGTCGGTCTCGACGGAGGAGGGCCTCGTCGACCTTGGCGAAGCTATCGACCGCCAACTCACTCGATTGACCGCCACTGGGGAGACGGCGGTGTGCTTGCATTCGGTGAGTGACTTGCTCCAGCACGGCGACGAACGGGGCGTCTTCAAGTTCCTCACAGTGCTGACGAACAGCGTTGCCCGCACGGACGCGGTCGCACACTACCACATGAATCCGGACGTCCACGACGCCGAGACGATCGAAACGCTCGAAGTCCTCTTCGATAGCATCGTCGACCTCCGGACAGCAAGCGTGTCCAGTGAGTGACCATTCGGACACCACCGTTCAGATTCAGATGAATTCAGACGAAACGAGTCGGGCCGAGTCGACGATGGTCAGGTCAGCGTCCAACAGCGGGCTCTCCTCGGTCGTCGTCCTCGTGGCCGACCGAGACCCATCGGTGACTGACGAACTTGCGACCGTTCTCAGAGGGCACTTCACCGTCCGGTCGGCCTACGACAGCGCCGACGCGCTCGCGAGCCTCGACCCCGAGGTCAGCGTCGCGCTGGTCGACCCGGATATCCCCGGCCTGTCGGTGCATCACGTCATCAAACGGGTCCAGACCGACGCTGTCGACTGCCAGATCGCCGCGCTCACCGACGAACGCATCGATCTCGACGCGAGCGCGTTCGACGAATACCTCGTCAAACCAGTGGCACCCGAGCACCTGACTGCGACGGTCGAACGCCTCAGCAAACGCGCACTCTATCGAACCACGCTCGAGGAGTACTACCAGATTGCGAGCGACCGCGCGACGACCGACGACCCCGAGCGCCGTGCTGAACTCGAGCGCAGACTGTCCGAACTCGACGACCGGCTGGGCGACGCCATGGGCGGCCTCGACGGCGCAGACGCCTACGACGCGGCCTTGCGCCAGCTCGACGTCGACTCCTGAGCGACGGTCAATCGTCCACCACCTGCCCGGCTCGATTCCCACCGACCCCCCGATTCCACCCGCTCGTCAGACGATCGTCTGACGCACGAAAGACGCGTGTTAACCCCTCTCAGTGGCTAAAATACCAGTTTGAGCATCCGATGCTTTTTGTGTTATCGGACGTGAATGTCTGATCGAAATGAGCGCAGGCTCCCCCGCCCTCCGTCGAACGCTCGGGCAGGCGCTCGGCGACCTCGTCGGGTACGGAGAACGCCTGGCCTTCTGGGCCGGCGTCGCCCTCCCGTGTGTCCACCTGCCGGTCCTCGCGTTCGAGGGGCTAACCCCGCGGACGATGCCGCTTTTGGTCACCCTCTGGACCCTCCACGCCATCACGCTGGTGGTCGGCGGCCGGTACCGGCCCGACGGCGAGTGACGTGTCGCCCCGCAACTCGAACGGCCGTGCCCGAGGTACCACCGAGAGTGACCACGACTCTCTCGCCCAGGGACCCAGAGCGGTCGTTTTATCTCCCGTCCCGGCCCACGTCGAGACATGAACGTGAAGTCCCGCCACCACCTCCGCGCCGACGCCGTTTCGGCCATCGAGGACGCCCTCGACGAACATCTCGGGGTCACACTCGATGCCGATAGCTTCGAGAAGGTCGAATTCGACGACAGCGACTGGAACGTGGTCCTCGTGGACGGCGACCCGCTCGTGCTGTACGTAGAGCGCGAGGCGCGTAGCGCCTCGAACGAGAGCGGCGGAGCCGCGAACGCCGGGGAGGACGAACCCTTCCTGACGGTCCAGGGCGCGAACGCCTACCCGCCGGAACGCAACGTGGTCACAGTCGACGCTGGCGCCATCTCCTTCGTCTCCGACGGCGCGGACGTGATGCGACCCGGCATCGTCGAGGCCGACGATTCCATCGAGTCGGGCGACCTGGTTGCGATCAACGAGGAGGGCCACGGCAAGTTCCTCGCCATCGGCCGCGCGAAGACCGACGGCGACGACATGGTGGGCGATTCCGGCAAGGTCGTCGAATCGATCCACCACGTCGGCGACGACCTGTTCGAGTTCTCGGTCTGAGGACGCGAGCGGTGCGAGCGCGTTTGCTCCAGGGGTTGCGCCCGGGGTGTGCGGGTAGCACCCCGGGCGGAAACGGTGTTTGCGTGACGAGATGTTCTTGTTCTCGGTCTGAGTCCGCGAGCTTCGGGGAGGCGTGGCGGGAGTCTCGGCCGGCCAACGCGAGCGCGGCCGCCTGTTCAGTACGCCTCGTCGATCCGGTCGTACTGGTCGGCCGAGAGGGACACCTCGGCCGCGCCGACGTTCTCCTCTAGCTGTTCGACCGTTCGCGCGCCGAAGATTGGGACGCAGGTAAACTCGCGCTGCTCGATCAGCCAGCGGAGTGCGATCTGTGCGGCCGAGGCACCGGTCTCCTCGGCCACCGCCTGCACGGCGTCGAGGACGCGGCGCTGGCGGTCGGAAAAGTCCATGTCCCAGCCCTGCAGGTCCGCACGAGACCCTTCTTCCGGTTCGCTCACGTCGTACTTGCCGGTGAGGAACCCGGCGTCGAGCGGCGACCACGGGCAAACCGCAAGATCCTGGTCGGCGCAGACGTCGAGGTAGTCCTGCGGCCGGTCGGCGGCGTTGAACCGCGGCTGGGTGACCTCGAAGCGTTCGAGGCCATCCACGTCGCTCGTCCAGAGCGCCTTCGTTAGCTGCCACGCGGCCATCGAGGAGGCGGCGAGGTAGTGGACTTTCCCCTCCTCGACCAGGCGCGTGAGCGTCCGTAGCGTCTCGCGGATCGGCGTCTCGTCGTCCCAGCGGTGGATGTAGTAGACGTCGAGGTAGTCGGTGTCCAGGCGCTCCAGCGTCCCCTCGATTTCGGCGCGGACGTTCTTCCGCGAGAGATTGTCGCCGAATCGCGACCGAGCGCTCCAGTACACCTTCGACGCGATGACGTAGTCTTCGCGGTCACGCTCGGCGAGCCATTCGCCGATCCACTCCTCGCTCGTCCCGTTCGGGTCACCGTAGACGTTCGCTGTGTCGATGAAGTTGCCGCCGTGTTCGTCGAACGCGTCGAGCAGTTCGTGTGCGGTCTCCTTGTCGGTCTCGACCGTCCCGTCCGACTCTTTGGCGAAGCGCCAGGTACCGAAACAGACTTTCGAGACGTCGACACCGGTCGAACCGAGTTTCGTGTACTCCATAGGCGACCCTGGCCCCGGGGGAGTGTAACGCTACGGAACGCGGAAACGTCCACCGCGACACAGTCCGGGGGGCATGGACGCACGCCCGACGCTCACCCGGCGTTCTCGTCCTCTTCGTACTCGTCTTCGTAGCGTTCCATCGCCATCTCGTACCCCTCGGCCGCGAGGTCGTACGTCTCCCGCAGGTCTTCGATCGGCGTCTCGGTCGCGTCGACGCGCAGGTCGTCGTACGAGGGCGCCATCTCTCGGTCCTCGGTCGAGCGGACCAGGACGGCCGCACTCTGCACGTGTAACTCCTCGCGCTTGTCGCCGCCGAGTTCGTGGCCGGCCGCCAGCGCTTCGATCAGTCGTTTGGCCAACGGCGTCTCCGGGTCCACGCCGGGGTCCTCCGGCGCGTCGGCGGCCGTCGCTTCGTAGGCGGTCGAGACGCCCTCGATGACGTCCTCGCCGGTCAGCAGGTTCCCCGCGACGGTGTAGTTCTCGCCGACGACGTCACCGAACCAGGGGCGACACTCCTCACCGGAGAAGGCGAACTCCCCGTCGGCGCCGACGCCGTGGAGCTGGCGTTCGGCGCGACCTTCGTCGGCGTTCAACAGCGCGTCCAGTGCGTCCTCGACTGCGAGGCAGTCGTCCAGGTACTCGATACCCTTTCGCCCCAGGTCGACGTTGACCAGACTCTGGGTCGCGACTGCACCGTTCTCGCTGGCGAACGGACAGAGCGTCCCGACGCCGGCCAGCCTTGTTGTCACCGCGACGCCGTAGCGAGTCTGTACCGTCCCATCGTCGTCGGTGTATCGCTCCCGGACACAGATACTGAAGGTCATACCCGTGGCATCGACTGCGCGTCCCGTCAGTCTTTGGCCGAGACCGCTCTCGCCACCTTCTCACCAGATATGTAACTGAAACAACCGCTAGTCGAATGGAGGTAAATGATTGCCCGTTACATTTATTTATTATCTGTCTGTATGCCATATTTGCCAGTAGCTAATCGTGGGAGGCGTCGGCCGCTCCGTGGGGGAACGGGACCTGTCACGGCCGTATATCGAGTGACGACTCTGGCCACTGTGACCGGTGTCACCGGCCATCAGCCACTCGTAAATGAGTTAATATGTTGCAAACAAATATAAACTATTATATTAGTTACCGGCATGTGTTGATCTGATTGCACGGGGGAAGTGCACTTGAGGGAACGCACACAGGGTAGACCGAGTCGTACCGACGTGGAAGTTGACCTGCAGACGGAGTCAGTGTGCACGGAATGTGGTGGGCAGTTACGGGCTGCCGACACTGAGACGGTCTGTGCAGAGTGTGGACTGGTCATGGCCGAGGACGCCGTCGAGCGCGGCCCCGAGTGGCGGTCGGTCGACGACGAGTCGGACCGGAGACGCACGGGCGCACCGCTGTCGGCGTCGCGCCACGACAGAGGACTCTCGACAGAGATCGGATACGGGTCAGGCGCGGACGTCTCCGGCCCTCGCCAGCGACAGCTGGTCCGGATGCGCCGTCAGCACAACCGTGCCAGGCTCGACTCGAAAGCCGAGCGCAACAAGCTCTACGCCTACACCGAGATTCGGCGGCTCGTCTCGGCGATGTCGCTCCCGAAGTCCATCCGCGATCAGTCCTGTTCGCTGTTCTCCTCCGCCCAGTCAGAGGACCTCCTCGCCGGGCGCTCGCTGGAGGGATTCGCCGCTGCCGTCGTCTACGCCACCTGTCGAACCCAGTCCATCGCACGGACGATGGACGAAATTCTCGACGTCGCCCGCGCCGACCGGAGCGAACTCAAGACGGCCTACGACGCGCTCAACCGCGAACTCGGCCTGCCTATCGGACCGGTCTCGCCGCGGGAGTACCTCCCGCGCTACGCCTCCGAACTCGACGTCGGGAGTGACGTCGAACGCCGCGCCCGGGAGTTCGCCGCCATGCTCGTCGAGTCTGGCCGCGTGGGTGGGAAAAATCCCAGCGGCGTCGCCGCGGCCTGCCTCTACAGGGCCGCCAACGAGCACGACATCACCGTCAAGCAGAGCGAGGCTGCCGACCTGGCCGACGTGTCGCGGATGACCATCGGATCCACGGTCGGCGACATAGACGACCTGGCCTAATCACTCGGCTTGGACCACGGTCCGGTTTTCGCGTGTTCTCAGCAGTGGTGACCGACTCCAGCCGACGTACACTCTTCACTCGAACTTGGGCATCCACTCGAACCGCTCCGTCCAGACGAAACGGACCGTCCAGATGAACCGCTCCGTCCAGACGAAACGCTCCGTCCAGACGAAACGCTGCGTCCAGACGAAACGCTGCGTCCAGACGAAACGCTGCGTCCAGACGAAACGCTCCGTCCAGACGAAACGCTCCGTCCAGACGAAACGCTCCGTCCAGATGAACCGTCCCATCCAGATGAAACGGGCCGTCCAGACGAAACGCTGCATCCAGAAGAAACGTCCCGTCCAGATGAACCGCTGCGTCCAGTCGAAACGCCCCGTCCAGATGAAACGGGCCGTCCAGACGAAACGGCCCGTCCAGATGATTGGTCCATCCAGGCTAACCAGCCCGGAACCGGATTCGGGTGGGGGTACCAGCGGCGGGCCGAATCGAGATCGACACGTGGCGTGGCTCAGTCCCCGTATCCTGGAAGCTGTGGGGACTGCTCGTTGCGTTCGTCTGGCTGGTTCAAATGGTCTTCTCGTGTGTACATTCAAAACGGATGACGAGGCCACTAGAGACATGATAGCTATCGCGGGAGCGAAGGGCGGCTGTGGGAAGACGACGACGACGCTCGGTCTCGCCGCAGCGTTCGCCCGCTCGGGCGTCGAATCGCTCGCAGTCGACGCGGATCGGCAGCTACCCGACCTGCACGTCGTCGCCGGCGTCGAGCGCGAACCGACGGTTGCGGCCCTCGACCGCGACACGAGTTGGCATACGCTCGCCCAGGAGAGCGCTGGGACCGCGGGTGCGCACGTCCTCCCGGGCAAGAAACCGACCGAGACGGTCGAACTCGACGCCGCTCTCGAGTGGCTCGACGCCGGGGCGACGGAGGTACTCATCGACTGTCCGTCCGGCGCCGGACCCGACGTTGTCGAGGCCATCTCGCTGGCCGACGGCGTCGTCGTCGTGACGACCGGCAGCGAACAGAGCCTCGACGCCGCCGCGACCACCATCGACATCGCCCGTCGGCTGGACGTCCCTGTCGCCGGTGCGGTCTTCACCCACTGTAGAGCCGTTCCCGAGGCCTTCCACTCCCGGTTCGACGTCCCGGTCCTCGCGGTCGTTCCCGAATCGGACTCGCCCCTCGCAGACGACGAGGCCAGGACCGAGTACGAACGCGCCGCCGAGGACCTGGCTGCGGTGACGGCGAGACGGCCACCCGAACCCGAACGAGCGGACCACGAGCCTCCAGCCCGAGGCCACGACGATGGAGCACACTCCACGGGCGCACCCGCTACGGATACGACCGCGAGTGGCGACGGCACGCCGTCGGCACCCAGCGATCCTGCCTCGGACGCCAGCACTCGGCCATCGGCCGAGGACGATTCAGTAGCGGGTGACCGTGCGGACGAGTGGGACTGGCAAACCGAGAACGAATCCAGCCATACACGCCGACAGGAGGCAAACGACGGGGATAGAACCGAAGCCGACGGCGGTGGTGGCGCTCCCGACCACCGTCGGGATGCCACGGGAGAGGCCCCGCAGACTACCGACCGGTCGACGAACGCCGCTCGACCCGACGGTGAATCGAGTCGGCCCGCGCTCGATGCGATGGACGTCGACCTGGGTGGGCTTCCGCCGGGGAGTCTCGCCGTGGTGGAGGCCCCGCCGGCCAGCCAGTCCGAGCAGTTGCTCTACGGGTTGACCGCCTCTCGCGGCACGCTCTACGTCTCGACAGTTCGGACCGAACGAGCGATCAGGGCGGCGCTGGAGGCTGCACCGGTGCCAGTCGGGAGCCCGACGGTGCGCCACGTCACCGCAGACCACCTCTCCGAAGTGGCGGACCTCCTCGACCAGTTGCCGGACGGGTCGAACGTCGTCATCGACACGATGGCGCCGCTCGAACGGACCGACAGCGACGACTACCGGGCCTTCCTCAACGACGTGAAAGCCCAGTTGCTCGACAGTGACAGCATCGCCGTGTTCCACTGTCTCTCCCGTCCGACGGCTCCTGAGCACAGAACGACGACCAAACACGTCGCCGACGCCGTCTTCGACGTCGAACCGACCGGCACCGGCTCGGACCGCGTCTCGATACCCAAGTTCAGGGCGGCCGATGCCACGCCGCGGTCCGTCGAGCGAGTGCTCTCGGCGGAACGCCACACCGGCCATCCACACGGGTCCGCAGAGACCACCACTCGTCGTCGGGCAGCGACTGCTCGAACGACTGAGAGTCGTTCGAACCGCGGTGCCGAAAACGACGGCGCCATTCAACCCATCGATTCCGAGGACGACCCGTAGCGCCCCCTCAGGCCGGACTGCCGGCTCCTCTCACTGCGTAGCAGCGTGTGCCCGCGGACGGCGGGCCCGATTCGCAGAGTGTGGCGAAGAAACGAGCGTGCGACGCGGCCCCAGACCGTAGCACCGCGGGTTAGACCGGTTCAGAGTTCTCCGTGATCTGCCGTTCGCTCTCTTCGAGCCGTTCTGTCAGCGTCTCGAAGGCCGACAGCGCTGCCGCGTCCGGGTCAGCGTCCCGGAGCGGTTGGCCCGCTTCGAACGCCTCGGCGAAGCCGGGCCGTTTGGGGACGACAGTCGTCGTGGCACCGAGTTCGTCTTCGACTCGGGCGGCTATCTCGCGGTCGGTCGACTCTGTGGCTTTGTTGAGCACGACGCCGGCGACGGGTGTGTCGAGTTTGTCCGCGAGGTTGTACGTCCGGAAGGCGTTCAACAGCGCCGGGCGGTCGGGCGTCGTCACGAGCAGCGCCGCATCCGCGCTGTGGATCTGGTACCCAACGTCCCTGGCCAGCCCTGCGGGACAGTCGACGACGACGCGGCCGTACTGTCTATCCACCATCGCGAGTACAGCCGGAAGTTCCGTCAAGTCTGCCGCTCGCGCGCCTGCGAGCGTCCGCCCGCACGGAAGGAGGTCGAGTTCGTCGACCGTCTCGACGGCCTCCAGCGGCGCTGCGCGCCCCGAGAGCACGTCGTGGAGGTCTGGGCCGCGACCCCGTGGCAGGTCGGGCGTCGCGAGGTCGGCGTCGACGGCCACCGCGTCGAGTTCGCGCGCGAGGTTCAGCGAGACGGTCGACTTGCCGACGCCGCCTTTCCCACCGCAGACGGCGAGTATCATCGCCTCGAGGAGAGGGCGTCGCTCGGTGGCGACCACTCGTCCAGCGACGCGAGTACTTCCTCCGGGTCCGACGCCTGGTCCGCGTCGGCCCGCCGCCGTGAGACGACTTCGACCGCGTCTTCGGCTTCATCATCGAGTGGCGGTGCAGGCGTGGCGTAGCCGACGCCGACTGTCTGACCGGGTTCCAGCCGGGCTTCCCAGGTTCCGTCGGTCCACTCCGGAGCCGTCACGTCGCCCAAACGCGGCGGCCAGACTGGCCCCTCAAGCCGGTTCGCCAGCCTGACCAGCTGTGGCGTCCCCCGTTCGTTCGTGACGGTCGCCCGCACGAACGTCACCCCGTTCCGTCGCACAGTCTCACAGTCCGATACCTCGTCCATACCGGCATTGGTCGCCCGTTCATGTATAAAACTACACACGCAATTCCGCTGCATCCCCTCGTGGGAAACGCATCACTCAGACGATAGGGGCCGCCGGAATGGAGTGTTGGACGACGCTCAGTCGTCCGAGAACATCGAAGCGAGGCCGCCGCTGTCGTCGGTGGCGGCGTCCGATTCCTCGCCCGCTTCAGTGGATTCGGACTCGGACAAGCCCGACTCGCTCTCGCCAGTCGTCGCCTTCGGGGCCGGTCGGTCGTGTGGGTCCGCTTCCGGTTCGTACTCGGCAAGGCGGTGGAGGCCGCCCGGCGTCCCGAGGACGTAGACGGTGTCGCCGACGTCGAGCGTCTCGTTCGCGGCCGGGAAGGGGATCGGTTCGCCCTCTCGCACGATGCAGAGCACCGCGACCGGTAGCCAGTCCACGAACTCGCCCAGGAGTGGATCGCCGTCCCCGACGGTGACTGCTGTGACAGTCTCTTCGGCCTCCCAGACCGTCGCGACGAGTTCGTTCACGTCGCTCGCAGTGTCCGGCCGCGTCACCAACCGATAGGACCTGTCGGGGTCGAACGCCGTTGCGTCGTCCCTGCCGACCGTCACCGTCGCGACGTCACCGACGGTTTCGCGGATCGTTCCCGTCGCGACGAGGCGACCAGTATCGTCACCCCCAGCGGTCCAGACCTCGATCGGATCACCGGTACTCGCCGACGGTGAGGGGTTGCCCTCGACGGCAATTGCGACCGTTCCCGGCGGGAGCGACGGACCGACGCCCGACGGACGGCGCCCGACCGCTAGCGACGAGACCGACAGGTCGGCCTCGATTTCGGCGTGGACGTGGCCCACGTCGAAGTCGCGCTCGATTCGTGCGGCGAGGCGCGATTCGAGGTCGGCCTCCGAGAGTCGCCGCGGGAATCGCATGTGCCGACCGGAAAGCAGTCGCTTGGTCTCATCGTCGACTGCGGGGTAGCCGTCGATGTCGTCGACCGCGTCGGGCAGCGAGAGTTCGACGACCAGCCCGGCGGACTGGACGAGTCGCGCGATTTCGCCACCGGCGTCGATCCGTGGCACGTCGAAAACGTCGGCGGCGAAGTGGTCGCCGATGCGGCGGCCGACGTCCGCGGTGACGGCTCCAGCGCTGAAGACGCCGAGCAGATACGCCGCGCTCGCGTGATGGAGCTTCGGCGTGTCGGCGATGATCGAAAGCTGGGTCAGGGCGTCGATGTTCAGCGACATCGTGACGAACGAGAGGCCGAGTAGTACGCCCAGACCCACAGGCAGCGGGCGCGTGCTGTAGCCGCGATAGAGGAACGAAACCCCCATCGCGACGACGCTCGCGTAGAGTCCGAACCCGAGGATGCGCAGGAGTGCGGTCATCGTCCAGTCCGACACCAACTGGAGGGGCACCGCGACGCTCATGGCTCCGCCTCCAGGGTGTCGTCGCTCACCTGACGGATCCGCTCGCTCCCCTCGCTCCCGACGACGAACGCCTCGTCGGCATCGTCGACAGAGTCGATTTCCGGTCCGAACGCCCAGCCGCGGTGCTCGTCGCCAACACGGCGGATTCCGACGACCGACAGGTCCGAGTCGTCGTCCCCGATGGCCGCACGGTCGTCCTCGTCCAGTCGGACGCGACGCACCGCCTGGCCGGCCCCTTCGAGGTGCGAGAATGCTTCGAAGACGTGGCTCGTCCCCCGCGAGGTGACGCGGATCTGTGCGTCTTCGGCGTCGAGGACCGTCCGAGCGTCCGCCGTCCGGACGGCGACCGTGAGGCGGCCTCGGCCACCCACAGTCGCATCCTGGGCCCGTTTCCGCGTCTCGGTCTCCACTGGCGATGGCCCCCGCACGCCAGCGTCGTCCCGCGGCCCTGTCTCGTCTGCGTCGCCGCTCGCACTCAGGACCCGTCCAGAGACCGTCGTCTCGCCTGCGGCGACGACGACTTCGTCGCCCGGAGAGAGCCCAGTGGGCAGGAGCGCGTCGAACGTGACGGCCCGCCAGCCGTCGGGGACGCGGTCGGCGAGGTCTCGCGACGGTGGCGCGGCCGCGATGGAGGCGCGACCACGGGCGTCGATGGACACGGCGGCGTCGACCAGGTCTTGGTCGTGGCGCAACTGGTCTTCGAGGCGAGTCTCCAGTTCCGATAGCGGCAGGTCCGCCGGGAGTCGCCACGCCCCGGTCTCCAGCGTCGTCCGCAGTTCCGGCGAGAGCGAGGGATACCCTTCGATGTCGCGTATCTCGCCGGTCGCACGGACCATCACCTGGCCCGACCCGTCGACGCTGTCGACCGCCTCGGCCGAGAGTGTGCGCTGGCTTTGACTGGCCTGCGAGAGGTCACGCGGTAGTTCCTCCGCCAGCGTCACGCCCTGGCTGTTGGCGTACAGGGCGAGCATCAGTGTGACGAGCGCCGCGACGACGAGCCGCGGCGCCTGCTCGACCGTCGACCCGACGAGGCCGACCGCGTAGCCGTTGGCACCGGCGATGGGCAACGCCAGGAGCACAGCCGCTGCACCCGGGAGGGTGTAGTTGCCGTAGTACTGCACCAGGAAGCTCCCGAGTCCAACCACGAAGGCCGGGACGACCCCCACCAGGAGCCCGAACGAGATGCCGAGCAGGACCTCGACCGGCAGCGAAATCATGGCTCCCTCCTCGTGACGGCCACCGCCGCGAGCGCTGCGATAGCGAGCAAGACGGCCACTGGGCCGAAGCCCGGCCCCATGCCGAAGCTTCCGGATGAGGTGGGCGTCGGGGTCGGCGTCGGTACGTCAGTCGGCGTCGGCGTCGGCGGTGCGGGCGTCGGGGTCGGGACCTGCCACTGGTCCAGCGGGTCGACGTCTGGTTGCTCCCACTGGTGGACCGGGTACTCGTCCGTCGCCATCCAGATGTTCGCACTGTCGAACCCGTCCAGGTTCTCGAGTGCGTCCTCACCGGTCAGTTCCTCGGTCGTGAGAGCGGTTCCGACCTCGGCGTCGTCACCCGAGGAGCCGTTCACGTCCGCGACGGTCTCGTCCCAGTAGCTCTCGCTGACGATGCTGTTTCCGTTGGAGCCGGTGAGACCGCCGACGTCGACCTCCCCATCGACCTCGCTGGCAGCGTAGGACGTTCGGATCGTCCCGGTGTTGCTCCCTGCCAGCCCACCACCGACCTCCTCGACGTCGACACTCGCAGTGGCGTAGGAGGCCGTGAGGGCGTTACTGTTGACGCCGACGATTCCACCGCCGACAGTCGTAGCCGAGACCGTCCCAGTTGCGTACGAACCCCGGAGTGGTCCCTCGTTGACGCCGACGAGTCCGCCGACGACCTCCTGCCCGGACACAGTCGCGTCAGCGTACGTGGCGACCATCTGTCCTGCGTTGACGCCAACGAGGCCTCCAACGTTCGAGGACGACGCGAGCAGTTCACCGGTTGCCGAGGACCCAGTTATCGACCCAGTACTAATGCCCGCGAGAGCGCCGATGTTCTCGTCGCCGTTGATCAGCACATCGCGGAGGGAAACGTTCTGGACAGTGCCCGCTGTGAGACCGAACAGTCCGACGTTCTCCGCTTTCGGCCGGACGATAGTCAGTTCGGATATGGTGTGGCCGTTCCCGTCCAGTGACCCGCGGAAGGGCTCGTCGTCGGTCCCGATCGGTTCGAACCCGTTCCCGGCGTTCCACGTCTCGGTTTCGCTCGCGTCGATGTCCGTCTGCAGGACGTAGTGGGCCGCCAGGTCGTCGTTCATCGCCTGTAGCTGTTCGACGTTCGTGATAACGTACGGGTCCTGTGGCGTTCCGCTCCCCGCCATCTCGGAGAGCGGCGACGCCGTCCCCGTCTGTTCTGCCTGTTCGTCTGCGGCCGCGAGGCCGACCGACGGCCCGACTAGCGACACTGCCAGCAACACCAGCAGCACGCCACCCAGGGCTGCCGACCGCCCGACCCCGTTCGACCGTTCGAAGTGTGTCTCGTGCATCGTCTCTCCTGCGTGCTTCCGTCGTCCGATAACCGCGAGTCTAGCGAGTGCGACACTCCGTGTCGCCTGCGTCTGATTCATTCCCTCTCACCCTGCCCGATTCAGTTCATTTGTGTCTGATTCATCGAACCGTCAGTGGTACAGCTAGTGTCGTCGATACCGCGTCGCTGCAACGAGCGCGACCAGTGCGACCAGCGCGGCCACGACGCCGAAGCCCGGGCCACCGTCGCTGGTTGTACTGTCGCCATCCGACTCGCCGTCGCCGGCGTTCGATTCGCCGTCTCCATCTCCTTCGCCGCTGGCCGCGTCGGTATCGGCTGGCGTCGCGGTTTCGATGGTGACCGTTGTGCTGCCAGTCCACTCGGAATCTCCGGCCGAGACGGCATGGTCGATGGATTCGCTGTCCTCGGGTGCAGTCGCCTCAAGGGTGACCGTCGTGCCGTCGGTGGGCACCTCGACGGTCTTCGTCGCTACCGAACTCTCGCCGACGCTGTACGTGACTTCGGTGGTCAGTGGCAAGCCCCCGGAGTTGGCGAGGCTCACACTGACCTCGTAGGTCGCGCCGGCCTCGATTGAGTCGGGGACAGATGCGCTTTCGACGGAGACCGACCCTTTCTCGGCTACGGTGAGTGTGCCGGCGCCGGTGCCGCTAACGGCCAGGTCGTATTCGCCCGTGCTGTCGGCGGTGTACTCGAACGAGACAGTCATCCCGTCGGCGGGGACGACGACTTCCTTCGTGGCGACCGTCTCGCCACCGGCGGTGAGTTCGACCGTGTGTCCGGCCGCGGCGTCACCGCTGTTTTCGAGCGTTGTCTCGACCGTTGTCGCGTTACCGACTGCGAGGAGATTCTTCGAGACAGACGCCGAGGCGACGCTCGTCTCGGGTTCCTCGACGACGGTCAGTTCACCGAGGTCGGTGCCGTTGATCGCAACCGGGTACGAGCCCATCGCGGGCGCGGAGTAGTTGACCTGGACGGTCTTCGTCGAGTGCCCTTGAACGGTGACCGTCTTCGTGGTTTCGAGCGAACCGTTGATCGAGAGGGTCACGTCGAACTGGCCGTTTGCCCCGCCGTCGTTGCTGAGAGTTACGTCAACTGGCGCGGCCGTCTCCGAGCCGACGCGGTCGAATCGGAGTTCTCGGCTCTCAATGGAGATGTCCGGCGGCGTGACGACCGAGACAGTCTGGCTGTCGGAGTGACCGGCGACCGTGGCGGTCACCTCGGCCATGCCGGTGCCCGAGGTTCGAAGGGCGCCTCTGTCCACCGAGAGGAACGACTGATTCGTGTCGTAGTCGGCCGTCTCGGAACCCTGGACGGTTCGCCCATCGGAGAGGTAAATCGTCGCCGTCGCGGTGACGGGCCGGTCGGTTATGACCTGTTGCGGTGTGCGGAGACTGAGACGTTCGACTTCGGTTCGCAGCACTGGGTAGCTGTCGGTAGTCGCCCAGACGAGTCCAAATTCCAGCGAATCCATGTTCGACTCGGCGTCGGTGCCGTCGATCTCGTCGTTTGAGAGGGGTGTCGACGCTCCGCCGGCACCTCCAATGCCAGTATCGACGCCACTGGCCTGCTGACTCCAGTATAGATCGGCGGTCGAGCCGTCGTTGTATCCGACGAGTCCGCCGACCTGGTCCGACCCGTCGACGCTCCCGGACGCGTACGACTTCGAGACGGTTGCTTCGACGTTTTCACCGACCAACCCGCCGATACTCGTCTCCCCAGAGACAGCCCCAATCGCGTAGGTGCGCGTGACGGTGTTGCCTTCGACGTTCGATCCGACGAGGCCACCGACCTCTCTGGTCCCCGTCACGTCCCCACTCGCGGACGACTCCTCGATGATCCCCCCACTGGTGAAGCCGACGAGTCCACCCGCGAGTCGCTCGGCACCGACATCTACGGCCGCGTGAGAATGACCGAGCGTGAGTTCTTCGGCAGTCCCGACGACACCGCCGCCGCCACGGGCCTCGGCTGATACGTCACCACTGGCGACGACGCCGGAAACCGTTGTCTCGAGTGCTCGACCGGAGAGACTACCAACGGCTCGTTGACCGCGGATGTCGACTGATTCGAGTCGTACGTCTTCGATGATAGCCCCGTCGACCGTCGCGAACAGGCCGACACCGTTGACAGTTGGTCGGTCTATCACGAGCCCGGATATCGTGTGATTTTGCCCATCGAACGTGCCGGTGAAGGCATCACGCTCGTGGACCGTCCCGATCGGATCGAACCCGTTTCCGCGATTCCAGTCGGCAGTCACACTCGCGTCGACGTCGTCGGTGAGTACGTAGTGTGCACTCCGATCCTCGTCCATCGCCTGTAATTCGGTCGCGTTCGTGATCTCGTACGGATCTTCTTGCGTGCCGACACCCTCCATGTCATCGAGGGCCGAGCCATCGGTGGTCGTATCGACGGCGGTGACTGGCCCGATCAAGCCAACGAAGACGGAGGTTGCGACTACCAGCCCGACGAGCGCGGCGAAGACGTTCTCGGATGAACAGTTCGTGAACGAATCTATTGTCTGAGAGATCATTGATCGGAAATCGAAGCGGTAATTCGACCCCGCAGTTCGTGCACAGCCAGTGTGAACGGAGATATCCGGGTCCAGACTGACAGGCAGTTGCCGACAGTGCTGAGCGCCTGTGCCCAGGCCCTGGTGGCATCCGGCTGGAGGCGCCTGTCACCACGAGCGGCGGGGAGTCCTGTCACGCTACTTACTGTGTGATGACGACAGTCGGGTTGTCCTTCTCGTCTTTGTAGTTGCCGTCACCCTGGGTGACGATGTCGAATTTGATCGTGCCTTTGTCCTGGTCGGACCGGAAGTCGACCTGCGTCCCAGAGCTACAACTACTGACTGCACACGGGACTTCGTGCGATATCTTCCCGTCTTCGCCCGTCGTCGCGGCACTACTGCCCCCTCCGTCCATAGCCACTGGATTGTCGACTAGCGTGAGGGTTCCGGACGTCATCAACACCTGCGCGTTCGGAACAGGGTCCCCCTCTTCAGTGATGACCGTGAGTTCGATGGTACCGGACCCTGCGTCGGTCAGCGAACCTGACCGTATCTCCACCGTCACTTCCTGCTGCGCGTTGAACCCCAACCCACCGATCATCTGCATCATGATAGCGAGACTCGCCACACCCACCACGAGTGCGATGACGAGCCGTATGGGGAGTCCTTCGATCGCCCGTTCGTCTCTGGACAGTGTCGGTGTGCGCCGCATGTCGGGCTTGGCCTCGTCATCCTATTTAAACCTTGAACCGAAGTTACAAGTGCGGTCGCACGACTATCGGTTCTCGTGACATTCGTCATCGGCCGGGGGAAGGTCGTACAGGCCGAGGAGGGCGCGCCAGCGGGGCATTTAGGGACCTACCGCGCACGCGACGGCTCCAGCGGCGCACCGCTACACATCGACCTCGACGGGCCACACGCGATGTTGATCGTCGGCAAACGCGGCTACGGGAAGTCCTACACGCTGGGCGTCGTCGCCGAAGCGCTCTCGCGCGCCCACGGGGTCGCGCCGGTCATCGCCGACCCGATGGGCGTGTTCCCGACACTCGACCAGCCATCGGAGGGCCAGCCGGTCCCCGCCGAGGTGGTCAGCAATCCCGAAATCACGACGACGACGCTCGACCCGCGGTCGTGGTGTGCGCTACTCGACCTCTCCCCCGAGAGCGGTGCCGGAGGGCTGGTCTGGCAGGCCGCACAGCACGAGTCGACGCTCGACGACATGCGGGCGAACATCGAGGCGACCGAGGCACCGAGCGTCGACAAACGCGCGGCCGTCAACCACCTCAACCTCGCCGACTCGTGGGGTATCTTCGACCCTGATGGCCTGGATGCGCAGGAACTGGGCGGCGGCGAAGTGACCGTCGTCGACGTCTCCGGCCTCGACTCCGCGCCGATGAACGCCGTCGTCCGCGGTATCGGCGAGGCGCTCTACCGGGCGCGAGTCGACGATGAGATCAAGCGCCTCCCGTGGTACATGATCGACGAGGCCCACACCTTCTTCCAGGGCGTCGGCGAGGCGGCGCTCGAAACGATCCTCACCCGCGGGCGCGCACCCGGCGTCAGTCTCGTCCTGGCGACCCAGCGCCCGAGCGCCGTCTCTGAAGTCGCAGTCTCCCAGTCCGACATCGTCGTCTCCCACCGGTTGACCTCCGAAGAGGACCTCGACGCGCTGGAGGCCGCACAGCCGACCTACATGCAGACGTCGCTGGCCGAGCGCCTCCCGACGAGTCCGGGGGAAGTCATCGTCATCGACGACGCGACGGAGACGGTCCACTCCGCGAACGTGCGGATGCGGGAGACGCCCCACGGCGGGGACAGCCCCAACGCCAGCGACGTCGACGTTGAACCGCACCCGCGGTTGTCCTCCGACGATTGAGCCGGGCCTCCCCTCGTCCCGATCCTCGCATCGCTCGCCACCCGGCGAGATTCTCAGGCGCGGCCACCGATGCTGCGTTGTGATTTAAATACGATGGGGCGGGCAAACGGGGTATGACCGATATCGAGCGCCTGGACGAGCGGCTGACGGCGGTCGAGCGGGCGGTCGTCGACGGGGACTACGAACTCGACGAACTCGCCGACCTCGCGGCGCTCGCCGACGACCTCGACAGTCTCGAATCACGGCTCGACGACATCGAGGAACGGCTGGCAGACGTCGAGGCCCGTTCGCAGTCAGTCGAAGGGTTCGTCGGGAACGTTCGCTCCGTCAACGAGGAGGTCGAACAGCAGGCCGACGCCGCCATCGCTGCAGTGGACCGCCTCGAACGGCGCGTCGGCGAACTCGAAGCCAGGACCGGGGGCGCGGCCCACGGCGGGCAAGGTGGCCACCACTCCGGTGGCGCTGGAGCGAGTGCAGGCGGTGACGAGCGTCACGAACAGTCCGTCGACCGCGTCGTGACCGGACGCGAACCGCAGCAACACCAGCACCGCGGGACTCGCTCCGAGACCGGGCGCGGGCGTGCCGGTGCCCAGGGGACACAGGGCCCCAGTCCAGGGCCCCAGGCCGCCGGCGGCCGTGGCACCGCTGGTCACGCTGGGACTGGCGGCCACGAGGGTGATGGCGGAGCCGCAGGGCCGAACGTCGGCGCAGCCAACGGCGGGAACGAGGCCGACGACGACACGCTCGCCGACGAGTTCGACTTCGACGACGACGAGGCAGACGACGACGACGGCGGCTTCCTGACGAAGATTCGCGCGAAACTACCGTGATTCGCGTCGTCCTGGCCGTCATCCTGACCGTCGTGCTCCTCGGTATCGCGATGCCGGCCATCGACAGGGCCGCCGGCGCTCACAGCGACCGCCAGGTCGAGAGCATCGCCGAGCAGTTCGATCAGACCGCGGTCGAACTCAACGAGACCGAAGACCTGCCGCCGAAGGGCGTTCGCGGCCCACAGCGAGTCATCGACGTCGAGTTCCCCACGCCGTCGTTGACCGCGACGGCCGTCCTGAAATTCCGGATCGAAGAGGACCACGGAAACGCACACAGCGTCATCGTCTATCAGGTCGGTGGCCGTCCGGAACGTACCCACCACATCGACGCCGTGGTCGTCAATGCGAAGGGTGGCACGCTGAAACTCGGACGCATCACTGGCCACCAGGAGTTCATCTTCAGACTCGTCCGCGACGGGTCGACCGGGGACCCAATCGTCAAGGTCCACCGCGTCGGTGGCTGAGGCGTGTCACTGAGTGGTTTCTTTCCGGTGGACCGGTGGCCGCTCCATCGTGACCGCCTCGGTCGCCGACTCTCACTGGTTTCTCGTCAGTCGATGCGCTCGCCGTGTAGAAGTTTAAGACCGAACGCGCGACCAGTTCCGATATGGCAACGGGCACGTCCGATCTCTCACTCTCGTCCGTCCTCGAGGCGGTTGGCCTGGACGCCCTCACCGACGACGAGGACGACGAGGACGACGGTGGCCCATGTACGTGCGATCTAACTATCGACGAAGGGGTCTTGCTGGTCGACGCGTCGGGCTGTGACAACAGCGGCGACGTGCGCGCCTCACCGGCCTGCCGGGCGACGGTGGTCCGAAAACTCGCCGAACACACCATCGACGGCCTCGTCGTTCGGTCGAGCGGCCTGGAGTACCGCTACGGCGACGAGGCCGTCTCCTTGCTCGCGACTGCCGGCCGGTTCATCGACTTGCTGGGTGAGCGGGACCCACGACTGGCCGAGGCCGCCGCGACGGATCCGCTGTCGGTCGCAGACGAGGTCGAGTCGCGAGTCGGACCGATCGCTGACGTGGCCACGCAGGCGGGGCTGATACAGACGGCTGCGGGGCTCGATTCCTACGACGAGGCGCTCTCCCCGACGGTCGGCCTGACCGTCGGCCACTACTTCGTCGACCGGACCGTCGACGACGGCGCTCGCCTCCGTGACGTGACCGAACTCCCCACAGGGTCGACCGCACGGATCTACGGCCGGGAGGACTCGATCCCGCTGTACTCGCTCGACATGGTCGACGTTTCCCTCTCTGTCGACCAGCGGGAACTCCTCCTGGAAGGCTACGAGGCCATCGCGAAGGGACTCGTCGAGGGCGACCGGCGCGCGTCGCGTGCCATCGAGTACGTCAGCGACGGCGAGGTCGACCCCATCCTGACTGCGATCCTCGGCAAGCACACCCAGGGCTACGGCGTGCTCGAAGACCTGTTCTCGGACCCGCGGGTGACCGACGTGTACGCCACCTCGCCAGTGGAAGCCAACCCGATCCGGCTGGAGGTCGACGGCCAGGCGATGACGACCAACATCCACATGACGCCCGACGGAGGCGGCGCCCTCGCGTCACGCATCCGGCGGACGAGCGGGCGCGCGTTCTCGCGGGCGACGCCGACCGTCGACGCGACTGCCAGCCTCGACAACGGGACTGGCCTGCGCGTCGCCGGTGTGACCGACCCGGTCTCCGACGGCGTCGCCTTCGCCTTCCGCGAGCAGGCCGAGGACACCTTCACGATCCCGGAACTGGTCAGGAACGGGACGATGCCGCCCGAGGCGGCGGGCTTTCTCTCGGTGGCCATCGAGCGCAACGCCGCCGCACTCATCGCTGGAACGCGCGGTGCCGGGAAGACGACGCTGCTCGGGACCCTCCTGTACGAGGTCACCCCAGACACCCGGACCGTCGTCATCGAGGACACGCCGGAACTCCCGGTGAATCAGCTTCAGCAGTGCGACCGGGACGTCCAACCACTCCGCACTGGGACCGGCGGAGGGCCGGAGATCACCGCCGCCGACGCGCTCCGAACCGCGCTTCGCCTGGGCGACGGTGCGCTCGTGGTCGGGGAGATCCGTGGCGAAGAGGCCCGGGTGCTCTACGAGGCGATGCGAGTCGGTGCGAACGCCAACGCCGTGCTCGGGACCATCCACGGCGACGGCGCCGAAGAGGTGTTCGAGCGCGTCGTCTCCGACCTCGGGGTCCCAGCCTCATCCTTCGGTGCGACCGACCTCGTCGTGACGGTCCAGGCCTATCGCACACCCACCGGCCGAAAACGCCGACTCTCGGCCATCGAGGAGGTCATCGTCGGCGAGGACGAGATCCGATTCGCCCCGCTGTACGAGATAGCGGGCGACATCGCCCGCTCGACCGACCGCATCGACCGCGGGGAGAGTCGCTTCCTCGACCGCCTGACCGGGCCGGCAGAGTCCTATTCCGACGTGCGCGACGCGGTGAAAGCGCGCGGCGAGCGACTGGAACGGATCGCCGAGGACGGCCGGACGTCGCCGACGGAGGTGGCCGCGGCGTACGCCGGACGGGGCGTCGAGTGATCGATGGGCTGGAAGAGTGGCGCCGTCCGCGGGCTTGCCCGTCTCTATCCCTACGACGTCGAGACCAGTGACGAGCTCATCGACGCGGTGGCGTTCGTCCAGTGGCCATGGAAACCCGAGACAATCGTCCAGGCCGGCTACGGCGCTGGGATCGTGGCCGCGCTCCTGACGGCGGGCATTTTGCTCCTGATCCAGATGCCGCTGTACATTATCCTCGCGTTGCCGGTCGGTGTCGGCGTGATCCACGGCGTTCACTCCTCGCCGCCGGTCTTCGCCGCCTTCCGCCGGACTGAGGCGCTCGGTGACACGCCGAACCTGATCGGCCGGGCGGTCCTCCGGATGCAGATCCAGCCCGCGACCGAGACGGCCGTCGAGTTCGCCGCGGAGACGGGGAACGGACCCCTGGCGGCCAGTCTCAAGAGCCACATCGACCGGTCGATCGGGTCGCCCAAGACAGGTCTCATCTCCTTCGCCGAGGACTGGGCCGAGGACTTCCCGGCGCTCCGGCGTGCGGCCCACCTGCTCGCCACCGCCCAGAACGCACCACCGGAGGAGCGCGAACGGACCCTCGAACGGTCGCTCACGGCGGTCCTCAACGGGACGCGCGAGGAGATGGCGGCGTTCACCAGTGAGATCCGGGGGCCGACGACGGGCCTCTACGCCTTCGGTGTCATGCTCCCGCTCGCACTCGTCGCGCTGGTCCCCGCTATCGGACTCGCCGGTGGCCAGGACGGCTTCAACATCCCCATCGAGTTCTTCGTCCTCATTTACGACGTGGCACTCCCCGTCGGGCTGATCGCGGCGAGCGTGTGGCTGCTCCAGCGCCGCCCCGTGGCCTTCCCGCCGCCGAACGTCTCCGTCCACCATCCGGACGTGGCCGACCGACGCGTCCATGGCGTCGGCCTGGGCATCCTCGTCGGTGCACTCGCGGCCGTGGGGTCCGTCGCTCTCGGTCACGGCTTTCTCGCTCCGGTCGCGGGGATCGGACTCGGTCTCGGGACGACCCTGCTGACCATCTTCGGGCCGATCAAGGCCCTTCGCGACCACGTGCGAGAGATCGAGGAGCACCTGACGGACGCCCTGTATCTCATCGGCCGACAGGTCGCCGAGGGCCAGGCCGTCGAGGCGGCCATCGCCCACGCCGGCGAGCGCGTCCCGGGCAAAACCGGCGAGGTGTTCGCCCAGGCCGCCGGCCTCCAGGAACGCCTGCACGTCACCGTCGACGAGGCGTTCTTCGGGACGTACGGTTCGCTCTCGGACGTTCCCAGCCCGCGCGCACACGGGATGGCCTCATTGCTCTCCATCGCTGCGCGAGAGGGGCGCCCCGCCGGGAGCGCAGTCGTCTCGATGGCCGACCACCTCGAAGAACTCCAGGAAGTGGAGGCCGAAGCCAAGCGCGAAATCTCAGCGGTGACCGGGACCCTCGACAGCACGGCGGCGTACTTCGGCCCGCTCGTCGCCGGTGCGACCGTCGCGCTCGCCAAGACCATCGCAGACAGCCAGGGGACCAGGGCCGCGAGCGACCAGGTCGGGAAGGCGCTGCCGGCCGACGAACTGAGTCTCGTCGTCGGCGTGTACGTGCTCCTGATGTCGGTGATCCTGACGACGCTCTCCATCGGCCTGCGCCACGGCCTCGACCGCTCGCTCGTCGGCTACCACGTCGGCCGCTCGCTCGTCTCCGCGACGCCCATCTACGTCATCGCCGTGTTCGTCACCGGACTGATGGTCTGAGGCCCGTGGCGTTCCGGACACCTCGACTCGCGTTATCATTTAAATACGATGACGAGACCAATCGAGACATGGAACTGGAGTCGCCGGCAGACGCGTGGTACGTCTGGTTTGGCGTCGCCCTGGTGAGCCTCGCGTTCGTGGGGGTGGTGGCCTCGTTTCCGACACAGCCCCCGCCAGATACGCCCGCCGCGGCAAACGCGCTCGACCGCGTGACTGCCAGCGGGTACAACGCGACCGCAGAGTTAGAACACAACGCCGACCGCTGGTACGTCGCCAACAAGACCATCGTCATGAAAAACGACGGCGGGACGACCCGGGCGAGTCTCTCGTACGCACGGGTGGTACCAGTGTGGGCGGATGCGTCTGGAGACAATCTCAGGAAGATACTCCACGGGAAGTCGGTTGCCAGCCAGTACAGTAGTGGGAGTGGCTACACAGCAAAGGAGGCATTCCGGAGCGACGTCCGGCTTGCGTCCCAGGAGGCCGAAGATAGCATCGACGATCCAGACGTGCCAAAGTGGCGAATCGCAGACGGACGACTGGTCGTCCGACACATCAAATGGGGTGACTACCGTGCGACGCTCGTCGACGCGTGAGTGGGGTGAGAGCGGCCAGACCGAACCGCTGGCCGCGCTGATCGCCGTCGCCGCGATGGCCATCGGCCTCAGCGTGTACGCCGGGTACGTGACCGATACGCTACCGGGGACGAGCCAGCGTGACGTGGCCGAGTCGGCCATCGACGACGTGTGGAACAAGCTCCAGCAGTCGGGTGTCTACCCCGCAGAGAAGAGCCTGGACTCGCTCTACAGCACGTCCGCTGCTTCAGGGCCGGGACCGTCCGGGCTTCCAGAGGGGTACTACGTCTACATCAACATCACGCGGACGGAGGTCGGGGACTCCTCTAAGCAGGAACTGTTCGAGTACGACGATCCGAGTGGCGGGGACGTGCCACGTCACGTCGTGTACGGGCCGCAGGGAAGCCCAGGTCATTCGAACGTACTCAGCGAGGTCGAAAACCCTGATCTGGGCGTTCCCGACGGCGCGAGCCACGAGAGCCGCCCGATCGCTATCCAGCGAGGCCACGGTGACGTGGTCGCCGGTCGCCTCAACGTGGCGGCGTGGGAACAGTGAGTGAGAACCCGCATCGCCCGACGAGCCGAGTGGCGAGTTGACGTCTCAGTCCGACTGACGGCGTGAGCCCGTCGTGACCGACGGTACTGCGAGCCACGGACCGATCACCGGCGACGCGCCGCCGAAACCTCCGTTCTCCCACTCGAGTGCCCAGTTCGCGAGTGTCCGCGGCGAGCGGGATGTCTGACGTAAAATACAAACCCACAGCGACCGGGAAGGTGAGTATGGGACTAATGAGCAAAATCCTCGGGGAATCGGGCGGTAGCCGGCAGAAAGAAGACTACGTCGAAATCGACAGCGACAGCGTGGACGCCCGGGGGGCCGGGACCGCGATGGAGGTCCGGATCGCGAAAATCGGGGACAAACAGGACGTCATCGACATCAAAGACGCGGTCTACGACGGCGACGTGGTCATCGCGGACATCACTCGTCACACGACCCAGGACCGGACGATGGAACACATCACCGACGAACTGAAACAGGTCGCAAACGAGGTCGGTGGCGACATCGCGCAGAAGGGCGACGACCAGCTGATCATCACGCCCCACAGCGTCGCGATCAACCGCGATCCGCTGGGCCAGTAACACCACCTGAATTCGTGACTGCTCCGGGGGTGACGCCAGCCGAGGCACCCCCTTCGTGCGACCGCCGAGCGTCGGGGGCGCTCCGTGGTCGGCGGCTGGATGAGACGCTGAGTGAGATTCTTCACACCAGAAAGCATTTACCGGGGCCGTCGGATTCGCCGTGTGACCGCCTCCTCCGAGGTGGTACGCGACAGGAACTGTGGATGGCCCTACCCATGGCCACAGTTCCGACGGCCCGGCCGGGATACTTGTTCGTCGCCTCCAGGTGGGCGATACACGAATTTTCGTGATGGATACAGTTAGGTCTGCCGCGGGGATGTGACCAAACTGAGTCCCCGTCGTCGGGTACGGGGCGTGAACAGCGAGTGGAGAAGTTAGACTTCGTCCGCTTCGTCGGGGCTGTCCTCGACGGACCGTTTCATCGACTCGCGGCGACTCTTGGCGTCGCGCCCGGTCGCTTCCAGCAGGAAGTCGTTTTTCGCGTCCACCGCGTCGGCCGCGGCGTCGGCGTTGCCTTCGGCGATGACATCTTCGGCTGGGCGCTCCTCGAAGTCGACTGCCAGTTTGTCCTTCTTGCCAGAGTATTCGACGGTACCGGCGGTGATCCGATCGAACACCGGATTATCTGGGTCCTCGACCACGTAGAGTTCGCTCCCTTTGAACTCCTCGGTGGTAGAGATGGATCCGAAGTAGTCCTCTATCGTCGCCTCCATGTCTTCGATACGCTCTTCGAGGTGTTCTCCCCGGCGCATCTTGTACTCCCGCATGGGCCACCCTTTGCGAGCACCGTTCTTACGTTTTTCGAGCGCGCCTAATCAGCGCAGTCTCTCTCACCGCTACGAGAGGGGAGTCGAGGCGGTTCGACGCCAGACGCACCGCTGTTCATCTCGAGCCACGAAGCGCTCGCTGTACCACGGTGGACCCGTTAGCTCTCGTCGCTTGCCTGTCCCTCGTGCTGGAGGAGGGTTCCGCGGTGACACTCGGGGCAGAAGTCGCCGGCCCTGAGTGACGAGGACTCGACGTCGGTGGTGAATCCACACTCGGAGCACTTGAACTTCCCTTCCGGCACGGTGATGGAGTGGCCCTCGATGCGTTCGAGCGACGGTTCGGAGGCATCGCTCTCCGCTGGTTCGTCCCGGAGCGTCTCCTCGGGCCACTCGCCCATTGCGTCGCTGCCGGCACCAGAGGCCTCTTCGTCGGGCCAGGCGCCGACGGTTCTGTCATCGTCCGCCGCGCCGCCCTCGTCGGTCGAACTCGATTGCTCGGTCGCGACTTCGGCGCCCTCGTCGGCCTCGACGGCGCTCGCGGGGTCGTTGAACGCGCTTCCGACGACCGACTCGTCATCGCCGGAATCGCCACCATCGGCGTCGTCCTCGGTACTGGGAGCGGGCCCGTCGTCGAGAATCTCGACTTCGTCGGACTCGCCCGCCCGTTCGGCCGGGTCGGTGTCCTCGTCGGGCCATTCCCCCGGCTCACGGTCGTCCTCGCCCCCGACTGTGTCGTCCCCGCCCGTGGCGGGTTCTGTCTCAGTCACGTCGGCCGCGCCGGTGTCTCCGCCGGATTTCTCGGCAGTGTCGGTTTCGTCGTCGCCTTCGGCGTCGCCGATGATGACGGCGTCGTCGTCGTCGGGCTCAGATCCGGCAGCGGCGTCGGATTCGGCGTCCGGGATGGTGGGTTCGCCACCGCGTGCCTCGGCCTGTGCGCCGGCCTCCACGTCGCTGTCGTCGTCCAGAATGACGGCGTCGGTCTGGTCCGCTGTATCGGTCCCCTCGCCAGCGGTGGTCGCGAACTCGTCGGTGGCGTCACTCGACGCCGTCGTCTCGTCCGCGCCCCCACTGGTCGGACCACTGCCGCCAGCGGCCCGTCCCCCGTCGTCGGGCGTCTCGAGCGTCGTCACTTCCTTGTTCTCGGAGACGACGCGGGACTCGCCACAGCGCGTACAGGTCTCCATCTCGGTGATGGTGATGACGACTTCCGTCCCCTCCTCTTCCCGCTCCCGCTCGACGGTCGTCTCGCCGAAGTCGTGCCCCAGGAGCGAACACTTGATACTCATTGTCACATGTTGGTCCCCTCCGAAACATAAGCGTGCTGTTTGTCTGAACACCGAGCGGTCCCGCGGTCGAAGCGCTGCACCGCCGGCGGAGTACTGTGGCGCGAACGGCACCGAGTGGCGCCCTCCCGTCGGTCGGGCCGAGGGATAAGTGTAAGAGCAAGCCATTCGAAGACTGGGGTATGAGGGCGAAACCGGAGTACCGCGAGCGCGACGAGGTCGAGGTCGACGTCCTCGACGCTCTGGCTAATCGGCGCGAGGACGGGATGACCGTCTTCGAACTCCGGTCACGGGTGGACGTCGACATCGACACGCTGGAGGCGGCACTCGCCGACCTCAAGGAAGACGACCTCATCGAAGCCACAGAGGAGGGGGGCCGCACGGTCATCCTCCCCGAGGACGGCGTCGTCGGTCCGGTCGACCCCGGAGACGATTCGTTCCTCGGACAGATCCGCGATAAACTCCCGTTCTGACTCGTTCTGGGTGTGTCGACCACCGCGGTACGGGCTCACTGCTCAGTCCCGACGGCGGACGATGGCCGTCAGGAGGGCGAGCGCGGCAACGGTCGCGACGCCCATCCCCGGGCCCGGACCACTTGCCCTGTCCGCAGTCGATCCAACAGCGCTCGCTGGCGCAGGCTCGCTCGAGTCGGGCACATTCGTCTGCGTCTCAGGTTCGTTCGGCGTGGCCGTCGCGTTCCCCGTCGGTGCGGTCGTCGTCGGTTCGGGTGCTGGTGTCGGCGTCGAGACCGGTTCGGTCGTCACGGAGACAGTCCCCGCGTGGATGCCTTCGACGACGACGTCGTAGGTCCCCGGCTCCTCGAACACTGGTGCGAGCCGGAGGGTCGTCGCCTGCCCGGGGTCGAGAGGGACAGAAGCGGTGTCTCTGATCTCGCCGTCTACTCGGAGGCCGACGACGATGAACCCCTGCGCTGTCCCGTGGTTCGTGACACGGGCCGAGACGTTCACCGGTTCGTCGACGGCGACTCGCGACGCCTGGACCGTCGGTTCGACGGTGATGTTGGACCGCAGTCGCGACCCGACTGCGAAGACCGAGAGGCCGGGGGAGGTCGCAGTCAACTGTGCACCGTCGGCCGTGTAGCCGTGGAACGTCGTCTCCAGGGCCTGCCACTCGCCGTCGTGATATCGATAGAGGGTGATCTCGCTGGAAGTCGTTCCGTTGACGAGTGCGTCCCAACCGACGGTGAACGTGACATCGACGGTATCGATGGCCTCGTCTGCGACCGAGTGTTCGATTTGCAGGTACCCCGCCGTGGCCTCGCCCACTGTCGTCCGATTCGGGGCTCGCAGGGTTCCCGGAACGTGGCGGTGTTCGGAGACGTTGAGCGTGTACTCACTCGCGTTCGCGTCGATAGTGATGGCGTCGACGGTGACGCGCTGCCCGTCGCTCGCCGCCCCCAGGTCGATTTGGCTCTGGCCATCGGCGTTCTCCACGAGTACGTTCGTGACGCCGTCGGCTTCCCTCACAGAGACGCTCGCGGGTGTTCCGCCGCGTTCGGAACGCGCTGACGCAGCGTTGGTGCCGGTCGGCCCATCGGACGACTGCGAGGCAGTATCGCCCGACGAGTCGGACGACCCAGCGGCATCGGCGTTCGACGAGCCGCCAGTCCCCGCCTGGTCGCCGTCCGACCCGCTCCCGGCCCCCTCGTCTGTTTCGTCGTCGGTCCCGTCGCCACTGGGGTCAGACTCGCTGGGGGTCGACTCGCTCGTCGTCGCGTCCGACACGACGGTGATGGTCACCGAGGCTGTGTCGGTGTTCCCTGCTGGATCGGTGACGGTCAGCGTCACCGTATTGGTTCCAGCGTGTTCGAAGGTTCGGACCGGAGATTCGCCGGTGGCGTCGGTCACGCCATCGCCGTCGAAGTCCCACTGGTAGCTCTCGACCGCGTCGTTGTCGGTCGACGCCGACCCGTCGAAGCGAAGTGACGACCCGGTGCTGACCGTCGTGTCTGGCCCGGTCCGGGCAGTGGGGGGTGTCACGTCACGCACGGTCACCGTGACGGTGTCGCTGTCAGTGTTGAACGCTTCGTCGTAGACGGTGAGCGTCACCTCGTGCGTGCCCGGGGTGTCGAAGATGTGCGATGTCGTCTCACCGGCGGCATCAGCTCGCCCATCACCATCCACGTCCCAGCGGTACCGCTGGATCGACTCGTCGTCGCTCGAATTCGACCCGTCGAAAGAGACCCTCGCGTTCAGGTCCGCGGTCTGGTCCGGGCCTGCGTCGGCCGTCGGCGCCGTCGAATCGGCCGCCGAGACGCTGGCGACGCTGCCGCCTGGGGTCCCAGCGAGGGACGTTCCCGCGAAACCGACCGTCGCGAGGAGCACTGATCCGACGAGAACCACCGCGAGCGTCACTGTCAAGCGGCGACGGCCCAGCGTGCTCGAGCGAGTCAGTCCCTGAAACTGCATTCGAATTGTGCTCTGTGATCATCCCCTAAGAACCCACCCTCCCGAAAATCACAGGCGATAACGAAACGCCGTCTCTCCGTGCGAAAGCGCTTCTACCCAGATCTAATCCAGTTTCGACCCGATATCAAACCGACTTTTCACCGCTTACTGATCGGGTTCGTTCCGGCCGGCTGATCCGGTCGCTTCCCCACTGCCGGCCGCGCAGTTGTTCGGACCGAGTTCCAGTTCGAAGGCGTCGGAGTCGGACACTGACTCGTGACCGAGATTGATGGCGACGATTCGTTCGTGATTCGCAGGCCGAGGTGGTGTCTGCTCGGTGAGGTGCGCGACGAACGCAGCTTCTGACATGTCGAACACTGGCAGGGTCCAGCAGTTGCCGAGTCGAGCCGTGAATTCGCCGCTGTCGCCGGGCGTCGCTCCCTCACCGTGATGACCCGGTGCGACGACCGTTTGGTCGGGAAACTGGGCGAAGCGTTCGGTCAATGTGTGGTACAGGTCGCGAGCGAACGCCGCTGCGTCCTCGCTTCGTTCCAGGTCCGGTCTGGCCACGCCGTCGACGAAGAGGCTATCGCCGGTCAACAGCGTATCGCCGACCGAAAACGCGGTCATCCCGGTCGTGTGGCCCGGTGCGTGGACCGCTTCGAGCGGGAGCGGTCCGACGTCGAGTCGTTCGCCGTCGCCGAGCGTCTCCACCTCGTAGCTGACGCCTCGTTGCACGGCCGTCTCGGGAAGGATCGGGACAGCGTCTGCCGCGTCGGCTAGTGCCCGAAGCCCGCTGACGTGGTCGGCGTGGACGTGCGTGTCGACGACGTACTCGATAGAGACGTCGCGTTCGCGCGCATCGCGTACGTACCGCTCTCCGAACGCCCGGAGCGGATCGACGACCGCACCGACACCGTCGGCGGCGACCAGATACCCCAGACACCCGCTCGACGGCCGGCGATACTGGACGAGGGTGGCTTCCTCGGGCACAGCACGGTCGAGTTCCGTCGCCTGAAGGAGTCGTGCCCACGCTTCCGTCCCACCGGTGAGGTTCTGCGCGTCGTAGCCGGCCTCGTCGAGCGTTGTCGCGACCTCAGCGCTCGCCTCGCCACGGGCACACACGACCGTGATCGGGCCCTCGCCGTCGACGTCGTCCACGAACGACGCGAGGTCGTCCGTGACGCGTGCCTGAACGAATCGGTTGTACGGCTTCTGCGTGACAGTGACTGCGGGCCCGGTGAGGCCCCACTGCTCGACTTCGTCCAGGTTTCGCAGGTCGAGGACGCGGACCTGCTCGCCGGCGTCGATACGGGCCTGGAGGTGCCCGGGGTCGATGCCAGGTACGCCATCGCCGGACTGGTCGGTATCGGAATCGTCGACACCGGACTGGTCGGTATCGGATTCGTCGACACCGGGCTGGTCGGTATCGGATTCCTCACCACCGGACTGGTCGTCGTTCGAGACGCCGCCACCGGGCACCTCGTCGGTCATGTGATCGCCTAGCAGCGCCGTCGAGATAAGGCCACCGTGGGCTGCCGGAACCTGGCCGCCGTACGTCCTGGCGTGTCTCTAGAACGAAAGGAACAGGGTAGTCGGATTCGACCCCCCGACAATGACCGACTGGGACGTGTATCTCGTCACACAGGAGAGTCTCTCCGAGGGCCGTTCGACGCTCGAAATCGTCGAAGCGGCCGTCGAAGGCGGTGTCGACGTGGTACAGCTTCGAGAGAAAGATCTGAGTGCTCGCAAGCGCTACCACATCGGCCGCAAAATCCGGGAGGTCACCCGCGTGGCCGGGGTTCCGCTGATCGTCAACGACCGGGTGGACCTGGCCCGCGCCGTCGACGCCGACGGCGTTCACCTCGGGGACGACGACCTGCCGGTGGCCGTCGCCCGCGAACAACTCGGTCAGACGGCGCTACTCGGCCGGTCGGTCTCCTTCGTCGAGGACGCCCGGCGCGCGGAGAAAGCGGGCGCAGATTACCTCGGGGTCGGTGCCATATACGCCACTGGCTCCAAAGCCGACATCGACGACGAGGAGCACGCGATCGGTCCCGAGCGCGTCAGCGACATCGCCGAGGCCGTCGACATCCCGATAGTCGGTATCGGCGGCGTCACCGCCGAGAACGCCCCGCCGGTCGTCGAGGCGGGCGCCGACGGCGTTGCCGCTATAACCGAGATCACCCGTGCCGCGGACCCCGAAGCCGCAACCAGCGAACTGGGTGCGGTCGTCGCGTCGAGTCAAGCGGACTGACGGCTCGCTGGGACGCGCTCGCTGTCGATTCGATCCCACCATCCCTCTGTCGAAGGCAACCTGATCGACTGGCGCCTGGTCGCGATCCGGCTCCCCTAGGTATTCCATCGCTCGCGTCCTTCACGCTCTCGTGCAGGACCCTCGTGCCGTTGCGCAGTCGATCGGCGGACGGAGACGCGCGCTCTTTACGGTCCTCGCAATCGTCTTCATCGACCTCCTGGGGTTTGGCATCGTCATTCCGATTCTGCCCTTCTACGTCAGGGACTTCGGGGCGAGCGACGTCGTGTATGGTCTCCTCGCGGCCTCGTACTCCTTCATGCAGTTCGTCTTCGCACCGCTGCTGGGCCAGCTTTCGGACTCCCGCGGCCGTCGCCCGGTCCTGATGATCTCGCTCGCAGGGAACGCCGTCGCGTGGACGGTCTTCGGTCTCGGCGGCGAAGTCGAGACGGTCGCAGGGACGACGGCCGCGCTCGCGACGCTCTTTCTCGCTCGGATGGTCGCCGGCGCGATGGGCGGCAACATCGCGACCGCACAGGCCTACATCGCGGACGTGACGCCCGCAGACCGTCGGGCTGGGGCACTCGGTCTCGTCGGCGCGGCGTTCGGGCTTGGATTCGTGTTCGGCCCCGCACTCGGGTCGGTACTCGCGAGTGAGCGCGTCGTGAGCATTGGGGCCGATGTCTTCCCCACGTTCCTGCCAGCGACGCGGTTTTCGCTCCCGAGTTTCGGCGCCGCTTTCTTCAGTTTCGTCGCCTTCCTGTCCGCGTGGGCCTTCCTCCCGGAACCCGAGCGCCAGGTCGGACCCGCCGCTCGCCCACGGCTGGTCGGCCAGTTCGTCGACGCCGCGCGTGACGCTGTCCTCCGCCCGCTCGTCGGCTCATTCTTCGTCGCCTCGGTGGCCTTCTCCGGCATCCAGATCGCCTTCATTCCCTACGTCGCGGACGTCTACGGCTACGACGCTTCCCAGGCGGGCTTGCTCCTGACCTACGTGGGCGTCCTCGCGGTGATCAACCAGGGCGTGGTCGTCGGTCGCCTCGCCCGTACCATCCCCGCGCGTCGGCTCGCAGTCGTCGGGGCGCTCTTGCTCGTCGTCGCGCTCGGCGCGTTTCCGTTTTCTCCCGAGATCGGTCGCGCGCTTCTGGGCGAGGCGCACGTTTTCGGATTCGGTCCGCGGGTGATCGCGTTGCTCGCCGTCCTCACCTTGCTCTCTCTGGGGAACAGTCTCCTGAACGTCGCACTCACGACGCTCGTCTCGCTCGCGGCCAGCGCGGCCACGCAGGGGAGCGCCTTCGGCGTCACGCAGGGGGCAGGCAGCCTCGGGCGGACGGTGGGCCCGCCGATCATGACCGCGCTCTACGCACTCGTCGTCTACTGGTCACCGTTCGTGCTCGGAGCGCTCCTGACGGTCGGTATCGTGGCGGTGCTGACGACCGTACAGGTCGTCGACGGCCCTGCGAGTGACCCGGTCGAGGGGGTCGACTGAGCGCTGTCGTCCACACCTGCCGGCGACCGCTCCGCAGGTCCAGGGCGGAATCCGCCCGTCCGCTGGCGACGTATTTGAGTAGCTCGCACCCCAGTGGACCGTATGAGCAACTGGACCGCCGCCGACGTGCCGGACCTCGCTGACCGGACCTTCGTCGTCACGGGTGCCAACAGCGGCCTCGGGTACGAGGCGACGCGCGTGTTCGCGGAGAACGGTGCTCGTGTCGTGATGGCCTGCCGGAGCAGCGAGCGTGGCGACGCCGCGGCGGCCGAGATCCGAGACGCGCTTCCCGACCCGACACTCGACGTTCGCGAGTGCGACCTCGCGGACCTCTCGTCGGTCGCCTCCTTCGCCGAGGACCTGCTGGCCGACTACGACGAGATTCACACGCTGTGTAACAACGCCGGGGTGATGGCGATTCCCCGCTCGGAAACGGCCGACGGCTTCGAGAAGCAGTTCGGCGTCAACCACCTCGGTCACTTCGCACTGACCGGGCACCTGCTCGAACGGATCGTCGCCACGCCGGGGGAGACCCGCGTCGTCACCCACTCCAGCGGCGCGCACCAGGGTGGCGATGTCGACTTCCAGGACCTCCATCACGAGGACTCGTACGGCAAGTGGTCGGCCTACAGCCAGTCCAAACTGGCCAATCTGCTGTTCGCCTACGAACTCCAGCGGAAACTGGACGCCGCAGGCATCGAGGAAACCTGCTCGACGGCCTGCCATCCCGGCTACGCCGATACGGGCCTCCAGGCGCGCGGTCCCGAGCAAGAAGGGTCGACCCTCAAACTCTACGCGATGCGAGCGGCCAACGCCGTGTTCGCTCAGTCCTCCGAGAAGGGGGCGCTCCCACTGATCTACGCCGCGACCGACCCCGAGATTTCCGGCGGGGAATACGTCGGCCCCGGCGGTCTGTTCGACATGCGAGGGTATCCCGAACCGCAGCGCTCCAACGACAGATCCTACGACGAGGACCGCGCGGCGCGCCTCTGGACCGTCTCGGAGGACGAAACCGGCGTCTCGTACGACATCGACGCGCTCGCGGCGGCGGATCCCGGCTGATCACGCCAGCGCGCCGTTCAACACCTTTGCAGCGGTCAGAATCGGGTCCCAGACCGGCGAGAACGGCGGGGCGTAGGCCAGATCCAGGGTTTCCACGTCGCTGACGGTCATGTCCCCTTCCAGCGCCGTGGCGACGGTGTCGATGCGGACGGCGGCCCGGTCGGTGCCGACGATACTCCCGCCGAGGAGGCGGCCCGATTCGGCGTCGGCAGTGAGCGAGACGACCGTCTCCGCCGCGCCCGGGTAGTAGCCCGACCGCGAGCGGGTCGTGATCGTCTCCGAGACGGGATCGAATCCGGCATCGCGTGCACGCTCGTGATCGATGATTCCGACTCGGCCGCACTCCTGGTCGAAGGCCTTGACGACGGCCGTGCCGGCGATGTCGCCCGTCGGAGTTGGGTCGCCGGCGACCGTCTGGCCGATAGCCCGGCCCGCGCGGTTCGCGGTGAGGCCGAGTGGCACCCAGTCGAACTCGCCGGTGACGGTGTGGCGTGCCTCTGCGCAGTCGCCCGCGGCGTAGACGCCCTCGACGGTTGTCCGGCCGTGGTTGTCCACGGCGATGGCGCCGGAGTCGCCGAGTTCGACGGGCGTCTCGGACACTAGCTCGACGTTCGGTCTGATGCCGACGCCGACGAGCGCCAGGTCCACGGAAAGCGCCGTCTCGTCCGTACACTCCAGGCGTTCGACGCGTTCGTCGCCTGCGAGTCTCGCAACTTCCTCGCCGAGATGGAGCGTGACGCCCTGGTCCCGGAGTTCCGATTCGACCACCTCGGCGACCGACTCGCCGAACGGCTTGAGTACGTGGTCGCCGCGCTGGAAGAGATGGACGTCCAGGTCGTGAGCGCTGAAGGCCTCGGCCATCTCGACGCCAACGTAGCCGCCACCGACGATTGCGACGGTCTCCGGCGGTTGCCACTCGGCGTACCGGTCGATGACGGCAGGGTCGAGGTAGCCATCGCCGCCCAGCGATTCCGGCGTCGCCTCGCCGGCGGGTTCCAGCGCCGCGCGTATCGCCGCCGCGTCGTCGAGTCCGTGGAGGGAGAACGCGCCAGGGAGCTCACTCCCTTCGATAGGGGCGGTCACCGCCCGGCCACCCGTCGCGACGAGCAGGTCGCCGTAGCCTCGTTCGAACCTGGCTCCGTCCGGTCCCTCGACCTGGACTGTCCGAGCGTCGGTATCGATAGCCGTCACTTCGTGTTCCCGGCGGAGGTCGATCCCACGTTCTTCGGCATCGGCCGGGGAGAGCGAGAGCAAGTCGGTTAGCTGTTCGACCTCGCCCTTGACGAAGTAGGGCGTCCCGCAGTGGGCGTACGAGACCCACCGCCCCTTCTCGAAGACGACGACCTCACGGTCGGGGTTCTCTCGCCGGCACTTGCTGGCCGCACTCAGGCCGGCGGCATCGCCGCCGATCACGACGAACGGATCTCCAGTCATCGGTTAGGTATCACGACGAGAACCCGTAATGGTTCGGTGAGACGGAGGTAACCCGGACAGCGACCCGAGTTACTGGTTCCAGGGAGCCCACTCGGGATCTATCTCGCGGTGGCGCTGTTCGATAGCATCGATCAGCGCGACGTCTTCCTCGTCGAGTTCGAGGGCTGTCGCAGCGAAATTCTCGGCCATGTGCGCTCGGCTACTGGCCTTCGGGATGGCTGCGACGTTGTCGTGCGACAGGACCCACGCGAGGCTGACCTGCGCGGGCGTGGCGTCATGTTTTGCGGCGACCTCCTGGATTTCCGGGACGTCGAAGACGGCGCCCTTGCCGAGCGGCGAGTACGCCACCAGCCACTGGTCGTGGGTCTGGGCGTACTCGACCAGTTCCCGCTGGGGCAAGAGCGGATGCATCTCGACCTGGTGGGCGAAGACCGGGACGTCCAGCGAGTCGCGGGCCTCGTCGAGCAGTTCTGGTGTGAAATTCGAGAGCCCGAGGTGTCTCGCTTTCCCCGCCTCGACGGCGGCCTCGAACATCGGGAGCAGGTCGTCGTGACTGTAGATGCCGGTCGGCCAGTGGACGTACAGCAGGTCGACCTGCTCGATGCCCAGCCGGTCCAGACAGCCGTCGATGACGCCCGGGACCTGCTCCGGTTCCGGCGGGATGTCGTGGTGGGCGACCTTGGTCGAGAGCCAGACGTCGTCCCGGTCGACCCCGCTGTCTGCCAGCCCCTGGCCGACGTACGTCTCGTTCTCGTACATGTGCGCCGTGTCGACGTGACGAAACCCGACGTCGAGGGCGGCCCGGACGTTCTCGCGCCACTGGCCGCGATTGTCTGCAGAGTAGGTTCCGAGGCCGAGACGCGGCAGCGAATTCACGGGCATGGGAACCCCGTTCGGTCGGCAGTCGCTTCACTGTTCTGCGTCCCTGTTCTGGAGGCAGGCACTCGCTCGGTGGTCCGTGGCTGGCACTCGCGCCGTCGACTGTCCGGACCATTCGCTCAGCGTCTCACGCTTGCTCCCCACAGGAGCGACAGCGCGCGCGGCGTGCGACTGGGTCGAACGCCAGTGCGACCTCGCCACAGTGTGGACAGCCTCGGTCACCGTCGGTATGGAAGTCGAATCGCCCCGAGGCCTCGGGCCGGTCTGGGGTCGAACGGTCGTACTCGGTCATCGTGTCAACTGTCGCGACTCACGAGTAAAAAACGTTGTGGGCATATGCCCTCAAAGAGCCTAAAACACTGGATACTATCGGTATAAACTCCTATATAGTTGCATGATTGGTCGGTAGACACTCGAATACACTTACGAACTGAATCATGCTGCCGTGGTTTCCTTCGTTCAGAGGTACGGCGCGAGTCCGGTCGCCTGGGCGAGGGTGAGGCCGCTGGCCAGCGATCCGAGTAGATACCCGGCGATAGTTCCGCCGTTCAAGAGGGGCAACCCGGCGTGGGCGCGACCTTTGAGGACCATCCACAGCAGGACCACCAGACCGGCTATCGTCCCGGCCATGGCGGTGACCGCTGGCAGGGTCGCCGGGATTCCGAACAAATCGACCGTCGGGACGGAGTCGGGGGCGAAGAAGGCGACACTCGCGACCAGGACCGTCGGAATGACGGCGTCCCCGAGGCCGATGAACAGCGCCTCCCGGTCCAGGTCGAGGTCCGGTGCGTCGGCCTCGTTGGCAGCAGCGTCGGGCGCGACGGCCGCACCGTCGGACGTCGATGCGGTGCTCGGCCCCGAACTCGATTCACCAGCGGGTCCACCGGTCGCTTGGGATCCCGGTTCACCGGCGGCGTCCCCCTCACTCACAGCCCCGGGTAGCCCCGCCTCCCGATAGGAGTACGAGAGCGAGAGCGGGACGACGAGGACGATGGGCACGTTGAGTTTCATCACGCCGGAGGCGAGCGTGAGCATGTGCTCGGTCCCGTAGACGCTGATTGCGTCGTAGACGGCGAGCACGCTCAGGAGGATGAGCGCCGGCAGGACGCCGAAACTGATCCCGAACAGGGCGCCAGCCCCCGCACCCATCACCACGCCGGCGGCGTCGATGACGTACCATTCCGGATGAAACCAGAGGGCGAGTCCGAGGCCGATGCCACCGCCCCACGCGAGTGCGTTGATGGCGACCCCGCCGACTGGGACGGTCACGACCGGCGGCACGAGGACGCGCAGGACGAACACGCCGATGTACGCACCAGTGCCGACGAGCAAGAGGCGCAAGAGCCAGTCGACGTCGAACCGGATGACCGCCAGCATGACGCCGGTCATGACGAGGATGACGGCGACGTAGAGGAGACTATTGGTCGGATCGTCGGGGTCCTCCACGGCCTGGTAGCCCGCCTGCTGGAACGGTTCGACCAGCGCGAGGGCGCCAACTTGAACCAGCACGAAGATTCCCACGATGGCACCCGAGGCCACGTACGCCCGCGTCCGCTGGTCCATACCTCACCCTCGCCGAGGACGCGGTTGAGCGTTACGCCGCCGGCGACGTGTCGGGGTCGACAGTCAGAGCCGGGTGGGTTCGTGGCCATCGGTTGTGAGGACGGACGCACCGCCACCGATGCGTGGTTCGCTCTCCTGGCTACACTTTCAGGGAAGATACTCGCAGGCAAACCGTTTTACGTGGATCATACATTGAACGCAAGCAATGGACGATTCGTTCGCGGCACCCATCTCCCTGCTCCACGTCGACGACGATTCCGACGTGGCCGAGGTGACCGCGACGTTCCTGGAACGCCACAGCGACCAGTTCTGCGTCGACACGGCGACCAGTCCCGCCGAGGCGCTCGACCGACTCACTGCCGAGTCGTTCGACTGTGTCATCTCTGATTACGACATGGGGGTGATGAACGGTATCGAGTTCCTCGAATCGGTCCGCGAACAGTACCCGGAACTCCCGTTCGTGCTCTTCACCGGCAAAGGATCCGAGGAAATCGCGAGCGAGGCTATCTCCGCGGGCGTCACCGACTACCTCCAGAAGGGGACGGGGACGGATCAGTACACTGTGCTGGCCAATCGCGTCGGCAACGCTGTCGAACAGTACCGATCCCAACGGGCCCTTGCGGAGAACCGCGAGCGCCTCTCACTCCTGTTCGAGGAATCACCACTCGGTGTCATCGAGTGGAACGCTTCCTTCGAGGCACACCGCGTCAACGACACCGCTGCCGACATCTTTGGCCGGGACAGTGCGGACCTGATCGGTCGCGCCTGGACGGCGTTCGTCACCGAGTCGGACCGAGCGACGGTCGAGGCGACCGTCTCGGACCTGCTCGCCGGCGACGGCGGGTACCACATCGTGACCGACTCTCTCCGCGAAGACGGAACCGAGATCGTCTGCGAGTGGCACAATCGCGTGATCACGGACGAGGACGACCGCGTCGTGGCGGCGTTCAGCCAGATCAAAGACATCACCGAAGCCCACCGTCGACGCGAGAGACAGCAGCGACAGCGATCGGCACTGCTCGATCTGGCCACCGACGAGGCTGTCGTCAGTGGCGACTTCGAGACGGCACTGCGACGGATCACGAAGAAATCAGCCGAGGTACTCGACGTGCCGCGGGTCAACGTCTGGTTACTCGACGAGGACGGTGACACTGCTCGTTGCGTCCACCACTTCGAGCGCGGGGCCGACGACCATCGCCGCGGTCGGGAGCTAGCGATGGTCGACTATCCGGCCTACCACGAAGCACTGGAGTCCCAGTGGGCCATCGACGCCGACGACGCACGGTCCGACCCGCGAACGGTCGGTCTCACCGACTCCTATCTCGACGAGTACGACGTCGGGGCCCTCCTGGACGCGACTCTCCGCTCGGAGGGGAAGTGTATCGGCTTCGTCTGCCACGAACACGTCGGCGGTCCCCGCGAGTGGACCGACGACGAGACGCAGTTCGCCGGCGACGTCGCCGACATCGTCCACCGGGCGCTCAGGAACCGGAACCGGAACCAGCGACAGCGGGAACTGCGCGAGGAGCGCGCGTTTATCGACCAGGCGCTCGACACGCTCGACGACATCTTCTACGTGATCGAGACCGACGGGACTGTCCGTCGGTGGAACGATCGCCTGGAAACCGTCACCGGCTACACGGCGGCTGAAATCGCCGACACGAACGCTATCGAGTTCTTCCCCGAGGACGAACACGAGCAGATCTCCGAGGCGTTCGAGGAGACGCTCGAGAGCGGTCAGACGACCTTCGAAGCGACCTTTCAACCGGCCGACGGTGAGCCGACGCCCTACGAGTTCACGAACGCGCGCTTGACTGACTCGGATGGCGTCCTCGTGGGCGTCGTCGGCGTCGGTCGCGACGTCACCGAGCGTCGTGCCCAGGAACGAGAGATGGAGTTTTTCACCCAGCTCGTCGAGACGGTCGGCGTCGGGGTAGCGGTCTACAAGGCCGACGGACGATACGAGTACGTCAACGATGCCTACGCGTCGCTCCTGGAGACGGACCCCGAGGCGCTTATCGGAACTCCGATCTGGGAACTCAATCCACGGCTCGACCCAGCGAACTTCGAGCGCTACTGGGACTCCTTCGAAGCGGGTACGACTCGGATCGACGAGACGGTACACGCGCTCGACGGGGTGGAACGGCCGGTCCAGACGGTTACCACCTGCAGAGAGATCCACGGCGAGACCTACCACTTCGGGACGATCACGGACATCAGCGACCGCAAAGAGCGCGAGCGGGAGATCCAGCGCCAGAACGAACGCCTCAAAGAATTCGCGAGCATCGTCTCGCACGACTTGCGGAACCCGCTCCAGGTCGCCGACGGCCGACTCGAGATGGCCCGACGTGAGTGTGGGAGTCCACACCTGGAAGACGTCGCACGCGCTCACGAGCGGATGAACGCGCTGATCACGGACCTCCTGACGTTGGCCCGCCAGGGCGAAGCCGACCGCGACCCGACCGCGGTCGAACTCGCCGAGAGCGTGAACGAGTGCTGGCAACACGTCGAGACCGGAGACGCGAGGCTCGTGGCGGAGACCGACCAGACTATCGTCGCCGACCCCGGCCGGCTCCGACAGTTACTCGAGAATCTCATCCACAACGCGGTCGATCACGGGTCCGCTGCGCACTCGGCGGCGGATGGGAGCGGCCAGACCCTGGGACAGGAAGGAGACCTTACGATCACTGTCGGCGCGCTCGAATCGGGTGATGGGTTCTACGTCGCCGACGACGGGCCGGGGATTCCAGCGGACCAACGTGACCAGATATTCCAGAGCGGGTGGTCGTCGTCCGACGACGGGACTGGGTTCGGCCTCGCCATCGTCTCGGAGATCGCGTCCAGCCACGACTGGGCGATCACCGTTGCCGAGAGCGACGACGGCGGCGCCCGGTTCGAGTTCCACGGCGTGGAACTGGTCCCCTGACCGGTGGCGGCCGACCAGCGGTCGGCTACCGTGCGTACAGCGGCGTGCCGACGAGTCCGGGTAGATGGACGTCGTCGCCCGTCGTGACGGCGAGATACGGTCTGTCGACCGGACCGAACACGTCGACGACGCGCCCCAGGTCGTCCAGGTTCTCGTCGACGACTGGCGTGCCGATGTCGACGTGGTCGTCGTCGGGCGCGCGGACGACGGCGAGGTGCTGTGCGATGCGCACCACTTCGCCGACGCGTTTCACGAAGACCCCTCCGGCACCCTCATTCGCGGATGACGCCGAGATAGGCGGCGACGGCCCCCAGGAGGTCGGACTTGCTCGCGTCGTCGGCGTCCTTGACGAGGACCCGTCCGCGGGGCTCGTACTCACGCGGATAGGTCTTCTCGCGTTCGATCACGGCGTCGTAGCCGACCTGCTGGACGGCCTGTGCTATCTCGTCGACCGTCGGCTCGGGGACCGCGAGATCCGTCGACACGCGACGCCCCTCGCTCCGTGTGCAGGTGGCGTCGAGCGCCGCCGGCCAGATGACGTTCTCGACCATACGCGACCCTGAACACCCGGCTACGTAAGGGTCTTTCCGGTCGCGGTGGCGACCGATGAGAAACGGCTGTCCGCGCGCGCTACAGTCGGCGGCGAGCGACGAGCGCACCGGCGAGCACTGCCACCAGCGCAGTCACACCAGTGAAGCCGGGTCCGTCACCGCTCGTGGTCTCCGGTGCCGGCGTCGCTGCTTCGGTCGGGGTGTCCGTCTCCCCGTCCGCCATTTCCTCGGTCGCAGTCGCGGTCGCCGTCCCGTCATCCATGCCGTCAGTCTCGGTCACCGGCGGCGTCGACGTGGGCGTCGGCGTCGGCGTCGAGCAGGAGACTGGTTCGGGCGTCTCCACCGCCGAGAAGTCGACGCTCTCGTAAGCCTCGGGGTGGAACGCCTGGGCCATCGTCTTGAGCGGAATCACGTTCTTCGGCCCGTTCTGGCTCATGAAGTTCCGGTCGACTCGGACGATGTTACCTTCCTGGACCGCGGTGGACTCGTTGAACGCCGCCGACTTCGGGACGGTCCCGAAGTCCCCATTGACGATGATCCATTCGGGGTCCTCCTCGGCGACGACTTCGTCGCTGAGGACGGCGTACTGTCGATCGAGGTTCCCCGCGGCGATGTTGTCGCCGCCCGCGGACTCGATCATCTGGCCGATGAACGTGTCGTTGCGTGCCGTCCAGCCACCGCCAAGGTGGAAGAACACGTCCGGGTTCTCCTCGTCACTGACTGCGTCGCGAACGGCCTGGACCTGGCCCTCCATTCGGGCGCTGACCTGGCCGGCCTCGTCGTAGTTGCCGGTGAGCTGTCCGTACAGTTCGATCTTGGCGAACACGTCTTCGAGGTCGTCGGCACTCTCGAACTTGTAGACGGTGAGTCCGCTCTCGCGCAGGCTCTGGACGGTCTCGTTCGAGACGACGTTCGGGGCGAGCACCAGGTCGGGGTTACTCCCGACGACCGCTTCGGCGATGATAGTCCCGTCGTCGTTGACCACGTCGGTTTTCCCCTCTGTGTCGTTCAGGTAGCCCGTGAAGTACTCCTGGGGCATCCCGACGACTTCGTCGTCCGCGTCGATACTCCAGAGGATCTGGGCCGCGCTCGGCGCGAGCGCGACGAGTCGGTCCGGGTCTTCCTCGACTGTGACTTCGGTACCCGTCGCATCCGTAAGTGTCACGGGATACGAGCACTGCGAGTCCGCAAACCCACTCGCACCTGCTCCGGCAGCCGACCCGCTCGCCGCTGCGGGGGCCGCAACTGCCCCGAAGGAGGCGAGAAGCACGAGCGCGGCGCCCATCACTGCTGTCGCTTGTCTCATGGTGTCTGTGGCTGTGCCGCTATGCAATAAATACTTATCTACTGCAATCAGACTTGGAAAGCATGAACGTCCGGACCAGGGCGGCCGGGTGGTCGGCGGGCCTCGCCGTGGTGCTGGTGGTCGTCGTCCTCGTCAGCGCGACGATTGGCCCGGTCCGCGTGGCGCTGCCGGCCGTCGCCAGGGCGACGCTCAACGCCGTCGGGATTCCGACCGGTGTGGGCGTCGCCAGCGGTACGGTCGCCCTCTTCGGTGCCACCGTCTCGGTGCCCGTTCCGGACCTTTCATACACCTACCTCTTCTCGTTTCCCGTGGAGAACACCGACGAGACCATCGTTCGCGGGATTCGCCTGCCACGGATCGTCCTCGGTGCCACGGTCGGCTTTGCCCTGGCCGCGGCGGGGACCGTCATGCAGGGCTTTTTCCGGAACCCGATGGCCGACCCGTCGATCATCGGCGTCTCCTCGGGCGCGGCAGTCGGCGCCGTCGCGACCATCGCGCTCTCGTTTTCCGGTCCCTTCAGCATCCAGGCCGCGGCGTTTCTCGGCGCCGTCGTCACTGCTTTCGCCGTGTATCTCGTCGCGACCGACGGCGGTCGGACGCCCGTCGCCACGCTATTGCTGGCCGGCGTCGCGATTCAGACCTTCCTCGGCGCGATGGTCTCGTATCTCCTCTTGCAAGCGGGTGAGAGCCTCGAACAGGCGCTGTACTGGCTGATGGGACGGCTCCACAACGCCGGCTGGTCTGACGTCGCGGTCACGTTCCCGGTCGCGCTCGTCTGTTTCGTGGTTCTCGCCGCGTACGCCCGGGACCTGAACGTCCTCCTGCTGGGCGAGGAGGACGCCCACACGCTCGGTATCGAGGTCGAACGCACCAAACGGATCTTGCTGGCGGTGTCGAGCATCGCCACCGCCGCTGCCGTCGCCGTCGCGGGGGCCATCGGCTTCGTCGGCCTCGTCGTCCCGCACATGATGCGACTCGTCGTCGGTCCGGACCACCGAATCCTGCTCCCGACGAGTGCCATCGCCGGCGCCGCCTTCCTCGTCGCGACCGACACCGTCGCCCGGTCGGGCCCGGTCGAGGTCCCGGTCGGCATCGTCACGGCGGCACTCGGCGCCCCATTCTTTCTCTATCTCCTCCGGACGCGGGAGGTGCACTCGCTGTGACGCCTGACTTGCCTGGCCCGCTCGACGCGCTCACGGGAGACGCGACCGACGCCACGGAGGCCACGGAGGCCTCCGCCGGCGAGCGCCCCGGTGAGACGCCCACGGCACTCGACAGGATAGGGGGACCGAATGCTGACGAGACCTTGCTCACCGTCGACGACGTCTCGCTCGCCTACGGCGACGCGAGAGTGCTCGACTCGGTGTCGCTGTCGGTCGAGTCCGGTGAGTTCGTCGGACTCGTCGGTCCCAACGGGGCGGGGAAGACGACGCTGCTCGAGGCTATTTCGGGCGTGTTGACGCCCGACGCTGGGTCGGTCAGTGTCGGCGGCCAGACGGTCCAGGCGCTCTCCTCGCGGGCGGCCAGTCGACTCGTCGCGACGGTGCCACAGGACACGACCGTCGCCTTCGAGTTCGCTGTCGAAGACGTCGTCGAGATGGGCCGGACGCCCTACTACGGCCGGTTCAGTGGCGACGCCGGCGCCACCGAGGCGGTCGAGCGAGCGCTTGACCGGACGGAGACGGCGCAGTTTCGGGACCGCTCGGTCGCATCGCTCAGCGGTGGCGAGCGCCAGCGCGTCGTCCTCGCCCGCGCACTCGCCCAGGAGACGCCGGTGCTCCTCCTCGACGAACCAACGGCGAGTCTCGACGTGAACCACCAGGTCCGCACCCTCGAACTCGTCCGCGACCTGGTGGACGCGGACGGCAAAGCCGCACTCGCGGCGATTCACGACCTGGACCTGGCAGCGCGGTTTTGCGACCGACTCGCCGTGCTCGCCGACGGTGACCTGCTGGCGGTCGGGCCGCCCGCCGACGTGCTGACCCGTGACCACCTGGGTACGGCGTTCGACACCGACGCGGCAATCCTGCCGAATCCGGCCACCGGAACGCCAGCGGTGACGCCCCTCTCGTCCCCCTCGGATCTGGACCTCTCCGTCCACGTGGTCGGGACCGGGCCTGCCACCGCCAGAACTATCGCCGTCCTCGCGGCCGCTGGTGCCAGCGTCACGGTCGGTGCGGTCCCGTCCGGTGACGTGGCGGCGACGACTGCGCGGGAACTGGCCGCCGAGACCGTCACGGCACCGGCGTTTGCGGCGCTGGACGCCGACGTCGAGGCCCGGTCGCGGGACCTGCTCGCTGGCGCCGACGCCGTGGCACTCGTCGAACCGGCCGACCCTCCGCTTCAGGCGCTTGCTCGGGATCACGACGCGCTCGTTCGCGTCGTCGGCGACCCCGACGCCCTCGAAGACGCCGATGGAGCCACTGCGGGACCCGACGAGTTCGAACGATCGAGGGACCTACCGGACCCGGTCTGCCCGGAGACCGTGCTGGCGGGCGTCAGGCGGGCGCTCGAACGGCCGGTCGAGGCCGACGACTGAGTAATCGACGGGCCAGGTCCGGTCAGCCGAGGCGATCGTCCGGGGAGAGGACGGTCTGCGCTCGGCCAGCGGGTCGACGCAGTCGGCGTTTCGCTGACACAACAGTTATTGGCGGGCGTCCGTACTCCAGACTATGGTTGAGGCGAACAAGCCGACGCTGTTGGTCGCGGGGGGCGGCGTGGTCGCAGTGATCATCGTCGCGGCACTCGTCGGTGCTGCACTGTCGCAACCGGATGCGCCAGTGGTGGGGGACGACTCGACACCGACGCCACAGGTGGCGACGGACTTACCGACGCTCGAACCGACGCCCGACGAAACGGGGGACGCGACGGGCACTGGTGAACCGGCCGCGGAGACCGATACACCGACGCCGTATCCGACGTTGACACCGACGCCGACGGCCACGCCGACGCCGACCGCGACGCCGGCGGTGACCGAGGTGCCGGCCGAGGAGTTCGACGAACGGGAGGTCGAACGATTCGTCGCGCAGTACATCAACGAGCGACGAGCGGCGGCGAACCTGTCGCGAGTCTCGACGGACGGTGAGGTCGTGGACCGACTCGCGGACATGGCACGGGACCACAGCATTCAGATGGCCGACATCGGCGAGGCGATCCACCGGATCGACGGCGAGAACAGCGCCGACCGCTACGAGTCGAACGACCTCTATCAGCGCTGTCGCTGGTCGACGGCGGACGGCAACACGCTCGTGACGGCAGACAACAACGCGCTCGAGGCCGTCGGACACACGGTCGCGGGCAAACCGTACTACCAGGACGGCAACCGCCACTTCAACGGCAACGAGAGCGCGGTGGCGCGTGCCATCGTCGACGCCTGGTGGGAGACGAACACGTACCGTCCGCGCCTGAGCCGTGCGAACGCAGAGCGAGTCGGCGTGGGCGTCGACATCACTCGCCGTGGCGACGTCTACGTCACTGTCGACTTCTGCTAACCGGTTCTATCGGGTGCTCGGGAGCAAATCGAACTGTTCGGTCTGTCCGAGAATTCGGGCCGCTGGGCCTCCTCACTCGCCGTGACGACTGATCTCGTTGAACGCCGCTTCGAAGTCGTCGAACTCGGAGAGTGCGTCGTCCATCTCCTCGCGCAGCGTCTCACCCCGTTCCCGGAGTTGCGCGACCTCCGCGCTCTCGTCGAGTTCGCTCTGGGTCTTCTCGCCTTCCAGCAACGCGATCTTCGAACTGACCTCGAGGAATTCCGTGAGCCGCTCGTCGTAGCGGTCTGCGGTCAGTTGCTGTTCGATGGCCGCGACCAGGTCCTCTTTCTGGACCGGTTTGCAGAGATAGTCGTCGAACGGCATGTCGACGATGTCGAAGTCCGGGTCGACCGCCGTTATCATGACGACCCGCGTATCGAGGCCACGGTCCCGGATGGTCGAGAGTACCTCGTCGCCCGACACCTGCGGCATCCGTCTGTCGAGCAACACCACGTCGACGGAGTCGTCGACGGTCTCCAGTGCCTCCTCCCCGCCGTAGGCCGTCTCGGTGTCGTATTCGTCACGGAGTCGCAACGCGTAGACGTCGGCGACCTCCGCCTCGTCGTCGACGATGAGGACCCGCGGCTCGGTACTCGTCTCGTTCACAGCGAGATATGACGCGATGGGACTATGTAAGTGCGTGGGTGCCGGCACCTGACAGGCCTCGCTTCCGACGGTCCGTCACCCCAGCGTCGGTCGAACTGCCGCCCGGCGGCGACTCCCGTCCCTGGGGTGGATCAAACACAATCCCTTTGCCGGTACCCTCCCAAGCACGGGCAATGTCGAGGTGTGACGAGTGCGGCAAACAGGAGAACATGCCGTACCAGTGTCGTCACTGCGGCGGCACCTACTGTGCTGAACACCGTCTCCCGGAGAACCACGGCTGTCCGGGGCTGAACAACTGGGACGACCCCGGCGGCGTCTTCGATAGCGGGTTCGACGACAGCGTCGCCGACGACAGCGGGGGCGGCATGCGTGAGCGGTTCGGCATCGACACCGGCCCTGGCGGCCCCCTCGCCTATTTCCGCGGGAACATGACCTACGCGTTCCTCGGTGCGATGGGCATCGTCTTTCTCCTCCAGAACGTCCTGCTCATCGCTGGCCTCCGGGACCTCCACCGGATGTTGTTCGTCCTCTCGCCGGCCCATCCGGAGTACGTCTGGACGTGGTTCACGTCCATCTTCGCCCACGGTGGCGTCGGCCACATCGCCATCAACGGCATCGTGATCTATTTCTTCGGACGTCTCGTCGAGGACTACGTCGGCTCGCGCAACTTCACCATCCTGTTCCTGGGGAGCGGCGCACTCGCCGGGCTCGGACAGGTCGGCTTCCAGATCATCCAGAACGGCGGCATTCCCCAGTTCGCACCTGGCGTCCTCGGTGCCAGTGGTGCCGGCCTCGCGATCATGGGTGTGTTGACCGTCCTGAACCCGAATCTGCGCGTGTACCTCTACTTCATCCTCCCGGTCCCGCTGTGGTTGTTGACCATGGGCTACACCGGCTGGACGGTCTTCCAGATTCTCAGCGTCGGCATCGGCGCCGGGGGGACGGCACAGCTAGCCCACCTCCTCGGCCTCGGGATCGGTCTGCTGTACGGGAAACGCGTCCAGGGCCGTCGTCGCATCCCCGACCAGTTACAGTTCGGCGCGGGCGGTCGCGGGCCGGGCGGACCGGGCGGTCCCGGCGGTCGCGGCCCGTTCTGATGGACGTCGTTCGCCCCGACTTCCTGCCGGACGCATCGCTCTCGCGCGAAGAGATGGAGTCACTGCAACGTGAGATCGCCGAGAGTGCCGTCTTCGAGGACGACCTGGGGGTCGAACCCGAGCGGATCTGTGGAGCGAGCGACGCCGCCGAGTCCGAACCCGGGGAGGGTTCCGCGGCCGTGTCACCGCTTGTCGCTGGTGTCGACCAGGCGTTCGTCGACGAGATGGCAGTCAGCGTCGTCGTCCTCCTGCGCGACGGCGAGGTGGTCGAACGGGTCCACGCCGTCGAGCCAGTGGACATTCCCTACATTCCCGGACTATTGAGTTTCCGCGAGGGGGACGCCATCCTCTCGGCGTTCGACGAACTCTCGCGAACGCCGGACCTCGTGTTGCTGGACGGGAGCGGTCGCATCCACTTCCGGGAGGCCGGGATCGCGACACACGTTGGCGTCATCCTCGACCTGCCGACCGTCGGTGTCGCCAAGAGCCTGCTCTGTGGCACCCCACGCGAATCGCTCGACCGGAAACTCCCGGCGGGGACCACGGTCCCGATCGACGCGGACGATGACGTGACAACCGCTGACCCGGGAACCCACATCGGCGACGCCGTCCAGACCCGCCAGTTCGAGCACTCCGAGCGGTACGTCAACCCCCTGATCGTGAGTCCGGGCCACCGCGTCAGTGCCGACACCGCCGCCGACGTCGTCCTCGCCTGTGCAGATGGCTACAAACTCCCGGAACCGACGCGCCTGGCTGACGCTTATGCCGACGAGGTCAAAGCCGAGGTCCGCACGGACGGGTGAGCGTGAGACCGGGGCGGGAGCCTCACTCGTCCGGGAGCCTCGCGGTCAGCAGGAACGTCTCGGCGCGGGTCGCGCTGAACTCGACGTCGAGGCCGACCGCTTCGACGGTCGCCGCGGCGTGGGCGGCATCGTGGCGCTCGTCGACCGGCGGGCCGTACTCGCCGTCACCCGACCCGGTCCAGTCGACGACGACCACGCGGCCGCCGGGGCGGACGACGCGGGCGAGTTCGTCGAACGCCGCGACCGGGAGTTCGTGGTAGGTCGTCGTCGCGAACGCGGCGTCCATCGAGTCGGCGGCGAAGGGTAGGTCGTCGGCGCCGCTGGTGACCAGTTCGACGTTCTCCGGGACGCCCTTCTCGCGATAGCGGTCTTGCATCGCCGCCTGCAGGTCGACGGCGTACACCGTCTCGACGTGAGGCGCCACGTCGTCGGTGTAAAAGCCCGTGCCGCTCCCCAGGTCGACGACGCTGTCCGCCTCGGTCGGGTCCAGTGCCCAGAGCAGTTCCTCCGCTGAACAGTGCCGGTAGCGCATCGCCGCGTCTTCGAGCCTGTCCGCGTCTTCGGCCGGAAACGTGTGGTTGTCCATCGACTCCCCGTAGCGGCCGCGCGGTGAAATAGCTCCCGCGCTCTGTGTTGAAACTGGATCGGAGGGTTGGTGACAACAGGGCGGAGATGTTGCTTCGGTTCGAAGCGGGTAGCTCAGTCCGACCGCGAACAGCGTGAAAGCCCCGACTTGCTTGACTCGGGCGCCTCGTTGCGCGCGCTCGCGTTGCTCGCGTGCTTACGTCGGCGTCCTTCGTCAAGCAAGTCGCCCCTTTCATTCCCACCCGTGTCGGCTGGTCGACCGGTCTGTGCGGGTGGGAATGAAAGGGGCCGATTGCTCCGGGAAGCACGGCGCCGTAAGCACTGGAACGACCGCAGGGAGTGAGGCGCGCAGCAAGCCGCGCGACCGGAGCAATCGGGGGCTTTCACGCTGTTCGCGGTCGCGCCGGTCCCCTCTCCTCAAAATCAAACACCACTCGCTTCGAACAGCGGAGACTTAACTGGGGGGCGGTCGTCGTCGGGCACATGACGAAGACGGCGCTGATAACGGGCTCCTCGTCCGGCATCGGGCGCGCGACGGCCGCTCACTTCCTCCGCCGGGAGTGGACGGTCTACGCGACGGCCCGCGACACCGACGACGTGGCCGACCTGGCGGACGCCGGCTGTGAGACGGCACAACTCGACGTGACGAGCGACGACGACGTCGACCGGGTCGTCGACCGAATCGTCTCGGAGACCGGACGAATCGACTGCCTGGTCAACAACGCCGGCTACGCGCAGTACGGGCCGATGGAGGACGTTCCAGTGGACGCGCTCCACGACCAGTTCGACGTGAACGTCTACGGCCCCCACCGCCTCACGCGGGCAGTCCTACCACACATGCGCGAGCGCGAATCGGGCACCATCGTGAACGTCTCCAGCGTCCAGGGACGGGTCGCGGGGGGTGGCACCGGCGCGTACAGCGGGTCGAAACACGCGCTGGAGGCCATGAGCGACGCCCTCCGCGTCGAGGTCGAGGGCCACGGAATCGACGTCGTCGTCGTGGAACCTGGGCCGGTCGCGACCGCCTTCGGAGAGCGGGCCGAGTCCGAGTTCGACCGGCTGGAGCACTCTGACGCCTACGACGACATCTACACCGTCCAGGAGGACACGAACGTGCTCGGCAGCGGCGGCGACTTCGGGGTTCACCCCTCGGAGGTCGCAGCGGTCATCGGCGACGCGGCCTGCGCGTCGGATCCGGACCCGCGCTATCCGGTCGGGACCCTCGCTGGCCTCATGATCGCCTCGCGGCACCTCCCAGACCGCTGGCGAGACAGCCTCTACCGACTCGTGCGGTGGGTGGTGACCTGAGCGTGGCGCCCGAGGACCACGCTCTCGACCGGTCGGGGCTGGTTTGATGGTCTCGATCCAGCACCGGGAGGAACTGGCCCGCACGGACGCTCACGACCTCGTGCTCAGGTGTGTCGAAGTGGGGATCGAAGCCGCTCATCCCGGACGCGTCCTCGCGGACGCCCTGTCGCTGTCGGGCGCTCAACTCCAGATCGCCGGCGACGTGTACGACCTGAGCGCGTTCGACGAACTGCTCGTCCTCGGCGGCGGCAAGGCCAGCGCACAGGCCGCGAGCGCACTGGAAACCATCCTCGGCGACCAGATCGATGGCGGTGTGGTCGTCACCGACGACCCCGTGGAAACCGACCGCGTCGACGTCGTCGAGGGCTCCCATCCGGTCCCGGATGCGGCTGGCGCCACGGGTGCACAGCGCGTCCTCGACGCGGCCGAATCGGCGGACGAACGCACGCTCGTCCTCGCCATGATATCCGGCGGTGGGAGCGCTCTCTTGCCGGCACCCGCGGGTGACCTCTCACTCTCGGACCTGCAGGAGACGACCGACGCCCTACTGGGGGCCGGTGCCGACATCGATTCGATCAACGCCGTCCGCAAGCACTGCTCGGACAGCAAGGGCGGGCAACTGGCCGCTGCGGCCGCACCGGCGACGGTCGCGACGCTCGCGTTCAGCGACGTGGTGGGCGACGACCTCGGGGTCATCGCCAGCGGGCCGACTGCCCCTGACCCAACCACCTACGAGGACGCACTGGCCGTCCTCGACCGCTACGACGCGGCAGTCCCAGATGCCGTCCGCGACCACCTCGAAGCCGGCGTGGCCGGCGAGCACCCGGAAACGCCTGGCCGTGACAGTGACTTCGGACACGTCCGGTACCACCGGCTTGCCGACGCGTGGACGGCCCTCGACGCGGCCCAGGAGGTCGCTGAGTCAGCGGGATACCTGACCGTGGTGCAATCCTCGACCGTCCGCGGGGAGGCCCGTGAACAGGGCCTCGCGCTCGCCGCCGTCGCCGAGGAGATCGCGGCGACCGGGAATCCGATGGAACCCCCCGCAGTCGTCCTCTCCGGCGGCGAGACGACCGTGACCGTCCGCGGCGACGGCACTGGCGGCCCGAACCAGGAGTTCGCGCTCCGCGCGGCGATGGACCTCCCCGACGGTGCGGTGCTCGCGAGCGTCGATACCGACGGCCGAGACGGCGGCACCGACGCTGCTGGAGCACTCGTCGACGGCGAGACGATAGCCGACGCGGAGACGAGAGCGGCCGCCGAGGACGCGCTGGCGAACAACGACGCCACACCGTTTCTGGACGGACGTGACGCTCTCGTTCGGACCGGTCAGACCGGGACGAACGTCAACGACCTGCACGTGTTGCTGGTGGAGTGAGGGGCCACGACTGCGGGTCCATCCCCAGTCGAACGGTCGGTAGCTTTTCAGTACTCTCGGAGGTAGCGTCTAGCCATGACCGACCCCGCTTCGCTCGGCATCCTCGCGTTCGAGGGCTTCGAGGAACTCGACGCCATCGGGCCGTACGAGGTGTTCCAACAGGCCCGCTCCGCCGGAGCGAACTGGACGGTCGACCTCCTGGCAACTGACGAGCGCACCACCGTCACCGCCGCGTACGACCTCCGCGTCGAACCGGACGGCGTTCTCACGCCAGACGCGGACATCGACTACCTCGTGATCCCCGGTGGCGGGTGGAACGACCGTGCCGACACCGGTGCGTGGGCGGTGGCCCAGGACGAGCCACTGCTCGAAACGATTCGCACGCTCCACGAGAACGGAGCCACCATTCTCTCGGTCTGTACCGGCGGAATGATCCTGTCGGAAGCGGGTCTCCTCGACGGCCGTCCAGCCGTCACCCACCGTGGCGCCCTCGAGGAACTCCGCGAGAGCGACGCGGAAGTCATCGACGCACGGGTCGTGGACGACGGCGACGTCGTCACCGCCGGTGGGATCACGGCCGGCATCGACGCCGCCCTGTGGCTGGTCGAACGCGAGTGGGGTCGCGAAGTCGCCTTCGACGTCGAAGACGAGATGGAGTACGAGCGCAGTACGGACGTCTACCGGAGTTGACGGCAATCGCGCAATCGCGCGCGGACGAGAATCGAGTGCTTACTCTTCCAGACAGGCGGCGACGACGCGGAGCGCCCGCTCGCCGCGCACTTCGTCGGCGAATAACGGGACGCGACGGACGTCGTGCCCGCGGAAGACTTCCTGGGACCGGGAGAGTGCGTCACGCTGGACGGACCAGCGACGCTGACAGAACTCACAGTCGTCCAGGTCCGGCGAGACGAACCAGTCGGCTTCCACGTCGGCCACGTCGGCCAGGTCCTGCATCACCTGATTGACGACGACGGTACCTACAGGAACGTCGAACTCGGCGAGTCGCGAGAGCAACCGCTCGGATTCGAGCACCGATAGCTCCTCGGGGACCATCACGACGCGAAAGTCCGTCTGCGTGGGGTCCTGCAACACCGACCGCAGTCGCTCGATGCGGTCGCTGAGCACGCGCAGGTCGTCCAGGCCCTCCTCCGGGTCGACGTCCTCGTCGCCACCCATCATATTCGTCAGGCCGTCCATCATGCCGCCCATTTTCTCGCGGAGCGCTAGAATCTTGCCGACCATCGAGTCCATCACGTCTGGGAGTTCGAGCAGTCGGAGCGTGTGGCCGGTCGGCGCGGTGTCGACGACGACGCGGTCGAACCGCGGGTCGTCCATGTAGCGGATGAGCAGGCGAATCGCGGCCGCCTCGTCCGCACCGGGCATCGACCCGCCGAGGGGGTCGACCATCTCCTCACCGGCGTCGCCGAGCATCCCACCGAGGCCGCCCAGCGCACCGCCGGCGCCGCCCATGCCACCGCCACCCTCGGCGAACGGCCCCTCCTCCAGCGCCGCTTCGGGGTCGATTTCGGCTGCATAGAGGGGAATGTCGTCGCGGATCTGTGCGGGTTCGGCCGGAATCTCCGTCTCCAGGGTGTCCGAGAGGGAGTGTGCCGGGTCTGTGGAGACGACGAGGGTGGCAGTGCCGTCGCGTGCGCTCGCGAGTGCCGTCGCGGCGGCCATCGTCGTCTTCCCGACGCCGCCCTTGCCTCCGTAGAGGACGTACTCGGGTGCGTCCACGCCTGCGGGGACCGCCTCGTCGTCGATGTCCTCGACCGCTTCGACGTCGATGTCGCTCATTACCTACACGCTCGCCCTCCCGACGCATAACATCCGTGAAACTGACCCCACCGACCTGTATCGTCCACCGTAGTACCACTGGCCGCGCCTGTCCCGTGGTCGAACGGACGTGTGTGCCAGATTTGCCGTGGCGCGCGCTGTCGCGCGCGTTCATGCGCGCGACGGACCTGCGCGAGGGATGAGCGACCGGAGGGAGCGAATCGGCTGGGGAGGCGTGTGGCTGTCTGCGGTGCTGAGCTGTCGCGGAGCTCCCCTGGTGGACTGAAAGGGCGAGGTCCGGTGGCGGCCGGTGCGTGACCGCTATCCGAGCGAAGCGAGGATATGTCGCGCAGCGGCCGCGAGCGGGCCGAGGGCTTTCATCGCGTGCTGTCACCTGCAGTCACTCGATCTCGTGGTGAGCGGGCCGAGGGCTTTCATCGCGTGCTGTCACCTGCAGTCACTCGATCTCGTGGTGAGCGGGCCGAGGGCTTTCA
>ENA-ORCR01000218-ORCR01000218.1-marine-metagenome-genome-assembly--contig:-NODE-218-length-54072-cov-7.214835_pt1 | contig 54072 bp, 57 predicted proteins | sample MGYA00237782_ERZ508514 | MGnify/ENA primary metagenome ERZ508514 (study PRJEB26185, sample SAMN06268960) | marine metagenome | isolation source: Eden Landing Ponds, San Francisco, CA, USA | place...
GCGAGGCGGCGCAGGTGACGGAAGGACCGCAAGGAGGGAGCGAAGCGACCGACTGAGGACCGCAGCGAGCGTGCGCCCGCCTCGCCGGCTGGGGCTTTAGGAGTCTTCACCGCAGCACCATCGATGACTTATAAACAGCCGACAACAACACCGCACGATCACTTATAAACAACCGATCAGTCGAAGTGATACACATACCCCCGTACTCGATCAGGGCGCCGATCAGGGCGGTCGCTCACGCTCGGATCAACATATTCACTACAGACCGTCACAAACCGGGGGGTATGAGCACGGACGACGTCTCGCGGCGCAGGTTCATCCGGACCGCCGGCGGCGCGGCCGGCGTCGCAGGAGCGACGGCGGCGACGACGGGAACCGCGGCGGCACAGGAGGAACAGCCGGTCTGGCCGAGCGAGGCCGAGGGGAACGTCGGGTCGTACCAGGACGCCCGCGGCGAGAGCGAGGTCACCGTTATGGTCGGGGCCGGCGATCAGGGGCTCGCCTTCGACCCGACGCTGCTGTGGGTCGACCCGGGGACGACGATCACCTGGGAGTGGACCGGGAGAGGCGGGTCTCACAACGTCCAGAACGTCGAGGGACCGGCCAGCCTCGACAGCGGCGACCCGGTCGGCGAAGAGGGAGCGACCTACGAGTACGAGGTGACCGAGGAGGACGCCGGCATCACCCACTACCACTGCGTACCCCACACCACGGTCGGCATGCACGCCGGCCTCGCCGTCGGCGGAGACATCGAGACGGAATCGACCGGCGGCGGCGGTGGCGGCTCCGACGCCGTGTTCGTCCCGCAGGGCGCCCGCGCGCTCAGCGTCGCGACGTTCGTCGCGATGGTGAGCACGCTCGGGCTCGCGTTCCTCTTCATGAAGTACGGCGGCACGATCACGCAAGACGAGGAATAGTCGGTCGTCGCGGTCCGCGGGAGTTTTGTTTCGTCTGTCGTTCGGCTTCGGTAGTTGGTTCGCGTTTACTCCGCGTCCAAGAGCGCTCGGTACGCGTCGAGGACTCGGTCGAGCACGGCGTCGTAGTCGTAGGACGCGAAGTCGCGCTCGACCGACTTCCTGTCGAGGTTCCCGACGGCGACGAACTCGTCGGCGAGTTCGGCGGGACTCGTGACGAGCCGCCCGCGCCGGCGCCCCTCCACGAGCTCGTGGGCGCTGGAGTCGGCCTGATACTCGACGAGGGCGACGCAGCCGCACGCCAGCGCCCACAGCAGGTCGGTCGCAAACGTCTCCCACGTCGCCGTCGCCACCGCGACGTGGGTCCCTTTGAACAGCTCCACCCGCTCGCGGAGCGGGAGGTCGCCGAGGAACGACACCCGGTCGTCGATCCGGAGGTCGCGCGCCGTCGACTCGATGCGGGCGCGCTCGGGGCCGTCGCCGACGACCGCGGCGGTCCAGTCGCGGTCGCGGAGCTCCGCGAGTCCGAGCAGGAATGTCTCGACGTTGGCGTGGCGGTCGAGTCGCCGGGAGTACACCGCATCGAACCGATCGTCGGCGCCGGCCGACTCGACGAGGTCGAAGTCGATGCTCTCGGGGATCACTCGCACGTCGTCGCCGGCGGCGCCCTGCTCGCGGACTCGCGTCTTGGTCGTCCGCGAGGGCGTCGTGACGGCGTCGGCCCGCCGGGCGAGCAGCCGGTACCGCCGCCGGGAGTCGGCGGGGTGGTCGCGCCACCAGTCGACGATCACGGGAGTCCGCGAGAGAGCGCCCCCGACCGTCGCGGCGATCCCGGGCGTCGGTGGGGTGTTGACCGCGTGGACGACGTCCGGGTCGACTCGCCGGAGCGCGAACGGGAGTCGGGCCGCGAACGCCGACGGCGACGGATCGACCGTCACCGACCGGTAGGCGATCCCGTCGTCCTCGAAGGCGTCGTGGTCACCACCCCACCAGCGGGCACAGAGCCAGATCACGTCGTGGCCGCGGTCGGCGAGCCCGCGGGCGAACCGTCGCGTCCGCGACCGCGCCGGCGTGTCGCCGTGGCCGGGTGCGAAAAGCGAGACGAACGCGACGCGCATACGCCGACCGGACGGCTGGGGCGGATAAAAAGACACGGCATCCGGCGGGCGGAGGGTCGACGGCGAGTCGGCGGCGGACCCACGAGACGTCGACGCGATCGAACCGCCGAACCGCGGTCGTGTCCCCGCTTTTCCCACCCGAAACGGTTTCACACCGCGCGGAGAACCGGACCCCATGCACCGGTACGACATCGAGCGATACCTCAACGTACGGAACGCCGGCGGGGCGGACTTCGGTCCCGACGGGCGGCTCTCCTTCCTCCTCAACACGACCGGCACGGGACAGGTGTGGTCGCTCGACGAGCCGCTCGGGTGGCCCGAACAGCACACGTTCTTCGAGGAGTCGGTCTCCTTCGTCGACTCGTCGCCCCAGCGCGCGGAGGCCGTCTTCGGCATGGACGAGGGCGGCAACGAGCGCGCCCAACTGTACCTGCTCAACTACGAGTCCGGCGAGATCACGGACCTCACGGAGCGTCCGGAGGCGAAACACCGGTGGGGCGGCTGGGACTCCGAGGGCGACCGCTTCGCGTTCGCCTCGAACCGCCGCGACGAGGCGGTGTTCGACGTGTACGTACAGGACCGGGACGCGACCGGCGACGACGCCGAACTCGCCTACGAGGGCGACGGGTGGCTCTCGGTCGCCGGCTGGTCGCCGAGCGACGACCGCCTGATCGTCCACGAGGCGCACTCCTCGTTCGACCACGACGTGTACACCCTCGACATCGCGTCCGGCGACCTGACCCACCACACGCCTCACGAGGGCGACGTTCGCTACGGCAGCCCGGAGTGGGGCCCCAACGGCGAAGGGCTCTACCTCGTCACCGACCGCGACAGCGACACGCTGCGCTTAGAGCGGATCGACCTCGGCAGCGGCGAGTTCTCGGTCGTCGCGTCCGGGGAGGGCCCGGAACGCGGGGGCGGTGCGAGCGACGAGGGCGACGGAGACGATGACGCGACGGGCGCGACCCCCGCGAAACCCGGCGGCGACGACGGCTGGAACGTCGACGGCGTCGCGGTTCACGAGGAGTCCCGCCGCGTCGTCTACTCGCGCAACGTCGACGGCTACACCGAGATCACGGTCGGCGAGCTGGTCGACTCCGACCGGATCGATCCGTTCCCGTCGCCCGACCTGCCCAGGGGCGTCGCGGGCGGCGTGAGCTTCGGCCCGAACGGCGACCGGTTCGCGATCACCGCGACCGGCAGCACCCACAACGCGAACGTCTACGTCGTCGACGCGGCGACCGGCGAGACGGAGCGCTGGACCGCGGCCTCGACCGCCGGCATCCCGCCGGACACGTTCGTCGAGCCGGAGCTGGTCCACTACCCCACCTTCGACGGGCGGGAGATCCCCGCGTTCTTCTCCGTCCCGGAGACGGAACCGCCCGAGGACGGCTATCCGGTGGTCGTCGACATCCACGGCGGCCCCGAGTCGCAGCGTCGACCCTCCTTCGCCTCGGTGAAGCAGTACCTGCTGAACAACGGCTACGCCGTCTTCGAGCCGAACGTCCGCGGCTCCTCGGGATACGGGAAGGCGTTCTCCGCGCTCGACGACGTCGAGAAGCGGATGGACTCGGTCGCGGATATCCGGGCCGGCGTCGAGTGGCTCCACGACCACCCCGAGGTCGACCCCGACCGCGTCGTCGCGATGGGCGGCTCCTACGGCGGGTTCATGGTGCTCGCGGCGCTGACCGAGTACTCCGACCTGTGGGCCGCCGGCGTCGACGTCGTCGGTATCGCGAACTTCGTGACGTTCTTAGAGAACACCGGCGACTGGCGCCGCAAGCTCCGGGAGGCCGAGTACGGCTCGCTGGCGGACGACCGGGAGTTCCTGGAGTCGATCTCGCCGATCAACAACATCGAGGCGATCGAGTCGCCGCTGTTCGTCCTCCACGGCGCGAACGACCCGCGGGTGCCCGTCGGCGAGGCCGAGCAGATCGTCGAGCGGGCCCGGGAGCAGGGCGTTCCGGTGCGCAAGCTGATCTTCGACGACGAGGGGCACGGCTTCGCGAAGCTGGAGAATCGGATCGAGGCGTATCGCGAGGTCGTCGACTTCCTCGCCGAGCACGTTTGAACCGATCGCGGCGGCCGCGAACCGTGACGTGAACCGCCGTGACTGTTATGTTTCCGTGTAAAAGAACGTGATATAATGAACGGGTCCGAGCCGCTGGGTCTGCTGCTCGACCAGGCGCAGGACAAGATCGCCCTCCTCGACGACGAGGGACGGTTCACCTACGTCAACGACGCTGCGGAGCGGATTCTCGGCTTCGCACCCGCAGAGCTCCTGGGCGAGGTCGTCTTCGAGTACATCCATCCGGACGAGCGGGAGGCGGTCGAGCGGACGTTCTACCGCATACTCGACACCGATCGGTTCACCGAGGAGTCGATAACGTACCGGCACCGGGCCGCCGACGGGTCGTGGGTCTGGCTGGAGAGCCGCATGTCGAACCTCACCGACGACACGCTCGACGGATACGTCGTCAGCTCCCGCGACATCACGGACCGAGTGCAGGCGGAGCGAGAGCGCGCGGAGGCGGCCTCGCACCTGCGAGAGATCGCCACCGTCTCCAGCGACGTGCTGTGGATGTTCGACGCCGACTGGTCGGAGGTGCTCTTCGTGAACCCCACCTACGAGGAGATATACGGAGGGTCGATCGAGGAGTTGGAAACCGACCCGCAGACGCTTCTCGACACGGTCCACCCGGACGACGTTCCGGCGGTCGAGGAAGCGATGAAGCGGATCGCAGACGGCGCCTCGGTCGACATGGAGTACCGGGTGAACGCCGACGAGAACTACAACCGGTGGGTCTGGGTCCAGGCGGAACCGATCGAGGAGGACGGCGAGGTCGTTCGCATCACCGGCTTCGCCAAGGACGTCACCGACCGACGGCGGCGCGAACGCCAGCTGGTCGTGATGGACAACCTCCTCCGGCACAACCTCCGAAACGACCTCAACATCATCCTCGGCACCGCGGAACTCCTCGAATCCGAGGTGCCGGAGACGGCTGAACACACCGCCGTGATCCGACGCGTCGGCGACGAACTCCTCGCGACCGCGGAGAAGGAGCGCGAGATCATCGACCTGATCACCGAACGCCAGGAGCCCGGGCGCATCGAATTCGAGAAGGTAGTCGGCGAGTGTGTCGAGGTCGTCCGCAATCGATACCCGGACGCCTCGATCGAGATCACCTCACTCGATCCGGTCGCGGTCGACGGGCGAGTGGAGCTCCGATCGGCAGTGATCGAACTGCTCGAAAACGCCGTTCGACACGCCGAAACCGCCGATCCGACGGTGCGGATCGATCTCACCCGGACGGCGGACGGCGCGGAACTCGTTGTCCGCGACGACCACGCGCCGATCCCGGCCGTCGAGGCCAACGTTCTCAGGGGCGACCACGACATGACCGACGTGTACCACAGCAGCGGGCTGGGGCTCTGGCTCGTCTATTGGAGCGTGGAGCTCTCTGGCGGCCGCGTCGACGTGGAGTCCGGCCCCGACCGTGGAAACGAGATCACGGTCGCTCTCTCGCGAGCGTGCGACTGACCGGGTCCCACGTCCGAGGCGAGGGGGACGCTACCAGTCCGGTCCGAAATCGGGATTCAGCTGTCGGTCGGTCCGGCCGAGCGTGTCGATCGTCTCGACGTCCTCGTCGTCCAGTTCGAGGCCGAGGCTCGCCCAGTTGTCGCGGAGGTGGTCCTCGCCGGTCGCCTTCGGGATGGCAGTGACGCCCTTCTCGCGGAGCCACGCGAGGCTTACCTGCGCCGCGCTGACGCCGTGCTTCTCGGCGATCTCGGCGATAGTCGGGTCGTCGAGGATCTCCCCGCGAGCGAGCGGCGAATAGCCGACGAGTTCGACGTCGTTGGCGTCGGCGTACTCGCGAAGCTCGGCCTGCCGGAGCAGCGGGTGACACTCCACCTGGTTCGCGAACGGCGCCTCGCCGAGGACGTCGGTCGCGGCGTCGAGGTGTTCGGGCTCGAAGTTCGACACCCCGATCCGGTCGATCAGGCCGTCGTCGCGGAGCTCCGCGAACGCGGGCAGCGTCTCCTCGGGGTCGTACTCGCCGGCGGGCCAGTGGACGTACAGCAGGTCTGCGTACTCGGTGTCGAGCTTCTGGAGGCTCTCGCGGGTCGACGCGGCCACGTCCTCGGGCGCGAGGTTGTCGATCCACACCTTGGTCGCGAGGAACACGTCCTCGCGGTCGACGTCGCTCTCGGCGATTCCCTCACCCACGGCGGCCTCGTTGCCGTATATCTGGGCGGTGTCGACGTGGCGGTACCCCGCTTCCAGGGCGGTCGTGACCGACTCGGTACACTGCGCGGGGTCGTCGTTCTCCCACGTGCCGAGACCGAGCACGGGCATCCCGTCGTTGGTCGGCACGTCGAAAGACTGCGGCTCCTGTGACATGGATCGGGGTAGACGCGTGAGCGGAAAGTCCCTTGTGGTCCCGGTGGTCGAGGGCGTGAGGACTCGAAACCGACCTCGGCGGTCAGTCGTCCAGCAGCGCCCGCGAGGAGTTCGTCGCGACGAGCAGGCTGGAGGTGCCCATCGCGACCGCGGCGAACAGCGGGTTGAGGAGCCCGGTCACCGCGAGCGGGATCGCGACCGCGTTGTACAGGAACGCCCAGCCGATGTTCCCCTTCACGCGCCGGCCCGCGGCCCGCGAGAGTTCGAAGACGGTCGCCACGGAGCCGAGGTCGTCGTCGACGATCGCCACGTCGGCCGCGTCTGCCGCCATCGCGGTCCCGCCGCCGAGCGCGACGCCGAGGTCCGCCGCGGCGAGCGCGGGCGCGTCGTTGGTCCCGTCGCCGACCATCACCGTGAGCCCGCCCGCCTTCAGCCGCTCGATCGTCTCCGCCTTCCCCTCCGGCGGGACGCCCGCGAACACCGACGAGACCGCGTCGTGCTCGCTAAAGACGGTCGCCGCGCGCTCGTCGTCGCCCGTCAGCACGACCACCTCGACGCCCGAGTCGGCGAGCGCGGTCACGGTCTCATCCCACCCCTCGCGCAACTCGTCGCCGACCACGACGACCCCGGCCGCCGCGCCGTCGCGACCGACCGCGACCGGGACGCGCCCCACGTCGCGGGCCGCGGCGACCGCCTCGCGGATCTCGTCGGGGACCGTCCACCCGCGCTCGTCGAACAGGTCCGGGTGCCCGACGACGACCTCGACGCCGTCGACGACGCCGGAGACGCCCCGGGCGTGGCTCTCGAAGTAGGTGACTGAGAGGGCGTCGGCGGCCTCCGCCGACTCCGACTTTCCGCCGTCTGCGACCGCGGTCGACGCTGCGTCGGGGTCCGACGCGGTGCCGGCATCTCCGAGGGCGCCGTCGCCCGAGCGCGCCGCGGCGATGGCCTGCCCGACCGGGTGCGCCGAGCGCTCCTCCAGCGTGGCGGCGAGTCGGAGGAGGTCGTCGTCGAGATCCGTCGAGACCACCCGCATCTCGCCGGTCGTGAGCGTTCCCGTCTTGTCGAACACGACGGTGTCGGCGCCGCGGAGGCGCTCGAAGACGGTGTCGTCGAAGATCACGATGGAGCGCTCGAGCGCGTCGCGGATCCCGGCGGCGACCGCCAGCGGGGTCGCGAGCCCGAGCGCGCACGGACACGAGACGATGAGCACCGTGAGTCCGACGAGCATCGCCTCCGTCACCCCGTTGCCGAGCGCGAGGTTCGCCGCGGCGGCGACGACCGCGACCGCGAGCACGATCGGGACGAATATCGTCGCCAGACGGTCGGCGAGCTTCTGGACGCCGTGGTTCCCGCTCTGGAGGTCCCAGACGAGCTCCGCGACGCGGTCGAGGCTGGAGGTCGCGTCCGGCCCGACCTCGACGGTCAGCGAGCCGTCCGCGACCACGGAGCCGCCGACCACGGCGTCACCGGGCGTCTTCCGGACCGGCATCGACTCGCCCGTGACGACCGACTCGTCGACGGCGGCGTCGCCCGCGATCGCCTCGCCGTCGACCGGGACCCGCTCGCCGGCGCGCACGAGCAGCGGGTCGCCGGGGGCGAGGTCGTCGATGGCGACCTCCTCGGTCTGGCCGGCGGCGTCGTCTCCATCGGCACCGTCGTTCCCGCCCCCGCTCACCAGCCGCCGGGCGCTGTCGACCTGTACCGCGGTGAGATCGGAGAGGAGCTCGGTCGAACGCTTCTTGATCGAGTCCTCGTAGTGGTTGCCGACGGTGACGATCACGATGATCGCGACGGTCACGTCGTAGTAGATCGACGGCGACTCGACGAATATCACGGCGAGCGTGCTGTAGGCGTACGCGCTCACCGCCGCGATCGCGACGAGGAGGTCCATGTTCGGGGACCGCGTCTTCGCGCTGACGTACGCGCCCCTGAGTATCGGCTTCCCGGTGACGAACAGGACGACCGTCGTCAGCACGGCGATCACGATGAAGAAGTACGTCCCCGAGGTGGAGGACATCGCCTGACTGAGGTACTCCAAGGTGCGGTCGTTGTAGAACGGGAACGCGAACTCCGTCGGGTAGATGATGACGATGTACTGGAGCATGACCGCCATCCCGACGAGCACGCCGACCGCGAGCCGCGCGGTCGCCATGTTGTCCGCCTGTCGGCGCGAGAAGGCGTCGTCGCGGTCGTACGCGCTGTAGCCGAGCCCGCTCACCGCCTCCGAGAGGTCGTCAGAGGAGACCGCGTCGGGATCGTGGTCGATCCGCACCGTGTCGGTGACGTAGCTCGCGCTGGCGTCGCTGACGCCCTCCGTCCGGGTGGCGACCGTCTCGATGAACGCCTCGCAGGTGGCGCAGTGCATCCCGTCGACCTCGAGGAACGTCGCCTCGTGGTCGGCGGGGACATCGGTCTCGTCGGCGGCGTCGCCAGCGCCGCCGGCCTCGCCCTCGTCTTCCCGCCGCCGCTCGCGGACCGCCTCGGCGTCGACGTCGACGTCGCCGAGGGACGCGTACACGTCCCGACAGCCGGTACAGCAGAACTCGTTGCCCTCGTCGTCGACCACGTCAACGCCGGCGGTCGGAAGCTCACAGAGGGTGCAGTCGGTCGCCTCGTCGTCGGTCCGGTCGCCCGGCGTCGACGCGCTCATCGTCACATCCCCCCCGCCATCCCGGCGTCGAGCGGGTTCCAGAAGGGCAGGCTCGGGTGCGGGACGCGGACCCCGACCGACATCAGCCCGTGCGCGAACAGGACGTAGCCGAGCGCCACGAAGGCGACGCCGAGCAGGCGGTGGACCCGCCGCCTGTGGACCGCGTCGATGCTCTCGATGACGGTGCCGTAGAGGAAGACGGCGGGCATCGTGCCGACGCCGAGCGCCCCGAGCGCGAGCGCGCCGCTGACGGCGGAGCCGCTGGCGAACGCGTAGAGGTACGCCGGATAGAGGATCGGACAGGGTAACAGTCCGTGGACCGCGCCGAGCCCGACGATTCCGGGGCCGTTTGCGAGCCGATCGACGTGACCCGTGAGCCAGCCGGTGACCCGGTCGAGTCCGGGGAGGTGGATCCCGCCGGTCGCGCCGCCGAGCGCGTACCGGGCGCCGATGAGGATCACGATCGCACCGACGCCGAGGCCGACGACGCCGCGGACCGCCTCCGCCGCGCCAGTCAGCGTCGCGGTCGTGACGAGGACGGCCCCGCCGAGCGCGCCGACCGCCGCGCCGATGGTCGCGTAACTCGCCGCGCGGCCGAGGTTGAACAGCGCGTGCTGGCGGACCTCGTAGGTGGTCAGGTGGCTCCCGCGGCGGTCGGCGGTCGCGCCGGCAGCGTCGGTCGCTCCCCCGCCGTCGGTCCGACCGCTCTCACCGTCCATCCGCCCGGCGTACACCGTGACGAGCGGGCCGCACATCCCGATGCAGTGGGCGCCGCCGAGCAGCCCAATGGCGAGGAACAGGAAGACGTCGGTCCCCAGGAGCGTCGACAAGTCCATGAGTCGAGTCATCCGCGGTAGGGGTCGCGTGCGCTAATGGGTTTCGTCGCCCGCGGGAGCGGGCGGTCGGATCGGTGCGCTCGCACGTCACTCCTCCACGACGACGGTCCCAACCATTCCCCCGTTCTCGTGGGGGAGACACACGTACTCGTAACGGCCGGGGATCGAGAAGGTGCGCGAGTAGCGGTCGCCGCTCTCCAAGCGCCCGCCGAAGTCCTCGGGCCAGGCCTCGCGGGCCGCCACCTCGCTGTCGTACCCGCCCGAGGCGAAGTACTCGGCCTCGTCCGGGATGGCGTTCTCGTAGGCGGTGACCGTGTGGCCGCGCGCGCTCGTGTTCTCCCAGACGACGGTGTCGCCGACGGCGACCGTCACCTCGGCCGGTCGAAACGCGGACGCCATCATCCCGACGTCGTACCCCGGCTCGCCGCCGACCGCCGAGCAACCGGCGAGGGCGGTCGTCGCCGCGGCGCCCCCGGCCGCGCCGACCCGTCGGAGGAACCGTCTGCGGTGCATACCGTGTCTGGGTGCCTGAGCGGTTTCAATATCGCGGTCGACCCCGCCGAGTGAGAATAGCCCGCCGTTGACCGGGAGACCGCGACGACGACGTCTCTCCCGCCAGCATGTCACCCCGCTCTCCGAATTGGGTTGAGATCGCCGAGACGTGAAATGAATGTTCATCGAAAAGGTAGATGCGAAAAACACTCCGGGAAATACCGGGGAGAATTAAAAATATGCAGAGAAACCTTACCAGTTAGGTAGTGGTGTTTAACGGGTGCGTTACGTGTTTACGGACGTCACATGATCGAACCAGCAGCTGCTGACGCGCTCGCACGGGGGATCGTTCCGCTTGAAATGACCCAGACCGAGATGTTCGAATACGTCCAAGCCGATCCGCTCTTGAGCGCGTCGCTCTGGCTGAACATCGCTCTTGCGGGCCTGTCGATCCTCCTGTTCGTCTATATGGGACGGAACGTGGAGGACCCCCGCGCCCAGTTGATCTTCGTCGCCACACTGATGGTGCCGCTCGTATCTATCTCCAGCTACACGGGACTCGTGTCCGGGATCACCGTCGGCTTCCTTGAGATGCCAGTCGGACACGCGCTGGCCGGAGCCGGGACGGGACCGGACGGCGGCGTGTTCACTCCATGGGGGCGGTACCTCACGTGGGCGCTGTCGACGCCGATGATCCTCCTCGCGCTCGGTCTGCTCGCCGGATCGAACGTGACGAAACTGTTCACGGCGGTCACAGCCGACGTCGCGATGTGCGTAACGGGCCTCGCGGCCGCGCTGACCACGTCCTCCTACCTGCTGCGCTGGGTCTGGTACGGCATTAGCTGCGCGTTCTTCGTCGTCGTCCTCTACATCCTGCTCGTCGAGTGGGCGGCGGACGCCGAGATCGCCGGCACCGCGGAGATATTCACCACGCTGAAGCTACTCACCGTCGTCCTGTGGCTCGGCTACCCGATCGTCTGGGGGCTCGGCGCCGAGGGGCTCGCGCTGGTCCAGTCCCCCGCCGTCACCTCGTGGGCCTACAGCGGCATGGACATCATTGCGAAGTACCTCTTCGCGTTCCTGCTGTTGCGCTGGGTCGCGAGCAACGAGAGCACGGTCGCGGACATGGCGCCCGGACTCGGCGCGGCCTCGCGCGATGGCGCGGCGCCGGCCGACGACTGACGACCCGGTCACGTTCCCTCCGTCCCGAGTCCGCTTCGCCCCGTCCGGGCGCCCGACAGCCGCCGACGCGGCGGACGAGAGACAAGCGCTAAACCCGCGGCGGCGGTGGAGAGGGACATGAAACAGGCCATCGTCGCCCGCGCCGACATCGGCATGGGCGAAGGGAAACTCGCCGCGCAGGTCGCACACGCGTCGCTGTCGGCGTACCAGGACGCCGGAGAACGCGCGCGAAAGAAGTGGCAGGGGGAGGGACAGAAGAAGGTCGTGCTCAAGGGGAACTCCGAGAGCCAACTGTTCAAGTTGGCCGACAAGGCCGACAAGGAGGGGATCCCGTACGCGATCATCCGCGACGCCGGCCACACCCAACTGGAACCGGGAACCGTCACCGCGCTCGCCGTGGGCCCCGCCCGCGACGACACCGTCGACCGCGTGACCGGCGACCTCTCGCTGTACTGAATGGCCCCGACCACCCACCTCCGCGAGGCGCATCCCACCGAGCGCGCCGCGGGGATCGACCACTACGTCAGCGACGCCGACGGGATCGGCGGCCGGCTCCGCGAGTCGCCGGAGGACTTCCGCGTCCGGGAGTTGGAAGCGTTCGAGCCGGAGCCGCTCGGCGCGGACGTCGGGAGCTACCCCGAACTCGTCGTCCGCGTCACGCTCCGCGACTGGGACACGAACGACTTCGCGCGCCGGATCTCCGACGCCCTCGGAATCAGCCGCGAGCGCGTCTCGTGGGCGGGGACGAAGGACAAGCGCGCCGTCACCACGCAGCTGTTCACGCTCCGCGAGGTCGATCCCGACGACCTCCCCGAGATCCGCGGCGCCGAGATCGACCCCCTCGGCCGCGCCGGTCGCGGGCTCTCGTTCGGCGACCTCGCGGGCAACGCCTTCGAGATCCGGGTCGCCGACGCGGTCCCGGAAGCCCCCGAGCGCGTCGCCGACGTCGTCGGGGATCTGCGGGCGTTCGGCGGCGACGGGGGAGAGTCGGCGGCGAGCGACTCGGACGGGGGCGAACCCGTCACCGTCGGCGTCCCCAACTACTTCGGCCAGCAGCGGTTCGGGAGCCGTCGGCCCGTCACCCACCGCGTCGGGCTCGCGGTCGTCCGCGACGACTTCCGCGAGGCGGTGCGGCTGTACGCCGGCAACCCCTCGGCGGCGGAGCCGGACGACACCCGCGCCGCACGCGACCGCGTGGACGCCGCGTTCGGGACCGGTGGGGACGACGCGGGCGGCGGCCCCAGCGCAGGCGACGGCCCCGGGGTGGGCGACGACCTCACCGCCGACGGCACCGGCGACGGCGACTGGGAGGCCTGCCTCGACGCGATCCCGGGAAAGCTCCGGTTCGAGCGCTCGATGGTCCACCGGCTCGCCGAGCGCGAGGTGGCCCCCGACGCGGCTCCGGATCACGAAGACTGGCGGCACGCGCTGGAGGCGGTCCCCTCGAACCTCCAGCGGCTCTTCGTCAACGCCGCCCAGTCGTTCCTCTTCAACCGGGTCCTGAGCGAGCGACTGCGCCGCGGGCTCCCGTTCGACCGCCCCGTCGCCGGCGACGTCGTCTGTTTCGCCGACGGCGACGCCCCCGGAGAGCTGTACGCCCCCGACACGGACCGGCTCCAGCGGGTCGACGAGGACCGAGTGTCCGTGGTCGCCCGTCACTGCGAGCGCGGGCGAGCGTTCGTCACCGCGCCGCTCGTCGGCACGGAGACCGACCTCGGCGACGGCGAGCCCGGCGAGATCGAACGCGAAGTGCTCTCCGACGCTGAGATCGAACCCGGCGACTTCGCGCTCCCCGGCGAGTTCGACTCGTCGGGCACTCGGCGGGCGATCCTGCTCCGGAGCGACCTCGACGTGACGTTCGACGACGGCGACCCGCGGTTCGCGTTCGCGCTCCCGAGCGGGTCGTACGCGACGGTCCTGCTCCGGGAGTTCACGAAGAGCGGGCCGATCGATCTGTGAGGGGCGCGCATCAGATTCTGATCCGCGTTCGTGTATTATCCTGCGTTTTTATCCACCGAAACCACCACGATACTGCGCTCCGTTCCGAGCCGTTTTTGTGCGGGAGCCGCCAACCGGAGCCATGACCCGGATCGTCGTCATCGACCTCCACGGCCAGTTCACCCACCTCGAGCGGCGGGCGCTCCGAGACGTGGGCGTCGACACCGAGATCGTCTCGGCGGACACGCCCCCGGCGGAGATCGACGCCGACGGGATCGTCCTCTCCGGCGGCCCCGACATGGACCGCGTCGGCAACGCCCCGGACTACCTCGATCTCGACGTGCCCGTGCTCGGAATCTGTCTCGGGATGCAGCTGATCGCAGTCGAACTCGGCGGCACGGTCGACGGCGGCGACTACGGCGGCTACGCCGACGTGGACGTCGAGATCGTCGACGGCGAGGATCCACTCGTCGGCTCGCTGGCGCCCGAGACGCGCGTCTGGGCCTCCCACGCCGACGAAGTCGCGACGGTCCCAGACGGGTTCACCCGGACCGCGACCTCCGACGTCTGCGACGTGGAGGCGATGTCGAACCCGGAGGCGGGGCTGTACGGCGTCCAGTGGCACCCGGAGGTCGCCCACACCGAGCGCGGCGAGGAAGTGTTCGAGAACTTCGTCGCGATCTGCGAGTCCGCGTAGGCGGGAAACGCCGACCGATCTCCCTTTTCAGAGCCGATACGTCCGCACGCGCTCGGTTCCGCAGCTCGGGCACTCTCGGCGGTACTCGACGGTGGCGCCCGTCGTCACCGCCTCCCACGTTCCCTCTTCGTCGACGAATCCGCATTCCTCACAGGCGTAGGGCTGCCCGTCGAGCCGCGCGCGGAGTCGATCGAACGCCGACGTACCGCCGTAGCTGGATGACATGCGATACCAATACACAATAGCATTATTAATAATTATTGATCTCTCAGGTCGTGGACAGAGATCGCTACCGATGCTCGCGTCGCTTGCGGTCAGGCCAGCGCAGCGATCATCGGTGCAACGATCAAAAAGAACGGGACCGCCCTACGCCTCGAACAGCTCGTCGACCGCGTCACCGGCGGTCTCGGCCGCCTCGCGGGCGACGACGTCGGGATCGGGGTCGTCGGGGGCGTTCAGGTAGACGTCGACGTCGAGGACGCCCTCCTCGAACGTGACCGTCACGTCCAGATCGGTCACCGCCGACTGGTCGTAGTGGGCGAACACGACGCCCTCGGCCGCTTCCGCGGCGGTTTGGACGACGACGTCGTCGGAAGGCCCGTCGGCCGTCGGCTCGGCGTCAGCGGGGTCGGTGCCCGCGTCACGTGATCCGTCGGTCGATTCGTTCGACATCGGCGCTTACGCGCCGCCCGCGCCCGGACCGCCCGGACCCATCGGGCCGCCGCCGCCGGCGCCGCCCTGGAGCATCTGCTGAAGCTCGCCCTGCAGGTCGTCGAACTGCTCTTGAACGCGCTCCTCCTGCTTCTCGAGCTGCTCGGCGCGCACTTCGAGGGACTCGACCTTGTTCTCGAGGTCGTCGTAGGCGGACTCGTAGTCCGTCTCGACGAGGACCTCGCCGATCTCGCGGTACATCCCGGCGTCCTCGTCGACGTCTTCGAGGGCGTCGAGGGCCGTCTTGGACTCGTTGAGCGCGGACTGCGCCTGCTCTTTCTGCTCGGCGACCTGCTGTGCGGTCTCCTGTAGCTCCTGCAGCTCCTCGATCTTCTCCTGTGCCTCGGGCGGCATGTTCCCTTGCATAGGCGAGATGAGGCGGTCCGGACAGAAAAACCCCCGACTTCTCCGACGACGACTGATCCGTCGGATACAGCCCGAGAGCGGCGAGGTATCGACGGATCCGCGCTACGCCCGACCGCTCCCAGTCCCGACGCGCTCGGCGACTTCGACGAGCCGCGACCAGCTGTTGATCCCGGCGCGGAGGGCGACGAGGTCGTCGGCGACCACCCGAACGCGGACCGCGTCCCCGTCGCGGGAGACGGTCGCTGCCGAGCGGGCGTCGTCGATCTCGCCGACCTCGGGTTCGAGCGCGTCGCCGACGAGGCGTGCGCGCCGCTCGGAGTGATACCGGTACGAGAGGACCGTCTCGTGCGCGCGGTCGGCGGTCACGGTGACGGAATCGGGAGCGGAAGTCACGGTTCGAGATCGGGTCGGATCGAGATCGGAACGCGGGATTACTCGACGTTGACTTCCTTCACGTCGCCGCCGCGCTCCTTCAGGAGGACGCGGTGGCCGCAGTACGGGCAGCGCACGCCGCCGTACTCGTCGAGGGTGACGTCGCGCTTACAGCGGGAGCACTTGTAGCTCATCGTCCTATTCCTCGTCGGCGAGCGCGGCGCGGATGGAGCGGCGGACGGTGCGACCGCCGGGCGTCTCGGGGCGGTACGCGCCGCCGGTGAACGTCTCGCCGGTCTCCTCGTTGACCCAGATGCCTGTGCCCTTGCGCGTGACGTCGTCGCCGTCGACGGTGGCGTTCTGCATCTCCTCTTCGATGTCCTGGACCCGCTTGCGGGAGACCCGGCCGTAACGGGCGCCGAATCGGCCCGCGCTGCCGGTGCTTCGTGCCTTGTCCTCAGCCATAGTGACTCCGTCTACCGCCAGCGCGCGTAAAAAGGCTACGAGTCGGGGGCGTCGGCGGGGACGACGAGCCGATCGAGCCCGAGGCGCAGGAATCGCGGCGTCTCGACGGCGAGCGAACAGATAGACGCAGCCGCGTATCGACCGCAACGCCTTTCACTACCTGGTAATACTACCTAGTTGTATGCACGGATTCGACGGCTTCAGCGACGTGAGCGAGACTGACGTAACAAAAGCGATCGGCAACGAGTGGACCGACGGCTTCCTCGAGTTCACGGACTCGGAAGTGATCATCCTCGGCGGCGGCCCCTCAGGGCTGATGGCGGCCAAGGAGCTGGCCGAGCGCGGCGTGAAGGTGATGATCGTCGAGAAGAACAACTACCTCGGCGGCGGGTTCTGGCTCGGCGGGTTCCTGATGAACACCGTGACGGTCCGGGACCCCGCCCAGGAGATCCTCGCCGACCTCGACGTGGACTACGAGCCGGTCGAGGACGTGGACGGGCTCTACACCGCTGCCGGCCCCGAGGCCTGCTCCGGGCTGATCAAGGCGGCCTGCGACGCCGGCGCGCGCGTCCAGAACATGACGGAGTTCACCGATCTGGTCGTCCGCGACGACCACGAGGTCGGCGGGATCGTGATGAACTGGACGCCCGTCCACGCGCTCCCGCGAGAGATCACCTGCGTCGACCCCATCGCGGTCGAGTCCGACCTCGTGATCGACGCGACCGGCCACGACGCGGTCGCGATCAGCAAACTCGACGAGCGCGGCGTCCTCTCGGCGCCCGGTATCGAGCACGCCAAGGAGCACAACACCGGCATGGACCAGACCGGCGACGGCGAGTACGGCGCCCCGGGTCACGACTCGCCCGGCCACGACTCGATGTGGGTCGGCGAGAGCGAGGACGCCGTGGTCGAGCACACCGGCGTCGTCCACGACGGCCTGATCGCCTCCGGGATGGCGGTCGCGACGGCCCACGGCCTCCCGCGGATGGGGCCGACGTTCGGCGCGATGCTCGTCTCCGGGAAGCGCGCGGCGCAGTCGGCCCTCGACGAGCTCGGCGTCGACGAGCCCGAGGTCCGGCTCTCCGCGGGCGACGCCCCGGCGCCGGCGGACGACTGAGACAGAGATCCGCGGACTGGGAAACCCGCAGTCGCTCGGTTATCAATCACCGCTGACGCTCCGGAAACGGACCCCTCCGTGTCTCCGGCGTCTTATTTATAAGTGGCCGTCGGCGAAGTGACGATGGACGCCTCCAAAGCCCCAGCCGCACGCCTCACACCACCCCAGCCTCGCGCGTGCTGGCTCGCGGCCTACCGGTCGCTCGCAGGCACGCGCCGACCGCACGTGCTGATATATAAATAATCGCCGCACTGCGGGTTCGAGATCCGGATCGAGAGCGTCCTTCACGAACGATCCCCCTAGATCGGCGCAACCGTGTGGCTTTTTCCGCCCCTGCGTCGAATCCGGCGACATGCGAAACGCCAAAATCGTCTGTACGATCGGTCCCGCGTCGGACGACCGGGACACGATCCGCGACCTCGCCGACGCGGGGATGTCCGTCGTCCGGCTGAACGCCAGCCACGGGACGACGGCCCACCGCGAGGAGGTCATCGAACACGCCCGCGCCGTCGACGCCGAGATGGACGACCCGCTCGCGGTGATGGTCGACCTGAAGGGGCCGGAGGTCCGGACCGCGGAACTCGACGAGCCGATCCAGCTCGTCACCGACTCCGAGGTGACGTTCGTCGAAGGGGACGACGCCACGCCCGAGCGCGTGGGTCTCACCCACTCCATCGCGGCCGCGGGACCGGGAGACACTATCCTCCTCGACGACGGCCGGATCGAGTGTCGCGTCGAGCGGGTCGACGGCGAGTCGGTCGTCGCCACCGTCGTCTCCGGCGGGAAGCTCAGCTCGCGGAAGGGGGTCAACCTCCCCGGCGTCGCCATCGACGTGGACCTCATCACCGCCGAGGACGAGGCCGAACTCGACCTCGCGGTGCGGACGAACGCCGACTTCGTCGCGGCCTCCTTCGTGCGTGACGCCGCGGACGTCTATCAGATCGCCGACGCGTTAGAGGAGCGCGGCGGCGAAGACATCCCCATCGTCGCGAAGATCGAACGGGCGGGCGCGGTCGAGAACCTCGACGGGGTCATCGACGCCGCCGACGGCGTGATGGTCGCCCGCGGCGACCTCGGCGTGGAGTGCCCCCTCGAGGACGTCCCCGTCATCCAAAAGCGGATCATCCGGAAGTGCGTCAACGCGGGCGTCCCGGTCATCACGGCGACGGAGATGCTCGACTCGATGGTCACCTCCCGCCGGCCGACCCGCGCGGAGGCGTCCGACGTCGCCAACGCGGTCCTCGACGGCACCGACGCGGTGATGCTGTCGGGCGAGACGGCGATCGGCGACGACCCCGTCAACGTCGTCGAGACGATGGACCGGATCGTCAGGGAGATCGAATCCAGCGACGAGTACGCGGAGACGCGCGAACAGCGCGTCCCGACCGCCGCGGAGGGCTCTCGGACCGAGGCGCTGGCTCGCTCGGCTCGCTACCTCGCGCGCGACATCGGCGCCTCCACGGTGGTCGCCGTCTCCGAGTCCGGCTTCACGGCCCGTAAGACGGCGATGTTCCGGCCGGGCGTCCCCGTGGTGGCGACGACACCGGACGACCGCGTTCGGCGACAGCTCGCGCTCTCGTGGGGCGTTCGTCCCGTGTTGACCAAGTACGCGCACGACATGGAGTCGATCCTCGATAACGCGGTCGACGCCGCGCTCGACCGCGGCGGGGCCGAGTCGGGCGACACCCTCGTCGTGCTCTCCGGCATGCTCACCGAGTTCGAGGGGACGAACACGACGAACACGCTCAAGGTCCACGTCGCCGCCGAGACGCTCGTGACCGGGAAGGCGACCGTCGCCGGCCGCGTCGCGGCGCCGGTGTACCGCACCGGCGACAGCGACCTGAGCGACGTCCCCGAGGGGTCGATCGTCGCACTGGATGCCACCTTCGAGGGCGAGTTCACGGGAGACCTGAATGCGATCGCCGGGATCGTCGACGCCCGCGAGGGGATGACGGGATACCCCGCCGTGATCGCTCGCGAACTCGGCGTCCCGATGGTCTCGGGCGCGCGCCTCCCCGAGAGCGTGACCGACGGGACCGTGGTGACGGTCGACGGCGAACGCGGCGTGGTCTACGACGGCGACGTGATCGGGGCGGCGCGGCAGCGGTAGGCGGCGCACTCGCTCCGTCTCCCCGCCTCCTCTCGTTCGCTCCCACCCGCCAGCCATTTACTGGTGAACCGCCTAGCCGCGGGTATGAGCAGCGACGACCGCCGCGACGAGGGGGACCGCGACGACGTGCGGAGCCGGGCGAACGAGGCTCGCCCGGACGACGACGGCGAGGCCGACGACGAGAGCGAGTGGCGGTTTGCCGTCGACGACGTTGGTCCCGACGGCGTCACCGAGGACACCCACACGCCGGAGACCGAGCCGATCGAGCCCGGGTCGATCGACGCCGAGCACGCGGTCTTCGTCGTGCTGGGGGTCATGCTCACCGTAGGCGTCCTCTTCGTCGGGTTCTGATCGCCCGGACCGTACGACCACTTATCCCGTCACAGCCGTACGGCCGGACATGGACGTACTCGTGCAGTCCGGACTCCTCTCTCCGGACACGCTCCCCCTGCTGTTGTTGACGGCCGGGCTGTTGCTCTCGATGGCGGAGGCGCTCGCGCCGGGCGCGAACTTCATCGTCGTCGGTATCGCCCTGATCGGGGCGGGGCTCGGCGGCCTCCTCCTCACGTCTCTCGGGGTCGTCGGCGCGGGGCTGACGCTGGTCATGGCGCTCCTGACGCTCCTCTTCGGCGCGGCGGCCTTCTACGGCTACCACGAGTTCGATCTGTACGGCGGGAAGGGTCAACAGCAGACGAGCGACAGCGACTCGCTGAAGGGGAAGACCGGCGTCGTCACCGAGGAGGTGACCACCGCCGGCGGCGAGGTCAAACTCTCCGGCGGCGGCTTCAATCCCAACTACTCCGCGCGCTCGATCGAGGGGACGATCGCGGAGGGCGAGGAGGTGATGGTGGTCGATCCCGGCGGCGGGAACGTCGTCACCGTGGAGTCGATGGGGTACGTCGAGGACGACATCGACAAGGAACTCGCCGCGGACCGAGCGCGGAAGGAGGCGCAGCGGGAGGCCGAAACGAGCGCGGACGACGCCGAGGACGAGCGAGAGACCGAGACCGAACGCGAGTGACCGCGATGGAAGAGGCGGTCCGATATGTACGCTACCGAGCCACGGCGATGATCGCTTATAAACGGACCGGCGACTCTTTATAAACCGCTAGCGGTGGCGTGCGCCTGCTCGCGGGGCATCGGCCCGCGAGCAGCCCGCACGAGGGACGCGGTGAGTGAGGGGCGACCGCAGGGAGCCTCGAACGAACCGCGAGGCTGGGGAGGCGTGAGGCTGCGGTCCCGTGAGCGACCGTAGGGAGCGAACGGGAGCACGGAAGTCGCAGCCCGCGCAGCGGAGCGAGCAGGACCGCCTTTCGGCGGGTGCGGCACGGTCGGGTGGGACTCGGAGGAGCAGTCGGCGAGGCGGGGCTTTGGACGTGTTCACCGCCCGTTCGAGGTCGGTCACTTATAAACGATCGACGGTCGGATCGGCGGAACGCAGAAGCTTCAAACGCGCCGCCGGTCACCGACACGTATGGACGCGGACCGCCGGATCGCCGCCGTCGAGGAGGTTCCCGAGGACAGCACGCTGCTCGTGACGCTGCGACCGGTCGACCCCGAGAGCGTCGACGACGGCGAGGGCGACGTGGGCGAGGCCGCGGACGGCACCCCCGAGGCCGAGGCGATCCTCACGCGGGCGGCCGGCGAGGTGCGCGCGTTCCGCAACTACTGTCAACACTGGACCGACGTTCGCCTCGACAAGGACGACGGGGCGTTCGTCCGCGACGGCGAGGTGTTCTGTCAGAAGCACGGCGCCACCTTCGAGGCCGACGGCGGCTACTGCAACTTCGGTCCCTGCGAGGGGGCCGTCCTGGAAGGCGTCGACGTGACCGTCGACGGCGACGCGGTGTACCTCGCCGACGACGCCTACGAGTTCGTCCGACTCGGCCACGCGACCCGCGACGACGACGCCGGCGACTCGCGGATCGACTTCACCGGGAACTGAACCCGGAGGCGACGCCGACCTGAGGGTGCCGGAGACCACAGCGGCTCTTTGTGCAACGCCGGCGCATTTATGCGGGGCCGACCAACGGAGCGTATGAGCGATTCGAAGCCCTCCAGACGCCGAGTGCTCGCCGGGGGCCTCGTCGCGGCGGCGGGCGCGGTCGCCGGCTGCCTCGACGGCTCAGTGACGGGCGGCCCCGGGAGCGACGACGCCGACGGCCGAGTCCTCGCGCTCACCCTCGGCGACGCGGGGGACACTCTCCGCGACGACGCCGTCGTCGATCCCGCGGAGGCCGGCCCGGGGTGGGACGAGGCGGCGTTCGCGGCCGCCCGAAACGGAGAGAAGTACACCACCCAGTACCGGAGGCCGTTCCCGTCCCCGGCCGGCGACCCGACGTACGCCCGCCACGAGGGGACGTACTACCGGCTGGACTCCGTCGTCGTCGACGAGGCGGAGGAGACCCGCCCCGTGCTTCGCCTGTTCGAGGCCGGCGAGAGCGATAGTGACGCCGGAGAGGAGCCCGAACCCGTCGACGGATCCGGTGCCAGTGACGGGACTGACGACGTCGAGAACGAGACGCTCCCGGAGGCCGACCACCGGGCCGTCGAGATCGCGCACCTCTCGGCGCGGGCGCGGGGGAACTCGGGCGGCGTTCCGATCGGGCTGGTGGAGCGCGGCGGCTACGTCTACCGTGACGCGGAGGCGATCGACGCGAGCGAACTGCTCGCGGCGGACGGACCGGACCGCGTCGCGTACCGAGACGTCCGCTACCGGGTCGAGGTCACCCGCGAGCGGTTCTACGAGCCCGTGTACCGCGCCATCGCCGAGCCCGTCGCGGAGTCGCCGGAGCGCATGGAGGCGATCCTCCGCGCGCACACGGTCGGCGCGCGGATCGACCGCGACGATCTCTCGGACGACGGGAAGCGGGTGATCGACGCCGCCAGACACGGCGGGTACGAGGAGTCGTACCCGTACTCTGAGGGCTACGCCGAAGTGCTCCGGGCGCTGCACGAGCGCCCGTACCTCGACGGCAACGTTCGGAAGGACGCGGGGTGGAGGGAGTCAGGAGAAACGCGGATCCGCTACGAGGACCGGTACTACGACTATCGGCTCCGGTTCGGACCGGCCGACGACGGCGCGTCCTGAGGGCGATCAGAACCGCGTCCGACCGCCCGCCCCGCCCGCATCGTCCCGACCGAGCGCCTTCTTCAAGAAGCTCATCCAGCGCTTCTGGTCCGCCGCCTCCTGCCGCTTGGCCTCCGTCTCCGGATCGGGCGCGTCGAGCCCCTCCAAGGCGTCGAGCGCGCGATCGATCCCGATGATCGACGCCGCCAGTTCCTCGCCGCGGTCGTAGCCCACCTCGTTCTCCTCGATGGGTTCGAGCCGTTCCAGGCGCTCGCGGCGGAGGTTCCGCTTCGCCTGTTCGACCCGCTCGCGCTCGCCGGGCGGAACCGTGTCGCGGCGCTTGATCTCGAAGACGAACGACCGCAGTTCGATCGGCTCCCCCTGAATCTCTATCTCCTCGGGGATCTCCGCGCCCACCGTCGATGCCTCGCGATTGACGCGTTCGAGGAGCCCCTTCCGCTCGTACTCCTTCACGCCCGCTCGGTAGGGGGCGGTCGCACTTCGCTCCTTCGGCGGCTGCGCCCCCGAACGCCGACGCGACTCCCGAAGGGACGGGGTTAACCTGATCGCGCCGCAAGCGATCGCATGGAATCGCTCGAAGCCGAGCGCGAACGCGCCCGCGACCTCGACGTCGACGAGCTCGCCGACGCCATCGAGTCGATCGGCTTCGAGTGCACGCGCTGCGGGGGCTGCTGTACGGGCTACGCCCCCGACGAACCCGGCGGCGCGCCGGCGGGGGAGGGCGCGGACGACGCCGGCGCCGACTGCCACGGCGGCGACGACCGCGGCTCCACCGGCGACGGTGGCGACGACGCCGACCGCGAACCACACACGGCCACCGTCTTCCCGGCCGAGGTTCGCGCGGTCGCCGACGCCGCCGAGGCGGAGTTCGGCGAGTCGTACGACTGGCGCGACGCCGCCCGCCCGATGCCCTTCGGGCTCTCGGCGGACGACGACGGGGAACTCGCGGGAGAGACGTTCGAGTGGGCGCTCGCGACCGACGACTGCGGCGACTGCACCTTCTACGAGGAGGCGGACGGACGGGGGGCGTGTACCGTCCACGACGCCCGCCCGCTCATCTGTCGGACCTACCCGTTCAGCGTCGCCTTGGAGGGGACGAGCCAGCCGATGGGCGAGGCGGTCGACGCCGAGGGCGTCGTCCGCGCCCACGAGTGCGAGGGGATCGGTCGCGACATCTCTCGTGAGGACGCCGAAGCGCTGGCCGCGTCGCTCAAAGAACGCGCGGTGCGCGAACTGGAGGAGGCGATCGGCGTGCGCGACAACTACGATCCGACCGCCGCCGATCGCGCCGACGGCGACGTGGTCGTTTTCGACTCCGAAGGGGCGAAGGAGGCGGACGGAACCCCGATCGACGCGGAGTGACGAGCCGAGGCGGTGTCGTTGCCGCCGGGAGTCGACGTGTCGCCGCCGGGACGGGTCGTCCGAGGGTGTCGGCGGTACAACTATACAGGTCCGTCTCCACATTTCGCTGGAGTCTACTATGGAGATCTCAGAGAAGCTCCTTTGTCTGTTCAGCGCCGACGTTCGTGAGGAGGACGGCGAGTACGTCGTGGACGTTCCGCGACGCGAGGTCGAGACCGGATCGCTCGAACCGGGCGAGACGTATCAGGTCGCGCTCATCTCTCGGTCCGACTCCGAGACGACCGACGCGAGCGACGAGGGCGTCGACACCTCGGCGTCCCGCGCCGACGACGGGCCGCAGCCGCCGGTCGAGCCCGGCGAGATGCGCTACGTCGAGATCGAAGACCTCGGGAAGCAGGGCGACGGGATCGCTCGCGTCGAGCGCGGATACGTGATCATCGTCCCGGACACGGAGGTCGGCGAACGCGTGAAAATCGAGGTAACGGAGGTCAAATCGAACTTCGCGGTCGGCGAAGTCGTCGAGGAGTCGGCGTAGCTCACTCGTCGTCCGAGTCCGCCGACTCGCCCTCTGCGGCGGGAACGCGAGCGTCCCAGTACGAGACGGACGCCACGTAGTCGCCGGGGATCGTGTCGCCGACGAGTTCGTCGATCGCCCGGAACGGCTTCGCGACGGGGCCCGGAAGCTCGCGGTAGAAGCCGTAAGGGAGCACGAAGTCGTGTTCCTCGCCGGCGAGCGTCAGATCCGCCCCGCGGAGCATATCGACGACCTGCCGCTCGGAGTAGAGCCGAGACCCCATCGGGAGGAGCCAGGTGTACAGCGTCCGCAGGCTGCGGCTGTTGAACGTGTCGAAGAACACCTGATCGGCGCTGACGCGGCGAAGTTCGCGGGCGAACGGGATCGGATCGTCCATCAGGTGGAAAAACCGCATCGCGACCACCGAGTCGAAGTGGTCGTCCGGAAACGGGAGCCGGGAGGCGTCGCCGCGAACGAACTCGATGGACCCGGACAGTTCCGCCGTGGCTGCCTTCTTCCGTCCCTGTTCGAGCATCTCGCGGGAGATGTCGATCCCGACGATGTCGGCGCCGCGATCAGCGAGCATGGTCGTGAACCGGCCGGTGCCGCAGGCGACTTCCAGCACGCGGTGCCCCCCATCGATCGGTCCGAGCGCCGAGAGGACCGCCTCCTTCTCGCGCCGGTCGATGAGCTCTCCGCCGCCGGAGAACCGTACGTCCTCGTACTCCTCCGCGACCTCGTCGGCCTGGTACCAGTCCTGTCCCTTCACGTTGCCCGTACTGCACACCCGACCGACAAAACCGTACTGGATGCGGTCGACGCGTGCCCGCTGGATGCGGTCGACGCGTGCCCGGCGACGGCAGCGCCGACGACCGGTGGCAGAACCTCACCACGGCACTAGCACTCGCCACCGTCGAAGTCCCGTCACGCGGCTACTCGCCCCAGATCACCGCGGCTCGCGAACCCGTCGGGTTCTCAATCGATCCGAAGCGGGGTTGATCGATTTGGGGAGACTGATCGATCTGGGTTGACAGCTTGTCGAGCATCGATATTAATACATTATATTATTCCAATCAGATTGCTCTATATGTAGCCAACTTTTACCAGTAGGCACTGATTACGTTTGATTATGAGTACCAGTCCCGCGGAGACCGCTGACCAGGACCGCCTTTCGGAATCCGAATACCGCGACCGCTTGCGCGAACTTCCCCCGAGCGCCAAACTCGTCGCGAAGGTACTGGAAGGCGATGCCCCGCTCTCGCAGGGCGGCCTCGCCGAGGAGTCGCTGCTTCCCGACCGGACCGTCCGCTACGCGCTTAACCGCCTGGAGGAAGAGGGCCTCGTCGACTCCCGCTACAGCTTCAAGGACGCGCGCAAGCAGGTCTACTACCTGACTATCTGAACGCGTTCCGACCGCCCCACGGCCCAGTCGCGGGGCCGATCCCGCACGGAGCCCTTTTTAAGCCTCGGCCTCGATAGCTCACCGTATGGACCTCTCGGTCGTCGTTCCCACGCTCAACGGGCGGGACCGGTTGGGCGCCTGCCTCGACGCGCTGGGGGCGCACGCGCCCGACGCGGAGGTGATCGTCGCCAACGGTCCCTCCGCCGACGGCACCACCGGGATGGTGCGGGACCGCGACGACGTGGACGTGTTGGTGGAGATATCCGACCGCACGGTCAACGTCGCCCGCAACGCCGGCATCGAGGTCGCCAGCGGCGACGCGGTCGCCCTCGTGGACTACGACAACCGGATCGGCGAGGGATGGCTCGACGCCGTCCGCGCCGGACTCGACGACGCGGACGTAGTGACGGGACCGGTGACGCCGATCGAGGGGGCGGAGGACGGACACGGCGACAGCGGGTCGGCGCAGCGCGACGACGACCGCGACACCCCGGAGCGCCGGATGCTCGCGGGCATCGAGGTGACCTACTTCGAGGGCGGCAACGTCGCCTTCCGGCGCGAGGCGCTCCGGGACCTGGACGGCTTCGACGAGTACCTCAACACCGGCGGGGCGCGCGACGCGGCCCACCGGCTGGCGCAGATGGGGCGGACCGTCGCGTGGCGCGAGCGCATGGCGGTCGCCAAGGAGCTCCCGAGTCCGACGGCGGCGGACGGCGGGCGAAGCGCCCGCGAGTGGGGGTGGAAGTACCGAGCGCTCGGGTACCGCCTCTTGAAGAACTACGGGGTCCGCCCGACCGTGGTCGCACGCGCCGGGGCGCACGCGGTGACGGACGCGCTCGGCGCCGCCGGCGACGTGCTCCGCGGCGAGTCGACCCCGTCGCGGTGGGCCGCCACCGGCCGCGACGTGCTCTTCGGCCTCGCCGGCGGGAGCTCCGACGGGCTGGTCGCGCGGAGCCGAGACCGGAGCCCCGCGCGGAACCCGAACGGCATCTCGACGCGCGCCGACCGCGCCGTCGCGAAGTACGACCGGCGAGCGTCGGAGACGCGCGGAGAGGAGAGGGAGACTGAGGAGTGACCCGACGGCGAGATCGACCCCGCGCCTTTTAACCCCGACCGCCGCCAACGACCGGCAACGAATGGGACTCACGAAGCGGATCATCCCCTGTATCGACGTCGACCTCGACGACGACGGGGACGCGGCGGTGTACACGGGCGTCAACTTCGAGAACCTGGAGTACACCGGCGACCCGGTCGAACTGGCGAAGAAGTACAACGCCGCGGGCGCCGACGAGTTCGTCTTCCTCGACATCACCGCGAGCGCGGAGGGGCGCGAGACGATGCTCGACGTGGTGAACGCGGTCGCCGACGAGTGTTTCATCCCGCTGACGGTCGGCGGCGGCATCCGCACCAAGGCCGACATCAAGGAGACGCTCCGCGCCGGCGCGGACAAGGTGTCGATCACGACCGGCGCCCTCGAACGGCCCGAACTCATCGAAGAGGGTGCCGCGGCGTTCGGCAGTCAGTGTATCGTCATCTCCGTCGACGCGCGCCGCCGGCACGACGACGAGGGCGAGTACTTCTACGAGGACGACGACGGCGAGACGGTGTGGTTCGAGTGCACCAAGAAGGGCGGCCGCGAGGGCACAGGCATCGACGCCGTCTCGTGGGCGAAGGAGGCCGAGGAGCGCGGCGCGGGCGAACTGTTCGTCAACTCCATCGACATGGACGGGACGAAGGACGGCTACGACATCCCGCTGATGACGGCGGTGTGCGACGCCGTCTCGACGCCCGTCATCGCCTCCTCGGGCTGTGGCGGCCCAGAGGACATGTACGAGGTGTTCACCGAGGCGAACGCCGACGCCGGGCTCGCCGCCTCCATCTTCCACTTCGGCGACTACTCGATCGAGGAGACGAAAGAGTACCTCGACGAGCGCGGCGTGCCGATGCGGCTGTAGCGGCGGTGTCGGTCGGCTGTAGCGGCGGTGTCGGTCGGCTGTCACGGTACCGAAACGCGTCGGTTGTGTTTACTCGGAGTTCGGTTAATTTCCCGTCTCATCGTCGGTTGTTTCGCTGATCGCGACCGAAAACCAATACTTATTATTTGATCCGAAACAGATCGTGACGTATGTCCACGTCATCGACGCGCGTCCGTGCCGAGCAGTCGGAGCTCGTCTGTAAGCGGACTGACGGCGACTCGGACGGCGAAGAGGTGACGTTCTTCGAGCCGGACCGCGATCCCGACGAGCGGACGACTCGGTGGATCACGGTCAGCGCGGCGGACTGCGTGCCGGCGGACGAGTGGCGATAGGACCGGTGCGTCGATTTTTACGAGTGTTTCCGCGAGAAGCAGCCGAGCCAACAGCGACAGACACGTCCAAAGTTCCGGTCGCTCATTTATAAGTGAATATTGCCGACGGATCGGCGACGAACATCTCCGGAGCCCCAGCCTCGTTGCCTTTTAAATATCGACGCGAAAGCGCGCCACAGCGGCTCAGTCGTCGGCGACGGCGCTGTCCGCGAACTGGGGGAGTTCGTCGTCGAGCAGCGCCACGGTCGCCAGCCGGATCGCGTGGGGCCACCCGAGCGGCGTCGCGCTGTCGGGCGTCCCGTCGTCGAAGAACTGCTCGGGGAGGTAGCTGGTCGGCTCGCAGAGCGTTCCCCCGGGCGAGACGTGCGCGAGCAGCGCTCGGGCTTGCTCGACCATCTCGGCCGTACGGGGGTCGTCGTGGTCGGCGAGCAGGACCGCCAGCTCGGCGCAGGCGTTCGCGCCCCACGCGGTCGAGACGGTCCACACCTTCTCGGAGTGTTGGCCGGCCCGCCGCCAGCCGTCGCCCTCGTACCGGGTCAGCCCGGCGATCTCTCCGCTCTCGTGCGCGAGCCCGTCGACGACCGTCTCGACGTGCGAGACGAGCCGGTCGAGGCGCTCGGCGTCGACCGCACCCGTTTCGTCCCCGCTATCGTCAGTCTCGTCCCCGCTATCGTCAGTCTCGTCCCCGCCATCGTCGGTCTCGTTCCCGCCGTCCCCCACGAGCGCGTCGAACGACCGGTGCGCGCTGGCGAGCGCCAGCGTCGAGGAGTCGAGCCGGTCGTCGATCGCGCCATCGGGCGTCTCGCGGAGCGCGTAACAGCCCCGCTCGGGCACCCACAGGTCGTCGAGGGCCTCGTACACTCGCGTCGCCTGATCGCGAGCGTGCCCGGCGAGGTCGGCCGGGAGGGCGGCGGGAGCGAGGCCCTCCGCCGCGTCGGGTGTCCCCACGTCGAACGCCTCCGCGTCGAGCAGACCCGCGTCCAGCCCGTCGCCGTGGAGCGCGAGTTCGCTGTACGCCTCCAGGAACGTCGCGGTCGTGTGCGCGAAGCGTCCGGCGCTGTCCTCCCACGCGTTCTGACAGACGACGGGGCGACCGTCCGCTTCGAGGGTCTCGTCGAGCCCCGCGAGCGCGGCGACGAGCGTCCGATCGAGCCCCTCGACGTCGACGCCCGCGGCGCGAGCCTGCGCGAGGTAGGCGATGACGCTGCCGGTCTGGTCGGCCTGGTAGTCCACGTCGGGGGCGTCCTCGATGCGCGCGTTCGCCCAGCCGGGCGCCAAGGCGCCGTTCCGCGGCCACACCCGGTGCGGCCACGAGCCGTCGGGGCGCTGGGTGGCGACGTACATCTCCGCCGAGCGCGCGTGCCAGTCGTCGAGCCCGAGCCCGAGCCGGCGGTCGGCGCCGAGCACGAACGTCGATATCTCGGCGTCGTCGCGGAACCAGGTGTAGCCGTAGCCGCCGGAGGTCACGTAGAAGGGGTCGAAGTCCGGGCCGGCGATCCGGAGCCCGGACTCCGCGGAGAGCAGCGAGAGCACCCGGAGGTCGGCGACGACGGACTCCCGAGCCGGGACCGACTCGGGAACGGACGGGAGCGTCTCGCTCGCGGCCGCGGCGAGGTCGTCGGCGTCGTCGAGCGCGTCGAACAGCTCGTCGAGCCGGGCGCGGGCGGCCTCTCGCGTCGTCTCCTCGCGGTCGGTCAGCAGGGTGCCGACGGTCGCGACGCCGCCCTCGAAGGGGACGTCGACGACGAGTTCGCCGGAGAGCCGCTCCTCCTCGTAGCGGTCGGCGTCGGGAGCGCGGGGGAGGTCGGTCGGCGCGGCGTCGAGAAGTTCGGGAAACGTCGCCGGAAGCTGGCCGCGCAGGTCGGTGAAGCCGGTGTCGCTCGCGAGGAAGTCGTGTTCGTCGTCGTGGTACACCTCGACCGCGTCGTCGAATCTGAGCTGTCCGAGCCGGTCGTCGCGCCCGTCGGGCGCGAACCTGGCGTACACGACGAGCGAGAGGGTGGCGGGGTCGACGTTCGCGTGCCCGTCGTCGCCGACGTCGACCGTTGCGCGCGTGAGGTGGGCGTCGCCGACCGTCGCGTCGTGGCGGGTCACCGTCGCGCGGTCGGTCTCGTGAACGGTCTCGATCAGCGTCGTGTCGCCGACGTAGCGCTGCTCGGTCGGGACCTCGTCGAGCCACGTCACCTCGTCGCCGACCGCGAGGCCGACGCGCAGGCGGACGAGTCCCGCCTGCCCGGTCAGCGGGTCGCCGAAGTCGCGGAGCTCACCGCCGGCGTCGACATGGACGAGTCGCCCGTCGCCCCCGGAAAACCGCCCGGTTGCGGTCCGTCGTTCGCCCGGGAACCGGGTTGGGTGTCCGGTGTGTCGCTTGTAGTCGTCGAGCGCGTCGCGGAGTTGCATTACGCGGGTGAACGCCTCCTCCGCGTATGAAGCTTGAGTGTATGAATCGTTCATGCGTTCGGAGAACGGAAACGCTCAAGCCGGGGCGACGTCGGGAACGCGTATGCACGAACCCGGGCCGCCGCGCGCGACGAGCGTCGGCGAATCCGTCGAGTTGGCTCCGCGGAGCCCCGATCCCGACGGAACCTACGAGTGGACGCTCCGCGATTCGCCCGCCGGAAGCGACGGGGAGGGAGAAACGCTCGTCCCGGGCCAGACGAGCCGCCCGGACGCGCCGGTCGTTCACCTCCGTCCCGACGCCCCCGGGACCTACGTCCTGACGCTCGACGCCCCGGACGGGACGCACCGCCAGCGCGTGCGAGCGTACCCCGACGAGCGGCGGTCGGTCGAACTCCGCGTCCCCGCCGCGGCCCTCCCGGTGGACGACGGCGACGTGGACCGCGTCTCGCTGCAGTGGTCGCACAACGACCGCCTCCTCGCGCGCGACCGCCCCGAGCGTGACGGCGACGACTGGGTGTACGAGGCCCGGGTCCCGCCCGGTCGCCACGGGTTCGGCTTCGTCGCCAACGACGACCGGGCCAACGAGCACGGCGGCGAGGCGATCGTGCCGGGACCGGGGCGACCCCGCGTCTCGTTGTCGGCGGCGGTGGTCGACGGCGACGAGACCGGCCCGTCCGTCCGAATCACCGCCGAGACCGCGGGGTCGCCTGACCTCGACGGCGGGGGCGGAGGCGGAGGCGGAGGCGGGGACGGGGGCGACACCGGTCGAAACGCCGGTGACTCGCCCGTCGACGTCGATTTCCTCGTCGACGATCGGGACGCGTCTCCCGAGAGAGTCGCGCGGATCGAGTCGCTCGCGGCGGGCGACACCCTCTCGATCCCACTCGACGAGCTTCCCGACGACCGCTCGGGCGGGCTCCGGATCCACGCCGTCCCGCACGCGGATCGATACGGCGCGGCGGAGACGGTCCGGATCGAGCGGGACGGAACCGGTACCACGGGGGCGGGCGGGGGCGACCACGTGACGATCGCCGATCCCCACGCGCCTCCCGAGTGGGCCGACTCCCCGACGATCTACGAGGTCTTCGTCCGGTCGTTCGCGGGCGACACCCTCCCGACGACGTTCCGCGAGATCGAGCGCCGCGTTCCCTACATCGAGAGCCTCGGCGTCGACACGCTCTGGCTCACGCCCGTGCTCGCCTCGCCGACGGAACACGGGTACCACGTCACCGACTACTACGACACCGCCACCGACCTCGGCTCGCGCGAGGCGTTCGAGTCGCTCGTCGCCGTCTGCCACGAGGCCGGGATCCGGGTCGTCTTCGATCTGGTGATCAACCACACCTCCCGCGACCACCCCGCCTTCCAGATGCACGCCGCCGGCGTCGAGGCGTACGCCGACCACTACCGCCGGGCCGACGGCGCCCTCGACGTGACCGACACCGACTGGGCGGAACTCGCCGACGGCGACATGCCGGAGTACTACTTCAACTGGCGGCGGATCCCCAACCTCAACTTCGACAGCCCGGCGGTCCGCGAGTGGCTGCTCGACGTCGTCGACGAGTGGGCCGCCGTCGTCGACGGCTTCCGCGCCGACGTGGCGTGGGGCGTCCCGCACGGCTTCTGGAAGGAGGTCGCCGACCGCGTGCCGGACGACGTCCTCCTGCTCGACGAGACGCTCCCGCACGACCCCTTCTACGGCGAGGGGGAGTTCGACCTCCACTACGACACCTCGCTGTACGACGCGCTCCGCGACATCGGGGCGGGCGAGGCGCCCGCGGACGCCGTCGCCGACGCGTTCGCCCGCGCCGAGTGGCTCGGGTTCGACGACCCGAACGACCAGATGCGCTACGTCGAGAACCACGACGAGGACCGGTATCTCACCGAGTTCGGACGCGAGGCGCTGAAGGCGGCCGCCGCGACCGTCTTCACGCTCCCCGGCGCGCCGATGATATACGCCGGACAGGAGCGCGGCAACGAGACGTATCGCGGCCCGATCCGCTGGCACGACGGCGACAACGCCCTCACCGACTTCCACCGCGACCTCGCCGCGCTCCGCGAGCGCGAGTCGCTCCTCCGGGACGGCGCCGTCGACTTCGCGGGCCGCGCCGCCGACGTGACGGTCGTCGACGGCGATCCGGAACGCGTGACGGCGTACGAGCGCACGCCGGTGACCGACGGCTCGGAGAGCGATGGGGATGAGAAAGCGACCGACCCGCTCCTCGTCGTCGTCAACTTCGCGGACCGACCGGCGACGGTGACGGTGCCGTCGGCGTTCGAGGTCGACCTGTTCGCGGGCGACGACGGGGGGGCGGTCGGTGACGAATCGATCGAGGACGAGTCAATCTCCGGGAGGGTCACGGTCGAGAGCGTCGCAGTCCTGCGGTAGGCTGGCGGCTCCGGCGCGATCCGCGGTGGCGCCCCCGGAGCGATCCGCGGTGGCGCCCCCGGAGCGATCCGCGGTGGCGCCCCCGGCGCAGCCAGTGGGCGGAGCAGCGGCGCTCGCTATGCCGCTCCCGCGGCCCGATTACGACCGGATCGCCGCGCTGGCGAGTCCGACCGGACCGTCGCCGGAGTCGGCGGCGAGGCTGATCCGCCATCCCTCGTCGTCGGGGGCGATCCGGATCGCGTCGTGCCGGCGCTCCGGCTCCGTCCGGCGGTACAGTTCGAGGACCAGCGGCAGCGTCGGGAACCGCCCGTCGCGGGGCGTGAGCGCGTAGTCGGACACCAGGACGGTCGCGCTCTCGGCTCCCGCCTCGGACTCGCGCGAGTACCCGTCCACGACGCCGACCCCCGCGAGGCTGGCGAACGCGTCCGAGACGGGGTCTGTCGCGGAGACGGACGGGAGCCCCGCCGCCGCGGCCGACACCACCGACGCCTGTTCACGGGGCGTGAGCCGCCGGTGGAGGGCCTCGGCCATCGCTTCGAGGAGGCACAGACAGAGGTCGTCCGGATCGGTCACGCGCTCGGCGAGTTCGAAGTAGGCGTCCATCACCGCCGACTCGGCGTCGTCGTGGCCGCCCGCCGACAGCGCCTCGAACACCGCGGCCGCCGCCTCGTGACAGAACTCGACGCGGTCCCGCCGCCGTTCTCCGCCGCCGTCCCGCCCCGTCACGGCGGGGTCAGAGAGGGTCCATCCGGACGCCTCCGCGGCCGAAAAGCGCCGAACGTCGTGCGGGTCGTCCGCGTCGCGGTCGGCACCGGAGTCGGTCGTCCGGTCGTCCCCCGCGAATTCCTGCCGGACGATCACGTCGTAGTACGGGAGTCGCGGGTCGTACCGACGGAGAGCGTCTCGGTACTGCTCGGTGGCGCGCGCCGCGGCGCGCGCGACGGCGCGGCTCTCGAACCGGAGCCCGGCGGCCGGGACCGGTCGATCGCCGTACCGCGCGCAGACGAGCGAGTACTCGCCCGTCTCGCTCGCGAGCGATTCGATGTGGTCGCTGATCTCGAGTAGCGTCGTTCCGATCACGTTGTGTCACCGCCTCGCGTGTCCCTCACTCCGCTCGTTTCGGGTTCGCGCACCGCTCACTCTTCCAGGCTCGGATGCGTCTCCTGCGGGTCCGGGTGCGGCGCCGCGAACCGCTCCCGGATCGCCTCGCGCGATTCCTCATCGCGCTCGCGTCGCTCGTCGTCGCCGATCTCCTCGCAGCCCGGCGGCACCTGTCGACCGCGGTCGGTGAAGTACCCCTCGGGCGCGACCCAGTCGTGGTAGAACCCCCGATCGTCCTCCTCTAATATCGTCACGCCGACCTCCGCGCCGTGGCCCGCGCACACCGCCGCCTGGTGCGGTTTCTCCGCGAGTCGACCCGCCGCGTACAGCCCGTCGACGCCGGTCCGCCCGCGCTCGTCGGTGTCGACGTACGACTTCCCGCGGTCCAAGATTCCGACCCCGTCGACCTCGTCGAGATAGCCGACCTCGTTCTTCGTCGCGGCGACGACGTACCGGCTTCTGACCGGATCGCCGCGGAGATCAGCGCCATCATCGGCGTCGACCTCGACGACGAACCGGGCGTCGGCGACCGGATCGGAGCCGCCCGCGTCCCCGCTGCCACCGTCGCCGTCGCCGACCGCCGAAACGCGCGTCGCGCGACCGTCGAGCCGATCGACGCCCGCGTTCGCGGCCTGCTCGCCGAGGAGATCGAGGAGCTGTCGGGCGTTGACGCCGAGCGGGAAGCCGGGGAAGTTCTCCAAGTGCGCGTTGCGTCGCAGAAGCGACCCGCCGTCGTCGACCACGAGCGTGTCGAGCCCCTGCCGAGCCGTGAAGACGGCCGCCGAGAGGCCGGCGACGCCCCCGCCGACGACGACCACGTCGCGCGGAGCGGTCGAGTCGCGTCCGCGGTCCGAGTGCGCTTCGGCTCCCGCGGGCGTCTCGTCTCCGCTCATCGGTCGATCCCCCGTTCGAACCGCGAACCGTCGTCGTCGATGGCCATATCGGTCCGGGTGCGCGATCCGCCGTAGTCGCTTCGGTACGGAACCGGCCAGACTCGGACCGCTCCGTCGACCGCGCGCCCGGGACGGAACGCGGTCATCGACGCACCCGAACCGGTCGCTCCGCCGCGATGAACGGCTCGTCGCGGTCGGCGGCCGCGAACGCGAGGACACCGTCGTCGCCGCGCTCGACCCGCCACGTCGGGAGGGCCGGCACGTCGTACTCCGTCGGGTCGCCGAAGGCGGCCGCGACCGTCCACTCGCGGGCGCGCATCAGAACTCCCCGTTGACGATGTCCGCGACGCGCTGGCGGTCGAACAGCCGATCGTCGCCGGTGACGGGCCCGAACTCGTCCGGATAGAGCTGCTTCGCGGCTCGTTCGGTCAAAAAGAGGTTGTGGATCGGGCCCTGATAGAGGTAGCCGCCGCGGTACACGCGCCCGTTCTGGACCGCCGTGAGTTCGCTGCCGACTGGGTGATCCTCCATGTACGCGAGGACGGTGTCCCGGAACTCCTCCGGCGATTTGCGCTCGTGTCCGCGGACGAGGATCACCTCCGGATCCACGTCGAGCAGGTTCTCGTAATCGAGCTCACCGCGGTTCGTGGTGCTGAGGTTTTCGACGTCCGTTCCCGCGAGCGCGTCGGTCACGCCCAGGTCGCGCCACTGCTTCTTGCTCGTCCCCTTGTCGACCAATCGGTACGGCGAGAAGGTCTCCGGCTCGTCGGTTCCCTCGAAGGTGAGGAACACGCTCGGTCGGTCGTCCGCCGGCGGAAGGCGCGCCTGTACGTCCGCGATGAACGACTCGTGGAGCTCGGCGAACGCCTCGTAGCGCTCGCGCTCGTCGAACGCCGCCGCGACCCGCTCGAACGCCTCGTACAGCGTGTAGTACCGGTAGTCGTGCCACTCGTCCGATCGCCGGAAGATCAGGTTTCCGAAGAACGGGGCGACGTTGTCACGGATCGCTGCGACGTCGTCTTCATCCCAGTCGAACCAGTTGACGAGCATCTGCGGGTCGTACAGGTGGAGGTCCGCGTCGAGTTCGTAGAACTGCTCTTTCGTCCTGACCTCCGGATGCGCCTCGATCTGGTCCCGATCGACGTCGACCCCGGACAGCTCGTCGTAGGCGTAGGTGTAGTACCGACTGGCGTTGCCGACTCCGGCCAGTCCGTCGCCCTTCCCCAACGCGACCGCCATATCCGCGAAGCCCCCGTCGTACGCGACCCACCGCTCCGGGACCGCCTCGAAAGTCACCTCACCGACCGGTTCCATCGCGGCGGTGTACGGGACCCCGTCGGACGCTCCGCCGTCGGCGTCCGCGTCGGTCGGGCTCGTCGAGTCGGTCTCCGCGTCCCCGCTGCCGTCACCGCCCTCCGCGCCGTCACCGTCGCTTCCGCCGGTGCAGCCGGCGAGGAGACCGCCGAGGGCAACGGTGCCGCCGTACATTGCGAACGCTCTGCGGGTCGGTTCTCCGCGTACCGTGTCGTCTCTGGACATAATTTTAGGCTAGCCTAAAAATACATAGTCGTTCCGGTTTTTAGGCCATCCTAAAACATTCCCCGACTGGATCGACGACTATCGAATTGCGGTCACCGACGACGAACGTCGACGCTCCGACGCACCGGGCGCGTGCCGACCCCCTTCCCTCGTTCCGACCAACTCCGCGCTCAGTCCTCGTGTCGCGCGCGGATAGGGGTGACGCGCGGTCCGTTCCCGGTCTGGACCACATCGGCGTCGACGCGGAACACGTCCGCGAGCATCTCCTCGGTGACGATCTCCGCCGGGGCGCCGCGGGCGCGGATCTCGCCGTCCTTGAGCGCGACCATCCGGTCCGCGAGCCGGGCGGCCTGCTCGATGTCGTGGAGCACGACGACGACGGTCACGTCGCTCTCGTCGCGCAGCGTCTCGATGATCTCCATCACCTCCATCTGGTGATGGAGGTCGAGGAACGTCGTCGGCTCGTCCAAGAGGAGCACGTCGGTGTCCTGCGCCAACACCATCGCGATCCACGCCAGCTGTTTCTGCCCGCCGCTGAGGCTCCCGACCTCGCGGTCACGCAGGTGGCCGCAGCCGGCCAGTTCGATCGCTTCCTCGACCGCGCGGGCGTCCTCGTCGGTCGTGCGCTCGAAGAACCCGCGGTGCGGGTACCGACCGTGGTACACCAAGTCCTCGACGGTGATGCTGTCCGGCGACGTGCTCTCCTGTGAGAGGAGACCGAGCTTCCGGGCGAGCGACTTCGTGTCCATCGAGTGGACGTCGCGCCCGTCCAGCAGGACCGACCCGTCGTCGGGCGCGAGCTGGTTTGCCAGCCCCTTCAGCAGGGTGCTCTTCCCGGAGCCGTTCGGGCCGACGAGGGCGGTGACCGCGCCGGGCTCGGCCGCGATCGACTCGCCGTCGATGACGGGTTCCGGGGCCGCCGGATAGCCCAACACGAGGTTCTCCGCGTCGAGGTCGCTCGCGTCCTCCGAGCCGTCCGCGTCGCTGGTCCCGATCGCTTCGTTCGTCCCGCTCGGTTCGTCCGGATCCGTCGCGTTCACGTGTTCGATGGACATTCAGAGCTCACCCATGTTCTGCTGTCGCCGCATCAGGTACAGGAAGTACGGGCCGCCGACCAGCCCGGTGACGATGCCGACCGGGATCTGCGAGTCCGCGCCCGTGAGCACGCCCATCCCGAGGCGCGCGCCCACGTCGGCCGCGATCATCAGCGCCGGGCCGACGAACAGGCAGCCGACGATCACCCGCTTGTAGTCGCTCCCGACGAGGTTCCGCACCATGTGGGGGACGATCAGCCCCACGAAGCTCACGATCCCCGCCACCGCGATGCTGGCGGCGGCCGCCAGCACGGCGACGCCGGAGAGCGCGAATCGCACCTTCTCGATCGACATCCCGAGCGACTTCGCGGTCTGTTCGCCCAACAGGAGGAGGTTCAGCTGGCGCGATCCCGCGAGCGACAGCACCACCGCCACAACCGTCCACGGGAGCGCCATCCGGACCTGCTCCCAGTCGGTCCCCGTCAGCGACCCCGTCGTCCACTGGATCGCCGACTGGACGACGCCGATGTCGTCCGCGAAGAAGAACAGCCCCGTCTGGAGGCTGTTGAAGACCGTCCCGACGATCACGCCCGCGAGCACGAGACGGACCGGACTCGTCCCGTTCTTCCACGCGATCGCGTAGACGACCAGGAACGCGACCGCGCCGCCGAGCGCCGCGATAAGCGGGAGGAACGCCGAGAGTCCCCCGAACACCACGAGCGTCAGCAGGATCATCAGTCCCGCGCCCGAGGAGACGCCGAGGATGAACGGACTCGCCAGCTCGTTCCTGGTGACCGCCTGGAAAATGGCGCCCGAGATGCCGAGGTTCAGCCCGACGATGGCGGCGACGAACACCCGCGGGAGACGGATGTTCCAGACGATGAGCGTCTCGCGTGCCAGTTCGGGCAGCTCTCCCTGAAAGCCGGTGATCGAACGCATCACACCCTCGCCGACGAGGAACTGCAAGATCCAGCGGGGGTCGAGGAGCACCGCGGGGTCGAGGACGGCGCGCCACGCCTCCCCGACCGTCATCGAGTACGCGCCGAAGCTCACCTGGACGAGCCCGCCGGCGACGACGACCGCGATGCTGGCGAGCGCGACCGTGACCAGCTTGGGATCGAACAGCCACCGCATCCGACCCTCCGACGCCCGGTGCGGCGCGTCTCCGCCGGCGATCGATCTACCGCCGCTCATCACGCCCCCGCGTCGTCTGCGACGATCTCTGCGACCCGATCGCGGTCGAAGAGCCGTTCGTCGTCGGGGATCTCCGGGTAGCCGTCACCGAGCTCGTAGGCCGGCCACTCGCCGAACCGCTCGGGGAAGAGCTGTTTGGCCGTCATCTCGATCTGGAAGAGGTTCATGATCGGGCCCTGCACCGGATCTCCCGAGGGGTAGAAGCGGTCGTTCTCGATCGCAGCGAGATCGCTGGCGACCGAGTGATCGGCGAGTTCCTCGCGGACGGCGGCCACGTCGTAGTAGGACTCGACCCCGTACTGGTGGAGGATGACGTCGGGGTCGACGTCCAGCAGCTGTTCGTGGCCGTAGGCGGTCTCGTAGGTCACGTCGTCGGCGCCGAACGCGTCGGCCACACCGAAGGGGCGTACGTGAGCGTTGGCGAACCCCGGGTCGTCGAGCCGCGAGGGGTAGTAGGTCCCGTCCATGTAGAGGAGCGTGGCGACAGTGGGGCGGTCCTCCTCCGGCGGGAGGTCCGCCTGCACCGTCTCGATCAGGTCGTCGTGAACCGACGAGAGCGCCTCGAAGCGCTCCGACTCCTGAAACACGTTCGCGACGCGCTCGGCGATCCCCCAGAGAGTGTAGTACTCGTAGTCGTCGCGACACGACTCCGGCGGCTGCGAGTTCCGACGACTGTACACGTTCCCGAACCACGGCCCGACGTTGTCGCGGATCTCCGCCACGTCGTCCTGGCTCCACCCGTCGAAGGAGACGAACAGACAGGGGTCCGCCAGGTGGAGGTCGGAGTCGAGCTGGTAGAGCAGCTCCCGGTCGACCGAGATCCCGCCGCCGGAACCCGTGTTGAGCTGTCGGACCCCCTCTCGATCGAACTCGACACCGTCGAGTTGGGCGTAGTAGGCGTCGAGCGTGTTGCCGCCGGCGTCCGCGTCGAAGCCGAGCGAGTTCACCGCGTCGCCGTGACCGAACGCGACCGCCATGTCCGCGTACAGCAGACTGTAGACCATCACGTCCTCCGGAACCGAATCGAGCGTCAACTCGCCGACCGGGGCCATCTCGACGGTGTATGAGTCCGTGGTGCCGTCGTCAGTGCCCGAGTCCCCGCCGTCGGAACCGTCAGATCCGTCGCTTCCGTCGCCGCCGGGCCCGTCGGTACCGTCGGAGCCGGAACCGTCTGACCCACCTCCGAGACAGCCGGCGAGCAATCCCGCACCCGTGACCGCGCCGCCGTACCGGATCACGGCCCGACGCGTCGGCGTGTTTCGGTTCGCGTTCGTTTCCATATTGTTTAGGCCTCCCTAAAGGATTAAATCGCTTTCGAATGTTAGGGACACCTAAACCGAGGCGTCAGTCGGTCGCACACGTGCGTTCTCTACCGCGGACAATCACCGATCGAACGCGGACAACCAACTGATCGAATGCGGGCTATCAGCCGAGAGAATAAATATGACACACCCGACATAAAATCGGAATACAGCCGATATAGAGCGGACAATCCCGATACATCTGAGTTTTAGGTCGTACGAAAAAGTGTTTTTATATTGATAACTTATAAGTAGATAGAGGGCGTACGAAGTAGTGTTATGAGCACGCAGAAAGAGACCCGACAGCGCGCCGGCACCGTCGAAGAGAACGCCCTCAGACTCGAACCCGAGAAGGCCGAGCAGATCATCGAGGCATTGAACGTCGACCTCGCGGACGCGTACGTCCTCTACCACCAGCTCCACAAGCACCACTGGAACGTCGAGGGCGCCGAGTTCCTCGATATCCACGTGTTCCTCCAAGAGGTGTACGAGGACGTCGAGGCGGCCGCGGACGAGGTCGCCGAGCGGCTTCAGGCGCTCGGCGGCGTACCGCACGCCAGCATGGCGACGCTCACGGAGAACGCCACCGTCGAGCCGGAAGACGAGGACGTGTACGACATCCGCACGTCGCTCTCGAACGATCTGGAGATGATGGGCGACATCATCGAGAGCTACCGACAACACATCGAGCTCGCGGAGGGGCTCGGCGACTACGCGACCGCCGAGATGCTCCGCGAGCAGCTGGAGGGCATCGAAGAACACGCCCACCACATCGAGCACTACCTCGAAGACGACACGCTCGTCGTGGAGTCCGCGACGAACTGATCGGATCCGTTTAAAAAGGAGATCGACTCAGCGAACGTCCGGCGCCGTCTGGTCGGTGCGACCCGGCAGTTCGAGTTCGATTTCTAACTCCGGTTCTCCGACGCCCTCGTAGTCGATCTCGAGTTCGACGGGTTCGCCGAACGCGAAGGGAAGCTCCCACTCGTCCGTCTCGATCTTGAGGTCGTCCCCGTCGCGGAGCTGCTCGCCGAGCGCGATCAGGAACTCTCCGGCCTCGCTCGCGTCAAGGCGGTACCCCTGTTCGAAGTTCCGCCCCGCGATCACCGTCCGGTCGTCATCCGTCGGCGCCGACCCGTCTGAAGGCGATTCGTCCGTCATCTCACTGTGTCACGTCGACGACGTGGTCGCTCGCGATCCACCCGTCCGTATTTTCGGACTCCATGAACACCGATCGGCCGGGACATCCCTCACAGACCGTGACGTCCGGCATCTGGTCGGCTGTCGATTCGCGACGAGAGTCGGTGCGGGACCGAGCGCCTGCTGACATTGCATGTATTTAGGCAAACCTAAAATAAAAAGGATGCGGTCGGCGGCGGCTCTCGCCGAGACCGCGACGGTCGGCATTGTCGCCGGTGAGTTCGTTGGTCGGCCACCTTCGCGAGAGCGTCGTCGTCGCGATCACTCCGCGTGTGTCGGCGAGACGCCGACGTCGTCGAGACGGGCTTCCGCGTCGACGTCGGCGTCTTCGAACAGCAAGTGGACGAGGCGTTCGGCGACTGCGGGACTGATCAGTCCGGCCATCTCCATCGCCTCGCGTTCGTACGCGTCGAGGTCGAGCACGTCGCGGAAGAACCACGAGAGCGCGACGTACGTCTCGTGGAGCTCTCGCGCGCGTTCTCGCCCGGCGTCGGTGAGCGTCGACCCCTCGTACGGCTCCCGGGAGACGAGCCCGTCGGCCGCGAGCCGCTGGAGCATCTCCGTCGTCGCCGCCGGGGAGCGATCGAGCATCTCGGCGACCCGACCGGGCGAGATCGGCGGTGACGCCCGATGTTCCGCGATGTACAGCGCCAGGAGGTACCTGGCCGTCCGCGTGGACTCGGGGTCGCCGACAGGCGCCATAGTTTTAGGCTCCCCTAAAAGGATAAATCGGTTACGGATCCGGAACAGCAGCGCGCGTCCAAGAAGCCGTGTGCGGCGGTTCGCGTCTCACGGGGCGTCGCACGCGACGGTGCACGACTCTCCGCGAAAACCTGGGTCAATTCGATATAGCCGAATGCGATTTATTCCGCGTCGAACGCCCGAATCGTGGTGAACGAGCCGTCGACGATCGCGTCCGCGATCCCGTCGACGTCGGCGTCGCGCGCCACTTCGTGGGGGTACTTCCGTCCGAAGTAGCGCAGCAGGTTCTCCACGTCGCGTTCGAGGAACTCACGGGCGTTCTCGTGAGAAACGGGAACCGCCTGCGGCCAGTCGAAGATCGTGACCCCGCTTTCCGCGACCGCGACGTTGTGCTCGGACATGTCCGCGTGGACCCATCCGAGGTCGTAGGCGGTCACGAGCTCTCGAAGCACGAGATCCAAGACGCCGACCGCCTGCTCGGGATCGAGTTTCGCGCGCGCGAGCTCGACGCCGTCGAACTTGTCCATCACGATGGCGTGGCGGTTGTGATCGACCGGACGCGGCACCGAGACGTCGGGGTACAGCGCCTCCATCGCCTCGTACTCCCGTTCGGCGGCCTTGCGCGCGGTGTACAGCCACGAGACGTGGTCCCGGTCGGCGGTGTACTCGCGCTCGCGGTTCACCTCGCGGAAGTTGGTGTACCCCTCCCGGTGGTACTTCAACGCGAGCGGCTTGAACGACTGCGCCTCGTACACGTCTCCCTCCTTCCCGAACCCCAGGGGTGAGCCCACGCCGTCGATGGTCTCACGCTCGGAGAAGGTGCGAAGCGCGAGGGCGTCGTACCCTTCGAAAGTGAGCTGGTACCCCTCGTACTGGATCGTCTTCCGTTCGATCAGCTCGCGGTCGAGACACCGATCGATCCGGTAGTCGACCTCCTCGCGCGTCAGGTCGGCGTAGTCGGGGATCTTGTCCCGGCGGACCCACTCGGAGAAGCGCATCCCCTGCTCGACGCCCGAGAGGAGATAGAAGTCCTCGGGCGCGAGCGCGGCCATGTCGCTGGCGACGTTTCGAACCATACACGCCCCTACTCCGGGGATTCCTAAAAGGGACGCGCGTTCGGTGAATGACGGTATAAATCGGATACTGCGATAGCAAATTGGTGACCGAACGGTGTCTGGCCCCGCTCTGTCTGTGGAATGAAGGTCAACGAAGCAACGTCACAGCACGGAACCGCTCACCCGAGACGGTGACCGCGAACGCGGTCCCGTGCGATGTACATCGATCCGACGCCGACGAGACATGCGAGGACGGTCGAAACGACCGTCCCGACGAGACCGATCACGAATCGGTCGACGCCGACGACTGAGGCGAGCGCATGGCCAGCGATGCCGGAGTGGGCGATAACGGTCGGGAGCGCGACGACGAGCACCACGACCGAGTAGATGGCGAACGCGAAGACGCTCGGAACGATCGCCTTCGTGCTCCGAGAGACGCTGACGGCATCGAAGCGCGGGAACCCGACCCCGATCCCGGTCGCGATCGCGCCCGACGCGGCCGACAGGACGAGCGCCGACGCGCCGAGGCTCGCGACGACCGGTACCGAATGCGGACTCAGAACCCCCGAGAACACGGTCGCGGCGACGGTTATCGGCGCGATCAGGAGGGCGCCGGAGACGACGTGTCCGACGACTAACGAGCGCTCGGGCGCTTCCGAGAGCAGCGTGACGGGGAGCGCTGCGCCCTCCTGTCCCACGACGTTAAGCGCGAACAGCGACCCGGCGATCCACGTTCCACTGATCAGGACCCACAGCGGCAGGCCGGTTCCGATCTCACCCGTCTGGACAGCGGTGACGGTCGGGCCGGCGAGGACGATCAGCGGATACAACGCGAACGAGAGGGAGAGCGGCGACCGGCGGGCGCGTTTCCAGTCGACTGCGACCACGCCGAAGACCGGCTGTGAGAGCACCCGTGAGAGCCCGCCGAACCACGGAGATCCGTCGTCCGACCGCTCGATCTCATGGGTGACGTGAACGCCGTCGGCGTACCAGAGCCATTCTGCGAGTCGGAACAGCGACGCGATCGCTGCGACGGCAAACACCACCGTGAAACCCACGGCGCCGACCGCCCTGAGCGGTGACGCCCCGATCCCGAGCCCCATCGCGGCGAGATCGCCGAACCAGTCGACCGGGGTCGGCGCGAGGACTCGGTAGAGCGGCTCTAAGACCGACGCGAACGCGTTCGTGAAGATCAGCGCCAAGTACCCGACCCCGAGCAGAAGGAGAAACAGCGTTCGGAGACGGCTGAGCAGCCGCGATCGAACGCCGGCGTTTCGCACGCCCAGCGCGAGGATGAAGCCGGCGGGGATCCCGGTCGCGAGCACGAGACACAGCGCGAGCAACAGGGCGGGAATCGTGAGTAGCGAGCCGGCGCCGACGGCGAACGCGACCGCGGCGGCGCTTCCGACCGTGAGGAAGACCGCGGACCAGAGCGCGAGTTCGGTGAGAACGAGGCCGCCGATCACGTCTCGGTGTGACACCGTCGTCAGCAGGCCGTCGAGGGTGTCGGGGCGGAGCGCGACGGCGTACGCGCGATAGCCGCCGAAGCCGACCACGGATATCCACCCGTAGACGAACGCCATCCGCGACCATTCGATGAGCGGCGCGGTCTCGTTTCCGGCGACGAACCCGCCGGCGAGGTACGCCCCGAACACGCCGCCGACTGAGAAGGGGAGCAGCATGAGGGCCGCGAACGCCATCGCCAGTAGCTGCGTCGTGTTGTCCTTCGTCGTCCGCCAGCGACGTCGGAGTTCGGTTCGAGCGATGAGCCGCGGCCGGTTCGCCCGCGTCATCGGTCCTCGCCCCGTCCGTCGTCCGCGACCCGTCCGTCGTCATCGACTCGTCCGTCGTCCGCGACCCGTCCGTCGTCCGCGACCCGTCCGTCCCGTCGGTCGGTGACACGTCCGGCGTTCTCAGGGATCGCTCCGGAGGCGGTCGGTCCGCGTTCGGCGGTGACCGAGAGGAACACGTCTTCGAGGGTCGTCCCGTCCTCGGCTTCCATCCGCGCGGTCAGTTCCGCGGGCGAGCCCTCGGTGACGAGGTCGCCCTCGTAGAGGACGCCGACGACGTCCGCGAGCTCCTCGACGACGGAGAGGATGTGCGTCGAGAGGAACACCGTGTGGCCGTCGTCGGTCAGGTCCGCGATGACGTCGAGGACGGTCCGCGCCGCTCGCGGGTCCAGACCGCTCGTCGGCTCGTCGAGGAACACCACGTCGGGCTCGTGTAAGAGCGCCTGAATCAGTCCGATCTTCTGGCGCATCCCCTTGGAGTAGTCGTCGATCCGCTTGTCGGCGTCGTCCGTGAGATCGAATCGATCCAACCAGTCCGCGATTCGGGTCTCCGTCTCGGCGGCGGGGAGATCGCGAAGCCGACCGAAGTACTCGAGCTGTTCGCGACCCGTGAGTTCGTCGAAGACCGGCGGTTCCTCGGGGAGATAGCCGATCGATGCCCTGATCGCGTCGCGGTCCGAGACGGGGTTCCCGTCGATCCACGCCTCGCCGTCGGTCGGCCGCGTCAGCGACGTCAGCATCCGCATCGTCGTCGTTTTCCCGGCCCCGTTCGGTCCGAGGAAGCCGTACACCGTACCGCGGTCGACGGTGAGATCGAGCCCCTCGACGGCGGTTTCGGTCCCGAATCGTTTCGTCAGTTCGTGCGTCTCGATGGCGGACATGTCTCGTGTCATCGGAAGTTGTGAGCGCGAAAAACGGCCGGCTTCGTACGTCGGTCGGTCATAAGGTGATGCCTCCGATTCCGACGGCGACGAAAACCAACGCGATCACCATCGGAAACGACGCCCTCCAGAGCCGCGCGATCGCGAACCCTCTCGGCGAGCGATCGGTGACGACGAGGTCGCCCGCGAGGACGGTCTCGTTCTGCCGGCGTTCCGTGCGTCCCGCGACGAGATACTCCTCGCCGGGATCGATCCGACGTTCGACGTAGCGCCGCGTGCCGAGTCCCGGGATAGCCCGGATCCATCTCGCGACCGGTTCGAGTTCGTCCCGCGCGTCGACGAACCGTCGAATGCGCTCGGGAGGCGTTTCGTCGGCACCGACCGTGACGACCGTCGATTCCGTGTCGAGCGCGAACCGCTTGGCGGACGGGACGACGGTGAGACGGCCGGTCGGACCATTGCGAGCCCCGGCCGGACCGTCGAGGGCGAACGGGCGCGTCGCCACGCCGTCGTCGAGGTGAGCCTGAAACCACGGAACGCCGATCCCGAACGGTTGTCTCTCGGTGACCTCGAACTCGAATCCGAGGCAGCGAGCCCCCGTGAACGGCGCCGAGAGGGTCTCGTTCGAAACGGTCGCAACGCCGCGGCAGGCGACGAAGGACCCGGCCTCCGTCACCTCGCTCGGGTCCCGGACGTCGACACGGAGGACGCCCGGAACGACCGTGAGCGGTCGGAGTCCGTACCACCCGATCGCGAGGCCGAGAGCGACGAAAACGGCCCCGGCGACGGTGTACAGCATCAGTCGGATGGGTACAGCGCGCCGGGATCGTCGGCGACGACGTCTGACCGATCCGCGCCGGGCAGTCGTCCGAGTCGTCCGGGCTGTCGCGTACACGCACGATGGAGGGACTCTGTGGGGAGGGACCTCATACGTGACCGTTCCGCGGGGGAGTGCAAAGGAGTTGCGCCGACCGGAATCGGTCCGCGTGGGTCCGCCGAACGCAACCGCTTTCGGATCGGCGCGCCGACGTCGCCGTATGTACGCGGACGGGGCGCAGGGTGGAGTCGATAGCCGATCGCGGAGCGCGGACGGGAGTCGATCGCAGAGCGCGGGTGGTGGACGGTGACCGCGCCGGCGGGCGACTGGCGGTTGATCCGGGAGGAGTCGCGGCCGGGACCGATGCAGATGGCGCTCGACGAGGTGGCGGCGGAGACGGCGGCCGCCGGCGGCCCGGCCACCGTCCGGACGTACCGGTGGGACCCCAGCTGTCTCACGCTCGGCTACCGGCAGGACCCGGCGACGGTCGACTGGGCGTTCTGCGAGCGCGAGGGGATCGACGTGACCCGACGCCAGACCGGCGGCGGCGGGATCTACCACGACACGCGCGGCGACATCGCGTATTCGATCGCCGTCCCCGCCGCCGACGTGCCGGGCGAACTGCTCGACTGCTACCACCTGCTGTGTGAGCCAGTGCTGGACGCGTTCGACCGGCTCGGGATCGACGCGGGTTACGTCGAGGAGTCGATGCCGGAGCTCTACCACCCGGCCTGCTACCTGCGGGAACTCCACCCGGCGCACGACGTGGTGGCGGGCGGCCACGGGGACGGGGGCGGCGGCGCCCCCGACAGCGATCGTCGGCGGAAGATCGCCGGCAACGCCCAGTACCGGAAGCGAGACGCCGTGATCCAACACGGCTCTCTCACCTTCTCGGTCGATGCGGAACGCCACCTCGGAACGTTCGCGGACCCGCCGGTGACGCCCGCCGCGTTCGGCGATCGAGTCGTCGGAATGGACGAACTCGCCGGCGTCGATCGGGGGGATGTGGTGGCGGCGGTCGAGGAAGCGCTCATCGCGTGGGTGGTGGGGGAGGACGGTGAGCGAGAGGGGCGGAAAGCCGGTGAGCGAGAGGGGCGGGAGGACGGTGAGCGAGAGGGGATCGACGTCGACCGCGACGGTTCGTGGACCGACGCGGAGATCCGGAGAGCGGAGGAGTTGGTCGAGACGAAGTACCGCGATCGAGAATGGGTCCGGACGCGGCCCGGGCGCGACTCGTCGTAGGGGCTCGGGATCTGCTTCGTCGCTCGGAGTCCGACCTCAGAATCCGAACGTGCCGGTATCCGCCCCTCAGAACCCGAACGTGTCGGGGTCCTCGACGTCGAGGCGTTCGCGGACGGCCTCGTAGATCTCGTCGACCGGAGGGGCGTCGCGCGTCGGATCGAGCCAGTGTTGTCCGAGCCAGCGGTACCGCACGGTCCGGTCGCGGTCGAGGAGGAAACAGGACCGGCGCGATCGCTTCGAGATCCCGAACGCGCGGTACACCACGTCGAAGGCGGCGGCGATCTCGAGGTCGGAGTCCGAGAACATCGGGAACGTGAGATCGAGCCGGTCGATGAACCGCCGGTGGAGCCCGACGCCCGACTTGCTGACGCCGACGACCTGGACCGCGTCACCGGAGGCGAACCAGTCGAAGTCGCGGAACGCGCACCACTGCTCGACGCAGTCCGGGCTGAAGTCGGCGGTGTAGAAGCACAGCAGCACGGGGCCGTCGGCGAGCAGGTCGTCGAGGGCGACGGACTCAACAGCACCGTCGGGGGTGACGAGATCCCCGGAGACGTTCGGAGCGCGCTCGCCGACGGCGATCCCGGGATCGTCGGTCATGGCCAGGGAAATACCGCCGGACGTGAAAAGTCGCGCGGTTTCCGAAGGGGCTTTTTCCGGCGCTCGCGTGGAGACGGTATGAGCTTCAAGGTCGGCGCGCACGTCTCGATCGCGGGCGGCGTGGACAACGCGGTCGAGAACCAGGTGGAGGTCGGCGGCAACTGCGGACAGATATTCACCCACTCGCCGCAGGTGTGGCAGGACCCGAACATCGGCGACGAGGAGGCCGAGCGCTTCCGCGAGGGCACCGAACGCGATCTGGAGGGACCGTGGGTGATCCACACCTCCTACCTCGTCAACCTCTGTACGCCCAAGGAGGGGCTGCGCGAGAAGTCGCTCGACTCGATGCAGAAGGAGGTCGACGCGGCCGACGCGCTCGACATCCCGTACGTCAACGTCCATCTCGGCGCGCACACGGGGGCGGGCGTCGAGGGCGGGCTCGACAACGCCGCGTCGGTGATCGACGACATCGACGTGCCCGACGGCGTCACGATCCTGATCGAGAGCGACGCGGGCGCGGGCACGAAGCTCGGCGGCGAGTTCGAGCACCTGGCGGGGATCATCGACCGCACGGAGACGGACATCGACGTCTGCGTCGACACCGCCCACGCGTTCGCGGCGGGCTACGACCTGTCGACGCCCGAGGCGGTCGACGAGACGGTCGCGGAGTTCGACGACGTAGTCGGGTTAGAGCATCTCGAGTACGTCCATCTCAACGACTCGAAGCACGCCTGCGGCACCAACAAGGACGAGCACGCCCACATCGGCGAGGGACTCATCGGCGAGGACGGGATGGAGCGGTTCCTCAACCACCCGGACCTGGCGGACGTGCCGCTCGCGCTGGAGACGCCGACCGAGGACGGGAAGAGCTTCGCGTGGAACATCGACCGCGTCCGCGAGCTGCGAGCGGAGTGAGCGCGGCCGAACGGGACCCGTCGCAGGGACGGAACCGGTCGGGAGCGAGAGGATGGCTTAAAAACGTCCGACGTGCTTTTATATAGTCGGAGCCGCGATCCACGGATATGACCACCACGAAGGCGCTGCTCATCGGGCAGCGGCGTCGGTTAGCTCTCACGATGGTCGGGGGGTTCGCCGGCCTCGTGGCGCTCGCGCTGGCGGTCGCGGTCGTCGCCGACCTCGCGGACATCCGGACCGCGGCGGCGGTGACGGACCGACTCGTCCCGCTCCTGGTGTTTTACGCGCCGGCGCCGATCGCGGCCGCCGGCGCGTACGCGCGGTGCGGCGGGCCGGCGTGCCTGACGGTGGGCGTCGTGCCCGCGGTCGTGCTCGCCGCGCTCGTGATCGTCGGCACCGTGTTCGGCGTCCCGGGCGTTGGCGGCGGCGACGCGGCGCTGGGCGGAGTGACGCTGTCGTTCGCCCTCGTCGGGCTGAGCGGGGCGTTCATCGGCTACTGCGCCGGGGTCACCGCCGCGCTCCTCGCGGATCTGGCTGGGATCGGGGGCGGTGACGACGCCGAGGCGGACGGCGCGGAGTGAGGCGAGACGCCGAGGCGGACAACACGAGGGAGGCGAGACGCCGACAGCGACGACCGAGTTCCGTACGTTTATTCTGCTCTGCGTCGAACGCGGAGTCGTGCGACGCTTCTCCGCGGAGTACCTCGAACACACCCGTCGCGGGATGTGGGCGGACGGCCGGGACGCGCTGACGGACCTCGATCTGTCGAGCCGCCGCCGCGTCCTCGACGTCGGCTGCGGCACCGGCGAGTTGACCCGCGTCCTCGACGCCGAGACGGGGCCCGACGCGACCGTGATCGGCGTCGACGCGGACCCGGAGCTGTTGGGGGTCGCCCGCGAGGAGACCGGGCTCCCGTACGTCGCCGGCGACGCGACCCGACTCCCCCTCCCTGACGACGCCGTCGACCTTGCGGTCTGTCAGGCCCTCCTCATCAACCTCCCCGACCCGACCGCCGCGGTCCGGGAACTCGCGCGAGTCTCCTCGGATCTGGTGGCCGCGATCGAGCCCGACAACGCCGACGTGACGGTCTCGTCGAGCGTCGCGAGCGAGGAGCGCTTGGAGCGGGAGGCGCGGGAGGCGTACCTGCAGGGCGTCGACACCGACGTGGCGCTCGGCGACCGCGTCCGCGAGGCGTTCGCGGCGGCGGGGGTCGAGGAGATCCGGACTCGTCGGTACGTCCACGAGAAGCGAGTCGAAGCGCCGTACGCGGAGCCGGCGCTGACCGCCGCGGCGCGGAAGGCCTCGGGCGCGGGACTGGCCGACCACCGCGAGGAGCTGATCGCGGCGACCTCCGAGCGCGAGTACGACGACCTTCGACGGCGGTGGCGGGAGATGGGGCGGGAAGTGGTCGACGCGATCGGGAACGAGGAGTACGAGCGCGTCGAGCGCGTCCCCTTCCACGTGACCGTGGGGCGTGTGGCGTGAATGGTGGTGTGTGTCCCGGGTTGGCTGCGGAGTTGTTTATAAACCGGAGCGAGATGTTTCCATCGGCTGTTTATAAGCGGGTGTCGACGACTCCGAGGTAAACACTTCCAAAGCCCCAGCAGCGACGACTCGCGCGGCTTGCTGCGGTCCTCAGTCGCTCGTTTCACTCGCTTCCTGCGGTCCTTGCTACGCCGTGCTTCGTCCTCGCTGCTGCCCCTTTGAGTCCCACCCGACCGCACCGCAACCGCACCTCACACCTCCCCAGCCTCGTCGGTCGCCCGTCGCTTCGCTCGGACGACCGACTCCCTCGCGCGGCGCTCCTCGCGACCGCCGAGGGCGGTCGCTCGGAGGCGCGCGCCACCGCCTCGTTCATTTATACGCAATCGTCGCGGTCGCTCATACCCTTTTAAATACGCACTTGCAACCACCGATCTGCAATACCCACTCCCGCAGTCTATCGCCACTACGTCTGTACTGACCGATCCGGTCTGATCGAATCCGAGGATAACTCAGTACAAGCCTCGCGCTCTGTATTCAGCATGGCCTCTCCAAACTATCAGCAGTTGAGGATTTCAACAGAGCCGAAATAACATATCAATCCTCCCTCTGACACACGTATCGTCAAATCTCAGTCCACAGTTTCGACTGAAATTTGCGCTAACGAAGAATTTGCGGTATAAACTCCTTCAATACCGGGTCGTAACGCATCTCTCGTCGAAGTAATCAGCATTTCATTTCAAAAACCAGTGTCGTGAATAATCTGATAAATGTTAAATTCACGATGGCTTTATCTGGTTAGTCTAGGATAACACCGCCATGGCGAACAGTCAGACTTCGTGGATCGATAGTCATCCCGTCGCAGCGTTCTTCGTGGGTGCATACGCTTTCACGTGGGTCATCTCAGCTCCGGCCGCTTTCATGGAAGAGAGCTGGGCTCCATGGATACTCATCTACTTTGGTAGCTTCGGCCCGCCGGTGAGTGCCGCAGTGGTGACATGGCGACGAGGAGACGATGTCCGAACGTGGGCCCGCCAGATCGTCCGGTGGAACGTCGGCTGGCCGTGGTGGGTGGCCGCCTTCGGGATCCCGATCGGAATCGTGGCGGTCACTACTATCATTCTCGCGACCATCGGCGGCCCGGTTGATCTCGACCAACCCTTACAGTCGCCTGTTCTGATCGCCGTCATCTTCGTATTCGGACTCACAGTCAGCGGTGGATTAAACGAGGAACCCGGATGGCGAGGATTCGCGCAGCCCCACCTGAACGAGCGATATAGTGCCTTGACAGCGAGTCTCATTATCGGTGTGATCTGGGCGGGTTGGCATCTCCCGTACTTCCTCATCCCCATCACCCCGCATTCCGATTTCACGCTTGCCAATCAGATCGGATGGTTCGCCAGTATTGTCCTACTGTCGGTCATCCTCGCGTGTGCCTACAACAACACGGGTAGCGTGCTTATCGTGATGGTCCTCCACGCAATGGTGAACACCGCCGATATCCTGCTCCCGTTGGCCCCAGATGTGCTCGTCGCCGACGGCGTCATCGACGAGACCGCCGTCGCAACGGTCACGGCAACTCAAGTTCTGGTCACGCTGATCGTCGTTCTCGCCATCGTCGGGTACTTCGGTCGGAAATCACTCGCACACGGGGATATACCGGGGGCAGCCTACCTCAGAGAGGAAAACCGATGACCCGAAACTATCTACACCGACAGCACGGTCGCGAGCAAACGGCGGAGAGAGTGTGACCGTGGCCGTGATCGGGACCGAAGACGCTGAGTCGCTCGGGTGACATCCTCCTCGCCGTAAACGGAGAGGGATCGGAGATCCCTCAAGCAGTCGGGCAGAGCCCGACGACGGCGAGGCTTCCCGTACCGCAGGCGGGATATTTACCGATCTACGACACGATCTGTTCTCTCGTCTGATCTCTGGGAGGCGCTTGTTCTATACCGCAGCCAATCGTGTGGGACAAATAATGACCCCACAGGCGAACGACGAACTACTGGCGGAGTTCGGCGTGTCGCGCCAGCTCGTGCTTCAGTGGACAGTTGTGAGTACCTTCGGCGTGCTCGTCTCGCTCGTTGGCTTTCTGCTCGTGTACTACCTCGCGACGGGTGACGCCGGCGTCACCGAGTTCGGCTTCGACGCGGCCGCCGGCTGGTGGAACCTCGGACTCACGTTCCTTTTCGCCGTGGGCTCGATGGTGCTCGTGATCGTTCTTCACGAACTCTGTCACGGGGCGGCGATCCGCGCGTTCGGCGGGACGGCACGGTACGGGCTCGGTGTCGTCTACGCCGTCTTTCCGTACGCGTTCGCAACGACCGACACCCGGTTTACTCGCAACCAGTTTCTCGTCGTCGCACTCGCACCGCTGGTCCTGTTGACTCTCCTCGGTGTCCCCGCGATGGTCCTGTTCGAGCGGCCGTGGCTCGCCGTCCCGCTGGCGTTGAACGCCGGTGGCGCGGTCGGCGACATTTGGATGGCGCTGACGCTGTTGAGCTATCCAGCCAGTGTCTCCGTCATCGACAGCGAGACGGGCCTCGAAGTGTACGGACCACCCGGGCTCGAACGCTGGGAGACCGCTCCGGCGACCGTCGTGTGGGACCTCGTCGTCGGAACCGCCGGTGGCGTGTTGGCGCTCTCCGTCGCGATCGGAGTCGTCGTCCCGCTCGCGTTAGCGGCGATCGGAGTCGATTCACTGACGGTCGGGATCCCCGACACGCTGCTGTTTGTGTTCGGCTTCCTTCAGACGCCGGACGGTGGCGTCGAATTCTCGATGGGCTCCGGCGTGTTTCTCGTTGGGGGCGCAGTCGGCATCGTCTACGCGTACGTCCGGGCCCGGCGACGGTCCGTGTGAGCTACGCCCAACTAACTCCGCCTAGAACAGTAGCATCTCGACCACGGACACTCCGACAAGAACGACGTGAAATGCGGCGTGTGCGACCATCGCCGTCTCCAGCGAGCGACGCCAGAACAGCCAGCCGAGCGCCACGCCCACGATCGCGTTCAACAGGACGGTTCGGACGACCAGTACGGGCGTGAGATCGAACGTCGGCGCGAGCGCGGACAGGTGACCGACGCCGAACGCAACCGCGCTGGCGACGATCGCGATCCACAGTACCGCCGCGGGCGGTTCCTCCATCCGTTCACCGATCCGGTTTCGAACCCACCAGAGGCCGAACGCGATCGGAGCCATGACGCCCCACCGGAGCAGGATCTCCTCTGTGATCCCGCCGTAGAGAAGTCGCATCGGAATCGACGCGAGCAGATCCTCGAGCGCCGCCGCATCCCCGACGGGGGTGACTGATTCGAGTTCCGTAAACGGGGCGAACGCGACGTCGAGAACGGGACGAGAACGAACAGTACCGCACCCAACCCGACCGCGAGCAGCAGTGATCGCCGGAACGCGTCCCAGTCCGGAGTGCCGCCGGATGCCTACGCAAAGACGTGTGAATACAGTCCCGTTCGGGGAGCGGTCGCCGCG
>ENA-ORCR01000220-ORCR01000220.1-marine-metagenome-genome-assembly--contig:-NODE-220-length-53583-cov-7.543677_pt1 | contig 53583 bp, 53 predicted proteins | sample MGYA00237782_ERZ508514 | MGnify/ENA primary metagenome ERZ508514 (study PRJEB26185, sample SAMN06268960) | marine metagenome | isolation source: Eden Landing Ponds, San Francisco, CA, USA | place...
GGACAAATCCATGTCTCCCACGTCCCAATCTCTGTCGTCGTCCGCACCGTCGTTCTCATCACGATCGTGTGTCTCGTTGACCTCATTACTCGCGCCCTCAATATCGACACCCTCGAAGTCGTCTTTTGAGACGTTGCCGGACTCGTCACTCTCATTGTCGATTGGCTCACCGCCGTCCGTCACCAACCGCCCGTCTCCAAAGTCGTCGATTTTGAGCTGCTCGGTGTCAACCGATGCATTGTGCGCGCGACTGGCGACGTCATCGAAGCTATCAGGGACTGACTCACCGTGCTCCTGCCAAATCTTGTATGCGGCGTGGACCCCCAACCGGCCACTGACAGAGGCCCCGCACCAATCGCAAACCACGTCTGGCGACGGAATCGGGGTCGGGTCGCGTAGGTTCGCTGTCGACCCTTTGACGATTTCGATAGTCCCGATTTCGGCGAGATTGTCGCCACAATCACAAATCCACACATCGGCGTCGCGCTCGTCGTTGTCGGTGTCGTCGATGGGTTCACCGCCGTCCGTCATAAACTCCCGGTCGGCGTTGGGGTCGTCGCTCTCATCGGTATCATATGGTAACGGCCTGCCGCGCGCTGCCCATATAGCGGCGACTACCGATATCTCCCTGACCCGTGCACTACATGTACCGCACTGCGCGCTCGGAGCCGTGACTGTATGCCAGTCCGACCAATCCGACTCCAAGGCCCACGTCGGCGGCACAGTCCGAACCGTGAAAAGAATCGCAGTATCGAAGAGGAGGTCCCCACACTGATTACAATCGGTCCTCTCGATAGCGATCCCAGTCGACCGGGCGATGTCACAACCACCGTCCGTTACGAGTTCGTGGTCGGCGTTCTCGTCGACACGATCGTGTGTGTCCTCGGTGAAACCGAGCACCTCCTCGCCGCGCTCCGAGAGGGCGTATGCGGGCTTATCGCTCGCTAACGGCATTACTACGTCGATACCACCCTCTCGCGTGTCGATGTATAGGTTTAGCAGAGTGTCTGTCTGGTTGGTGAAGTGATGCACTGCCTCGATTGATCGACCGTTCAGTTCAACTGTTACCGGCGACGTCGTGAACCCATCCGATTTATTAGAGTTCGTGTTGTATTTCCTCATGCAGTTGGATACACCCTGGGACGACGCGTTCTGGCGCGTCGGACCCCCCTTTTCGCGCAAAGAGACGGCCCGAGAGTCCCGAGTGCTATCTAATCCTAATTTGTATCCCGGTATAAAGGCTCGCCAAATAGTTGCGCGTATTTACCAAAATTCGGCCAGAATCTGATCGATATCACCGTAGATTATATATACAACCCTAATTACGATCACAAACTGATCCAAACTGGTGGTGATCCGACTGTACACCGTTTGACACCGATTTTACACCGGCATGTAAAACGAAAACGAGGGGTACAATGTCTAACAGTACCGTTTGGAACCCGATTTTACAGTTTAACAGTTTTAACAGTATCTCTTAGGAGAGTGTGTTCACCGGACGTGGTGGAGTGCCCCCGTTAGTGCTCACACTCACCAGAGAGATCGTGTAAAATCTGTAGAATGCGTAAACCCGTTATTGACCCCGCCGCAGTGTTGCGGTTTTTGGTTTCACACCGCCATGTAAACCGATGTGAAACTGGTGTTCATATTGGTGGTGTGTTGAATAGCGTGATACCGGACTACATCTGCAACACATCTCTAAATACAACTGCAGTTCGCGTTCTCACACGATCGTGTCGCTGTCGCTCGCCTAGTCGTTGACAAGATTGGTCCTGCCGGCTACTGCTGCGGTTACGGCCGTGTTCGAATCATCCCGATGTCGGTGCTTCCGATCATAATTATATCGTACTCATTTCCCTGGTCGTATTCAGTTTGGTCTGGCAGCGCATCGATGAGCTCGTCGATGCTGCCGTCATCGTCGACGATGACACCATACCTTCGTGATCCGAGGTCGTCGAACGAATCAATGACGTTACGCGCGTCGAGCACGGTAAGGTCTGACCTCGGGTCGTAACTCATACAACCATGATATCCGACTCGGCTACATTAAGTGGTAGCCTATCTCACCCTCCGTATAACGCATCTAGAGGCTCTCAAACGCCAACATACGCTAACCGATAGACTATCTTTTTTATAGAAGTTTCTTTAAACATCTAGTATAGGGTCGATGCGCGACGCGACGAGTTCTTCAGAAAGTTCCTCGTCGTGTCGTACCTCAACTAACTCGACATCGTGCTCCTCGCACAACTCACGTGTTCGTTTGTCGCGTGCCTGTCGTTCCGCTAGTCCTTCCTCGCCGCCCCAGTGCTCGACGACTTCGTAATGCTGTACGCCCTGATACTCGATGCCGACACGCGGTTCAACCAGGTAAATGTCGATCTCTAGGCCGTCGAGCCACTCCGGGCGGTGGTGTCGTTCGATCGTGTACTCATCACCGTACCGTGATTCGATGAGTTGGTAGAGTATCGTTTCGCTCGTCCACCGATTGCCTTTTTCGTAATGACCGACTGCCTGCCGGACTTCGTTCTCAACCGTATCCGACACACGCTTACTATTCTCAGACAGTTCGGTTCTCAATTCGTCTAACTCCGCCTGCTCGTCGGGCGGGAGCGGATCCATCGAGTCATACTTGTCTCTGATGCTCTGAGTCCGTTCCAACTCCTCTCGAACCTCTAAATCATCGTCTAGCTCGTCAGTCTCTTCCCGAATCGCCTCTTTCTTCGCACCGTCAATCTCTCGCCCCCGCTCGTACCGTTTCTGCCGTAGCTCTTCGAATCGTTGTGCCTTCGCGTCTAGCTCCTCGATGAGGTCCTCCTCAACAACATCGATGATATCCCCCGGGAGGCTCTCGAATAACGTGTCCGCGAGTAACGTATCTGAGCCGGGTTTACAGATACCGTACTCGTAGAATTTCTGCTCGATATACCAGCCGTAATTCTGGCGGAACACGGTTCCGTACATCTCGTGACAATACCGGCGCTTCGGAACAACGACGTTACACTTGTGGCACAGCTGGTCTTCGAACCGGAGTACATCGATGATCTCAGTTGCGTCGTTGATTCCGGCCTGTTTGACAAGTTCTTTCGTTTCCTCGGGGAATTCTCCGTTCAATACGTTCTCTGGTGTCGGTTCACGGCGTGTTCCGGTGAGCCCTTTCCGTTCGCATTTGATGTGATTCTCAGTCGCTTCACGGGCACAAGAGCAGAAATACAGGTCCTCGTCGGGAGCTCGTTTGAATCCGATGAAGGTGCCGTAATGCGGTGGATACGCGACTATCGGGAAGGGAAGTTCGTCGTTCCTGACTTCAGTATCGGCATCAACTGCGACGGGTCTATCAGACATAGTCGCCTCTAATCACACAACACTCCCAGTTTTCTGCCGTTTTCGCGCGAGCCATGCGAGTCCGAATATCCATCCGAACAACGGTACTGCGGCGGGTATCGCCCAAAACCACCAGCGCGGCGAGTAGTCTGTCGACCACTTCACTCGGTGTGTGTCTCCGACAACCGCGGCGAACGATACAATCAGTCCGCCGAGTAAGCCGACTCCTATCCCGATTTCACTCTCTTGGAGCGTTGCCACCCACAGAGAGAGGTGCAACACAACACCAAGCAGTACACCGACGGTCCATGACCACACCGGGAGCGCGGCGACCATCGCCGGTCCGAGAGCATTGATCCGCTCTCCGGCGGCTTCACCAATCTCTTCACCGTCCCACGACTCGACTGTTTCTTGCATTCCGCTGCCGGTTGGTGGGTCGGTCGCCCCACGTTGACCGGACCGGTACCCTGCATACACGATCGCACCGAAGAATGCGCCGATACCTCCGGTAAACGCGGCTACAGTGAGCCCGCCGACGACCGGGAACCCGGTGAAAATAATAAAGATCGACACAAGAGCGATTGTCAGGCACACTGATGCGAGCATTCCGGAGATCCACATGAAAATTCCTCCGAGCACCCCGGGCCCGGGCTCGAACCCGCATTCAGGGCACCGGTCGGCTTCCACTGGGATATCGGACATACATTTCGTGCATGTACCGGTATCCCGGTCTGCGGATCTTGTTGACATGAAAGTATCACGTTAACAACTGATTATAAAACCGGCTTTGTCGGTGAATTGCCTGCTCACACGATCGTGTCGCGTCGTCGCTGATGGGATTGACAAGAAAGAAGCGCTCGCTACTGTTGGGGGAGATTGAAGAGTTCGGCGCGGTCGTTAATCGTGTTGTTGATCGTCTTTCTCGCGCATCCGATTTCTCTCGATGCTTCGCTTTTCGAGAGTCCGTCAAACACAACCTTCTGCAGCGTCCGGCGGACATCAAGGTAGTCCTCGCCCTGCACTAGCTGCCCGTCGATGACTTCGCATCCGATGGGTGGTCGTCCACCCGTCCATTCTTCAACTAACACCTCATCACCGTCTCGCGTCTCCGTGGTGTCTTTGATCACAGGCTGTACACGATGGATATGTTCGTTTTTGATGCCCTGCTCAAAGGATAGGCGTTGCTCGGCAACTGTGATTTTACCGATGCCCCTCCGCAAGAAATCGGATATTTGGCCTGGGTTTAGTATGTGATTCCGAAACTTGGCGATCATTATCTCGTCGGCGTGGCCGTTGATCGCCTTTTGGACACACTCTGCTGGTGAATACCCATCCCGGTCGATATCATCGTATCGGTCTGCGATAATCGTTAGGTCATCATCGCCGAGATGTGTCGCTTTATACGCCTTATCTCGGAGATGCATTATGTGCTCGGCGCGCACCTCGTCGCTGATCTCGTTATCGTATCGCTGCTCGATGAGCTCTCGACACTTGTCGTATTGCTTTTTGATTACGTCTTCGCTGCCTCCCGAAAGGAACATTACAAGCCACGTTTTTGACATCGCAAATAGGCATGATCGTGGATCGTGATAAACCATGGGAGAAACTCCACGCGGGGGTGCGTTGAGGGGGTGGGATTATCAAGTTAGTTCCGCAGGGTTGCTGAGCGTCTTTTAGAGTTTTTAAGAGATTTTCAGGTCTTCGATTGGGGGTTTCGAGGGGTGTGAGAATGCTCATTTCGTCCGAAAATGTATGTTGGTCTGTGAAGGGATTTACCCACCCACCCTCAAGCGCCGTTCGGCTTCGAAGAGGTGAGTGCGACTGGTGGGGGGTGTGTCCGGAATCCCCTCCGACACGATCGTGTTAGCGGGGACGTGTCGCGCCCCTCTGGTGATCAGATATCATCGAGAATTTCCCTTCGTTGCTCCGGGGGGACCTGATCATATTTGAGCGTAGTCTGTGCCGACTGATGACGCAGCTGGGCTTTGGTCGCTGCGAGGTCCCGTTCCGCTGTCATATAGGTCCCAGTGCTATGTCGCAGGCTATACCACGTCAGACTCCGCCCGCGCGACTCGATGCCCGCCTGTTCGCATAGCTTCCTGAGTAAGCGCGCGAGTGACCGGCTCCCGTACGTCGTCGATTCACGTGAAAGCCAGAGCGCATCGGTGTCGTCGTACCTATCGAGCTCCGCGCGCTCCTCTAGCCAGTTCTCTAGCACTGTCGCCGATCGTGTCGTTAGACTTGTGCGCCAGTTGTCTTTGTTTTTCGATGAGTCCTCGCGTGGTATCCTGAGCATTGCGTTGACAATATCGACCCATTCGGTCCGTGCTCGCTGCACCTCCACTGGTCGGAGCGCCGCATCGAGCGAAACACACACGATCGCTGGTATCTTCCATCCGTCGTCTGTATCGAGCGCCGCCTCACGGACTAGACGTCGCTCTCGACGGGTTAGGTAGTCACGTGGAGCATCGCCCCCGCCACTGTTGAAACGCTGCTCGTGGTCCCATGCATCGACGTGTGACGTCGCCTCTAACCACCGGAAGTACCGCGCGAGCGCTTCCTCAGTTTTGCCCTTCACGCTATTTCCGACATCCCGGTATACGACGACGTCACCGATGTACTGGTCCGCGTGCTCGGTCGTCGGCGGGTGTGTGTATCGCTCCTCTTCGCCCCAAACCCACCGGTCGAACCGAGCGCATTTGTAAGCGGTCTCGTATACGGTATAATCTGAGTATCCTTCCAACTTCTCGGGGTTCTTTGCGCGCTCTCGTAGCCATTTGACAAACTGTAGCCGGAGTTCGCCGTAGTCTGTAAGTTGCTGTTCGTTGAGCTGTTCGGCGTTCTTCGAGGGGACCAAATTGAGGGTTCGACCCCCCTCGACATCAATCGAGTAGCGTTCGTGATTGCTTGCGGTCATAGTTGGGTAGCAAGCAAAACCACAAGAGGGGAGCGCGATTGGGTGCGCGGGATGGATCGCACCTATCAGGCCATTTATGTGAGCGTCCTAAGCGCTACGCCTTTGGCCTGGCTCGGCAACCCGCGCGCGATCGAGCGTAGGCGAAACCGACTCAAGAACCTGACGAACCGCCGACGGTGTCCGGACGGACAGACCGAACCTATTCGGGCATCGACCCCGAACGCTCACCCGATGAAGGTGGGGCTCATCTCGGACGTTCACGCGAACCTGCCCGCGCTCGAAGCCGTTCTCGACGACATGCCGACGGTCGACCGGATCGTCTGTGCCGGCGACGTGATCGGGTACAACCCGTGGCCGTCGGAGTGCGTCGAGCGCGTGCGCGACGTCGCCGCGATGACGGTTCGCGGCAACCACGACCGCACCGTCGAGACGCCCGAGAAGTACCGCGCAAACCGCATGGTTGAGGCGGGGCTCAAACACGCCAAGGCGTCGCTGTCCGACGATCAGCGCGCGTGGCTCGACGGCCTCCCGCGCGTCGAGACGTTCGCGGGGGACCGGTTTCTCCTCGTTCACTCTCACCCCGCGGCCGAGCGCGAGGACGCGTACGTCTACCCGGACGAGTTCTCGACCCTCGACCGACACATGGGCGAGTACGACGGGATCGTGCTCGGGCACACCCACGTGCAGGGGACGCGCGCGGTCGCCGGCGGCGTCGTCGTCAACCCCGGGAGCGTCGGTCAGCCGCGCGACGGCGACCCGGACGCGGGGTACGCCGTGCTCGACACCCAGAGCGACGAGGTGGACCTGCGGCGCACCGCGTACGACATCGATCGCGTGAGCGAGGCGGTCGCCGACGCCGGACTTCCGGAGCGGACCGGCGCGCGTCTTTATAAGGGAGAGTGACGGCGCGCGTTACGGCCAGGCGCCCGTCACGAGGAGGACGTTCCGCACCGCGGTCGCGAGCGACAGGACGCCGATACCGGCACACATCAGCGTCGCGACGAGCCGACGGGTCCCGCCCGCGACCGCGACGGGGATCCCGATGAGGACCATCCCGGCGGCCTTGGTGAGCAGCATTCCGGGGATCAGTCCGAACGCCTCGATAAGCGTGGCACCGACCGGCGACCCTTCGACGTACTGCCCGCCGGCGACGGCGACGTACGTCGAGGCGACGTCGGCGCCGGCGCCGACGAGGAGGAGCGCGACGGCGGCGGCGAGTCGCGATGGCACTGCCACAGCGCACGCGATGGCGCGTAATAAGCTTCCGGGAACGGGGAAAGTGATGGACTCGAACCGAGGGCGCGGCGCGTGACGGGGTGGTCGCGACGGGCGCACAGCACGAGTTCATTTAAACCGCCGCGACGCGTACGATCCGGTAATGAGTTCGTCCGACGACGAGTACGATATCGCGGTTGTCGGCGGCGGGCCGGCCGGGCTGACGACCGCTCTGTACGGCGCCCGACTGGGCCACGAGACGGTGCTGATCGACCGCGGCGGCGGGCGCGCGGCGATGATGGCCGACACGCACAACGTGATCGGCGTCACCGAGGAGACCTCCGGTAACGAGTTCCTCGCGACCGGCCGCGAGCAGGTGCAGTCGTACGGCGGGACCTTCGAGCGCGGCTTCGTCACCGACGTCGAGCGCACCGACGACGACCGGTTCCGGCTCTCGACCAGCGACGCCGAGCTGCTCGCCGACCGCGTCGTGCTCGCGACCGGGTTCTCCGACGAGCGCCCGGAGCCGCCGCTCCCGCGGACGGGGAAGGGACTCCACTACTGCCTCCACTGTGACGCCTACATGTTCGTCGACGAGCCGGTGTACGTGATGGGCCACGGCGAGGCCGCCGCCCACGTCGCGATGATCATGCTCAACGTGACCGACGACGTGGACCTGTTGACCCGCGGCGCGGAGCCGACGTGGAGCGACGAGACCGCGGCGCAACTGGCGGCGCATCCCGTCGATATCGTCAGCGAGGACGTGACGGGCGTCGAGAACGACCCCGACTCCGGGTGGCTGGAGGCCTTGGAGTTCGAAGACGGCACCCGCCGCGAGTACCGCGGCGGCTTCCCGATGTACGGCTCCGACTACAACACCGCTTTGGCCGAGGGGCTCGGCTGCGATCTGACCGCGGGCGGCGAGATCGACGTCGACGACCACGGCCGCACCAGCGAGGACGGCGTGTTCGCGGTCGGCGACATCACGCCTGGCCACAACCAGGTCCCCGTCGCGATGGGACAGGGCGCGAAGGCCGGCCTCGCGATCCACAAGGAGATCCGCGAGTTCCCCCGGTCGCAGGACGCTATCGAGGCCGACGGCCCGGTCGAGGCCGACGAGGTGCCCGCCATCTCGCCGGAACTCATGGCGACCGCAATCGCCCACGAGGGGCACGCCGGCGGCCCGCGAACCGAGTCGACCTCCGACTCGGAGGCGGAGCAGCCCGCGGCCGACGACGACTGAACGGGAACGGGGAGCGGAATCACGGGCTGACATCCGCCCGGGAGACCACGAGACCGACCTTTTTTGATCCGTCCTCTCTCACCGCCCGTATGGGAACGATCAGCGCGGACTTCACCGACGAGACGGTCGTGATCACGGGCGGATCGAGCGGGATCGGTCGCGCGGTCGCGCTCGGGTTCGGCGACGCGGGCGCGACCGTGGTCAACGCCGACCGCCGCGCGGAGCCGAAGGACGTCGACGCCGAGACGCCCACGCACGAGGCCATCGAGGAGCGCGGCGGGACCGCCGCGTTCGTCGAGACCGACGTCTCCGAGCCGAGTCAGATCGCATCGGTGATCGAGGCGGCCCGCGAGTTCGGCGGGGTCGACGTGATGGTGAACAACGCGGGGGTCCACCGCGACCTCGAGTTCCTCGACGTCACCCCGGCAGACTTCGATGCGGTCCACGGGGTCAACCTCAGAGGGACCTTCTTCGGGACACAGCTAGCCGCGAAGGACATGATCGACCGCGGCGTCGAGGGGGCGATCGTGAACACGTCGTCGACCACCGCCGAGCGACCGGAGTGGAACCACTCCCACTACGCGGCGACGAAGGGCGGCATCCAGATGCTCACCCGAAGCGCGGCGCTCGAACTCGACGACCACGGGATCAGGGTGAACGCGGTCGCTCCGGGACCGATCGCCACCGAGATCCGGGAGGGATGGGCCGACGAGGCGCGAGACGCGATCGAAGAGTCCGACGGCCTCCCGTCCCGGACCGGTATTCCCGGGGACCTGCGCGACGCCTACCTCTACCTCGCCTCCGAGGGAGCGAGCTACGTGACGGGCGAGACGGTGTGGGTCGACGGCGGAGGAAGCTTATAAACCAAGATCACAGGCCGAGCGGAGCGTCGTCGCCGAGGGGTAACGCGACCGTTCGAGAAATGCGCCGGCCGGGACCCTCGCGAGCTTGCGAGCGAGGGTACGGGCGGCGCACGACCGCAGGGAGTGCGCCGGCCGGGATTTGAACCGGAATCAGACGTGCTCGCTCACTCCGTTCGCTGCGCGCGACTGATAGGCTTCAAATCCTCGGCGCATCTCCCCGCACGGACTCACTCGTCGCTGTCGCTCCTCGTTCGTAGTGTGCGGGGAGATGCGCCGGCCGGGATTTGAACCCGGGCCATGAGCTTGGAAGGCTCAGGTCCTACCACTAGACCACCGGCGCGCAGTGCGTCCGTCGCTGAACGCGTCTACACGTAGGCCGAACAGTTCTCATAAACGTTCCGTGTTTCCGACGACAGATCGCGCATTCTCCGTCGACGATCGTCCACCCCACTATTTAAAAACACACAGTATTTCGGGCCGTTCCCGCGAACGTAGAACCGTTTTCAGAGAGTTAGAAGCGATCTGGGTACATATGTCGGTAGCCATCCAACGTACACCCGTAAGGTGACGACAATGTCATACCAATCGAGCAATCCACTGGTGGACGAGGTCGAGTTCGCGCTGGACGGCCCGTGGGCGGCGTACTGGATCGCCTTCCTGCGCGTCGTCACCGGGTGGTGGTTCTTCCACTCCGGGATCACGAAGGTGATCGAGAGCGGATTCTCGTACACCTCCGGTCCGGGCTACATGCGGGGCATGACCGACACGGCGCTCGGCGGCATCCCGGTCTGGATGGGGAACAACCTCGCGTGGCTCATCGAGCCGGGGGTTCCCCTCTTCGAGACCCTGATCGGGCTCGCGCTGATCGCGGGCGCGTTCACTCGGTTCGCCGCCTTCGGCGGGGTCATCTTCATGACCCTGTTCTGGGTCGGCAACGCGAGCTTCGGCCACGGCCTCGTCAACAGCGACCTCATGGGCCTGCTGTTGTTCGTGACGATGATCGTGCTCGCGGCCGGTCGGTACTACGGCCTCGACGCGATCATCGAGAAGCTCGACGTGGTCGAACGGCACCCGAAACTCCGCTACCTGCTCGGTTAAGAGGTGACATCCAATGACAGACATCATCGACAAAGCGGCGATGGCGCTGAGCGCGGGACTGATGCTGCTCGGGATCGTCGGCATGGGGCTCCTCGAGATCCTCGTCGGCGCGCCGTACAGTCCGGTCCCGATCACGAACGAGGCGGGCGACGTGGTCGCGTCCCCGCTGTTCTCGCCGCAGCTCCGGACGGGAGTCGTGCTGGCCGGTCTCGCGGTGCTCGGGCTGTACGCGGCCTACAAGGTCGTGACGCCGCTGGGCGAGGAGACGCGGACCGGCCACGAGACCGTCGCCGACTGAGACGCTCCGTGACTCGACCGCCGCGGGAGGCGGCGCGGCCACTCTTCTGCGTTCCCGTCGAGCGATCCGTCGAGCCCCGCGTTCACTGAGACGGACGAGGCGAACGCCGCAGTCTCGACGAATCCGGCTGTCGCACGCCGGCTATCAGGCGGTCAGACGGTGACGGTCGCGTAACAGTTCCCGCTTGAGATCTCGAGATCGACGAGTTCGAGAGTGCTCTCCGCGATATCGGCTTCGAACTCCGCGGGCGAGTAGATGTGGTAGTACCGGGGTACCGTCTCGCCGCCCGGAAGCGTCCAGTCGACCGTCGTGTCGAACCCCTCCTCCCGATCGAACCGGTCGTGGGCCGTGCTCCACGCGCTCACCAGCGCGGTTCCGCCCGGCGCGAGGACCCGCGCGAGTTCGTCGAGGCTCCGGACCCGAGCCTCGCGCGTCGGGAGGTGGTGGACGGTCGCGACGTAGACGGCGAGCCCGACCGCGTCGGTCGCGATCGGCAGCGCCGCGGCGTCTCCGTGGACGAACGACGCCGTCTCGTCGTACCCCCGCTCGCGGGCCCGATCGACCGCTTCGCGGAGGAGTTCGCGGCTGAGATCGACGCCGATGACCGCGTCCGCGCGCTCGGCGAGCGACTCCGCGTGGCGCCCGTTGCCGCAGCCGACGTCGAGCGCGCGCGGCGCGGCGCGCCCGTCGAGGAACGACTCGACCTCCGGCCATGCGTACTCCCTCGTCTTCGAGAAGTGCGCGGCGATGCGGTCGTACGTCGACTGGGGATCGCCGGTCAGGTCGGGACCGCCGGGCGACTGAGAGTCCATACCGAGGGGTCGTTTCGGACCGGTTTAGCTTCGGTGACCGAAACCGTCGAGGGGAGAAGGGGTCGGAGGACGAAGGAGCCCGAAGACGAAGGGATCGAGGAACGAGGCGATCGGAACCACGAAGCGACTCACATCGCGCCGATGACGAGGAACGCGACGAGCGTCAACAGGAGCAGGACGACGACGTGTTTCACGCCGTCTTGGACGGCCCCCTCCCCGAGCTGGCCGGCGACGATCCCGGAGCAGACCGCCTGTATCGCGGCGGCGTGGAAGAACAACTGCTCGTAGGCGGCCGCGTCGATGTCGCCGAGCCCGTCCGTGATCCCCGAGACGCCGCCCGGCGATCCCGGGAGGTCGCCGGCGCCGCCGGCGGGGCCGGCGATCGCCGCCTCCTCGATCGCGGGGATAAACGACACCGACAGCGAGGCGATGATCCCTAAGAAGACGAGGAAGGAGATGTAGATCACAATAAGATACGTTAACATTACCTGTCGGCGCTCTCGGCGGAGCGACCACGTCGCGCGCGACTCGTCGGCCGCGATCCGGAGCACGGGGCCGATGTCGCCGCTAGCGCGCATCGCGTTCGTGATGAGCGCGACCGCCCGCGAGGTCATCGGCGACCGGACTCGTCGCTCCAGCCGCCGGAGGGCGGTGCCCACGTCCGCGCCCCAGTCGATGTCGCGTCGGGTGCGCTTCAGGTCGTCGGTGAGCGCCTCCAGGTTCGAGTCCGCGACGCGCCGGACGCTGCCGACCACGGACGTGCCCGCCTCGTTGACGCTGGCGAGCCGGTCGAGGAAGTCGGGGACCGAGGACTCGATCGTCCGGACCTGACGCTTGCGCGCCTCGTAGACGGCGGCGTAGCTCGCGAGCACGAAGACGGTCGCGGCGACGACCGGGGTCTCGACCTGCGCGACCATCTCGGTCGGCGGGCCGAGCGTGACCGGGAACGCGAACACGAGGAGGCCGACGACCGCGAGCGGCACGGAGACGAGAAACGCCGTGCGCGGCGCGTCGATCAGGCTCTCGACCGGTGACGCGACCCACCGCCGCAGCGACCGGACCCGGTCGTACGCCCGGAGGCGCTCGCGGCTCGCCGCCCAGCGGTCCGCCGACGGCGACTCGCCAGCCACGCCGCCGTCGGGCTGTGCGCTCCCGGTCGTCTGTACCGCGTCGCCCGCAGCGCCCGCCTCGCCGTTGCTTTCCGAGTTCGATCCGTCTTCGATCGCCTCCGAGAGGTCGACGGTCTCGGTGCCGCCGGTCCCCTGCGTGACGCTGTCGACGTAGACCACGAAGCCGAACGTCGCCAGCGGCACCCCGACGTAGACCACGACGCGCAACAGGGGGAGGGTGTCCTCCAACACGAGCCCGATCACGACGAGGATGGTGATGAAAAACAGCGGACCGGCCACCAAGGCGGTGACGTACGCCTCCGCGAACGTCGAGAGCAGTTCGAGGTACTGCTGCTGTTTCGACTCGGCCTCCTCCTGGTACAGCTCGTACTGTTCGCTGAGGAACGTCGAGATGGGCTGCCCGGTGCCGAGCACGGACGCGAGGTTCTCCGCGAAGTCGGCGAGGTCGTCGCTCGGGGTGCGCCGAGCGGTGCGCTGGAGCGCCGTGAGCGCGTCGGTGCCGAAGGCGTTCATGTCGCGGACGGCGACAGACAGCTCCGTCGCCGCCTCGCCGTACACCGACTCGTTCTTCGCGAGCGTGTCCATGACGCGCGGGAACGGCATCCCCGACCGCGAGAGCGCGTACATGAACGCGACGGTGCGCGGGAGGGTGGCGTCGATCTCCGCCCCCCGGGCGTGAGCGCGCTGGTCGAGCAGCTCCCACCGCCCGTAGTACGTCCCGATCGAGAGCGCGGAGCCGAGCGTCGCCGACGACAGCGTCAACAGGAGGAACAGCTGGGGGAGCCCCAGATCCGTGAGCCGGGTCACGCCGGCGACGAACGCGAGCGACGCGGGGAGCGTCCCCCGCAGGGTGGCCTCGCTCACTTCGAGCGCCGAGAGGAGCCCGGCCGCGACGTACACCCCGATGACGCTGCCGGCGACGCCGAGCACGCCCGCGTACAGGAGCGTCTTGGCGGCGTACGTCCGATGCGTGCCAGCGATGTGGGCGGCGCGCATCAGATCGCGCTGGCGCTGGCGCCGAGGCCTGTCTTCGCCGACGTACTCGCCGAAAATCGACAGCGCGATGCGAGTGACCACCAGATCGGCCCTATCGTGGATCGCGGGCAGCAGGAGCGCCAGACAGCACCCGAGCGCGGCGATGAAGGGCACGAAGGGGAGGTACGCGATCATCAGTCAGCCTGTGTGTCGACCTCGTCGGTGCTCCGCTTTTCGAGCCGGTCCATCACGCGCTCGGGATCGGCGTAGTACTCGTTGACGAGGGCGGTGAACGCCCGGTAGTCGGTGACGTCGAGCCCGCGGAGCAGTTCGAGGAACCGCTCGCGGCGCCGGACCTCGCGGAGCAGTTCCGACCGGGACCAGCCGCGCTCGTCGGCGATCTCGTCCATGAGCGACGAGTCGTTCCGGCTGAACTCGTCGGTCTCCGCGTCCCACTCGAACGCCGAGGAGTAGTCGAGCTCCCCGGTTCGCTGGTCGATGCCGCCGATCTCACCGATCGTCTTCGCGCGCCGGACGCGCTCGTCGCCCGAGCGGGTCAGCGTCTGGATCGACAGCATGTCGAGCGACTGGACCATCGCACGCGGTACGTTGATCGGCTCGTTCTCCAGCCGGTTGATCACCGTCTCGATCGAGTCGGCGTGCATCGTCGAGAAGGTGGTGTGGCCCGTGTTCATCGCCTGGAACAGGGTGATAGCCTCCTCGCCGCGCACCTCGCCGACCACGATGTACTCGGGGCGATGGCGCAGCGCGGACCGAAGCAGGTCGTACATGTCGATGTCGGCGCCCTCGTAGCGGCGCTCGCGGGTGACCGAGGAGAGCCAGTTGTCGTGGTACAAGGAGAGTTCGCGGGTGTCCTCGATGGTGAGCACCTTCGCGCGCGGCGGGACGAACATCGACACCGCGTTCATCGAGGTGGTCTTCCCGGAGGCGGTGCCGCCCGCGAAGATGAGGCTCTTGTTGTGCTCGATACAGAGCCAGAAGTACGCCATCTGCTCGATCGAGAACGTGCCGTACTCCACCAGGTCGATCGGCGTGAACGGATCCTCGGCGTACTGGCGGATGGTGAACGCGGAGCCGCGAGGCGTCACCTCCTCGCCGAGCGCGAGCTCGGCCCGCGACCCGTCTGGCAGCGTCGTCTCCACGATGGGGTCGCCGACGGAGACGTGGCGACCCGACTGCTGAGCGAGCCGGATCACGTAGTTGTCGAGTTCCGACTCCGGGAACGAGACGTTGGTCTCGACGTCGGTGTAGTCGTCGTGGTACACGAAGATCGGGAGGTCGTAGCCGTCACACGAGATGTCCTCGATGTGGCGGTCGTGAAGCAGCGGGTCGACCTTCCCGTAGCCGCGGAAGTCGCGGTAGAGGTAGTACGCCAGCGCGTGGAAGGTGTCCATCCCGACGTCGACGCCGTACCCCTCCAACAGCCCCTCCAGTTCGGCGTTGAGCGTCTCCTCGTCGGTCCGACCGGTGCCCTCGCGGTATAAAAGCGGGTCCCGAATGTCGTCGACCACGCGGTCGAGGAGGTCGCGCTCGAACCCGTCCAGATCCGGTTCGACCGCGTAGTACCGGTGTTCGCTCTCCGCGTCGTCGTAGGTGATCACGACGTACGCGTACGGCGCGTTCACCCAGTACCGGTCGACCTCGCGTTCGCCGTCGGGAATCTCGAAGGAGGCGAGCGAGCCGTCTTCGCCCGGTCTGAACGGGCGAACGTCGATATCGGACCCGCGGATCACGTCCCACGTCCGCGAGAGCCGTCGCCGGAGCGCCTCGATGGACCCCCCGACCTCCTCGTCGCGCGCGTCACTCGCCATCGTCGTTACGGAGGCGTATGCGCCGTGGCGGTTTAAAGTCCACCGAGCGATTATCAGCGACGAGTCGCCCGCGGCCGGGTTCCGCCCGTTACGTTCATACGGGACGACCGCTAACGCTCAAATAGGCAATGCGGCGTGACTACTTCGAACTGACCGTCGAGGGCGTCGGGGACGACGCCGGCGACCGCGCGACGCCACGGGTCCGGATCGACTTTCACGGGCCGGACGGACTCCTCCGCGACCGGCTCTCGGGGACCGACGGCGACCTCCTCGACGCCGAGGACGTCGACGTGGCGTTCCGGCTCCGCGAGCCCCTCTCCAGCGCGGACGACCCGGATGGCGTGGTGGCCGTGACGAACCGCTACACCGGGGACTTCGTCCTCGAACTCAACGAGACCGCCACGGACGTGCTCCCCTTCATCCACGCCGCGCGCGACTCGGCGGGCGACGAGGACGCGCACTATCGGGTCGATATCGACGTCGACGGCGAGCGGCTCGTCAGCTACGACAAGGGCACCTTCCTCGTGTACGACCACGAGGGGAACCTCCTCCGTAACGAGAGCCTGATCCCGTCGGGCGTGGAGCTGTGACTGAGTCAGCGGCCCACCCCACTCTTTCGAGGGCGTCACCCGCCCAACTCGATCGTTTCGACGTATCGGAGGAGGGACTCCAGCCCCCGGTTCCCCGTGTAGTGGACCGTTTCTGAGTCGGCGTCGTACCGAACGATCCCGGTTTCCTGGAGCTTCGGGAGGTGAATCTGAACGAGTTCGATACGGATGTCCTCTCGCGGCGGCGCATCTCGGATCGGCAGTGACCGATCGATGTCGTGGACGTCCTCGACCAGCCGATCAAGCGGTATCTCCTCTCCCAGTCGGTCCTTCAGATGGTACAGCAGTGTGCGCCGACGTGGCGACGACAGCAGTTCCAGTACCGTCTCGAAGGAGTACCGCATCGGTACCGTTTCGGGACGGTCCGGGTCCGTCTTCGCTGCCCCGCCGGGCGGTGGCACCGTCGAACGAAACGTGGGTGTCGTCGCCGTTCTCTCACACTCCGTCGGGATCCAGCCGTCGTCCGGGGTGTGCTCCACCACCGCGTCGTACAGCGGCCGAAGCATCGCCACCGTCTCCTCGTCGTGTTCATCCGGATCGAGATGGTGATGAGCGATCACGCCGAGTTGTTCACAGAGGTCGTTGAGGGAGGTGATCAGGCCGATCACCCGCTCGGGGTCGTAGGCGGCAAGCAGCGCCGTTACCGAGTGAAGACACATGCGCGTCGTCTCGTCGGCATTTTTCCACGCGCCGAGCTGGCTGGTGATAACGAAACCGATGTCGTAGAGGTTCGCATTCTCGGGAACCCCACGTACGGAGATCGGTCCCACTTCGGAAGTCGGGAGCGGCCCGTTCGTCATCGCCAGTCGCGCGTCGACGATCGCCGTCCGCGTTGGGAGTTCGCTGCCGGCTTCGCGCTGCCAGATCGACAGCCGCTCCGTGGGTGATCCCGAGAGCGTAACGCTCAGTACGTTGGCCTCGGCGGGGGGTTCGTGAGTCAGCAGGTCGATACAGGCGCTGTCGTCGGGCGCTTCACGTAACGGAGCGAGAAGAAGGACCGATGACGACCCGCTGATCTGGTTACTCAGCGCGCGAGACGAGTCGGTCACTACGACCGTTTTGTGATTGGCTGACATAAAGTTATTGCTTATTTTATATTTGTTACCGCCAATTACTCTCGATGGCACCTGTGATGGCCGATCAGTGTCGAGTGCCACGCTCTCGATAGGGTGACAGTGATCAACGAACAGTCGTCTCCCTGAAGATCGGTCCGGAAAGCATCGTTCTACGGAATCCCGTGCTACAGGCTGACGTTGTCGGGGACGATCCGGACCGACTCTCCGGGGCGGAGGTCGAACTCGCCGTCGCCCCGTCCGTCGTTCACGTCGCACTCGACGTAGCCGTGACTCCCGACCGTGACGAGTCGATCGCCCCGGTCGACCGCGCCGAACGTCTCCGCGACCGGGGTGAGTTCCCCGTTGACTCGGACCCAGTCGCGACCGCGGATCAGCCCGCCCGGCACGTTCGTGACGACGTTGCCGAATCGGTCGACCGCGAGCACCTCGCCGTCGACGGCGACCGGGTCGCCCGCGTCGTCGCGCTCGACGCTCGGCTCCGGGAACGTGAGGTCGACCGGGTCCGTCGCGATCGAGAGGCCGTCCATGGCCGCGAGCGTCTCGGAGACCGCCTCTGGCGTCGCGGCTTCGGGACCGCCGTCGAGCGCCTCTCGGATCCGGGCCGCGGTCGGCGCGAACACGTCGCGGCCGTGGAACGTCTGGCTCTCCGGCTCGTCGACGTCGACGACGAACGCTTCGATATCGTCTTCTTCCGCTTTCTCCGCTCCTCCCTCCGCTCCTTCCTCGTCCGTTCCCTCCTCCGCGAGCGCTCTGGCGGGCGGCATCGCGAGCCCGTTGTCAGGGGCGACGAGCACGTGCGAGCCGGCGCGCACGACGAGCGCGTCGCGGTCGGTGCCGACGCCGGGATCGATCACCGCGCAGTGGACCGCCGGCGGGAACTCGGGGAGCACGAACCGGAGCCAGAAGGCGGCCGCCCGCGGGTCCCCGCGGGGCAGGTCGTGAGCGACGTCGATCAGTTCGGCGTCTGTGTGGCGTCGGATCACGCCCTTCATCGCGGCGGGATACGGCGAGCCGAAGTCGGAGGCGAGCGTTATCATAGCCGATCGGCGGGACGGCTGGCTCTTAAAAGGCGGGTGGAGCGGACAGAGGGCAGGCGGGACGGGCAAAGGGCAGGCGGGACGGGCAAAGGGTAGGTGGGACGGGCAGAGGGCAGGTGGAACGGACGGAAGGCGTCAGTCCGGCGGCGTCAGGCGTCGGAGGGGGCCTCGCCGTTCGCGTCGGTCTCCGCGATCCGGCGGATGCGCTCGACGCCGTCGATCTCCTCGATCACGTCGACGACGGCTTCGGGGACCAGCACCTGCCAGTCGCGGCCGTGGACCATGCGCTCGCGAAGTTCCGCCCCCTCCAACACGTCGCGGCGGAACATCGGGGAGCCGCGGACCTCGACGCCGGCCTCCTCGAACAGCCGGACGACGAGCGGGTTGTTCGAGTACGCCACGTCGAATCGCGGGGTCATGCTCTGGACGTGGCTCACCCACACGGAGTTGCGGTCGAGGTCCTCGATGGGGACGACGTAGGTGGTGACGTCGAGCTCTTGGACGGCCTTCGTCACCATCATCACGCGCTCGCCGGCGGTGAACGGGTTCCGAATGCTGTGGGAGTCGCCCGCCGATCCGATTCCCAGCACAAGCTCGTCCACCTCGGCAGCGATCTCCTCGACCATGTGTCGGTGGCCGTCGTGGAACGGCTGATACCGCCCGATGTAGAACCCGCGCATGAATACACGTAGCGAGAGCCTCATTTATAAACCTCGTGGGAGCCGTCGATGTCCGATATCGAAGTCCCTAGGCCCTATATAGCTCGTTTTTGGAATTTCACACGGCGCATCCGCGGGGAGAAAGTATATCAGTAGCCGACCCGTCGTTTTTCATAGCGAATCCCGATTCTATGAGCAACGAAAAGGACGCGAACGACCCGCCGACCGAGGACCCCGACGAGCCGGACGAGCCCGGCGTCGAGGCCCCGGACCGGACGGGGAACGGCGAGGACGCCCGCGACGACGGCGCCCGCACGCCGGCGGACGACGGAATCGTCGTCGACGACCCCGGGCCGGACGGCGCCGGGACGGGCCGTGACGAAGAGAACGGCGCCACCCCCGAGGGTGTCACCGAACCGAACGAGGGCGGCGACATCGACGAACTCGGCAGCACCGTCGAGGTCGAGGGCGCCGATATCGACGAGGACCCAGACGAGGACGACCTGCTGGGCGGTCTCAAGATCGACACCACCGCCGAACTCGAGATTCCCGATCGCCTCGTCGATCAGGTGATCGGACAGGAGCACGCCCGCGACGTGATCATCAAGGCGGCCAAGCAGCGCCGCCACGTGATGATGATCGGCTCGCCCGGGACCGGGAAGTCGATGCTCGCGAAGGCGATGTCCGAGCTCCTCCCGAAAGAGGAGCTGCAGGACGTGCTGATCTACCACAACCCGGAGGACGGCAACAAGCCGAAGGTCCGGACGGTCCCCGCCGGCAAGGGCGACCAGATCGTCGAGGCGCACCGCGAGGAGGCGCGCAAGCGCAACCAGATGCGGTCGCTGCTGATGTGGATCATCATCGCCGTCGTGCTGGGCTACGCGCTCATCATCGTCGGCCAGATCCTCGTCGGCATCATCGCCGCCGGGGTCGTCTACCTCGTCTTCCGCTACCTGAACCGCGGGTCGGACGCAATGATCCCGAACCTGCTGGTGAACAACGGCGACACGAAGACGGCGCCGTTCCGCGACGCGACCGGCGCGCACGCCGGCGCGCTGCTCGGCGACGTGCGGCACGACCCGTTCCAGTCCGGCGGGATGGAGACGCCCAGCCACGACCGCGTCGAGGCCGGGGCCATCCACAAGGCGAACAAGGGCGTGCTGTTCATCGACGAGATCAACACGCTCGACATCCGCAGCCAGCAGCACCTCATGACGGCGATCCAGGAGGGCGAGTTCTCGATCACGGGCCAGTCCGAGCGCTCCTCGGGCGCGATGGTCCAGACCGAACCCGTCCCGACCGACTTCGTCATGATCGCGGCCGGGAACCTCGACGCGATGGAGAACATGCACCCGGCGCTGCGGAGCCGTATCAAGGGGTACGGCTACGAGGTGTACATGGAGGACACCATCGAGGACACCCCCGAGATGCGCCGGAAGTACGTCCGCTTCATCGCTCAGGAGGTCGCGAAGGACGGTCGCCTGCCGGAGTTCTCGGCGGAGGCAGTCGAGGAGATCATCCTCGAGGCCAAGCGCCGCTCCGGCCGGAAGGGCCACCTCACGCTGAAGATGCGGAACCTCGGCGGGATGGTCCGCGTCGCCGGCGACATCGCTCGCGGCGAGGACGCCGAGATGACCACCCGCGACCACGTGCTGCAGGCGAAGGGGCGCTCGCGCTCCATCGAACAGCAGCTCGCGGACGACTTCATCGAGCGCCGGAAGGACTACGAACTGCAGGTCTCCGAGGGGTACGTCGTCGGCCGCGTCAACGGGCTCGCCGTGATGGGCGAGGACTCCGGGATCATGCTCCCGGTGATGGCCGAGGTCGCGCCCTCGCAGGGCCCCGGCGAAGTGATCGCCACGGGACAGCTGAAGGAGATGGCCCAGGAGTCGGTGTCGAACGTCTCCGCGATCATCAAGAAGTTCTCCGACGAGAACATCTCGGAGATGGACATCCACATCCAGTTCGTGCAGGCGGGCCAGCAGGGCGTCGACGGGGACAGCGCGTCGATCACGGTCGCGACCGCCGTCATCTCCGCGTTGGAGAACGTGGGCGTCGACCAGAGCCTCGCGATGACGGGCTCGCTGTCGGTGCGGGGCGACGTGCTCCCCGTCGGCGGCGTCACCCACAAGATCGAGGCGGCCGCGAAGGCCGGCTGCACTCGGGTCATCATCCCGCAGGCGAACGAGCAGGACGTGATGATCGAAGACGAGTACGAGGACATGATCGAGGTCATCCCGGTCTCGCACATCAGCGAGGTCCTCGACATCGCCCTGGAGGGCGAAACCGAGAAGGACTCGCTCGTCTCCCGGCTCAAGTCGATCACGGGGTCGACGCTGAAGGAGGGGAACGTCTCCGGTCCCTCCAGCCCGAGCCCGCAGTAGGGCTCGCCGGCGTCACTCACACCAATGCCCGACTGGGCGGCGTTCGCGGTCGCGACCGTCGCCCTGACGCTGCTGCTTCTGTTTCTCACTCGTCGCTCTCGACGCACCCTCGAGAGCGCGCGGTTCGTCGGTTCGCGAAGCGAGATCGACGAGGCGGACGACGCGGATGACCCCGATGACGACTCCAACGACGAGGCGGACGACGACTCCGACACCGACCACGCTCCGACCCCCGATCGGCGGGAGCGACCGGTCCTCACGACGCGACTCCTCCTCGCTAACGCGGCCGTCTCGCAGGCGGTCGCGCTGGTCGTCCCCGCCGCGATGGCGTGGTGGACCGCGGTGCCCGCGTCGGCGTTCGGTATCGGCGGGACGCATCCGACGTTCGGCACGTCGACACTGGCGACTCTCGGGACTCCCGGACTCGTCGCCCTCGGTGCCGGCGCGGGGGCCGTCCTCGCCGTCGGAAACGAGGCCGCCGCGCGACTGGGCGCCCGGGCCGGCGTCGCGTCCTCGACGCGGCTTCGGGAAGCGATGGCGCCGACCGACGCCGGCGAGTGGGTCCTGCTGCTCGCCGTCGCCCTTCCGGTCGTCGCGGTCTTCGAAGAGGCGCTGTTCCGCGGCGCGCTGGTGGGCGCGTTCGCGGTCGGCTTCGCGGTCGATCCGTGGCTCCTCGTCGTCGCCTCGTCGGTCGCGTTCGGCCTCGGTCACGGCGCGCAGGGGCGACTCGGAATCGCGGTCGCCGGCGGTCTCGGAGCCGCGCTCGCGGGACTGTTCGTCGCCACCGGCAGCCTCTTCGCGGTCGCCGTCGCGCACTACGTCGTCAACGCGGTGGAGTTCGTCGTCCACGAGCGATCGGGCTCTGCTCGGGCGGGATCAGAGTGAGAGTGGGACTAGTGGGAGAGCCCTTGGCGGGTGGCAGAATGGACCTGCTTCTCGTCATATCCGCGATCCGACTCACCACCAGTTCCCGGACACGCTACTCAGATCCACTGCAAAAGCTGCTTCACATCGACGACATCGACGTTTCGATCTTCTCCTTCCTCTCTCGCCGATTCCGTGAATGTGCTTGCAGTGACGACCGCCGCCCGATCCGCGCCTGCGTCCATCGCGTCAGCGAGCGCATCGTCGATCACGGACGGAGACACCTCTGTTCCAGACTCGTACCGCTTCGCTGTGACCCCGATCTGTTCGCTACCGGCGCGCGCCATCACGTCGACCGGCGAATAATGGGATTTTACGTCCGCCCTGTATCCCTGAGTTCGGTACGCCTCTGCAACTACCTCTCGGAATTCAGATGACGACATACTCTGGAGATCCTCAGTACTGTATTTCTCCGAAGTGTCGGAGCACACGTCGTCATCTGCGTCGATCTCAGCCGTTTCTGAGTCCTCGTTGGCCGACTCTTGGAGCGCGTCTGTATCCCCTCCAGTTCCAGACAACCATAATCGGTTCACCCCCAACCAGAGGACGAGGAGTAGTCCGGCACTCAGAATTGCCGGACCGACCTGCGAAGCGGACTGAGTGAGCATATACTGTCAAACTGAGCGAACGTCACTTTAATCTGAGCGTATCCGTTCTGAACCCCCGACAGAAACACGGGGAGAGGGTCCTCCCCCCGCCCCTTTTTGTTCCACCGGAGCCAACGTCGGACGATGAGCGGGAAACCGACCGTCGGCGAGTACATGACCCGCGACGTCGAGACCGTGAGTCCCGACGAGACGGTGAAGTCCGTCGCGCGGCGGATGGCCGAAAGCGACGGCCACAACGGGTTCCCCGTCACGCAGGGCCGAACGGTCGAGGGGTTCGTCTCGGCCGCAGACCTCTTGCTCACGGACGACGAGGCCCCCGTCTTCACCGTGATGTCCGACGATCTCATCGTGGCGCACCCGGACATGAAGGTGACCGACGCCGCGCGCGTCATCCTCCGGTCCGGGATCCAGCGGCTCCCCGTCGTCGACGACGCCGACAACCTCGTGGGGATCATCTCGAACACGGACGTGGTGCGCTCGCAGATCGAGCGCGCCACGCCGAGCAAGGTGGGGAAACTGATGCGGACGCTCGAACAGATCCACAGCGTCGGGCTCTCCGAGGAGCGCCGCGAAGTGGAACTCACCGACCTCACGCCGACGCAGGCCCGGGTGTACGCCGACGAACTCGAGGGCCGGAAGTACGAGTTGGAGCGCGGGCTGGCGGAGCCGCTCGTCGTCATCGACAACGACGGCACGCTCCACCTCGCCGACGGCCATCACCGCGTGATGGCGGCCCACGAGGCCGGAATCGACGAGATGGACGCGTACGTGATCGTCCCCGATCGCCCGATCGACCTCGGGATGGCCAAGACCGCCGAGAAAGAGGGGCTCGACGACATCACCGACATCGAGATCGTCGACTACGCGCGTCATCCCCTCGTCGAGACCACGAAACGGCTGCAGTGATCTCGTCGGCGATTTTCGTCCTTACCTCGACGACAGGTTTTTCAGAGCTCACAACGAAGTAACAGGTATGAGATCCCGAATCAAAAACGCGATGTCCCGAGCGAAGTGCGCCGCCGTCGGCGCCGCTGTCGGCGCCGCTGTCGGCGGACTGGTCAGCCGAAACGCGGCGAGCACAGGCGGCGCGCTCGGCGGTCTCGCGGGCGCGACGCTCGCGGACTTCCGAAGCGGCGCCGACGGCGTCTTCGCGGACCTCCGGTCCGACGACGACGCTCCGCCGGACGACGCAGACGACGCGGGCGCGACGATCGAACTGGCCGACGAGTGAACGAACTGGCCGGCGAATAGTCGCGACGCTTCCCTTTTTACGCCGATCCCGGTGTCGTTCGGGAACGCCTATACGACCGGCAGAGGGCTGGTTCGCGGGTGGTTCGACCGCCGACGCCGAGGCGACCCCGGTCGACTCAGCGATCCGGACCCGAATCGTCGACGACGAGGCCGACGCGCCGCGTGACTGACCGAGCCTCGCGGTCGACGCCGGCTTCGCCGACTCGCGGGACGACTACTACGACCGGCTCCACGAGACGTCCGTGGCGGCGACCCGCGAGGCGGTCCGCGAGCGCGAGCGCGCCGACGACCAGCAGCTCGTCAACGCGGTGCGTGCCATGGACGACATGGCCAGAAAACTAGTATAAAATATTTCTAAGGATGGTCCTATTCAAAATGCTTCCCAGCCAATAGATCCTGGGATAGATTGCTAACTACAGGGAGTGACCCATCATTTGTGTTGAAACCTACTCGGTACCTGTCCAGAACCGCGTGCTGAATATAGAGGGTGGAGTCAGCGCACAAACTGTAGTAGTTTCTCCAGCTAAATCCTGAATCAGCCGATAAGATTCAATTGCATGTTGACCACTGAGACTCTGACAATTCAACGGGAGCGTCTGGTTCTACTCTCGGTCTGTCAGTAAATGAGGTGCCGGATTTCACCACAGTCTGTCCCGAAAGCAGGAGCGCAAGATGCAGGTCTAGCACGTCCTCGCTTCGAGCGCACAGATACGGCCTTCCGCTGACTCATGGGCTCAGTCGACCACAACTAACAAGTATTGCATCCATTTGCAGGGTAGACGCACAGGTGTTTTCTCGCAGAAAGTTGAGTGTATGTCTTTTTTCCTGCAAGAGAGACAAAATATATTGGTATATTTGGAGTTGTAGATGGAGATACCCAGTGACTGATCCATTTGTCCCCTGTTCCGCACGTCATGAGTCTCGGAAGAAGGTGTCGGGTGAGACAGAGGAATGGCACCCAGCCATGTATGTGGAATCGACTGACGGTTGATGCTCGACGCACGGTCCAGATACGCCGCAGCTTCGGCCGGACCGACGGCGACCATCACGTCGAACCCACATACAATGACAGACGGACACACTGACGAACGCGACGCATTAGCCAGCCACTCTAGACGCGATGTACTCAGAACGGCTTCGATCGGCGCCCTCACTGCCGGGTTCGCCGGTTGTTTGGACGGCGCGAGCAACAGCACCGGCACAACCAGTAGCGGCGCCGGTGCCACAGCCCGCTGGGCCGGGACGCAGAACCCCGATACGACGTGCTGGGACTTCGGCGAGGATCCATCTGAAGCGCCAGAGGACTGTGGCCTCGTCTATCCTGTCTTCGAGCTCAAGCGGCGACTCGACGCGCGAGAAGATGCTCCGGACATGGCCCTCATCGACAGCAAGGAACTCTGCAGCGAGCAGTCCTGCATGTCGAAACTCGACTCGAAAGTGATCCAGTTGGGTAGCAGTTCGGTTGCCAACTCTGCAAAAATATGGCCAGAGAACGAAATCTGGAGCATCCCGTACACGTTCCCGGTCCACGAGCGAGCTTCCATCGGCTACAGTTTCGTCCACCCGACCACATGGGAGGACTACTGGGTGCCCTTCGCGAAGAAGTACAACGTCGTCCCAATCGGCTTCGACCCGCCGGGCTACCGCGCACACCTCATCGGTACGGGCAGCGACCCCGGCACTCCGATCACCTCGCCGGCTGACTTCGAGAACCGAAAGATCCGCACCACACAGAGCGAGGTGATCTCGACGGCGTTCGACAAACTCGGAATGAATCCCGTCACCATCTCGTTTTCAGACACGCTCCAAGGGATGAAATCGGGCGTCGTCGACGGCTTAGAGATCATCACACCCTACGCCGTCGCGGGCCAGATTACGTCGATCACCGCGCAAGTGACGCTGACCCAGTGGGCACCCGGTCTCGACCCAATCTGGTGTCGCGTTGACTTCCTCAAGGACCTCTCGGAGACAAAACGGGCAGCGTTCGCGGAGGTCACAGCGAACCTCGCCGAGCAGAGCATCCAGCGCACCGATCGGATGTACGAACGCTTCCAGGGGCTCAGCCCCGATGCACCCGTTGAGGGATCGAACTTCCACACGCAGGGTCCCGACGACGGACCGGTGCAGGTCAACTGGCTGAGCGAAGCAGACCTCAAGGCGTGGCGGGACCCCGTTAATCCGGCCGACAACCGTGACCTCTACGACGACGCGATCGGTCGGGTTCACGACGAATTTACGGACGGCTTCTTCGACCAACTCCATGACATCGCTCGCGAGAGCGGCGTCCCCAACCAGTCAAAGAACTTCACGCTCAACGCCTGGTGGGACGACTATCTGGATCAGATCTAAGTCGCCAATGTCGACACCTCTCTTCCAGTATCTCAAGCTGCTCCTTGACCCGGAACAGCTACAGAAGACGCGTCTCGGTGCCGTGGAGCGTAACCTCGAACTCTTCCTCGGCGGGACGCTTCTCGTCGTCTACGGGCTGGTGATTGGGTTCTCAGTCATCCAACGCACCCTGACCGGCGAGCAGGCGCTGTGGGCACAGGAGAGTGCTATCGGGATGTTCATCTGGGTCGCTTGGCTCTCGGTAGCGTACGTGATTCGCAACGAGGACCACCTGCGATTCACGATGGTCCTCTCGAAGCTGTCGAACACCGGCCGGTACGTCGTCTACTGGGTCGAGTGGCTTTGCTGGCTCGCGTTTGCAGGCATCGTGTTCGTCTACTCGCTTCCAGTTCTCGGTGACTTCCGCAGCCGTGGCGGGACGATCACAGGGACAGCGGTCCCAGACGCCATCACCTATCTGGCGGTGACAGTCGGTGTCGCACTTGTGCTCTTTCGTGTCCTTGAGCAGGTGATCTGGGTGACGTACGCCTTTCGCCGCGGCGACGATATCACCTACGCGAATGGCGAGGTGGTGGGCGAGTGATCTCCCTACAGGCTGGCATCGCCAGTCTCCCTCCGGGCGTCGCGCTCTCGGTTCTGACACTTGTCGCTGTCATTCTGTTCGTCATCGGGGTACCGATTCTCCTGGTGTTTTCGACGTGGGCCATCGGCTTCACCCTCATCTTTCCCGTCTTCAGTCTGCGGAACCTCGCACTCGTCTCGTACTATCAGCTCTGGACGTTCCCGCTGACGGCCGTCCCGCTGTTCATCCTCGTCGGCGCCCTCATCAACCAGTTACAGATCGCACGCGACATTATCAGCCTGTCCCGCTCGCTTGCGGGGTGGCTTCCCGGTAGCTCCGCCAACACGGCGCTTGTCACCGCAGGCGTCTTCTCCGCCATTACGGGATCGAATGCCGCGACGACGGCCTCCGTGGGCGAAGCCTTCACCGACGAACTCAACGAAGAAGGGTACGACCCCGTGTTCAGTGCCGCCACGATCGCTGCTGGCGGCACGCTGGGGATCATCATCCCGCCGAGCGTTCTCTTTATCCTCTACGGCGTCACGTTCAATCTCTCCGTCTCGGAACTGTTCGTCGCCGGCATCCTGCCCGGCATCCTGATGCTCGGTGGACTCATCGTGACGGCAACGGTCATCTCTCACCGGCGTGACTACGGGGTGTCCGACTACTCGTTCAGCATCACGTCCGTCCTCCGGTCGATGTTCCGGGCGCGGAACTCCCTGCTTACGATCGTCGTCCTGCTGGGTGGCATCTTCACCGGCCTGTTTACTCCCTCAGAATCGGCCTCCATCGCGATCCTCTTTGTCGTCACAGCTGAATTTCTCTCTGGACATATCGACGATTTCGAGTTTGTGACGGAGTCTGTCCAACTCACCATCTATCTCGTTGGCATCATCATCCCGGTGTTGATCACGTCGATCATGATCCAGCAAAGCCTCTCGTTTCTCAGCCTACAAGATGTGGTCTCGAACGCCATTCTGGCGCTCGATTCGCCCGTGCTCGTCGGGATCGCGTTGCTCGTCGTCATGCTCCTGAGCGGGTCGATCCTCGCGTCGATTCCGAACATGATCCTCACCGCGCCGCTCTTGGCGCCTGCCGCGTTCTCTCTCGGCATCTCACCGCTCATGTGGGGTGTAATCTTCATGATCAGCGACGCCATCGGCTTCATTACGCCGCCGTACGGGCTCAACCTCTACATCATGAGCAGTATCACCGACATCGACTACATCAAAATCGCCCGCGCCGCGTTCCCCTACTTCATCGTGTTGACCTCGGTGCTTGTACTGTTTTTCGTCTTCCCCGACGTGAACGTGCTTGCCGCGGGGTGACCAGCCGTGGGGACCGACTTTCGTTGCATGACGCGGCATATTTGTAGCCGACCGGCCAACGGTGGAGCATGTTTCTGCTGTTGACCGATGGGCCGGACGACGCCGACGCGGCTCTCCCTTTCGTTGCTGCCAAGGGTGCACTGGCCGACGGTGACGACGTGTCTCTCGTGGCGATGGCTGATGCTGTCCACCTCCTGACGATCAACACCGACCGCCACGCTATCGCCGCGTCGGGGCTCCCCACCGTCGGGCGGACTATCGAGCGACTCCGCGATAGCGATGCTCTCGCAGACGCCGTCGCCCTACGCGACTGCTGTGCAGCCCGCGACATTGAGGAGGCTGACCTGGCCGAGTGGGCAACGATGGACGACGAACGCGCAGTCTCCCGACTCGCGGCCGATCACGACACCACACTGTCGTTCTAACTCGGTCGTAGCCGCTATCGCCGTGAATCCGGTAGATGATATCTACCGTGTTTTTCTACCTGATCACGGCTGTGTTGAAATCGTTTAAGGCTGATAGAATCAGCGTGCGAGATACGGAGAGTGAAATCAGCATCCCATCAATCTATTCGGCGCTATGATGGTTCATATCCCACCCTATGTTTCCGAGATCATCGAAGAATACAGGAAGTCGGACGGAAGACTCCCGATTCAAACGACGGTATGAGCGGGTCAGTTGGACACATCCACCGCAGCGTTCACCCGACTCTATCGAATGGCATGTGTATTGGTTCAATAACGATCTCAAAACCCGTCCAAGCTGTTCTGGTTCTCTCTACTCTCGTGATGGTGTCGGCAGATGAACCTAGATTGTTGTCCCTCGATCGAATTCTGTGACTTCGATCTTCCCATCTAACGTCGTGACGATCCAATAACACAGCCACAGTCCAAGCCCCTGTCCGTGGACGAGTGGTGTCTCTTCGCCTGTCTCTAAGACACCCCGTTCTGTATTCGGAAGTCCCGGTCCGTCATCGCGTATTCGACAGATTACCTGCAGATCGGACACATGTACGTCGATTTCGATAGATGCGGGACTCTCCCCATGCTTCGCGGCGTTGTCCACAAGTTCAAATAACGCCACTTCGATGCGTGGAAGCGTCTCTGCGATCGCTTTGTCCGGCGCGTCAACAGTTATCGAGGCATCCGAATACCGTGTTTCACATTCAGTGACGATACGATCGACCAACGGCATGATGTCCGTCGGTTCCAACTCGGGCGAGATATCGCGGTTTTCTTCGATTTGCTGTGCGGATTCGGTCAGGTCGATCAACCGCGTCGCAGCTGCCCTGATAACCGTCGCTTTGGTAGCCTGCTCTCCGTCTATATCTTCGGCAAGCATATCGGCCCAACCTCGGATCACAGTCATCTCGTTTCGTACGTTGTGCCGGAGCACTCGATTGATCACGCTGATGAGCCCTTCCCGCTGACGACGTTCCGTTGCATCGCGGATCAGTATCTGTATCCCGACGATGTCGTCCTCTGAGCGTTCGGACTCGGGCACGCTCCCGTCGTAAACTGGGACACCGCGAATATCCGTGTAGACGATGTCACCCGATTTCGTTTTTAGTGGCAGATCTTGGGCTTCGGCCGGCTCCCCGCTCAGTATCTGTGAGCGATTTTTCAACGCCCACTCGCTGGTCTGTGCGTCCGGATGGGTGATCGTTATCGGTTGACCGATCAGTTCCGCCGGCGAATAGCCCAACAGGTCCCGGACGCCTTCAGACGCATACGTGAACACTCCGTCGGTATCGAAGCGAAAGACGGAGTCGAAATTGGCGTCGATGACGGCTCGGTATATCTCTCGCTGTTCGTTCAACTGTTCTTCTCGCTGTGTGAGTTTTTGTTCGTATCGCCGTCGTTCGATGGCTTGCCCACCGAGTCGCGCGACCAGTTCAACGAAAAACCGTTCTGCGTCAACGAAGGGATCGTCACGTGGCTCCGTATCGGCAAAGCACGCCGTCCCATACACCTCACTACCGACGATGACTTTTGCGCCGATGTACGCGCCTAAATCAAACGTCTCAATAGCGGTGTCGGAGATCTCTGGGGACGCATAAGCGTCTTCGATGGCGAGTTGGCTATCGATTTCGATGGTTCGACGACAGTACGCTTCGTCGAGCGGACAGCTCTCCCCGGGCTGGATCAACGGGTGATCTCCAGTCGCGTGAAGGATTTTCTGCGTACCGTCGATAATACGCGTGAAAAAGCCCACAGAGAGGTCGAGATATTCAGTACCCGTAGTGAGTGCCTGCTTAATTTGAGTCTCAAATTCGGTGTTCGGATCGGCAAATATCTGGTAGATTTGATCTCGATACGCAACGGACTCCATATCGGAATACCCTCAGTCACCCCGTATGAAAGTTGTGTGGCCCAATCGGCCCGCACTATCTCCCAGTAAATTCGGGTATACATCGCCCAAAAGAGTTCAGGTGCAAGATACGGCGGTGTTCAGATAAGGATTGAAAGGTGAGGCGGTGCGTTTTCAAAGTGATTCATGCCCGAAAACGACCGTCTCAGCGGCTGTTTAGACGATATCAACTTAGAGATTGTGGAGCGAGAAGCAACACCGAAACTGTTGGTGAAGCTCAGTATTCAGCTTCATTTGTCTGGACTATCGCTTTCGAATACTGTTTCATTTCTTGAGGCATTTGGTGTTGATCGGGTTCGATCCACCATTCATAACGGGGTTCACAAGGCTGATCTACAGCCGGAATCTGGTCGCACCCCGAATCACGTTGCGGTCGATGAAACGGTGATTCAGTTCGCCGATGAACAGTATTGGCTGTACGCCGCCCTCGATCCGGACTCAAACGATTTGCTACACCCAACGCTTGAGCCGACAAGAACAAACGTGATCGTCGATCAGTTTTTCCCGAAACTCCGCGAAAAACACGACGTGGACGACGCGATCTTTCTCGTTGATGGCGCGGTTCCACTTCACTGATCCTGTGAAAAGCACGACCTCGATTTCAGATACGAATGACATGGAAACCGGAATCACGTCGAACGTGTCTTTCGTGATATAAAACGCGGAACTATCTGCTTCTCAAACTGTTTTAGCAACGCCAAAGCAGAAACTACTGATGAGTGGTTGAGATCGTTCGCCTTCGCATGGAATCAGCTTATCTGAACACGACCCCGAAGATCACGGAGAGCCATTTGAATCGTATCCGGAGACCGCCACACCGGGATACATATACGAATTCGAGTCCACCGCCCTGTATATGACTGACGCCGATGCCGACTCAGGATGGTTTGAATCGGTCCCCCCTGACGACCTAGAAGCCGCTCGAAACGCCATCGACAGCGGAAGCGCAGAATCGCCGAAGGATTGGCCCACAAAGGCCGTTGAGTCTGGCTTTGTGGAGAACAAAGACGAATACTACGATAAACTCCACGAAGCAGCGAATTACGCTGCCCGAGAAGTCGTCAAAGAGCGAGAAAGGGCAGATGACCAACAGTTAAAGCATAGTATTCGTGCCATGGACGACTGCGAGCGCACCGCCAACGAGCTGGCCGAGCGCGCCGCCGAGTGGGCCGGGAGCCTCTTCGACGACGCCGAGCCGGGGATCGAGGGCGCTCGCGCCGTGGCGGCGCGCGATCCGGACGGCGAACTGGAGCGGCGCGCCGTCTCGCTCGCGTCACGCGTCGCCGACCTCGCCGCCGAGCGCGACGCGCTCGCCGAGACGATCGAGCGCACGGCACCTGCGGTGGCGCCGAACCTCGCCGAGATGGCCGGCTCGGAGCTCGCGGCGCGGCTGATCGCCCTGGCGGGCGGGCTGGAGTCCCTCGCGAAGAAGCCCTCGGGGACCGTACAGGTGCTCGGCGCGGAGGACGCCCTGTTCGCGCACCTCTCCGGGCGCGCGCCCTCGCCGAAACACGGGATCATCTACACCCACGACTACGTGCGGAACACCCGTCCCGAGGACCGCGGGTCGGCCGCGCGGGCGCTCGCGGGAAAGCTGACGCTCGCGGCCCGCGTCGACCACTACTCGGGCGAGCGCCGTGAGACGCTCCACGAGGAGCTTCGCGAGCGGATGGCGACCATTCGGGCGCGAGCGGAGGAGGGGGTAGACGGCGGTGGCGACGGCGACACCGACGAGGAGGGCGAGTCATGAGCGAACCCGACCTGCCGGCGGGCGTCGAGCGCCGCGAGATCGACGGGGAGACGCGGCTGGCGACCCGCGGTCCGCCGGTGTACGGCGAGCCGACCGCGGACGGGTGGCGCGCGTGGGACCCCGGCCGCTCGAAGCTCGGCGGGATGTTCGAACTCGGAGTCGAGACGGGGCTGTCGGGCGGCGAGACGGTACTGTATCTCGGTGCCGCCAGCGGGACGACCGTGAGCCACGTCGCGGACTTCGCGGGACCGACGTACGCGGTGGAGTTCGCGCCGCGACCGGCGCGGGACCTCGTGGAGGCGGCCGAGCCCCGCGATCGGCTGTTCCCGCTTTTAAAAGACGCGCGGACGCCGAAGCGCTACGCGCACGTGGTCGAGAGCGACGTGGACGCGATCGTCCAGGACGTGGCGACGCGCGGGCAGGCGGATGTCGCCGTGCGCAACGCGCGGTTCCTCGCTGACGACGGGCGGCTGCTGCTCGCGATCAAGGCGCGCAGCGAGGACGTGACGGCGCCCCCGGAGACCGTGTTCGAGAGCGCGCTCGACCGGCTTCGAGAGACCTACGAGATTCTGGAGACCCAGCGGCTCGACCGGTTCCACGAGGATCACCTCGGCGTCGTGGCGACGCCGCGGTAGGGTTGGAGAACGCGGTGGGAGGTCTCGACGCGTCTCAGCTCGACACCGCCTCGGCCCGCTCGTTGACCGCCTCGAACAGCTGCGGCACGAACGCCTCTGCAAGCGGCGAGAGTTCGTACACTCGCGTCTTTCCGTTTCTGAACTTCCCGACGAGACCCGCGTCCTCCAGCGTGTTGAGGTGATGGTACAGATCGTTTTGGCGCCGATCGAGAGCGGTCGCCAGTTCGCCGCTCTCGATCTGCCCTTCCCGAGATAGCAGATACAGGAGCGTGAACCTGGTCGGTTCGCCCATCGCTTTGAGTCGCTCGGCCTCGCGATCGAGATCGAGTGCATCGTTGAGTAGCTCCGATTCGACTCGCTCGTACCCCTCCGGGCGGTTTTCGGCGGCTTCGGTCGATTCTTCGGTTTTGACGTCCCGATCGTTCATGCGCGTACGTTAGACGGCAAGACGGATATACTTAACCGTCGTTAAGAAATTGTGGGCGGTATTGATATACGAAGCGGCGCCGAGACCGGACACGATGACGGATCTCGAGACGTACAGAGAAACGCCGATTCGGGACGCCGTGGTCGAATCCGTCCCGTGGGCGAGCGCCTCCGACGTACTCGTCTTCCTGATGGGCCCGTATCGCTTACTGGACCCGTCGTATCTCTATCCCGACGATGACTATCCACTACCGCCAGACCCGCTCGCTCCCGAGAGTGACGACGCTGCTCCCGATGAGATTCAGGCCACCCTCAGAACGATCTGTCAAAAGGTCTCGACGGAGACCAAAGCAACAGTTTTCATCGCCAGCGACGTCGATATTCCGACGAAACGAGACGTCGCGACCGAAGAACTCGCCGAACCAGGAATGGCGGTGATCGATCAGTCCGTCGCGTTCGCGAAGGCAAGCGACGGAAACGCGTTCGTCTTCACGAAAGCGGGTCTCACGACGGGGGCCGGCGCCGAAGTCGGTGCGGTTCCGGAGTATTTCAACCTCCGAAAACCCGCGGTACGGCGACGCGACCCGAAGACGTTCTGCATCTTTTCGGAAGCGGACCGAAGCAGTGGGAACCAACAGACGTACGAGCCGAAGTTCAGCAGTGCGTCGATCGACGAGATGGACGACGCTTACAGCCTTCGCTTCCGATACTTCGCCGATCGAAAAGAACTGGAAGACAAGCTCATCGATTTCATCGAATCGTATGTCGTCCCGATTTCGTAGCGTGAGTCAGTGGGACAGTCAACGCGTGTGAGGGTGAACGACCTCAGCGATCCTCTTCTGTCGGATTCAGCGATCCTCTTCTGTCGGATCGAACAGGTCCTCGATCCGGCAGTCGAAGTGGTCGGCCAGGCCGAAGGCCAACTCCAGCGAGGGGTCGTAGCGCTCGCGTTCGATCGCGTTGATCGTCTGGCGGGTGACGCCGACGGCGGCGGCGAGGTCGGCCTGGCTCTCGCCGGTCTCCGCGCGTCGCTCGCTGATGTCGTTTCTCATGTCCGGTACTTGTAGTAGAGGACGGACACGCCGAACACGGCGGAAACCGCAAAGAGGGTCCACATCGCGCCGTAGAACTCGCCCGGGAGCGTGACGACTCCGCTCTCTTCTAACACGAGGCCGCCGGGCGCGCCGAGGACGAAGACGTACGCGAAGACGTTCATCGTGTTTTGGCTGGCTTTGCGCTCGATGGTGGTGTCGCGCTCGTCGTACAGGGCCACGGGGCTGAACCGCTGAACCAGCCCCATACCGAGGCCGCCGGCCCAGTAGAGGAGGACGCCGAGGGCGAATCGGTCGGTGGCGATACCGATCCACAGCGCGGCGATGCCGACGCCGAGTGAGCCGTACGCGATGCGTTTGTACCGTTTCCGGGTGGAGGGCCGAGTCGTCGCGGAGGTGGTGTGTTCGCTCATGGGAGGGCGTAAAGCGAGCGTCGACCGGCTGTAAAGCTCGCTTTACAGTAAAGGAAACTTTACATCAGCATATAAATCTATCGCTGGTGAGCGATCGAGGCGGAGGCGACGGAAGAAAGACGTCGACGGAGAGAACGTTCCCTTCACCACGTCGGCGGCGAGAAACCGGCGTCCTCCAAGATCGGCTTCCAGCGCTTCTGGACGGAGAGCCTGGAGACGTCCATCGCGTCGGCGACGGCGGACTGCGACCGCTCCTGGCCGCGGATCAGCGCGGCGGCGTAGAGGCTGGCGGCCGCGGCGACGCGCTTCCCGCGGTCGTCCTCGGGGGCGCGCGACAGGAAGAGGTCCGTCGCCGTCGACAGCGTCTCCTCGTCGAGGTCGAGCGTCGCGCACGCGTCGTCGAGCCGGTCGATCCACGCCGCGTTGTCGACGCGATCGCTCGCTCGGTACATACCCCGCAGTTGGGCTCACCCGTTTAAAAAGGTCGCGCGGCGGATCGGGCGATGGAGGACGGGGATCCCCGGTCGTCGCCCTCAAGTCCGCGCCGCCCGTAGTCCGGGTATGTCGACGCACGTGTGGACCGAATCGCGGGTTCGCGAGCTCCACGACGATCTGGTGTCGCTGTACGAGCCGGTCGACCGCGTCGCCGAGCACGGCGCCGACCCGACCGCCGAGCCCGGCGAGGGGGTCCGACAGTTGGTGACGACGATCCTGTCGCAGAACGTCGCCGACGAGAACACGAGCCGCGCCACGGAGGCCCTGTTCGACCGGTACGACGACTTCGCGTCGATCGAGGCCGCCGATCACGGGGAGCTGAAGGAGACGATCCGCGTGGCGGGGCTCGCCGACCAGAAGGCCGCCCGGATCCAGCGCGCGCTGGCCGCGATCCGCGAGGAGACCGGCGGCGCGTACTCGCTGGCGTTCCTCGACGCGATGGCGACCGACGACGCGAAGGCGTGGCTCACCGACATCAAGGGCGTGGGACCGAAGACCGCCAGCGTCGTGTTGAACTTCCACTTCGGGAAGCCGACGATGGCGGTCGACACCCACGTCGAGCGCGTCTCCAAGCGGTTCGGGCTGGTCCCCGAGTCGGCGTCGAACGGGGCGGCGCACGACGCGCTCGACGAACTGGTGCCCGACGAGCTGATCTACCCGCTTCACGTCCTCCTGATCCGGCACGGTCGAGAGCGCTGTTCGGCCCGCGGCGCCGACTGCGACAACCCGGTGTGCGAGGCGTACTGCGAGTGCGAGTACTGCTTATAAACGTCGGCTACTTCTTATAAGTAGTCCGCGCCGCCGCCGCACCTCACTGCACCTTCGTCGACACCGCGATCCCGGACCCGACCGGCAGGATCGCGGTCTCGACGGCGTCGTCGGAGCGCACCGTTCCGACGTACTCGCCGATTCCACGGGTCTTCCCGTCGACTTCGGGATCGGGGAGAGGTGCTCCGTCCTCGAAGTGCGCGACGAGGTCGTCGAAGTCGATCGGACCCCTGGTGACGTTGTCGGCGACGATCACGCCGCCGGTCCGGACTTTCGGGAGCACGGTGCGATAGGCCTCGGCGTATCGACCTTTCTGGTGATCGATGAGCACGACGTCGAAGGGGCCGTCGTAGCGCTCGATCGTCTCCATCGCGTCGCCGACCTCGAAGGTCACTCGGTCGGCGTACCCGCCGTCGGCCGCGAACTGGACCCCGCGTTTCGCCTCCTCCTCGTCGAACTCGGTGCAGACCACGGCGTCGGCGCCGCCACGGAGGAACCAGGTCGCGGAGTAGCCGAAGCCGGAGCCGAACTCGAAGACGCGCTCGGCGTCGGTCAGGCGAGCGAGGAGGCGGAGGACAGCCCCCGCCTCCGGACCGATGGTGGGGAAGCCCCAGTCGTCCGCGAGGGCGGCCATCTCCGCCTGCGTCGGGGTGTGTTCCGGCGCCGTCGCGGCGAGGAAACGGTCGGCCGAGTCGGAGAGGATGTCCATGCGCCGAGTTCGACCGGCCGACACTTGAAACCGCCCGTCGGCGGGAGTCCGTGGCGTTCGGGAGGGCTGGGAGACCGGCGTCGCGGACCCCGTCCCCGAAAAGTGTTAAGTCCCGCTCGCGCGACCGGTTTAGTAATGTACGATCCCGAGGAACTGGACGCGATCCGGGACGCCAAGGAGTCGTGGGAGGAGGGGACCTACGGCGAGACGGTCGACCGGTTCGGGGAGCGCAAGGAGTCGTTCACCACGGACACGGGCGGGCAGGAGGTCGACCCGCTGTACACGCCCGCCGACGTCCCCGACCACGACTACCGCGAGGACCTGGGGAACCCGGGCGAGGAGCCGTACACCCGCGGCGTCTACTCGACGATGCACCGCGGGCGGCTCTGGACGATGCGCCAGTACGCGGGGATGGGAACCGCCGCGGAGACGAACGAGCGGTTCAACTACCTCATCGATCAGGGTTCCTCCGGCCTCTCGATGGCGTTCGATCTCCCGACCCAGATGGGGTACGACTCCGACGCCGCGATGGCCGAGGGCGAGGTGGGGCGCTCCGGCGTCGCCATCGACACCCTCGACGACTTCGAGACCGTCTTCGACGGGATTCCCCTCGACGAGGTGTCGACGTCGATGACGATCAACGCCCCCGCCGCCGTCCTCCTCGCGATGTACGTCGCGATGGGCGACAAACAGGGCGTCCCGCGCGAGGAGCTCCGCGGGACGATCCAGAACGACATCATGAAGGAGTACATCGCGCGGAACCTCTACATCTACCCGCCGGAGCCCTCGATGCGGCTCATCACGGACATCTTCGACTTCTGTGCCGGCGAGGTCCCCAGCTTCAACACCATCTCCATCTCGGGATACCACATCCGGGAGGCAGGCTCGACCGCGGCCCAAGAGGTCGCGTTCACGCTCGGGAACGGGATCCAGTACGTCCAGGCCGCGATCGACGCCGGGCTCGACGTCGACGAGTTCGCCCCCCAGCTTTCCTTCTTCTTTAACGCCCACAACAACATCTTCGAGGAGGCCGCGAAGTTCCGCGCCGCCCGCCGGATGTGGGCGCAGATCATGGAGGAGCGGTTCGACGCGCAGAACCCGAAATCGAAGCAGCTCAAGTTCCACACGCAGACCGGCGGCTCCACCCTGACCGCCCAGCAGATCGAGAACAACGTCGTTCGGGTGGCGTATCAGGCGCTCGCCGCGGTGCTCGGCGGCACCCAGAGCCTCCACACGAACGGGAAAGACGAGGCGCTGGCGCTCCCGACCGAGAAGTCCGTCCGCACCGCGCTCCGCACCCAGCAGATCCTCGCGCACGAGTCGGGCGCCGCCGACACGATCGACCCGCTCGCGGGGTCGTACTACGTCGAGAACCTCACGGACGGGATCGAGGAGGACGCCTTCGAGATCATCGAGGAGGTCGACCGACGCGGGGGCATGCTGGAGGCCGTCAAGAGCCAGTGGGTCCAGCGGCAGATACAGGACGTCGCCTTCGAGCGCCAGCGCGAGATCGAAGACGGCGAGCGCGTCATCGTCGGCGTCAACCGCTTCGAGGTGGACGAGGAGCCGGAGATGGACTTAGAGGAGGTCGATCCGGACCAGGAGCAGAACCAGCGCGAGCGCCTGAACGAGGTGAAGGCCGACCGCGACGGCGACGCGGTCGACGACGCGCTCGGGTCGCTGCGCGAGGCCGCGCAGGGGTCCGAGAACGTAATGCCGCACATCGTCGACGCCGTGAAGGCGTACGCGACGGTCCAAGAGGTCTCGGACGTGCTCCGCGACGAGTTCGGGGAGTACAAGCCGGGGCGATAGGGCGGCCGATCTATCGCATCGGAACCGATCTATCGCAGCCGCACCGCGGTCCCGTACGCGAGGATCTCAGCGCCGCTGTCGGCGATCGAAGAGGTCGTGAATCGGACGTTGATCACGCCGTCGGCACCGAGCGACTCCGCCTCCTCGATCATGCGGTCCTGCGCCTGATCGCGGGCGTCGGTCATCAGTTCGGTGTACCCCTTCAGCTCGCCGCCCGCGAGGTTGCGAAGTCCCTGGGTGATGTCGCGGCCGACGTTGCGAGCGCGGACCGTGTTCCCGCGGACGAGCCCGAGCGTTTCGGTTACCTCTTTCCCGGCGATCGACTCAGTGTTGGAGAGCTCCATATCGCCCTCGTTCGACGGGTGAGTACTTAAACCACTCCGGCGAGAAACGGGCGGCGCGCCGCGACCTCGAAGGGGTCGCCGCGCTCAGTCCGCGCCGCGGACGACGTGCCCGTACTTCAGCAGCGCGACGAACACCGCGCCGCCGAAGGCGTTGCCGACCGTCGCGAGCACGAGGAAGCTCGCGTAGTCGGACAGCGTGATCGCGTCCGAGACGATCAGCCCGAACAGCACCTCGACGTTGCCCGCGATGGAGTGCGGGAGGTGGAGGAGTCCGATCGTCCCGGTGACGATCAACACGAGGAGGATCCGACTCGTCGTGTCCCGGGCCGCCGCCACGAGCCAGGCCAACAGGCCCATCAGCCACCCGGCGAAGACGCCGCCGACGAACAGCCACGGGAGGTCGTGGTCGACGAGCTTTAACGCGATGGTCTCGAAGGACTGCGGGTCAACGACGCCGAGTTCGGGCATCAGGAGGGTCACGAGCAGGGTGAACAGCAGCCCGCCGACGACGTTCCCGACGTACACGAGCCCCCAGAGCCGGCCCAACTGTCTGAACGACGCCTGCCCGTCGAGGACCGGGATCACCGCCAGCGTCGTGTGCTCGGTGAACAGCTCTGAGCGGCCGAGGATGACGAACATGAACCCGACGGAGTAGACGCTCGCCAGCAGGAGCTCGGTCGAGAGGTCGCCGAACCCCCCCGGTGAGAGGGTTAGCACCACGGCCATCATCAGCGGGCCGAACCCGATGTCGAGGCCCGCCGAGAGCCCGGAGAGCAGCAGCCCGGAACGCTCCCGGTTCATCTCGTGGAGTGCGCTCTCGAGCAGCGAGTCGAGGATGTTTCGCGACGACATCTGCTCCGTCGCCGCGTCAGTCTGTGAGTCGCTCACGGGTGAGTCAGATCGATACTACTCGCGGACCGCACCCAAACCTTTGGATCCCGGCGGGGATGGGGAGGGAACGACAGTCCGCTCGGTCGTTATAAGTCGACGGCGACCGATCCGGAACGCATGCACTTCGACCACGTCGGCGTCGCGACGCGCGACGCCGCCGACCTCGCCGAGCTGTTCGACGGGCTGCTCGACGCGCCGGTCGCCCACGAGGAGACGTTCGACGGGATGGAGGTCGTCTTCCTCGAACTCGACGGCGGAGGATACTTCGAGCTGCTCGAACCGACGGCGGGCGGCGCGATCGCGGACTACCTCGACCGCAAAGGGCCGGGGATCCACCACGTCGCGCTCGCGACCGACGATCTCTCCGGCGCGCTCGCCAACGCCCGGGACCTCGGGGTCGACCTCGTCGACGAGGAGCCGCGCCCCGGCGCGTGGGGGCACGACGTCGCGTTCCTCCACCCGCGCTCGACCGGCGGCGTGCTCGTGGAGTTCGTCGAACACTGAGGGGACCGACAGCCGGAGACGACGACCGCGCCGACCCGCGTCGGGTCGCAACGGGCAGCGGTCGGTCCGCGTCTCAGTGTTCGCTCTCCGTCACTCCGCGCTCCGCGGCGCGCTCCCGTATCAGCCGCGCGCGTTTCCGAACGCGGGCGGCGTAGCGGTCGATCTTCTCGGGCTTCTCGCCGTAGTACGAGGCGACCCAGAGGCGGTCCGTGTCCGGTTGCGTGAGGAGGTAGCCGACGAGCGTGTCGCGGCCGGCCTGAATGATCGCCGGAGGGACGCCCCGGTCGCCGGTTCCGGCCTCCTGGAAGCCGTTCACGTCGAAGTACACGTCGGCGTACAGCTCCGCGGTGTCGGGATCGTCGAACGTGATCCCCTCGTGGTGCGGCGCCTCGAACCGATAGGTCGGATCGCCGCCGGGGGACGCCTCCTCGCGGATCCGGACGCCGAACGCGTAGGTGGCGTGTATCGACTCGTCACCGTCCGCAGAGGCGTCGCTGGCCGCTGAGGCGTCGCCGTCCGCAGAGGCGTCGCGGGCCGCCGAGGCGTCGTCGTTCGCTGGGGCGTCACTGGCCGCCGAAGCGTCATGGTCCGTCGAGTCGTCGCCGTTCGCTGGTGCGTTGTCTGTCGATTTCCGGTCGTTCACTTGCGTCTCGCTGCGCGCCGATTCGTCGGTGGGTGCGTGGTTCGTTTTTGACATCGTGGGTCTGGGAGTCGCTTCGCGTCGGTCGGAGGGCAGTCGCCGGAGTCGGCGGGAACGCTACGAGCGCCGGCGCGCGACCGCGAGGGCCGAAAGCACGGCGACTGCGCCGAACACGACGGCGAGGCCGAGCGAGAGGTCGTCGGAACTCTCATCGGGTTCGTCGGTCGGCGCCGCCGAGGACGCGTCCCCCTCGGCGTCGGTCGATGCCGTCGAGGCCGCGTCCCCGCTCCCGGCGGCGGACGACGACGGCGACGACTCTGGCGTGACGGTCAGCGCTCCCGCCTGTGGGGTCGCTTGAAGCCGATCTCCGTCGTTGGTGTCGACCTGTCGGGGGTCGACGGTCAGTTCGGCTTCGCCCGAGGCGTCACCGACGACCTCGACCGTCGCGAGCGTCACGTCCGCCGCGCCGGCGTCGATCGTCGATCCCACGTCGGCGGCTTCGAGCGTGACGCTTCGGCCCTCGTCGCCGATCGCCGGCTCGGTCGTGAGATCGAACCGGTCGGGATAGCTCGCGGACTCGATGTGTGCCACGTCCGGGTCGTCGACGGTCAGATCGATGTTGTATCCCGAGAGACCGTTCGGTGCCGTTTCGAGGACCACGTCGACCGTGGCGTTGCCGGACGGAGACATCTCCGCGTCGGTCGCGCTGATCACGGGGTCGTCGGCCTGCGCCGTCGCGAGTCCGGCTCCCGCGCCGAGGAGCGCGAGCGCCGCGAGCGCGACCGCGAGGGTCGTCATCGCCGGGCTGAGGGTCGTCGTCGGGCGGAGGGCCGTCGTCGTCGGGCGGGGGGTCGTTTCGGCGGATTCGGCGCGCGTCTCGGTGCGTTTCGTCATTGGTGTGTATGGGTGGTATGGGTGGGCGGGTGGTCGTAGGGCGTGTGACGCCTCGAAAAACCGGTCGGAGCCGGGGCGGAGCCCGCGATGGGCGGGAGCCCAGGATGGGCGGCCCGCGACGCTCGGCCCGATTAATTGACCTCGGTGTAGAGGCTCACCACGTCGTCGAAGTCGAGCCGGTCGTTCTGGTTGAAGTCGAACGCCTGCGCGTTGGACGTGACGCTGTCGCTCTCGAGGTTCCGGAACAGCAGTTCGACGTCGGCGTAGTCGACGCGACCGTTGCCGTTGACGTCCTCGTAGTAGCCGTCTCCGTCGGGGTCCGTTGGGGAGTCCCCGGCGGAGCCGATGTTCGCTGGCCCGGTGATCGCGAGCCCCGAACGCGCCTCGACGTCGATCGGCTCGCCGTCGTCGTCGTCGAGCGACCCCGCGGTGTCGATGTCGGTGGTGCCGGCGCCGCGACCGGTGAGCCTGACCGTCGCCAGCGTGAAGTCGGTGTCTTCCGGCTCCATCGCGTTGCCGACGTCCGCAAACCGGAGGGAGGCCGTCGCGCCGTCGTCGTCGACGGTCGGCGGCTCGGAGATCCCGACTTCGTCGGAGTAGCTCGCGCTCGTGATCTCGACGACCTCGGGGTCCGCGATGCTCACGGATATCTCGCCGCCGGCGATGCCCTTGGGGACGTTCCGGGCGACGACCTCGGCCTCCACCGCGTCGCCCTGGCCGACCGCGACGGAGCTGACGTCGAGGCGGACGTTGGGCTGGAAGACGTAGAGCCCGTCGTTCGGGTACGAGCGGGCGGGGCCGCCGAACCCGTCCTCACAGCAGAGCACGCGCCCGTCGCGCATCGTGTACACGTTGTCGATGTTGCGGAGCGCGTCGTCGGCGTCCTCGGGGCTGTCCGTGAAGTTCGGACCGGTGATCACCGGCTCGAGCCTCGAGACGTTGTAGTCCGGCTCCAACTCGGCGCGGTAGACGACCCCGCCGTCGACGCGGTCCATCTGCACGTCGCCCTCGTCGTCGGCGAGCGCGTCGTTGAACTCGGAGATGCCGAAGTAGACGAAGTCGCCGGGCTCGGAGTCGTCCACGCTGTCGACGCCCTCGGCCTTGTTGAACTCGATCGACGCCCCGATCTCCTTGGCCGCCGCGCGCGTCTCCAGGAAGGGGACGCGGCGGAGCTCCTCGTCGACGCCGTCGGGGCCGTTCTGTTCGTACTGTTCGGCCCACTCGACGATCTCCTCGTTCGTGATGTAGCTCTGGTTACCGCTGGCGCTCTGGAGGACGTGGAGGTCGGCCTCCCTGATGGCATCGCCGTATGCGACGTCCTGCCCGAGTTCATCCTCGGTGTAATCCGTGTGTTCCGTGATGTAGTCGACCTGCGTGACGTCGTCGTACTCGGCGATCCAGGAATCAACCTCGCCGTTCGTGGCGTGACCCATCTCGATCCACTCGACATCGAGCGGTGTCTGGGCCGGGGAGTTCCGGCTCTCGGAGTCGGCGACGCTTGCGGCGTCGTTCGTGATCTTCGGAGCGTAAAGCGTGCCCGCGATATCGTCCGTGTCCTCGTAGCTGTCGATCGGCTCGTCGGCGACGAACTTGTAGATCCCCTTGCTGTCGCCGTCGGAGCAGCCATAGACCGTCTTGCGGTCGCCCTGGATGTCGGGCGCTTCCCAGGCGGCTCGACCCATCACCCAGTACTTCATCGGAGTCGGCTCGTCGGCGGCCGGATCCCGAATGTCCACGTGGTAGCCGTAACGGTAGGGGTTCGGATACATGTCGCCGATCGGCGTCAGGTTGTTGCCGTCACTGGCCTGGTCGACCGGTTCGGCGCCGAGCTGGTAGGCCGCCTTCTCGATGCCGCCCTGGGACCAGGAGCCCTGGATGGTGAACGTTTCTTCGATTTCACCGTCCTCGACGTACGACTCGAGGGCCGATCCGATCTCGGTCGGGTTTGGGCGGTTCCAGAACTGGCAGCCACCGATCTTGCCGACACCGGTGCCGGACTCCACGATGTCGCTCACCGTGTACGTGTAGGAGACGCGCGGGTGACTGTAGTTCTCCTCGGATGAAATCATCGTCTCCCACGGGCTGAGGTCACCGTAACAGTTGACCCACGTCCCACCGATGTCGCGGAACGCGTCAGTGTTCACTAGGTTGAGCGTCATGTCGGAGTCGACATCGGCGCTCCATTCGCCGTTCCCGTCCTGGCTGATGGGAACTCGCGTGATACAGCCGGGGTAGTTCTCCCAGTTGGTGAACAGGAATCCCTCCGTCCCGTCCTCGTTCGTCGAGACGAACTGGTTGCAGTCCGGATTGCCACCGTAGCCACCGGACGACCCCGAGAACTCCGTGAGATCCTCCCCGTCTGGCGTCTGCGGGACACCGAGGCGCTCGGAGCCCTCTTGGATCGACTCGCGGCCCTGGATCAGAATTTCGTAGTTGCCGGCTTCGGACCGCACCACCCGCTGTTTCTCCTCCGTGTCGGGAACGCCGACCTCCGGGAAGTCGTCGTTGCTGCCGTCGAACTCGAACTGGAACCCGCTGAAGTACCCCACCGCCGCGCGTCCGAACGGCTCGGGGTTCCCTCCCTCGGGGTGTTGGAGGCTGTACAGCAGTGACCCATCCTCGAACACGAACGGTCCCGTCACCTCCGCGCCGAACGCGGTCGTCGAGAATCGCTTCAGATCCCCTCGGACGCTCGGTGCGCCCGGAGTGTCCGACTCCGGTACCTCGTCCGCACTTGCTACGCCCGCGACGCTGGCCCCCAGCGCGGCGGCGACTGACGCACGCATCAACCCTCGGCGGTTCATGTCCACCATGCGAGTGAGAGTGACGGGCAAACCGCCAAGAAGTTTTATAATTCTTATATTTAGGACGTAATTCTATCTCTGACAGATAATATTTCAACAGACCACTCAATGGGCCTCTGATCCGATATATACCTCGCCGGAGCCGCGACGGGCGGGGACGGCGATCGCGAGCGACGCGCCCGCGCCGTCGGGGTTTAAATGTCGCCCACGACGCCGGTATTTAACCGTCGCACGCGACAGGGACAACCGTGTTTCGTGACCTCTCGCGACCGATCGAGACGGGGATGCCGACGTATCCGGGCGACCCCGACGTGACGCTCGCGCCCGACGCGACCCACGGGGCCGACGGCTACGCGACGAGCGAGCTCCGGACCGGGTCCCACGCGGGGACTCACGTAGACGCGCCGCGACACACGCTTCCCGAGGGGGAGACGATCGACGAGGTCGACTCCGGGCGATTCGCGTTCGACGCGCGTCTCGTCGATCTCCGGCCGCTGGAGCCGCGGGAGGCGATCGCGGCCGGGGCGCTTCCCGATCCGAACGCCCTCGACGCCGCCGACTCCGCGGTCGACCTCCTCGTCCTCCGCACCGGCTGGGCGACCCACTGGGGATCCGACCGGTACCGCGACCACCCGTACCTGACCGCGGCCGCCGCGGAGCGGTGCCGGACGCTCGGCGTCGGCGTCGGATTCGACGCGTTCGGGCCGGACCCGACGCCGCCCTCGTCGGGCGAGGGGACCGGACCCTCCCGCGAGGACGAGCCCGACGGCACGCCCGCCCACGACGCCCTTTTAACTGACACCCTACCGATCGTCGAGAACCTGTGCGGGCTTGACGGGCTTCCCGCGCGGTTCCGGCTGTACGCCTTCCCGCTCCGACTCCGTGACGGGGACGGGTCGCCGGTGCGGGCGGTCGCGGAGTGGGAGAGCGGATGATGCAAAGCCGTCCCGCCGCACCCGGGCCAGACCAAACCCGTTTTAAGCGTCGGCGACGAACCGCGATTCAAGGTCGATATCCATGGAGATGCCACGTCGTTTCAACACGTACTGTCCGCATTGTGACTCCCACCAGGAGCACGAAGTGGAGAAGGTTCGATCGGGTCGGGCGACCGGAATGAAACGCGACGCGCGCCAGCGACGCCGCGCGCTCGCGACGATCGGCAACGCCGGCGGGTACTCGAAGGTGCCCGGTGGCGACAAGCCGACCAAGAAGACCCACCTGAAGTACCGCTGCGGCGACTGCGGCAAGGCCCACATGCGCGAGGGCTGGCGCGCCGGCCGGCTCACGTTCCAGGAGTAAGCATGGCGGGAAGCTTCCACCGCGTCGCCTGCGGCGATTGCGAGAACGAACAGGTCGTCTTCGGCAAAGCCTCCTCGACGGTGTCGTGCGCGGTCTGCGGCACGACCCTCGCGACCCCGACCGGCGGGGAGGCCGAGCTCCACGGCGAGATCGTCGAAACCGTTGAGGCGCGGTAACCGCCTCACCACCCCCGTATGAAGTACAGCGGCTGGCCCGAACCCGGCGAGTTAGTGGTCGGCGACGTCGACGAGATCGCCGATTTCGGCGTGTTCGTCGACCTCGACGAGTACGAGGACAAACGCGGCCTCTGTCACATCAGCGAGGTCGCCTCCGGCTGGATCAAGAACGTCCGCGACCACGTCCGCGAGGGACAGACGGTCGTCGCGAAGGTGCTCGACGTCGACGAGTCGTCGAACCAGATCGATCTGTCGATCAAAGACGTCAACGAACACCAGCGAAAGGACAAGATACAGGACTGGAAGAACTCGCAGAAGGCCGACAACTGGATGCTGATCGCGCTCGGCGAGGACGTCGACGACGACCGCTACACCGCGGTCGCCAACGCGCTGCTCGTCGAGTACGACTCCCTGTACGACGCCTTCGAGGCGGCCGCGATCAGCGGCGAGGAGGCGCTCGAAGACGTCGACATCGACGACGACGCCCTCGACGCCGTCGTCGAGGCCGCCCGGGAAAACGTCTCGGTCCCGTACGTCGAGGTGACCGGCTACGTCGACTTGGAGTCCGCGGCCCCCGACGGCGTCGACGACGTGCGCGAGGCGCTCACCGCGGCCGAAGGCAACGGCGAAGTCCCGGACGGCGTCGACCTCGAAGTCGGCTACGTCGGCTCGCCCGAGTACCGGATCAAGGTCCGCGCGCCCGACTACAAGACGGCGGAGGACCAGCTCGAGGCCGCCGCGTCCCGCGCCCGCGAGGCCATCGAGGCCGGCGGCGGCGTCGGCGGGTTCCACCGCGAGCGCCGCGAGGACGACGAGTAGTCGCTCGCGGCTCCGATTTTACTTTCGTTCAAACCCGTGAAATCCGACATCCGCGTCTGCGCGAACTGGGAGACGGTCCACGACCGGCCGGTGTACGCGCTCGGCGATCGCTGCCCGGCGTGCGACGGCCCGACCGAGAACAGCGCCCCGGCGCCGTTCAGCCCCGAGGACCCCTACGGCGAGTACCGCCGGCGGGCGCGGCGGCGGGCGTCGGAGTAGGCCGTCGGACGGCGATTCGCCCTCCCGCGCAGCGCCGGAATAGCCACCCTCTTGTGACCGCCGCCCCCACGGACCCAGTATGGACGACATCGAGATCGACGAGGTCGCGACGCCGGAGCTCGACGACCCGGTGCTCATCGAGGGACTGCCGGGCGTCGGCCACGTCGGGAAGCTCGCGGCCGAGCACCTGTTAGAGGAGTTCGACGGCGAGTTGGTCCGGCGCGTCTACACCACGGAGTTCCCGCCGCAGGTGGGCGTCGACGGCGACGGCGTCGCTGAGCTGACCTGCGCGGAGTTCCACGCAGTCGAGACCGACGGCGCCGACCTGCTCGTGTTGACCGGCGACCACCAGGCCGGCTCGAACAAGGGCCACTACACGCTCACCACGACGTTTCTCGACATCGCCGAGGAGTTCGGCGCGACCCGGGCGTACGCGCTCGGCGGCGTGCCGACCGGGGAGCTGGTCGAGGAGTACACCGTGCTCGGCGCGGTGTCGAACGGTGACCTCGTCGACGAACTGGAAGCGGTCGGCGTCGAGTTCCGACCGGACGAGCCCGCCGGCGGCATCGTCGGCGTCTCCGGGCTCGTGCTCGGGCTCGGCGGCCGACGCGGGTTCGACGCCGCCTGCCTGATGGGCGAGACGAGCGGCTACCTCGTCGACCCGAAGAGCGCCCGCGCGGTGCTCGAAGTGCTCGCCGACCGGCTCGACTTCCCCATCGACTACGAGAGCCTGGAGGACCGCGCCGAGGAGATGGAAGAGGTCGTCGGGAAGATCCAGGAGATGCAGGAGGGGCCGGCGGTACCGGACGACGACCTCCGGTACATCGGGTAGAGTACATCGGGTAGTGACCGCGAGCGGCGGTCGGCTCGTCGTCCCCGCGGACATATCCCTCCGGCACCGATAAACCGGCTCCCGACTATCGTTCGCGTATGACCGACGTACGCGTCGCCGGGGTCGGGCTCACGCGCTTCGGGAGCCACCCGGACCGGACGGGTCGGGATCTCTTCGCGACGGCCGCGCTGCGAGCGTTCGAGGACGCCGGCGTCCCACGCGGGGACGTCGAGGAGCTGAACTACGGCAACTTCATGGGCGCGCTCTCCGAGCACCAAGGACATCAGGCGCCGCTGATGGCCGAGGCGGCCGGGGTGCGCTGTCCGTCGACCCGGTACGAGGAGGCGTGCGCCTCGGCGGGCGTCGCGGTCCGAGAGGCGGTCCGCTCCGTCCGCGCCGGCGACGCCGACGTCGCGCTGGCCGGCGGGATGGAGCGCATGACCAACCTCCCGACCGACGAGGTGACCGAGGGGCTCGCCATCGCCGCCGACGACCTGTTCGAGGTGCGGGCCGGGGTGACGTTCCCCGGCGCGTACGCGCTGCTGGCGACCGCCTATTTCGAGGAGTACGGGGGAGAACGCCGGGACCTGGCTCACATCGCCGCGAAGAACCACGCGAACGCCGTCCCCAACGAGTACGCCCAGTACCGGACGGGGGTGTCCGTCGAGGAGGCGCTGGAGGCCCCGCCCGTCGCCGAGCCGCTCCACCTCTACGACGCCTGCCCGATCACCGACGGCGCGAGCGCGCTCGTGATCGTCTCCGAGGAGTACGCGGCCGAGAACGACGTGGACGCGCCGGTCGCGGTGACGGGGACCGGCCAGGGGACCGACCGGATGGCGCTCGCCGACCGCGATCGCCTCGCGCGCACGCCAGCCGCCGACGACGCGGCCGACGCGGCCTACGCCGACGCCGGGGTCGCTCCCGACGACGTCGACGTGGCGGAGGTCCACGACTGCTTCACCATCGCGGAGGTGCTCGCGCTGGAGTCGCTCGGCCTCTTCGATCCCGGCGAGGGGATCGCCGCCGCCCGCGAGGGGGTCACGACCGCCGACGGCGCCCTCCCCGTGAACCTCTCGGGCGGGCTGAAGGCGAAGGGACACCCGGTCGGGGCGACTGGCGGCTCGCAGATCGCGGAGCTCACCCGGCTGCTGCGCGGCGACCACCCGAACAGCGGGCACGTCGCCGACGCCGAGGTGGGCGTCGCGCACAACGCCGGCGGGACGGTGGCCAGCGCGGTCGTCCACGTGCTGGAGGTGGCGGAATGAGCGCGCCCGCGAGCAACGCGGCCTACGACGAGTGGCTCGACGCCCTCGCGGACGGCGAGGGGTACGCCCTCGTCTGCCCGGACGGCCACGGCTCGCTCCCCCCGCGGCGGGTGTGTCCGGAGTGCGGGTCGACGTCGCTTGCCGAGGAACCGCTCGCCGAGACGGGAAGCGTCGAGACGCACAGCGTCGTCCACGTCGCCGGGCCGCGATTCGCCGACGAAACGCCCTACGTGAACGCGATCGCCGACTTCGGACCGGTCCGACTCACGGGCGTCCTCCGGGGTGTCGAGTCCGCGCCAGACGCCGTCGCGGTCGGCGACCGAGTCGCGGTCGGCGTCGAGGCGCGCGCCACCGACGGGGAGCCGCTCGTCGTCTTCCGGCCGGCGGAGAGAGAGTAGCGCTCGACCGGTCCAAACGGTTATGGCGGCGTCACGAGTACTCCGGACTCATGGGTGACCGCATCCGCGTGCTCCACGTCGACGACGACCCGGACCTCGCGGAGATCACCGCGTCGTTCCTCGAACGCGAAGAGCCGCGGATAGCGGTCGAAACGGCTTCGAACGCCACCGAGGGGCTCGAACGGCTCGACGCTCCCGACGCCGACGTCGACTGTGTCGTCTCCGACCACGACATGCCGGGACCGAACGGGATCGAGTTCTTGGAGGCGGTCCGCGAGCGGGAGCCGGACCTCCCGTTCATCCTCTACACCGGGAAGGGGTCGGAGTCGGTCGCCAGCGAGGCCATCTCGGCCGGCGTGACGGACTACCTCCAGAAGGGCGGCGGCACGGAGCAGTACGAGATCCTGGCGAACCGGGTCGTCGACGCGGTGGAGCGGCGTCGGTTCGAGCGCGAGGCCGACCGGACCCAGGCCCACCTCCGAGCGATCACCGATCACTCGATGGACGCCATCATCACCATCGACACCGACAGCCGGATCCGGTTCGCGAACCCGGCGGTCGAGCGGCTGTTCGGCTACGCGCCGGCGGAGCTGGAAGGAGAGGAGATAACGATGCTGATGCCGGAGCGGAAGCGGGAGGCGCACCGCGAGGCCCTCGCGCGCTACCACGCGACAGGCGAGCGCTCGATGGACTGGTCGGCCGTCGAGTTTCCCGGAAAACACCGGGACGGCCGAGTGATCCCCCTGTCGATCTCTTTCGGGGAGTTCGAGGAAGACGGCGAGCGACGGTTCGTCGGGATCATCCGGGACGTGACGGAGCGGGAGCGTCACCGGGCCTTCGTCGAGCAGTCGAGCGATATCGTCACCGCGCTCGACGCGAACGGGACGTTCCAGTACGCGAGCCCCTCGGTCGAGCGGATCCTCGGCCACGATCCGGCGGAGATGGTCGGCGAGTACGCGTTCTCGTACGTCCACCCGGAGGACCGCGAGCGGGTCGTCGAGGCGTTCGCCCGGTCGGTCACCGGAGAGGAGTCCGACCCGACCGTCGAATACCGGCTGGAGGACGCGGACGGGGGCTACCTGTGGGTGGAGTCGGTCGGGAGCAACCGACTCGACGAACACGAGGTCAGCGGGTTCGTGATCAACACGCGCGACATCTCGGACCGTAAGCGGCGCGAGGAGAAGTTGTCGCGGCTCCGCGAGTGGACGCAAGACCTCAACTACACGCGGACGGTCGAGGAGACGGCGCAGTTGGCCGCCGACGCCGCGGACGAGATCATCGGCGCGGGACTGAGCGGGGTCCACCTGCTGACCGAAGCGGGCGACGCGCTCGAACCCATCGCGCTCGCCGAGTCGGTGCCGTCCGTGTTCGACGAACAGCCAGCCTACGATCGGGCCGCTTCGCCCGGGACGCTCGCGGCCCTTGCGTGGGAAGCGTACCGGAGCGACCAGCCGCTTGACGTCGGCGAGCTGTCGGCGCTCGACCGCCTCGACGAGGAAACGCCCGCGGAGAGCGTCGTCCTCCACCCGATCGGCGACCACGGGCTGTTCGTCATCTCCTCGCCGGAGCCGAACGCGTTCACCGAGACCGACGTGCTCATCGCTGAGATCCTCGCGAACCACCTCGAGGCCGCGTTAGATCGGGTCGCCCGAGAGACCAGCTTAGAGCGACTCCACGACGCGACTCGAAGCCTGATTCGGGCGGATTCCCCGGCGGAGATCGCCGAACGGGTCGTCGACGCCGCCGAAGAGGTGCTCGGGTTCTCCGTGGTCACCGTTCGGTTGTACGACGAGGACGCCGGCGGACTCGTCCCGACCGCGGTCTCGGAGGGGGTCGGAGAGGTGCTCCCCGAGCGGGGAGTGTTCGACCCCGGCGGCGGGAGCCTTACCTGGAAGGCGTTCGAGGCGGGCGAGCCGCACGTCTACGGCGACATCGAAGCGGCGGGCGGGGTCGACGCCGGGACCGGACTCCGGAGCCTGATGATCCTCCCCGTCGGCGAGCACGGAACGATCGCCGTCGGCGAGACCGAGCCCGACGTGTTCGACGGGACCGACGAGCACCTCGCGCGGATCCTCGCCACCGCGGCCGAGACGGCGCTCAACGCGGCGGCACGGACCAGCCGACTCCACGAGCGGAGCGCGGAACTGGAGCGGCAGAACGACCGGCTGGAGGAGTTCGCCAGCGTCGTCTCGCACGACCTCCGGAACCCGCTGAACGTGGCCCAGGGTCGGGTCGAGTTGGCCCGCGACGAGTGCGACAGCGAGCACCTCGACGCGGTCACGGGCGCCCACGAGCGGATGGACACCCTGATCGCCGACCTGCTGACGCTCGCCCGCGAGGGCGAGCGGGTGAGCGAGACGCAGCCGATCCGGCTCTCCGTCGTCGTCGAGTCCTGCTGGGACACCGTCGAGACCGCGGATGCGACGCTGACTCTCGGTGACGACCTCTGGCTCCGCGCCGACGAGAGCCGGCTCAGGCAACTCGTCGAGAACCTGATGCGGAACGCGGTCGAACACGGCGGCAGCGACGCGTCGATCACCGTCGGCGCGCTCGGCGGCGGAGCGGCAGACGGCGGCGACGACGCGACGGAAGGCGAAGCGACCAACCAGATCGGGTTCTTCGTCGAGGACGACGGGCCTGGGATCCCGGAGGACGACCGCGAGCAGGTGTTCGACGCCGGCTACTCGACCTCGCAGGAGGGGACCGGCTTCGGCCTGCGGATCGTCGAACAGGTGGCGACGGCGCACGGGTGGTCGGTTCGAGTCACGGAGGGCCGCGACGGCGGCGCCCGGTTCGAGGTGACGGGCGTGGAACCGGCAGGCGAGTAACCGGCCGGTACACGCCGCTCTCGATCGACTACTGGAGTCTGTGTCTCAATCCGGCTGATCGGTCATTTATAAGGGACGAGTGGTGCTGCTGTCGGCTGTTTATACGTGAGTAGCGACTCTGCGGTGAACACGTCCAAAGCCCCAGCGGGCGAGGCGGGCGCACGCTCGCTGCGGTCCTCAGTCGGTCGCTTTGCTCCCTCCTTGCGGTCCTTCCGTCACCTGCGCCCGCCTCGCCCGCTGCCCCTTTGAGTCCCACCGAACCGCACAACCTCACGCCTCCCCAGCCTCGTCGGCGCGGCGCTTATAAGCGCCGCGCCGACTCCCTCGCGGGCTCCTCGCGCCCGATGGGCGCTCGGAGGCGCGCCACCGCACCGTTCATTTATAAGCGATCGGCGCTCTCGCTCATCTCCGTTTAAATACGCTCCTGTCACCGCCGATCTGCAACACTCACTCCCGGTATCGCTCGTCGCGGAGCGATACTGGCCGTATCCGACGAAACATGGCGCCCAATAGGGGAGACAGGGCCAAAACCCCGAGAAAACGGCGAACCGACCCGACCTACTCGCTGACGAGCAGTTCGATCTCGTGGCCGTCCTGGTCTTTCGTGAACGCGTAGTTGTGGTCACAGGACTCGGGGTCGCGGTAGTCGGGCGCCTCGCGGGTCAGCAGCGTGTCCCACGCCTCGTCGAGGTCGTCGACGCGGACGCAGAGGTGGCCCCAGCCGTCGCCCATCGTGTACTCGCGGCCGTC
>ENA-ORCR01000221-ORCR01000221.1-marine-metagenome-genome-assembly--contig:-NODE-221-length-53455-cov-3.865075_pt1 | contig 53455 bp, 54 predicted proteins | sample MGYA00237782_ERZ508514 | MGnify/ENA primary metagenome ERZ508514 (study PRJEB26185, sample SAMN06268960) | marine metagenome | isolation source: Eden Landing Ponds, San Francisco, CA, USA | place...
GACCCGGCTACGCCGGGTCGAACACCGAAAATCGAAGATTTTCGAGCTCGACGAAGGTTACGCTTCGTCGAACAACGTCTCCCCGGAGACCATGTGCTCCTCGACGGTGTCCATGTCGAGGGACAGGCCCAGGCCCGGTTCTTCGGGGACCGTCATGTATCCGTCTTCGATGAGTCCGTCCTCCTGCACGAGGTCCGCCCACCAGTCGAGTTCGTAGGAGTGGTACTCCACGGCGAGGGAGTTCGGGAGCGCGGCGCCGACGTGGGCGCTCGCCATCGTCCCGACCGGAGAGGAGACGTTGTGCATCGCGACCGGGACGTAGTACTGGTTGGCGACGTCGCCGATCTTCTTGGTCTCGCGCATGCCACCGATCTTCGGCATGTCCGGCGCGACGATGTCGACGGCCTGGTCTTCGAGCAGTCGTCGGTGCTCGGTGACCCGGTAGCGGTTCTCGCCGACGGTGATCGGCGTGCTGGTCGAATCGGTGACTTTCTGCTGGACCTCCAGGTTCTCCGGCGGGACCGGATCTTCGAGCCACCAGACGTCGTAGTCCTCGATGGCTTCGGCCAGTCGCTCGGCGGAGTTCGCCGAGAACGTCCAGTGGCAGTCGAAGGCCACGTCCGCACGGTCTTTGACGCGCTCGGTGACCTTCTCGACGATTTCGGCCTTGTGGCGGATCTCACCCGGTCGGAGGTGACGGTTGGCGCGGTCTTTCTCGTGACCCGAGGGCACGTCGAGGTCGAACTTCAGCGCGTCGTAGCCCAGTTCCTCGACGACCCGTTCGGCCTCGTCGGCACAGGCGTCTGCGTCGGCCTCTTCTTCGGTGTGACAGTCACAGTAGACGCGCATCTCGTCGCGGTACTTGCCGCCGAGCAACTGGTAGGCTGGCACCTCGATGATCTTGCCGGCCAGGTCGTGGAGTGCGACCTCGATACCGGAGATTGCGCTGACGGTGACGCCCTCGACGGACCCCTCACCGGACATCTTCTGGACGAGGTGCTCGTAGAGGCGGTCGATGTCCAGCGGGTTTTCGCCGATGAGGAACGGCGTCATCCGCTCGATCAGTTCGGGAATCCCCGCGCCCCAGTACGCTTCACCCGTCCCGACGATACCGGCGTCCGTGTAAATCCGAACGAGCGTCCACGGGAAGTTCCCGTCGACCATCGTGCACTGCACGTCGGTGATCTCGACGTCACGGCCACCGCCGCGTTTGGCCCGTACGCCCATCGTGTCGGCGGACAGTTCCCGCATCGTATACTCCGCGTTTGGATCGTGCAGATCCCGATAATTACGTCCCATACCGGCCGATACCACTGGCCCATACAAAAGTTTGGAGGAATCGGTTCAGCGATGTTCGGCTCTCGGAAACGAACCCGGGTAGAATGCGACGATCGATAATGTGTGTTCGGCTCCTAGGATCAACTTTTCGCCGGAACCCCCTGTGTTGACGCCCCCGTTGAAATGCTCAGGGATCTGAATCGTGGGCGTCCGACGTGGGACTGTCGCCCGCCTCCTCCGACTCGATCCGTGCTTCTAACCGGTCGTGTTCGGCCTGCAGGCGTTCGTATCGTTCGGTATCGGTGAGTTCGGCGGGTGTCTTCTCCATCTGTAACGTCGACAACTTTGCCGCGACGGCGTGATATTCCCTGACCGTCGCTCGTTCGTCGATCCGAACGAGCGTTTCGTCGATGGCTGCTTCGAGTTCGGCCCGTGTGACCGGCTTGAGGAGATAGTCGTCGAAGCCCATGTCGGCGATATCGAAACCTGGGTCGACGGCCGTCACCATCACGACGCCACAGTCGTACTCGCGCTGGCGGATCCGTTCGAGGACTTGCCGCCCTGACAGACCGTGCATTCGTCGGTCGAGGAGGACAACGTCGACGTCCTCCGTGATCTGCTCGAGCGCCGAGTGACCGTCGTAGGCCGTGAGCACGTCGTACCGGTCGCCGAGTTGATTCGAATACACGTCCGCGACTGCCTCATCGTCGTCGACGACGAGAACCGTCGCCGTCCCCCCGGAAACCATGCGTCTTCCTAAGCGGGTCGTGGCTTTCAAACTTTGTCACGTTCGCTGACAGACGCGGCCCAAATCGGCCGAGTAGAGTTGTGTTACCCGCTCCACTCGTCGTGGTGGGCATCGCTGCAGAAGTGCGTCGTTTCGACAGCCCCATCCTCGATACGCGTGACGACGCGATGATCCGGGTCTTGCACCAGCGACTCGCCACAGACGGCACACGTCGGTGCCTCGTCTTCGGACACGTCCTCGTTGAGATCGGAAGTCGGATCCACCATCTTGTCTCACCCGAATAGACGGACCTACTTAATCGCATACATCGATGTCGAGAGGTACCCAGACCTGTCACAGGACGAGGATGGAGGCCGACCTCCGGGGACCACGTCGAGAACAGTCTGTCCTCACAACCCGGTGGCACCGGCATCGGCCATCTCAGCGGTCTCGGGTGACTGATTCACCGGGCAGGGTCGTCGCACCGGCGGAAAGCTTGAGCCCGGGGGTCAAACTCGAGTTGATACCGGTCTTGACACCGTCGCCAGCGACGACGCCGAACTTCCGGCGTCCGGTCGAGATGCGCTCTCCTTTCACCGTGAACCACACGTTCTCATCGTCGTGGCGGAGGTTGGCCACGTTCGTACCGGCGCCGAAGTTCACGTCCCGGCCGAGGACGCTGTCCCCGACGTAGGAGAGATGTGGCACGTGCGTGGCGCGCATGAGGACGCTGTTTTTGATCTCGACGCCGCTCCCCACGTGGGTGTCCTCCCCGAGCAGGGTCGCACCACGGACGTACGCGTTCGGGCCGACGTCAGCGCCCGATTTGATCAGCGCTGGGCCTTCGACGACGACGCCTGCATCGACCGTGGCACCGTCCTCGACGACGACTGTCCCACGAAGGTCCGCACGTTCGTGCACGTCGCCCTGAATGTCCCGTTCGAGTTCACCCAGTTTCCACTCGTTGGCTTCGAGCAGTTCCCACGGTCGGCCCACGTCCAGCCAACGGTCGACCTCGACGGCCGACACGGTCGCCGATTCGATCGCCTGCGCCACAACGTCGGTGATCTCGTACTCGCCCCGCTCACTGAGCGGAACGTCGAGCCACTCGCGTGCCTCGGCCGGGAAGCGGTAGGCGCCGACGTTGACGAGGTTCGTCGGTGGCTCGGTCGGTTTCTCGACGATGCCCGTCACCACGCCGTCGTCGTCCACCTCGAAGACGCCGTAGCTCGTCGGGTCCGCCACCCGGTAGGTCCCGACGGCAGGCCCGTCGGTCGACAGGAGCGCGTCGATGCTGGCTCTGTCGTAGAGGTCATCGCCGTTGAGTACGACGAAGGGGCCATCGATGTGGTGCTGGGCGCACTGGACGGCGTGAGCAGTACCGAGTTGCTCCTCCTGGACGGCGTACTCGACGGGGACCCCGCGATATTCGGACCCGAAATACGACCGAACGGCCTCGGCTTCGTAGCCGACGACCAGAATCAGTTCCGACGCGCCGGCATCGATGACGGCGTCCGCCGCGTGCGCGACCAGCGGACGGTCGGCCACCGGTAGCATCGGTTTGGGCAGCGACTCCGTCAGCGGGCGCATCCGGGTTCCTTCCCCCGCTGTGAGTAGAACGACTTGCATACAGGTGGGCACCGAGGGCCGGCCCATAGACCTACCGCTCCGGACGACAGTCTCACAGTGCGACCGGAGGAACCTCCGTTCGGTGTGTTAGCGCGACACATACATATGGGGCGCCATCGTACTCTCTGGATCGAGAGCTATGCACGACCAACGGCGTCGAGGACCGGCACGAACTGGCCCGCCCGTCGCGACTGACGGTGGAGAGATCGTCCGAGACGGCGAATCGAACCTGCCGGATTCGATCGTCGAAGACCTGCGCGAGAGCCGGCGGCGGTGTATCACGCTCGACCGGCTCGACGAGACCGACGAGGCACAGCCGGTCGCCGACCTCGCGCGAGAAATTGCCGCGGCGGAACGCGACGTCGACCCCGATTCGGTCGACGCCGAGGCAGTCGACGCCGTCCGGCGAGATCTCTACCAGCAGCATCTGCCCAAACTCACCGCGACTGGCGTGGTCCGGTACGACTCGCTCGTGGGGACGCTCGAGCTGGCGACGACCGACGAACGCCTGTTCGGCGAATTCGAACCCGAATCAGACCAGGCCTAACGCGGGGTCAGTGGCGTGATATAGGGTGGCGTGGCGTAGGGTGAGGTGCTGTGGGGTAGGGTGACAGCCGGTCGCAACGGAAAGAACAATACAGGCTGGTATCTTACCGGCCGGTACTGTGACGAACACGCAGGTTACGCACGTTCAGATCGACAACTACGGTCCCTGGACGGTCACGCCGGAACCTCGCCGAGAAGTCGACCTCCAGACGCTTCAGTCTCGCCTCTACGCCGATCTCTCGCAACTCGTCGGTAATCGGGGTGGCTACGTGTTCTTCTCGCGATTCGACAACATGATCGCCGTGACGAACGGCCTCGACGTGACCGATCACGAACTGATCCAGGAGTCGGTCGGGAACCGCTATCCCGTCACGATGAGCCTCTCCGTCGCAACCGGGACGACCCCAGCGAGTGCGCTCGGAACGGCGACCGAACAGCTACAGGAAGCCGGGAGCGCCCAGGACAAGTCTCGCCGTGAGATTCTCCGCGGTCGGACTATCGAGGAGGACTTCCGAACCGAGGACGACCTCCAGATCGCTCACTTCGACGTCGTGGACGCCACCGGCAAGTACACGGACGAACTCAACGAGTTCGACACCTTCATCGAGATCGAACAGGGTTACGCCGAATTGATGCGATACATGCGCCGCGCGTACGATTCACTCTCCTTTTTCGTCGGCGGCGACAACGTCATCGCCGTCTGTTCCGAGATGGAGGCCGCCGAGTATCAGGACGCCATCGACCACGTCCGGGACGCCGTCGACGTCGAACTCCAGGTCGGCGTCGGTCGCGGACGGGTCGCACAGGAGGCCGGCATGGACGCGAAACACGCCCTCGAGGAGAGTCGCGCCACTGGCGACGACGTCCACGTGGACTGGTAGCGCGGTCCTGTATGTGAACGCACAGAACTCGCGACGGTCCGCATCGCTCGCTCGTCCGGGAATGAGTGCGTGATCGATAAAATACACCACGAGGAGTCTTAAGCATGGTGCAGGTACCTTTTAGACCGAGTGTGTGAAAGGTCCGCACATGGAACGAGACATGAGCGTCCAGGAGGTGATGGACCGGGAGTACGTCGGCGTCAGTGAGTCCGACGACCTCCGGGAGACGGCAGAGTTGATGCTGTCGGAGGAAGTCGATAGCGTCGTCGTCCTCAGGGGGTCCGATCCGGTGGGCGTCGTGACCGAGCGTGACGCACTGGAAGCTATCGTTCGGGCGGACGACGATTCGCCGGACGTGGCTGACGCCATGACCGAGGCAATCCCGAAAGTCGAACCGGAGGTGACCATCGGTGAGGCCGCAGACGAGATGTCAGCGAGAGCCACCAGGCGGGTCCTCGTCTCCGACGGGTCGGAACCGCTGGGCGTCCTCTCCGAGCACGACCTGATGAGCGCATCCCCGTTCGCACAGACCGCGAACGGCCCCACCACGGACACGCGAGACCAGCCAGTTGCCGGCGTCACCGCCGGCCGTGGCGAGGTCGAGAACCAGTCCGGGGCGGAAGGGCGGTTCGCCGACCAGTCACTCTGTGAGGCCTGTGGCTCGCTTTCGCGAGACCTCTCTCCGTTCAACGGCCAATTGCTCTGCCCAGACTGTCGAGATATCTGACACCGCGCTCACGAGAGTCACGAAAGCCGGCGCTCTGTCTCGGTACCGGCCTCTCTCGGACCGATACTCTCTCCGTCGGATTCACCCCACGCGATTCCAATCGTGCCCTCCCCGGGGCACCCGTTGGACTCGTCGGTCGAAATTCTGCACCAGTGCTGCCGGGAGCGACGAGTCCGACGCACTGGATCGAATCGGTCGGCTGGTACCCGGTTCTGAACTCCGCTCAGGCCGATGGTAAAGAGCCGATAACGTGGCAGGTAGGGGGCAGCTTTATAGTTTCTCCTCGGGAAGGAAGTGAACGAGATGCCTCGAAAAATACGCCGACGGAAGGTACTCAAGGGACTCGGTGTCGCAGGTGTCGCCGGCCTCGCAGGATGTGCACAGGCAGGCGATGACACACCGACCGAAGGCGACGGCGGTGACGGTGGGGACGGTGGCGATGGTGGTGACGGTGGCGACGGCGGCGGGTCGACGCCGACCGAGACGCCCACGCCCACCGAGGCGATGGGAACCGAGACCGACTCCGGCGACGGCATGTCCCGGACGATCAAGATGGGGATCTTGATGGGTGTGACCGGCGGCCTCTCGGAATTGGGCCCGCCGATCCGCAACGCGGCCCAGGTGGCCGCGACGTACATCGACGAGGAGAGCGACATGTTCTCCATCGATACCCAGTTCGAGGATACGGCGACGGACCCCAACACCGGTATCTCGGGGGCCGAGGCGCTCGTCAACGCCGACTACCCGATGATCGCGGGTGCGCTCTCGTCGACAGTCACGATCCAGACCGCCAAGAACGTGTCAATCCCGAACGGCGTCGTCCAGTGCTCGCCGGCAAGCACTGCCCCGGGGATCGCCGACCTGGACGACCAGGACTACGTCTTCCGGACCCCGCCGACGGACGCACTCCAGAGTCAGGTGATGACACAGGTCGGGATGGAACGGCTCGAAGCAGAGACGACCTCGATCCTGGGGCTGAACAACGCGTACGGCCAGGGGCTGGCGGACGCCTACGCGTCAGCCTGGGAGGACTCCGGCGGGACCGTCCAGCAACAACTCAGCTTCGAGCCTGGCAAGGGCTCGTACACCTCACAGCTCAGCACCGCGCTCCAGGACCAGCCCGATCTGTTGATGATAGTCGGCTACCCGGAGAGCGGGGTCCAGATCTTCCGGGACTTCTACAGTGATTACTCGCAGGACTTCTGCGATATCATCGTCCCGGACGGACTGAAAGCCGAGAGCCTCCCCGGCGACGTCGGCAACTCGATGCGCAACGTCTGGGGAACCGCGCCGCTGGCTGCCGGTCCCGGCAAAGAGAAGTTCACCGAGCTATACGAGGAAGAACACGGCACTCAGCCGAAGACGCCGTTCATGACTCAGTCGTTCGACGCCGCCGCCGTGCTCGCCCTGGCCAACGCGGCCGCTGGCGAGAACACTGGCTCGGCCATCCGCGACCAGATGCAGGCGGTTGCCAACCCCGGCGGGGAAGAGGTCACGCCCGGTAACCTCCCCGAGGGCCTGAAAATGGCCGCCGAGGGCACCGAGATCCAGTACAAAGGTGCCTCCAGTGCCGTCGACTTCGACGAAAACGGTGACATGAAAGCCGTCACCTACGAGCTATACCGCTACGAGGAAGGCGGTCTCTCGACGGTCGACGAGATCGAGTACCAAGCCGAGTAACGTCGCGCAGGCCTATTTTTTCGCTCGATGGTGCAGTGAGGTGTCCCAGGAGACTCGACAGAACGGTCAGCCGCCGAGGAACTCCTGTCGAACTTCTTCGTCGGCCAGGAGCGCCTCGCCGGAATCGACGAACCGATTTTCGCCCTGAACAAGCACGTATCCACGGTCACACCGGCGGAGCGCTTCCTTGGCGTTCTGTTCGACCATCAGGATGGCCGTCCCAGACTCGTTGATGGCGTCGATGCGGTCGAAGAGGTCGTCCACGAGGTCGGGAGCCAGGCCCGCCGATGGTTCGTCGAGGAGGAGCAGGTCCGGATCGAGCATCAACGCTCGACCCATCGCCAGCATCTGCTGTTGCCCCCCGGACAGGGTTCCCGCTTGCTGGTCTTCGCGTTCTTCGAGGATCGGGAACCGGTCGTACACCTCGGCGAGACTGTCCTCGGGGAACTCCTCGAGGATGTACGCACCCATCTCCAGGTTCTCGCGGACGCTCAGTCCCGCGAAGACGTTCTCGTTCTGTGGGACGTACCCGAGTCCGTGATGGACCATCCGTTCCGGGCCGTCATCGGTAATCTCCGTACCCTCGAAGGTCACCGTCCCATCGAACACGTTCGTCAGGCCGAACACGGACTTCATCACCGTCGACTTGCCCGCGCCGTTGGGGCCGACGATGGTCACGTACTCGCCGTCGCCGACGTCCATGTCGACGTCGGTGAGGATCTGCAAGTCGCCGTAGCCGGCGTCCAGCCCTCGAACTGCGAGCAACGGATCCTCGGCAGTGGTGGCGTCCTTTGCCTCCGTCGCGGCGCCGTTGCCCTCGGCCGTCGGGTCCGCCGAGTTCGACTGGTCGTCGGCCGGCCCTCCGGCGGAGTCGCCTGCGGCGTCGCTCATATGTCCTCCCCCAGATAGGCGTCGATGACGCGTTCGTTCGTCCGTATCTCCGCTGGCGGTCCCTGGGCGAGCAACTGGCCCTGGTGCATGACGACGACGTGTTCGCAGTTCTCCATGATGAGGTCCATGTCGTGTTCGACCAGGAGGAAGGTCAGCCCCTCCTCCCGGAGTTCGTGGATGCGGTCGAGCAGTTTCTCCTCCAGCGTCGGGTTGACGCCGGCGAATGGTTCGTCGAGGAGCATCATCGTCGGATCGAGCATCAGCGCCCGGGCGAGTTCGAGCAGTTTGCGTTGCCCGCCGCTTAGGTTGCCCGCGTGCTCCTCGGCGAGATGGTCTATCTCGAACAGTTCGAGCGTCTCCCAGACCCGCTCGCGGATGTCGCGTTCTTCCTCACGGACGCGCCCACGCAGGCCCGGCGTGACCGCGTTGACGAGTTTCTCACCGGATTGGGCCCGCGGTGCCAGCATCAGATTTTCGAGCACCGTCATCTCCTCCAGTTCGCGAGCGATCTGGAAGGTCCGGACGAGCCCGTCCTGGGCGATTTCGTTCGTCCGGCGACCGGTCAGATCCGACCCCTCGAACGTGACCCGTCCGCTATCCGGCTCGTGAACGCCGGTGATCAGGTTGAACGTCGTCGATTTCCCGGCGCCGTTCGGGCCGATGAGTCCGGTGAGCGACCCCCGCTCCACCGTGAAGCTCACCTCGTTGACGGCGTTGATGCCACCGAAACTCTTCGAGAGGTCCTCGACGACGAGTGACGCGTCGACGGCTTCCGAGCGTTCGGACGCCGCATCGCCCGCCCCTCCTGGCGAGGCAGTTTCCGCTGATACCGCCGACTCGGCGCCACCATCGCCAGCAGAGTCGACTGGCGCATCGTTGTCAGTCATCGCGCTCACCTCCGGATGCGGAGTCGGACTCGGAACGCACACCGTCGGGCATTTGGCCGCCGTCGGCCGCTGGCTTCCCGGCGGCGTCGCCGGTCCGGCCGTCTCGTTCGGAGAGGTCGATGCTCGCTGCGACCTCCTTGCGATGGCCGAGCAGTCCCGTCGGTCTGTTCTGCATCAACACGACGAGCACGAGGCCGACGAGAACGAACCGCAACGAGGGAATGTTCTTGAGAGTGTACGCGGCAGCGGGCGCAAAGTTCAGCGAGAGTGCTGGCGCCACGGCGCCCGCGAACGTGCTCGGTGCGTCGCCGAGTTCGATGAACTTCGAGAAGATGCGGCTCACGAACAGCGGCCCCTGGAACAGCAGACTCGCGAACAGGGCACCGCCGAAGACGCTGCCGGTGTTCGACCCCGCACCGCCGATTATCAGCGCGATGAAGATGTAGAACGTCTGGATCGGCCGGAACGTCGTCGAGGTGGGGTCGGTGAATCCTTTCTGAGTCTCCCAGAGGATGCCGCCCAGCCCCATCAGCGCGCAGCCGACCATGAACACCTTGATCTTGAACATCCGGGTGTCCTTGCCCAGCGAATTGGCGACCAACTCGTCCTCCCGAATCGCTTTCAGCACCCGGCCGAACGGAGAGTTCCCGATCCGCCGCAGCAGCCAGTAGAAGAGGGCGACGAACGCGAGCAAGAGCAGGGTGTACCCGATCGAGACGACGACGGTCTCCCTGACACCGATCGTGGCGAAGAGCGAGAAGACCGTCTCGCCCAGTCCCGTGATCTCCCCGTTCGCGGGGTTCGTCGGGTTCGTGTAAAAGAGGCTCTTGACCGGTATCGTCGGGTTGATCGGCATGTTGATCCCCTGCCCGGAGCCGCTGCCGAGCGTGAGGTCGGGAATGAAGCCGATCGACGAGAACAGGGTGAACTCCTGGAGCGACGTCGAGAGCAGCGAGAGCCGAACGATTTCGGAGAACGCCACGGTGACGATAGCCAGGTAGTCCGCCCGGAGTCGCAACGCCGGGAGTGCGATGAGCGCACCCGCGAGCGCCGCCACGAGCATGCCACCGACGATACCGACCCACAGCGGCAGCCCCAGGCCCGGCGGGCTCCCGGTCGTCGGGGCCGTCAACGCAGCGAACGTGTAGACGCCGACTGCCATGAAGCCCGCGACGCCGATGTTGAACAGGCCCGTGTACCCCCAGTGGAGGTTCAGGGCGAGGACGAGCATGGCGTACAGCGCCGTCCAGAAGGTCACCGCCTGCAGCGTCGCGACGATGCCACCGAGGCCCTGGGACGGGCTGAGAATCGCGAAGATCGTAAAGAGGACGTAGATGCCGATCATGACGGCCGTGATCAGGCCGGCGTCGCCCTCCCGGAACCAGCGTGACAGTTGGGCGCCGGTCGATGCGACCGGTCCGTCGCTCGAACTCATGCGGTCGTCACCCCCCCGAAGAGCCCGTCCGGGCGAATCACCAGGACGAGGATCATGATCACGAACGCAGCGGCCGTCGAGAACGACGAGGGGATCCACACGAGCGACACCGAGTTCGTCAGCCCGATGAGTATCCCGCCGACCATCGCCCCGTAGATAGAGCCGATACCACCGAGGATGACGGCGGCGAAGATGAGTAAGAGGAGCAGCCAGCCGAGATTGAAGGCGAGGGTCCCGCGCTCCAGCGCGATGAGATAGCCAGCGGCACCGGAGAGGCCGCCACCGATGATCCAGGTCGCACGGACGACTCGCTCGGTCGGGATGCCGGTCACCCGCGCCAGGTCCTCGTTGTCGGCCATCGCCCGCATGGCCTTCCCCAGTTTGGTGCGCTGGAGGGTGACGTGGAGGCCGTACATCAGTGCCAGTGACGTGGCCACGATCGTCAGTTCGGCGCCCGTCACCGAGAGAAGCTCTGTGGAGTACGATCCGATGTCGACGACGGGGAACAGCCAGTAAAACACGTCAGTCGGGGCGTTCCCGTTCTGCGCGAGGATGATGGTGGAGCGCTTGTTCGCCAGCGCGAACTGCCCGTCGACAGCAGCCAGGATGAGCTTCGGACTCCCACCGGTGAGTCCCCTGTTGCTTGCGCCGAAGACGAAGACGATGAGATACCGCAACGCGAGCGCGACGCCGATGCTCGCGATGAGCGTCGTGATGCCGCCCTGGTTCCGCATCGGTTTGAAGATGAATCGGTCGATGACGAGTGTGAGCGCTATCGTCGCCAAGACCGCGACCAACAGGCCCCCGAACACTGCGATGGGCGTCTTGATCGTATTGATCGCGAGGTCTGCCGGACTCGGACCAGTCGGACCGAAGCCGACCGTCGCGAGATAGAGGACGTTTCCGTCCAGTTGGCCCGAGCCGAATCCGGCGACCAGCCAGGCGACGGCCCATCCCGCGAAGGCGCCGCTGGTGATGTAGTCACCGTGTGCGAAGTTCGCGAAACTCAGGATACTGTACGTCATCGACAGGCCGATACCGGCCAGACCGATCCCCAGTCCGATGACGATGCCGTCCCACACGAGCGTGATCAAACGCCCGAGCCCGAGGCTCCCCCCGAGCAGATTCGCACTCCCGAGCGTCAACTGGACGCCGAAGAGCTTCAACACCAGATCCACCGCGAGCCCGACCAGAAAGAGGCCGAACAGGGCCGTCTTCGGCCGCTCGACGATGCTCACCCGCCAGTCCGCCACCATGTCACTCGTTGCCATGCGTCCAGTTGGGCTGCGGTGGGACCGTGTTTGTCGAGGGACGCGTCGCGGTCTGTGACCGGCTTCTCGACCGAGGTGATATCACCGACGGGACGGGTCTCAGCGTCCGTCCGCCCGGTTCGTCACGACCTCGGCCGTTCTCGCGAGCGTCATCCCCGCGGCGGACGCGACGGACCGTCGACGATACACCCAACGTCGTATCCCAGCAACCTGTCGTGTGATCGATGAACATACCAGTTGCTCTGTGGCAGTGGAGACACCGAGGGGATAAAACTGTTAAACCGACCGCCCCGAAGAGATTTGCCGTTCGGCGGGAATGCTCAACTGGCCAGATGGAGATCGAGTTCGCCACTGTCGACCAGGCGGAGGCGCTCACAGACATGTGGATCGCACTCGCCGACGAGCAAACACAGTACGACTCACACGTCCTCGGTGAGCGAAACCGGAGTGTCGTCGCAGACGAATTGAGCCGCCACGCCGTCACCGACCGGCTGGTCATCGCCACCGAAGACGGCCATCCGGTCGGGTTCGTGATGTTCACCCTCGATCGGGGTAGCTACGAGATGGACGTGACCCAGGGCGTCATCGAGAACCTCTACGTGGAACCCGAGGTCCGGAACGAGGGCATCGGCAGCGAGTTACTCGAAACGGCCGAGCGACAACTCGACAAGCGCGGTGCGGAGACGGTCGTCCTGGAGGCGATGGCAGGCAATATGGCGGCCAGACGGTTTTACCGACGCCACGGGTACGATTCACACAGAGTCCAGCTGGAAAAGTCGTTGGAAAGCGATAACCACTCAAAGGAGGACCGGTAAGCTGTATCTGCGCCAGGGGAGCTTGGGTGGTTCAAGCACTCGACTTGTAATCGAGACTCCCGGGGTTCAAATCCCTGCCCTGGCTTGCTGTCGCGAACAACCGTGAGCGACGCGAGCCGTCGTGGTTTTGCACGAGCGACGTCGCTGTCGGCGAGGGAAGCGAGCAGGATCGCATTTGCGTTGTTCAAATTCCCGCCCTGGCTTCGTTCTTCCCGAGATCAGCAGCGACTCGCACGTGGTGAGTGTGTTCGATCAGTCGACGTCACCCCGACGGAGCGGATCGCAGGTTCGTCGGCCACTCAATCAACCAGACAGTGCCGTCGGGTCGCACACTGACAGTTTCACCCGTCCAACGGATACCCTCCAGGGGTGTGCGGATGGGGCAATACACCTCTCCCGGTTCGGCTCAGTCAGCCAGAGCCGCTGCGACCGCCAGCATTCCTCAGCGGCGCCAGGAATCCACAGTCGAATCGGCTGTCTCTCCTGGGGCCGCCCCACTCCTCCGGTACCTGATCCCCCGAAGAATGACTGCCCGCAGACGGACCACTCGGAACGCGTCGACACCAACCCACCGCCGGGGGCGACCCCTCCTGTCGTCCCTGGGGCTGTCGCGGATCCGGAGCTTACCGGATTCAGTCTCCGTATAAGGAAGGAATTACTAAACCCATGACGGGCCGATGTCAACGCGATGGAACGTCGTCGGTTTCTCGCTATCGTCTTGATTGCAGCGACTGGTGGGACATTCTCCGGTAGTTCGTCGGATCTCAGTGACGAGTCCGAGAGCGCACAGTCTCGACGGACCGAGGCGAGGCCGCCGTCAGGGTCCAGTCGAAATGGGTCCAGGGCCAGGTCGCCGACGCCGCACCCGACCGCGGCAGAGACGCCGACGGCGACGCCCACGGCGACGCCAGTTCCGGCCCGGACGCACTATGGGATCGAATTCCCCACAGTCTTCGACGCAGTCGAGGACCTCGGCGTCGATCCGACCGGCAAAAAATCGGTCGACAGCGCGGTCAAGTCGGCCGCGGCTGACGACACGCTCATCGAGTTCCCACCGGGCACCTACCTGTGGGAGAGAGAACACGACTTTATCGGGCACACCAACTTCGGCATTCGGTCGACGACGGGTGATCCCGACGACGTGACCTTCGTGTTTCCGAAGGGATTCAGCGGGGTTTTCCTCGCGGTCAGGGAGAAATCGAAGAACGTCCTCCTCGAAGGCTTCGAGGTGGCCCAGAGCGACGACCGTTCGACGGGCGCGGGCATCGTCGTTCGGGCCGTGGACGGGGCAGAAGTGCGCAATCTCCGATTCTCGGGCTTCTCGCCCAGCCACGAACCAAGTAACCAACTCTACACGACTATCGAAACCGTCGATGGTGTGGGAACGATCGACAACGTCACCATCGACGGTGGCGGGGTAATCGATACGTACCCGAACCGTATGGTTGGAATATTCGGTGGAACTCCCCACACCGGTGAGTTACGGATCTCGAACTGTGACATTCGCGAACTCGGGTCCTCGGGGATCCGCTACACTGGCTCGACCGGGGCAGTGAAAGTCGAAGATTGCTACTTCGAGAACATCGATAACGGTGCCTTGCGCGTCCACGGGAACGAGCACGCCGACGGAAAGCAATCGTGGGTGAAACGATGCGAGTTCGTCAACGACGACTCACTTCTCGCCCATCTGCCTGCCGATGAGAGCTACGAGAATGCCGACATGGTGCGAGTGGACGATGCGGGGAACGGGTATCAGGGACTGCTCATCGAGGAGTGCACGTTCAAATATCTCTCCCACCCGGACGGAACGACTTCCCGCGGGTGTATTTCTCGCCCTGGCTGGAGCGATCACGGTGGCTTCACCGTGCGTGGCTGTACGATGCAGATCGATGCGGATGGGCCCGAAGCCATCGACGCAAGCGGAAGTAGCGACACGGTTGAAAATACGGTCACCGTCGCGGATACCCACATCAGTGGATCCACGGAGCAATCTGATACTGGGTCCGTGATATACATCGTCGACAGTAACGAGTCTGTCGTGCGCAACTGCTGTATCAGTGTGCCGGCCATGGCCCACGGCATCCGGTTCGAGAATTCTGCCAGGTGCACCGTGTCAGACAGTGACATCAGTGTCGCTAACCGGGCGACGGTAGCCGTAGACAGCACTGTGTCCACCATCGATATCACGGAAGAGGGTGCGTGCCGGCGTCCGGGCGACGACTCCGCAACGAGATAGTGTGGGTTCGGCGCTGGCTGTCAGTGATCGGAAGGCAGAACCCGTGCCAGAGACACGGGTCGTACCGCGAAGCGCCCGAGATTGCTGACCAGTCGTACTCCTCAGGCGCCGCCTTCGAGCGGGTTGTAGGTGCCGTTGATGTCCCACTCGTGGAGACAGAAGGGGTCACCGGCGACTCTGTCGCCGTCCTCGGTGACGACGGTCCAGGTGCCTTTCTCCTCGTCCCATTCGTCGGTTCGACCACAGCGTTCGCATTCGCGCTCTTTCGGGGGGACGACAGTTGTCATACCCCAACCTCTCTCACGGGGGGTAATTAATTTCGCGCACTCGGTGCGCAGCCACCGACCCCCAGGCTGAAACCCGAACCGCCCCTACCATCGAATATGATTTCGAGACGAACGGTCCTGATCGCGAGCGGGACAGTCCTCGTTGCCGGTTGTGGGTCCTCGCCCGGCGGAACGGAGCCCCAGGACGGGGGACGACCGACCGACACACCCACCCCTGCCGAAGGCCCCGGCGCAGTCACGGGGACGGACGGCGAGACCGAGGCCTCCGGGGCGGATGGGACGGGTGACGACGGCCCGAAAGACGCGGTGCCGCTCGTTGTCTCGTCGAGTGCCTTCGACGAGGGCGATTCGATTCCGGAGAAATACACGGGTGTCGGTGACGACCTGTCGCCGCCCGTGACGGTCGAGTCGGTCCCTGCATCGGCCGAGACGTTGGCGATACTCCTCGACGACCCGGACGCGAACGACTACCTGCACTGGCTCATCTGGAACATCCCGGCGGAGGTGTCTGCCATCCCGGAGGGAATCCCCCAGACGGAGACTGTCGACTCACTCGAGGGCGCACGGCAAGGAACGAACGACTTCGGCGAACTCGGCTATCGCGGTCCGCTACCGCCGAAAAGCGACGGTCCACACACCTACCGGTTCACCGTTTCTGCAGTGGATACGACGCTCGAACTCCAGGCGGGCGCGGGACGGGGCAAACTCGAGTCAGCACTGGAGGGTCACGTGCTCGACACCTACCAGTTCACGGGCGAATTCGACCGGTAACCGTGATTGGACAGATCCGGTAGTCTTCGGCAATTATATTCCTAGTAGTACCTTGTAGGAACGTTTTAGGGTCCGAATGTCCACTGTTCACACATGCACAAGCCAGATCCATACACCCCGGATACGTCGCGGTACGAGTGCATGGAGTGTCTGCACAGAGTGTCGACGGACGAGACGCTGGGGGCCTGTCCCGAATGTGGCGGCAAGATGAAAAACGTCGCCGTGGCGCGCGAGTAGGCGCGTTTCGGGCCCCGATGCAGTCACGTTCGCCGTCGGATAGACCGGTCCGTCGGTGTCTCGTCTATTCGTCGAAGTCAGGGAGTTCGTCGGGTGGTTCGTAGTCCGCACCCCAGTCGATGTATTCGGATTTGAGCACGTCACAGACGGTCTGGCCCAGCTCTGTCAACCCTGCGTTGATCGATGAGACGGTGCCCCAGGAGTCCAGGTCGGGATGAATGTCCATCTGGCGCCAGTCTTCGGGAATGCCAGGGGCGTGATACCCCACGCGGTCGGCGAAGTCGTCCCAGAAGAAGTCGAAGCGGTCGATCAGGTCGAGGTCGGTGACGATGTCGAACGTCTCCTCGGTCATCTCCGTGTCTGCGGCCCACTCCTCGAACGCTCGCTCCCAGGCGCCCTCGTTCAAAAATTCCTCCAGTTCGTCGCGGCGATAGTCGTCGACTTCCACGTTCACGTCGTCGTACTCCTCCGCGTCAAACTGCGATTCGAGTTCCGGTGGGTCCGGCGCGTCGACGTCCAGGGTCATGGCTCGTCATAGAGCAGGTTCGCAGATAAGTCCACGCCACCCCGGACTGCGAGCTGGTGTCGTGCGATCACGACGTCGTCTCCTTGTTGTCTCCGTTGAGCGCCTCGTCCTGGAGTCGTCGGCCTTCGTCGGTTCCGACCGTCAGGTCAGGAACGTCGACTGGGTCGCGGTCCTCGTCGATGGCGACGTAGACCGAGTAGGACTCCGTCGTGAGTTCGCGCTCGCCCGAGCGGGGATTCTCGCGATAGACCCGCAGTCGGACGCGGACGCTCGAATGACCGGTCTCGTAGACGTACGCCTCGACGAGGGCGGTTTCGCCGACGGGGATGGGCTGTTTGAAGTCCACCTGGTCCATCCGGGCGGTGACGCAGTCGTGGCCGGCAAAGCGCATCGCCGACATCGCGCCGACCTCGTCCATCCACTTCAGTACGTTCCCACCGTGGGTCGTCCCGAGGGAGTTGGCGTGGTTTGGCTGGACGATCCACCGGTTCTCCAGGAACGTGTCCATCAGGTCTGGCATCGACGCCGACTCGGGGGCGGCCGGGTTTAGGTCTGACCGTTGGCGGTCCGGTCGGGCCGGGTCGGGTCGAGTCGGCACGGCAATGCAGTTCGCACCCGCCGGCGCCGGGCGGAACCCAGGGGGATTTATACTCCGGCCAGGCAGGCATAGGCGTATGGACCGCGTAGACGTAGCGATCGTGGGTGGTGGCCCCGCGGGCACTTCTGCCGCCTGGGCCGCCGCTCGAGAAGGGGCCGACGCGCTCGTCCTCGAGAAGGGCGTCCCGAGGGCCGACCGCGAGGGCCTGGGCCCTGACTCGACGGACGCGGCGGGGATGCTCGACTACTGGGTCGACATCATGGGTATCGACGCCGAGGAGCTCCCGGACGACGTGATCCTGAGCGTCCTCGACGGCGCCGAGTTCATCGGCCCGAACGAGTCGGTCACGCTCGAATCGACCGGCATCGAATCCTCCTACGACCACTTCGGCTTCGCCTTCCACCGCGCGAAGTTCGACGACTGGCTTCGCGACCGAGCCGAGTCCGTGGGCGGCACGTACCGCGTCGGAACCAGCGTCAAGGGCGTCGAGACCGATCTTTCGGGGTCGCCTCGCCACACGCTGACGCTCGCGGACGGCGACGAAGTCGTTGCCGACTACCTGATCCTCGCAGACGGGCCACAGCGAACCGTCACGACGGATACGCTCGACCAGTTCCTGCCCGGCACTCGGAGTATCACGGACCACCTCTCGCCGGACACGGCCAACCACATCGCCTACCAGGAACATCGACGGATCCCCGAGGAACTGTTCGACCCCGCCCACATCAAGTTCTGGTGGGGCGTCATTCCCGGCCACACGGCCTATCCCTGGATCTTCCCGAACGACGACAACGTCGCGCGCGTCGGCCTCACGATGCCGATGGGGATGGACCTGGACGACATCGCCAACCCCGAGGACTACGCGCTTCTCGACCGCGAGGACGAACAGATCCCCGCGGGTGCAGTGTATCTCCGGCGCCTGCTCGAACGGGAGTACCCGGGCTACGAACTGGAGGACTTCCCGCTGGTCGAAGACCGCGGGAAGCGCGGCGGGACCGAAGCCTATCCCATCTCCTCCACGCGACCCATCGATTCCCCGGTCGGTGCCGGTATCGCCGTCGTTGGCGGGGCAATGGGAACCACTTCGGCTTTCCACGAGGGCGGCGACCACGTGGCCGTTCGAACCGGTGAGATCGCCGGTCGACTCGCCGCACAGGAGAAGCTACTCCGCTACAACGGCGAGTGGAAGCAGGCCATCGGTGACGAGGTGCTGCGGAACGTCACCTTCGCTGACGTCGTCCGCGGGTGGGAACCCGACGACTGGGACCGGGTGTTCGCCGCGACGCGCCAGATGCAATCCCAGGGAGGCTACGACTGGCGCGGTGCTGCACGGTCTGGCTGGACGGCACTGAAGCTCGTTGCCAACTACAAGTGGACGAAACGCGGATTCAGCGACGGTGCGTACGTGCAATTGCGTCAGGACGAATATTCCGTCTGAGACCGGCGGGCCCCTGCTACTCAGGCGTCTGGGAACTGTACCGTGTGTCGCAGCGTCCCGACGTCGTCGACTTCTATCTCCACCTCGTCACCGTCGGAGAGCGGGCCGACACCTTCGGGGGTGCCGGTGGCGATGATGTCGCCGGGTTCGAGCGTCATGTACGTGGTAATCTCCTCGACGAGTTCCGGGATGGAAAAGATCATCCTGTCGATGCTCGAGGACTGTCTGGTCTCGCCGTTGACCCGCGACTCGATGGTCGCGTCGTCAGAGAGATGTTCCGGCGTGGCGATGACTGGCCCGACCGGTGCGGCGTGGTCGAAGGCTTTCCCGCGGACCCAGTTCTGTTCGCGGTCCTGGTCGTCGCGGTTCGAGAGGTCGTTGAAGCAGGTGTAGCCGGCGATGACGTCTTCGGCGTTGACCGCGTCCACGTTGCGACACTGCTCGCCGATGACGACGCCGAGTTCGGCCTCGTATTCCACGCGCTCCTTTCCGGCGGGGAGCGTGACCGTGCTGCCGTGGGTGGCGACGGTGTTGGGCGTCTTGATGAACAGCAGCGGCCGGTCCGGCAGTTCCTCGTCGCGCTCGGCCGCGTGGTCGGCGTAGTTGCGGCCCACGCAGATAATCTTGGTCGGTTCACAGGGTGCGAGGATGTCGACGTCGTCCGGGTCGAACGTCTCGTCGCCGAAGGCGATGCGCCCGTACGGCCCGGCGGCAGCAGTCACGACGTCCTCCCCGTCCCTCCTCGTCCACCGACCACCACGCACGTTGCCGGAAGAATCGCGAAAGCGGACGCGTCTCATGTGGCGCACAACTCAGGGCCGACTGATAAGCGTTTTCAGAACGATAAGAACTAGCACACCGTTCATTGCCAGGTGGATCGGGTGACCGAACGGCTTTTGAAAGCCGGCACAGTAGCCGGGCGCATGAACCTGCTCGTGGTCGGCGCCGGTGAGATGGGACGGTGGTTCGCCCGCACCGTCGCTGCCGGGTTGCCCGACCCCCCGGCGGTCGCCTTCACCGACGCCGACCCGAGCGTCGCCCGCGAGGCCGCCGCCTCCCTCGACGACGGTGGCGACGAACCCACTGGAGACCCGGACGCCGCCGGGGAACTCGACACCGAAGACACCGAACTGAACTTCGGAGTCCAGTCGGCTCGCGCAGTCCCGACAGACACCGACGAGACGTTCGATCTGGTGGTCATCGCGGTCCCGATACCTGCCCTCGAATCCGCGGTCGACCAGTACGCTGGGCGGGCCGATAGTGCGCTCGTCGACGTGACCGGCGTCATGGGTCGCGCCGTCGACGCCATGGGTGGGGCCGCACCGGAGAGAGAGCGAGTGAGTTTTCACCCGCTGTTCGCCGCGTCGAACGCACCGGGGAACCTCGCAGTCGTCCCGGATAATCCCGGACCCGTGACGGACGAGATTCGTGCGGCGCTCGCTGCTGCCGGGAACGACTGCTTCGAGACGACGGTCAGCGAGCACGACCAGGCGATGGAGACTGTTCAGGCGCGCGCACACGCGGCAATCCTGGCGTTCGGCCTCGCGGCGGAACCGGTGCGTGAGGAGTTCCAGACGCCCGTTTCGGCGGCACTATTCGACGTCCTGGAGACCGTCGCCGGAAACGATCCGGGCGTGTACGCCGACATCCAGTCGGCCTTCGACGGCGCCGAGAGCGTCGCCGAGGCGGCCCGACAGATCGCAGACGCGGACCACGAGGCGTTCACAGCGCTGTATCGAACCGCCAGTCGCGAGACGCTGGACGAGGAATCAGGATGAGTGAGAACCCCCGATGAACGACGAGCAACGCGAACAGATCCGCTCGAACGCGAAGTATCTCCGGCAGGTCCGACCGATCGATCCCGAGGAGATTTTCGAGTACGTCGACGGGCAACCACATCCGGCGGCCGTGGCACAGGTGCTCAGAGAATCGGCCACGGACCTCGGTCTGGTCGAACGCGAGGACCGCACGTTCGAACCCGTCGATGGTGGCACCGTCTCGCCGACGTTTCACGGCGTCGACGCGTTCCCGGTGGAATACGGGCGCGTGCTCGAGGATATGCTCGTCGAGCAATACGGTGCCGGCTGGCCAGATGGCGACTCCGGCGACCGCCTGCGCGAGCGTATCCGTGCGGTCAAGGACGATTACCTCCACCAGCGCGAGGTGACCTACGACGAGGAGACCGCACTCGCCTACGGGCTGTACCACCTGCCGGATTACTACGCCGTCGCCCAGTACGTCCTCGCGGACCTCACCGAGGACGACCTGATCCAGACTGACCTCCGCGTCCTCGACGTCGGCGCTGGCGTCGGAGGCCCCGCGCTCGGACTGCACGACCTGTTGCCAGCGGACGCGCTCGTCGAGTACCACGCCATCGAACCGAGCGACGCCGCGGGGGTCCTGGAACGCCTGCTGTCAGAAACAGGGCGCAACTTCCATGGGCAGGTCCACCGGGAGCCGGCGGAATCGTTCGACCTCGGGAGACTCGTCGAAACCCTTCGGCCTCGCGGGGACGGGAACGAGGCCGACGACGAGGACGCAGGGTTCGACCTGATCCTGTTCTCGAACGTCTTGAGCGAACTCTCGGACCCGGAATCGGTCGTCCGCCGATATGCAGACGCGCTCGTATCTGACGGGACTATCGTCGGGTTGGCACCGGCTGACCGGAACACCGCCATCGGTCTCCGGGAGGTCGAACGAGCAGTCGCTGACCGCGGTCCGATGACGATTTACGGGCCGACGGTCCGACTCTGGCCTGGGCACACCCCTGCCGACGACTGCTGGTCCTTCGACGTGCGACCGGACATCGAGACACCCGTCTTCCAGCGCCGGCTCGACGAGGGAGACCCGGGTGCGGCAGGGATCGACGGCGACGAACGCAGCCCGGGCGAGTTCGTCAACGTCGACGTGCAGTACGCATACACGTTCTTGCGCACGGACGGACGCCGGAGAGTCGAGTTCACCCCCGACGATTCGCGCGTGGCGAAACTCGCAGACAGCGACGGGCACGTCACCGACCGCGTTGACTGTTACGCGGCGAAACTCAGCACGGATCTGGCCGAGGGCGGGAACCCACTCTATCGCATCGGCGACGGGAGCCAGCAGGTCGACCACTTCGCGGTGCTGACCAAGGAGTCCAGCCTCAATCGCGACCTCGGGACGGCCGAGTATGGCGACGTCCTCGCGTTCGAAAACGTCCTCGTCCTCTGGAACGACGACGAGGACGCCTACAATCTCGTGGTCGACGGGGAGACGGTGGTCGACCGCATCCCGGTCTGAGCGATCTGGTCAGGGTGGGTGCGCTGTCCCCCCGAGCGGTGGGCTTTTGCGACGCCCCGCCACAGGGCCTGTATGGACGAGCCGTCGATCCTCCTGACGAACGACGACGGGATCGAGAGTGCCGGGCTACACGCACTCTCCGAGACGCTTTCGGACGTGGGCGACGTGACAGTGATCGCGCCCGCCGAGGACCAGAGCGCCGTCGGTCGCTCGCTCTCTCACGACGTGACCGTCCACGAGCACGAACTCGGCTACGCTATCGAGGGGACGCCAGCGGACTGTACCGTCGCGGGCCTGGGTGCGCTCGTCCCCGACGCCGACATCGTCGTCGCTGGCTGTAACCAGGGGGCGAACCTCGGGGCGTACGTCCTCGGACGCTCCGGCACCGTCTCGGCCGCCGTCGAGGCGACGTTCTTCGACGTGCCGGCTATCGCCGTCTCGATGTACATCCCGGTTCGTGAGGACACGGCGTTCGACGACGTCCAGGTCGAGGAGGAAAACTACGCAGAGGCCGCACGAGCGACCGAGTATCTCGTCGACCGAGCGCCCGAAACTGGTGTTTTCGACCAGGCCGATTACCTCAACGTGAACGCGCCGGTGGCCGACTGGGGTCCCGCGGAGATGGCGGTCACGTTCCCCTCCGAGGTCTATCAGATGACCGCGTCCAGGGAGGCCGGTGCGATCCAACTGCACGACCAGATATGGGAACAGATGGCCGAGGGTGAGATCCCTGACCCCGAGGGAAGTGATCGGCGAGCGGTCGTCGACGGGAAGGTGAGCGTTTCGCCGCTCACTGCACCGCACACCACCGAACATCACGAAGCACTCGACTCGCTGGCCGACGGCTATACCGGGTCCTGACCCCTCTCCTGAATCTGCCCCACCAGACGAGGTCCGGCCCACGGGCGCTCCCGACGACGGTGTCGCTGGTCGTTCGACGTTCACCCGCCCGGTCGTTCGGTTATCGAAACCACTACGTGCAAGGCGAGTGACACGCCGAACGAGCCGCCCTCCAGCGGTTTCTATCCATGAGACAGACAGCCGCCATCGTCGGCGTCGCCGCCCTCCTCCTGTTCGCAGGCTGTGGAAGCCTCGTCGGCGGACAGGACACGGCAGCGCCGACAGCGACCGACGTATCGACAGCCGACCAGAGCGACGGATCCGGTCCCGCCGTCCAGACCACTGCGGACGGTGCCGACACGCCGACCGCCTCACCGACGGCAGCACCGACGCCAACCGCGACAGCCACGCCGACGTCCTCGCCAACGCCGACAGCCACCCAAACACCCACCGAATCCCCGACAACGACGGTGACCCCGACGCCGACTGCGACGCCTGACGGCGAGTCGACGCCAGACGTCGAGGTCAGCGGCGGGAACCTCTCGGTCGACGAGGACGCCATCTACGCAGACATCCAGTCGCTGCTCGGCACCGACGTGGAGCCCCCGACGGTCTACGTTCGCGACGAGATGCCCGGGCTGGAACGGTACAACGAGTACTTCGCCGCGAACCCGTTCTATCAGACCTTCGGGTACGGCGACGAGTTCATCAACACGAGCGTCTATCACGGCTCTGCGAGTCCACAGCGCATCATCGTGATGCCGAAAAACGCCAGCGAGCGCCAGGCGAAAACGCTGCTGGCCCACGAGTTCGTCCACTGGATGCAGTTCCACAGCGACGCCATCAACACCGAGGGATTCGGTGACTTCGTCGACGACACAGACTCACAGCAGGTGTCCGCTGGCCTCGTCGAAGGTGCGTCGGTGTACGTCACCGACCAGTACGTCGACCGGTACATGAACACCTCCTGGAACCAGACGCAGGAACTGCGTGCCCAGTACGAACAGGGACCGGCCGGGCGTCGGCTGTTCCGGGCGCGCTATCTCTTCGGCGCGCAGTACATCCACTCACAGGTCGATAACCCGCGCAACGTCTCGTGGCTCTACGACGAGTCGACGCCGACGCCGGTGACCGGCGAACAGCTAATTCACGGCTACACGCCCAGTGAGGAACCGGAGCGAAACCTCACCCTCTCGGTGAACGACACGGCTGGCTGGGAGGTCACCTCGCGCCACCACGACACCAAGGGCGAACTCGTCGTCCGGACGATGCTCCGCGCCGAACTGAACCGCTCCACCGCGGCCGAGGCCGCAGCAGGCTGGGGTAGCGACAAAACCGTTCGAATGCGCCACGCTGAGAACGAGAGTCGACTCGGGATCGCCTGGGCACTTCGCTGGGACGACGCCAGCGAGGCCGACGAGTTCGCCGCGGCATTCGACGACTGGCAGTCAGAACGCCCGGAGAACGACGACACTGCCTATCGACTCGTCCGCATCGACGACGAAACGGTCGCCATCGTCGCCGGTGACGACGGCTTCGTCTCCAACGCAACCCTCGCCGGATCGAACGCGAACGTCACCGTCGAAGCGGGTAGCTGAGCACCCGCTCGCGCGCTGTCACAGCGACCCACGGTCGGGGAACACTCAAATCGGGCCTGCCCCAAATCGGGCCATGGGAGAACACGCCGCCGTCAAGATGGTCGACGAACCAGTCACGGTCGCGACCATGGTCGACGACCTCCGGTCGCTCGGAGTCGAGGCGGGCGATACCGTTCTCGTACACTCCTCGTTGAGCGCACTCGGCTGGGTCTGTGGCGACGCCCAGGCCGTCGTCGACGCGCTCATCCAGGCGATCACAGATGCGGGGACGCTTGTGATGCCGACGCACACGACTCAGTATAGCGATCCCAGCGTCTGGTCGAATCCGCCGGTACCCGACGACTGGGTCGAGACGATCATGACGGAGCGGCCACCGTTCCATCCGGACCGCACGCCCACCCGCTCGATGGGTGCGATTGCCGAGTGCTTCCGCGCGTATCCCGACACTGTTCGGAGTCGACACCCGCTGTACTCCTTTGCCGCGTGGGGATCGGACGCTGACTCGATTGTCCGAGACCACCAATACGACTATAGCCTCGGGGAGAACTCTCCGCTCGCGAGCGTGTACGACCGCGACGGGACGATACTCATGCTCGGCACCGGCTACGAGACCAACACATCGTTGCACCTCGCGGAGTACCGCGCACAGAACCCGAAAGAGACGGTGCGAACTGAAGTGCCAGTCTTGCAGGACGGCGACCGATTCGACGTGGAGTTCGACGACATCGTGACTGACACGTCCGACTTCGAGGCCATCGGGAGCGACTTCGAGGACGAACACCCAACGAGCGTCGAACGCGGTACGATTGGCGCAGCAGAATCGGCACTGGTCGACCAGCCACCGCTCGTCGACTTCGCGGTGGAGTGGTTCGAAGCCAACCGGTGACGGGACCCGTCCGTGCGGGAGGGGTATCGTCCCCGCCTGGACTCGGTCGCCGAACGGTTGGGACGGAACGAAGAAGTCAAATTGGTCCCCCCAGAGCCATCGTCTATGGAAGAGACAGTTATCGATCTGCTCGAGGGGAACGCAGATCACGCGGCGGCCTTCGGAGATCAGTTCGACGACCTACAGGACGCCCAGCATCCCGAAGCTGTCAGCGTCTGCTGTTCGGACTCGCGGGTTCTCCAGGATCAGATGTGGAGCAACGAACAGCCAGGTCGTGTCTTCACCGCCGGGAACATCGGTAATCGCGTCGTCCAGGACACCGGGGCAGGCGAGGCCGTCTCAGGTGACGTCCTCTATCCCATCGAACACACGGGCACCGAAACCGCGATAGTCGTCGGTCACACGGGCTGTGGTGCGGTGACGGCGACCTATCAGGCACTGACAGAGGGCCTCTCTGATGCCCCGGGGATCGAACACTGCCTCGACCTGCTGAAACCCCACCTGCAACCGGGGGTTGACGCACTCCCCGACGGACTCGACGATGCCGCAGCGGTCAACCGCCTCGTCGAGTACAACGTCGACCGACAGATCGAGTTCCTCCGCGACAGCGACGACGTACCCGACAGCGTGACCGTCGTTGGCGCTGTCTACGATTTCCAAGACGTCTACAGCGAACGCCGTGGTGAGGTTCACGTCATCAACGTCGACGGCGAGGCGAACACGGAGACGCTCCGCGACTCCCACCCCGAAATCGCAGATAGAATCGACCGCCTCTGGGAGTACTGAGACGGCCGAATGTGACCTGGGGTGGGTGCGAGTGCGCCAGAGCGCTCACACCGAGGGCACCGACGGCGGTTGTTCGCAGCAGTCGCTGAGACGTGACGTTCTCCCCTGTCAGTGGCTCTCATGCCGAGCAAACGAATACCTGAGTGGGAACCGTCACAGCGAGTATGCCCGAAACGACGATTCGCGAACTCGCCTCCGAAACCGAATGGAAGTCCGCCTTTCCCGTGATGAGACAGTTGCGGGACCATCTCGACCGTGACGCGTATCTGGACTACCTCGAACGGATGTCGGCCGACGGCTATCGCCTGTTCGGACGCTTCGTCGGCGACGAACTCGTCGCCGTGGCCGGCGTCGATATCCTGACGAACATGTACTACGGCCGGCACCTGTGGGTGTTCGACCTGGTCACCGACGCCGACCACCGCTCGGAAGGGTACGGTGAGGAACTAGTCGAGTTCCTCGTCGAGTGGGCCGAGGACCGGGGTTGCGAGAAGGTCGCACTCTCGTCGGGACTCCAGCGATCTGATGCCCATCGGTTCTACGAGGAGTCGGTCGAGATGGAGCGGGCGAGTTACGTCTTCACTCGCGACGTCGCGTGACCTTCCTCGTCGAGCGTCTGTCGAAACACCCAGACCCGGATGTAGTGCGCCCAGTAACCCGCGAGCGGGTCGTAGGGTTCACTCAGTCGGTCGAGGTCTTCGTCCGTCGCTGCCTCGACGTCCAGTTCGTACAGGTCGGCGACAGCCTCGCGCAGTCGTCGTTCGGTTCGCGGAAGTCTCGAAAGCCGCCCGAACCCCCGTAGCGAGATGAACTCGCTCGACCACTCGCCGAATCCCCAGATGTCGGCCAGTCGGTCCCGGAGTGGGCCGTCGTCCAGTGCTGAGAGGTCCTCGCTCGCGAACGCGTCGGCGGCAGCGAGGACCGTTTTCGATTTGCGGTCGTGGTCGATAGCCGCTCGCACTGCTGGCCTGGCGTCTCGAACCATCTCAGGCGTGGGAAACATCGTGACCGCCTCACCGTCGACCTCGACGACCCGGCCACAGGTCTCGACGAGCGTCCGTTTCAGCCCCTTCGCTACCTGCATCGGCGTTCGCTGACTGAGCGCGGCCCAGCACGCCGCTTCGAACGGCGTCGCAAACCGAACGTGGTGGTACCCGTGGAGGGACTCGACGACTCGTTCGAACGGCGGGTCCTCGCGGGCCGCTTCGTACAGTCCGGAGAGGTCGTCGTCGAGGGAGAGGAAGGCTCGGAGCCACGCAGCCACCACATCGAGGTCGCCCGGGTCTTCGACCCAGTCCACGGCGACCGAAAGCGATCCGTCATCACCCTCAGTAATCTGCGCGACGAACGGAACACCGTCGGCGTATCCACCCGTCGTGAGCGACTGGTTCGTACAGGGATGGTCTCCAGCGCACGGAACGAATCCGCGCACGAACGCGAGAGATTCCGCGAACTCGAACGGACTGGTTGGTTCGAGAACGAGGCTGTCTGCTTCGGGACGGTCAACTACTGCCATACCAGAGCTTGTTGACCAACTGTAATAAATTGGCCGGTCGGCCAAACTCGGTGAGAGAGCGACGAATCAGGATTTCAGAGACTCGAATACGAACTGCTCGATGGCCGAGAGTGTGGTTTCGACCGTTTCGTCGGAATCCAGCGTCAGGTCAGTGTTCCGGGCGCCATCGACGGCAGTGACGATGAACGTCGCCGTGGACCGAGGGTCGACTTCCACCAGTTCGCCGTCATCGATACCCGTCTCGATCACCGTAGCGATCCGGTCCCGGACAGTCTCGTAGTTTCTGGTGAGGCGGTCACGAATCGCCTCGTCGTAGGGTGCCTGCGCCCGGAGTTCGAATATCGCGGTAAAGTAGTCGTCGCCGTCCCGGCCGAAGAGGGCTGGACCGAACGCAATCCACTCGAGAATGTCGTCCAGCCGTTCGATTGCAGTCCTGTCCCCCGCATCGTCGAATCGAGCCTCGAACTGCCCGATCAGGTAGTCGAGCATCGACGTGAGAAGATCCGTCTTCGAATCGAAATGGTAGTGGACGAGCCCTCGACTCTTTCCCGCTTGCGTTGCGACCTTTCGCAGACTGAACTCGGCGAATCCGTGTTCACAGAGCGTGTGATAGGCCGCCTCGAGCAAGATCGATCGGGTATCACCGTCTCGACTGTGGTCCTCTGAACCCATCGTGGTCGAAGACAGGACAGTGAACGGAATGAACGTATGGGAGTCGTGCCGACCAACCCCCTCCGCTGGGAGCCACTGATTGCTCGCCGCAGTACACGATTTATCGGCTGTTCGAGGAGTTGTGTTCGTCGCGGGCCGATGGTCTGCGACCCACTGCGCGACGCACGGTTGTACCACCACGAGCGGTGATGCCCAGGAAAACACGCGCGTCTCGACCATGCGCTGAACCGACGGCGTGATCATCGGTGCCTACCGTGCACAGAGGAGTGCAACCCCTTGAGCCAGAGACTCCTGGTCGCCGTCAGGGAAACATTCGGAAGCATCTCAAACGGGAACCAGCTGTGAACCTGAAATAGTATTGGTGCCGATACGTAGGAACGTATATCACTTATCTATAATATATTCGATCTTCTGAATTGGACAAGGTAATTTTGCTATTGAACATGGTAAGTCCGATAAGTCATAATTGATTTGGGTAATTGGTGGGGTGCTGGTCGTATCGGTTCCGTAATTCGACAGATTCACTGATTGAGTGCCTCACTCGTCCAAATACTGGCGTCGGCGGCCAACAGCCGGCCGACCAGAGCGATGATAATGACAACAGAGCCGGCATGATCACGGCGATCTGCGTCTTCCGATAGGACGTAGATCGCACGTATCTGGCCTGTTGCACGCGATATACAGGACACACGGATCGTCGCAAGGTTGGTCCAAACTGAGGCTGAACTGCCCGGTTTAAACTCGGTGTGTCCATGCAAGCAGACGCCCGGGAAACAGATATGATGGTCCCAGCGGTTTTCGATATGGTTCGAAGATACACGCCCTGTGCTGGCTATCATCGCAACCAGGTCGGCACGGACAACTCCCAGATACTGCCGTATACCACGGATAGAGTACCGGCCCAGGACGAACCAACCCTGCCCCCGCTACACCAGATTAGTATCATAATACAACTATACATACGTGAATGTTATAGTCATGCGAATAAACAGATTTCTTCGGGCTGACATGGGTGAACATCACATCTCTGACAAAGCCACGAGCGACTAACCGATTCGCGTACCAACCAAAGGATGACTCTGTAGCAGTCCGAACCTCCGTGAATGGAAGCACGGAACGGTAGATCGATACGTCCAGAAGGCGGGGAGGAGAGTCACAACGTTGGGTCGTCGAGATTGACGTAGACAGTCTTGCTCCGTCGATAGTGATCGAGAGCTTCGAGTCCGAGGTCTTTCCCGAAGCCCGACTGCTTGAATCCGCCGTAGGGAGCTTCGGGCAGGATCGGTCCGTACTCGTTGACGTAGACCAGTCCCGCTTCGAGGTCGTCGGCCGCTCGATGGACGAGCGACGTTCGTTCGGTCCCGATCCCCGCAGCCAGCCCGTACGTCGTGTCGTTTGCGATTTCGATCGCCTCGTCGTAGTCTTCGAAGGTCATGATGGTCTGGACCGGGCCGAATATCTCCTCCTGTGCGATCCGCATGTCGTTCGTGACGTCCCCGAACACGGTCGGTTCGACGTACCAGCCGTCCGCTAGTTCGGGGTCATCGGGCCGGCCACCCCCGCAGAGCAGCTCCGCCTCCCCTTTCCCTAGCTCGATGTAGTCGGTGACTGTCTCGAACTGGCTCTCCGAGGTCAACGGTCCCATCGTCGTCTCCTCGGAGAGTGGGTCCCCGAGGACGTACGACTGCGCGGTCTCGACGAATCGCTCGGTAAACTCGTCGACGATGGACTCGTGGACGAGCGCACGGGAGAACGCGTCACAGATCTCGCCGGTGCTATAGAAGATGCCGTCGGCCACCGCGTCGACGACTTTGTCCAGGTCGGCGTCCGGAAAGACGATGAACGGGGACTTGCCACCGAGTTCCAGCGTCACGGGAGCGACGCGGTCCGCTGCGGCATGCATTACGCTGCGTCCGACCTCGGTGCTGCCGGTGAACGAAACCTTTCTGACGTCCTCGTGTGCCGCGAGCACCTGTCCGACCTCGCTCCCGGATCCGGTGACGATGTTGAGCACGCCATCGGGGAAGATGTCCTCCGAGAGTTGCGCGGCGCGTATCGTCGAGAGCGGAGCCTCACTCGAGGGCTTTAGCACACAGGAGTTCCCGGCGGCGAGTGCCGGTCCGAATTTCCAGGCGGCCGCCCAGAGGGGGTAATTCCACGGGACAACCTGCCCGACGACGCCGTATGGCTCGTCTGTCGTGTAAATGTGGATGTCGTTCGCGGCCGGGACTTCACTGCCTCGCTGGGCCCGGCACACGGATGCGTAGAAATCCAGCGTGTCTATCGCCCCTTCGACCTCGCCGCGAGCCTGTGAGACCGGTTTCCCACAGTCGAGACATTCCAGGAGCGTGAGTTCCGCCACGTGGTCTTCCAGTCTGTCTATCCACTCGAACAAGAGCGTCGACCGGTCTCCCGGGGTGGTCGCTGCCCATTCCCGGTCGAACGCCGACCACGCTGCCTCGACCGCTCTATCGACTGCCCCGGGACCACACCGAGGCACAGCGACGATTGGTTCGTCGATGACCGGGTCCCGGACGGGGAGTTCCTGCTCGGTCGTATCGTGTTCGCCGTCGATCCACGCGCCGAAGCCCCGACCTGCCGTCGCCTTCTCGTGTTTCGAGCGGTGCCGATCGTAGACACTGGTCCGCTCTGTCGCTCGTTCTCCCATACCGACAACTTCGCTCGAATCCTAATAAAAACTACCGCCCTCGGCCAGACAGCCCAGTTGGACGACATCTTTTTACCGGTTCCACCAGAGTTTACAAACGATCATCGAGAGTATGATAGCCATGCGACAGAACGTGAAGTACGCACGTAGCGCTGCTGATCGGAACCCGTCGTCAGTTCGGAGTATCCGGAAATGACCCTCGGCGAGTACACCCTCTCGTTTCCCATCTGGGTCGAGTTCGGGAACGGGACGAGCGAGCGCATCGGTCCGGTCATCGACTCGCAAGGATGGGAGCGCGCGCTCGTCGTAACCGACCAGGGCATCCGCGACGCAGGGATCCTCGAGGGAATCGAGAGTTCACTCGAGTCTGCGAACATCGAGTTCGGCGTGTACGACGGCGTCGAGCCGAACCCGACGGCATCGATGGTGGCCGAGGCGGCCGACGAACTGTCCGAACGCGGCGCCGACGTGGTCGTCGCAGTCGGCGGCGGCAGCGTCATCGACACCGCGAAATGTGCCTGCCTGATGACCACGAACTCGGGCGAGCTTTCCGATTACGAGGTCAATACGCCCGGGGACGTGACCGCGGGTAGCATCGAAACCCCCACTCATCCGTTGGTCACGGTGCCAACGACTGCGGGAACCGGTAGCGAGGTCGACTACTGGGCGGTGATCACCGCTGAAGAACGGGAGTTCAAGATGGCGATCGGTCAGCCGCCGCTGTACCCAGGCGGTCCGTACCTCGGAGCCGACATCTCGTTGGTCGACCCCGAACTGACCGCGTCGCTCCCGCCCCGCCAGACGGCAGCGACCGGGTTCGACGCGTTCTCCCACGCGTTGGAAAACCACGTCGCCGCAGGGGCGCCCGAACTGGTGAAACCGTACACTCGACACGTGCTGGGGCTCGTTCCCGAGTATCTCCCCGAAGCGTACGAGAGTGGTGACATGGCGGCCCGCGAGCAACTCCTGTTCGGATCACACATGGCCGGAGTCTGCGAGAACTTCGCCGGGTTCGGTGCGATCCACTCCCTCGCGGAAGTGACGGGCGGGATGTATCCGGAGATCCCCCACGGCGAAGCGATCGCAGTGTTCACGCCACCGGTGATGCGATACAACCTCGAAACGTGTCCGACCCGCTACGCCGAGGTCGCCGCGGCCATGGGAATCGACGTGAGCGGGCTCTCCGACGCCCAGGCCGCTCGGGCGGCTGTCGACGCCGTGGAAGCGCTCATCGAGACGGTGGACCTGCCGTCGAGTCTCGATGCGCTCGGAGTCGCCGAGAACGATCTCCGAGAGATTGCCGAGAAGTCGCTCGATACTATCGAGATCCACGACAACCCTCGCGATGCGGACGCGGCTGATCTCCTCGCGATCGCCCGCGACGCGTACTGACCGAAGCGCCCCCCGATCTTCGCTCAGGCTGTCGAAGTGAGTCGCTCTTCGAGGTCCACGACGACATCTGTGAGCGCGGTTGGGATCTCCTGTTCGAGAACCATGCCATCCACGCGGTACGTCGGTCCCGAGACACTGAGCGCACCGATGACCTGTCCAGTGGGATCGTGAACGGCCTTCCCGACACTACGCATCCCTTCCGTGTACCCCTGATCGTCGACCGCGTACCCGCGCTCTCGAATCGCGTCGAGTTCGTCGTACAGTTCTTCCTCGGACGTGATCGTGTAGTCCGTTCGGGCGGGAAGCCCCCACCGGTCGACGACTTCCGCGACCCGTGATCGGGAATAGGTCGCCAGGATGGCCAGTCCTGACGCCGTCGCGTGCATCCGATAGTAGGATCCGGTATTGGCCCGGTACTCCTTCGAGGCCTCCGTGGCAGTCGTGTCGTCGTACTTCGCCCACTTGTGGTACGATTCGGCGATCGTGAGTATCCGACCTCTGTCGGGAGCCACGAAGTCACACTCCTCTTCGGTTCGTTCGGTGAGCGTCCCGATCGCTTCCTCGATGTGCTGGTAGCCCGGCCACCGCCGTCGTGCGTCTTCTCCGAGATTGAGCAGCCGCAGACCGACGCAATACGTCTCTCCCCGCTTGATCAAGTACCCGTTCGCACGGAGTGTACTCAGATGCTTGTGTGCGGTGCTTTTCGCGACGTCGAACTCCTCCTGCACGTCGCGCAATCGCACACCCCCCTCGTCCGAGGCGAGGGTGACGATATCGAGCGACAACTGCGTCGTGGTGACCATGTTCTCACCCTTCGTCGCGTCCATGCCAGTAGATACCCCCGAAACAGCATAATAGTTCGGTACAATCGAACGCCTCGGTTTCGATCGGTGTCCCAATGGGATGGGATTTTGTATCTGAGGGTATGACTCGGGTGGTTCGATTACTCGAAACCCCCTTCGCGTGTGAACGTTCCACACGAAACGATTATTACAGACATAGGACTGTTATTAGTGGGCTCAGCGCTCGACACAGACGTATTCCTCGACGGACATTCTGGAATTAGAGTCAGTCAAGCCGTTCAATTTGAGGGGGAGAAGCTATCGAGACGTAGTTCGAATATACGAAACAACCGGATATACTGGCCGTTTCACGAGTATCGGGGTGCTCGTCTCGACCCGGGCCCCGTTCCCGGGTGTCACCGGGCACTCATCGCTGATCAGGCAAAATCTCTGCCTTCTGGGTCGCCACGTCTGGAGACTGGAACGGAGTGACCTCACTGCGGGGTCGTCCGGCCGGATGGCCGGGTCGTCTCCTCGCGGTTCGAGTGGTAGACGCTTTCGCCGGTCGCAGGATCGAACAGATGCAGTCTCTCAGGGTCGGCCGCGAGCGACAGTGTGTCGCCTTTCCGGGTGTCGTGGTGTGCTTCGACTTGCACGATGATCTCGTGATCCCCTAGCATCCCGTAGATCAACATAACGTCGCCGAGCGGTTCGGTCATCCTCACCTCCAGGTCGACCGCTGTCGTATGCGTGTGCTCGATGGCCGCTGCCGGATGGAAATCCTCCGGGCGGACCCCGAGCGTGAACCGACCGCCGTCCGAAATGTTGGTCGGTGCATCGGGAAGCGCGAGCGCGAACGATTCGTGACTGTCGACCGGTCCCTCGGCGACCGTGCGCTCGCCGTCCCGCCCGACAACGACCGGCAGCAAGTTCATCTGCGGGCTGCCGATGAACTCGGCGACGAACCGATTCGTCGGAACGTCGTAGACCCGCTGTGGCGGATCGACCTGCTGGAGTTGCCCCTCATTGAGGACGGCGACCCGGTCGCCCAGCGTCATCGCCTCCGTCTGATTGTGAGTCACGTAGACCGTCGTGGTCTGCACCTGGTCGTGCAACGCGGACAGTTCGGCTCGCATCTCGACGCGGAGTTTCGCGTCCAGATTCGACAGCGGCTCGTCCAGCAAGAGCACGTCCGGGTCCCTGACAAGCGCCCGACCGATTGCGACACGCTGTCGTTCCCCTCCCGAAAGCTGCCCAGGCTTCCGGTCGAGATACTCCGAGATACCGAGCGTCTCTGCGGCGTCCTGAACGCGGCGATCGATCTCTTCGCTCGAGTACTCGCCCGCCGAGTTCATGCCGAAGCTCATGTTCCGCGAGACGCTCATGTGTGGATAGAGCGCGTAGTTCTGGAACACCATCGCGACGTTCCGGTTTTTCGGCTCGACACCGTTCATCACCTCCCCATCGAATCGGAGTTCACCCTCGGTGATCGCCTCGAGTCCTGCGATCATGCGGAGTGTCGTGCTCTTGCCACACCCACTCGGTCCGACGATGACCAGAAATTCACCCGGTTGGATCTCGAGGTCTAGATCGGTTACGGCCGTGACGTCGCCGTACCGCTTTTCGATCCCGTCGAGCGTGATCGGTTTCGGCTCAGCGTCGGTACCCATGGCCGTAGATTCCGTGGAAGTACATTAATTCTTTTGCGTTTATACGTAGTTCGAAGTGTTCAGTTTCCCCGTCGCACCAGACTGGGAAATCGAACTGGGGGCCGTCCGCCTTACTTCGTCTGCATGCTGACCGTGTCGAGCAGCGGGCCGCGCAGCGCGATCATCAACAGGAGCGGCACGAGCAGCGTGATGACGGCGCCGGCCATGATGAGTCCCCAGAGAGCCTCCCCGGCCGTGGGGTTGAGTTGTGCCAGGCCGACCTGGAGGACCTGCTTGGACTGGTCGTTGATGATGATGAGCGGCCAGAGATACTGATTCCATCCCCAGATGAAGGCGATGGCGAACAATCCGGCGATCATGCTCTTGGACATCGGTATCAGGACGAAGACCAGGAACTTCAGCGGCCCGACGCCGTCGATTTTGGCGCTTTCGACCATCGAGTCCGAAATCGACCTGAAGTGCTGGCGGAGCAACAGCACCGACGTCGCGCTCGCGAAGTACGGCGTGACCAGCCCGATCATCGAGTTTTCCCAGTCGAGGGACACCATGATCTCGTACATCGGGACGATCCGGACCGGCACCGGAAGCGCGAGCGTAAAGAGGATGAACAACAGAATGAGCCGCTTGAACGGGAGGTCGTAGTAGACCAGCGCGAGTGCCGCGAGGAGCGCGATTCCGACCTTCCCGACGGCGATGGACAGGGCCATCACGAACGAGTTGAACAGGTACGTCGCGAAGTCCTCCTCGAAGAGCACCCGTTCGTAGTTGCTGAGCCCTTCGGACCCGACCCCCGCGAGCGTACTGCTACTGATTTGCACACTCGGCTGTGTACTCATCAGGACGGTCATCACGACAGGCAGCGCGAGCACGAACAGCGAGCCGAGTAGCGCCAGGTGCAGTACAGGCTGGCGTGCAAACCCGCGTCGGTACGCCGATATGTCCACAGCCGATCTGATTCGGCCGTTCGATAGTTGCTCTTGGCCGGCCATATTAGGTCCCTCCGTAGTGTGCGAATCGGTCCGACAGCAGCAACTGGAATGCAGTGAGCAGCCCGATGATTGCGAACAGGACCAGTGACTTCGCCGACGCGAGCCCGATGACGCTGTTGTTGTACGACTGCCAGATGTCGTAGATCATGATGTTGAGGGTGTTACTGGGACCGCCTGATATTTCCTGGACGACGGGGAACGGGAGGAAGAACGCGTTGACCGTATTGACGATGGCGAGAAACGCCAACGTCGGGGAGATCATGGGCACGTACACCCGTACTATCATCTGGAGCGAGCCGACTCCATCGAGTCGTGCGGTCTCGTTGATCGACTCGGGAATCCCGCTGAGCGCCGCGACCATGAAGATCACGTTGTACCCCACCATCTTCCACATCGTCGATCCGGTCGCGAAGATCCAGGCCCAGAGTGGGTTCGTCGTGTAGTCGAACGCGAAATCAACCCCGACCGCGCCCGTAGCAATCGTAAGGACCTCTGCGAACAGTCCGACCGTCGGGTTGAACAGGACGTCCATGATGTTCGCAGTCACCGCAAACGAGAGCGCGTACGTGAAGATAGCGGCGACGAGGTAGATCGATTGCCCCGCCGAGACCTCGTTGATGAGATACGAGAGATAGAGTGCGATGAGCATCGACCCGGCGACGACGATGAACGCGAACACGAAGCTCATCGCAACAGAGTACTGAAACGCGCCACTGGTGGCCAACGTCGTGAAGTGCTCCCAGCCGACCGGGATCTTCTGAATCCCACCGATGGTCCGGACGCGACTCAGGCGAATCGTCTCCCATGCAGGCCAGTAGAAAAAGGCGAGACAGACCACAACTGTGGGCAACAGCAGTACCGCCCCCTGGAGCCGGTTCTGGTATACGTCCATCCGCTACACCTCCATCGTCGAGCGTGGCATACGAAGTATCACCGTGATCAAAACCGAAGGGATCTCAGTACGAGACCCGCTCGTACGATTCGAGCAGGTCGTCTGCCTTGCTCTTCATGTCGTTCAAGGCCGTATTCACGTCTTTGCCCTGCCACATCCGGTCTGTCTGGTTGATGATGATGTCCGTCGTCCGGGGGAGCGTTCCCATGAAAATCCCCTGCGTCGCCGGGGCTTGCTCCCACTGCTGGAGTTGGTCGAACGCCGTATCGTACAGTGGATTGTCCCCGAAGAACCCTTCCTCTTCCAGCTGGGTGATCGACTCCTTGTGCGACGGGAAGTAGCCGGTGTTTTTGAAGTAGAGCGCCTGGAGTTCCGGACCGGTCATGCGCTGGAGGAATTTTCGGATGGCTGCCTGCTTGGCGTCGCTCCGGTCCTTGTCGGTCACCCACACTGCGGCGCCACCCGTACTGTGCCCACCGTGGTCCGTACTCGGGGTCGGAAGCCGACCGACACCGACGTCGATGCCCTTGTCGCGGAACCCACTCAGGAGATAGGCCAGTCCGCCCGAGGAGTTCATGTGCATCGACGCCACGCCCTCTTTGAACGCGGTCTCCGAGGCGCCCCAGTCGTCCTTGCCTGGGTAGTGATAGAGGTCGCTCATGTCGTTGATCCACCAGTCGAACATCGCCTCGGCAGCGTCGCTCGCGAGGTAGGTCTCGGTCGGTTCGCCGGCGACCCCGTTTTTCTTATCACAGAGTAACTGCCGTTGCTCGGACAACCAACTCATCGTCCACCACGCGACGTTCGGCCACGTGATGCCTTTCTCCGCGACGCCCTCGTCGACGATAGTCTGGGAGTACTCCTTGACCTCCTGGAAGGTCTGCGGGGGCGACTCCGGATCGAGCCCCGCGTCCCTGAAGTGGTTCTTGTTGTAATAGAGGAGGATCTGTGAGTTGTTGAACGGGAGCGACCAGAGTTTGTCCTCGACCTCGCTCCAGCCGATGGCGGGCCCGATGTACTGGCTCGTATCCAGATCGGGCATGATGTCCCCGATCGGTTCGAAATACCCGGTGTCCCGAGCGATGATCGTGCTGTTCTTGCCGAGGTGTGCGATATCCGGCGCGTTCCCGGCTTTCGCCGCCGAAAAAGTCGCCTGTTGGGCTTCCGTGTACGAGCCCTGCGGTGACATCTCGACCGTGATGTCGTGGTCCGATTCGAACCGGCTGATCATCTCGTTGAACGTCTCCTCGTAATAGCCGCCCCACGCCGGCCAGAACGTGATGGTGGTCGTGCCGCTTGCCGTCCCACCAGCCGTCGCCCCGCCAGTCGTCTCGGTCCCGCCGTCACCGCCACCATCGGCCCCGCCGCCCGCGCCACTTTCGCCACTACACCCAGCGAGTGCGACGGCAGTTGCCGCTCCGGCACCTTTTAAGAACTCTCGACGATAGGTGTCGCTCACCATACGAGCGGGCCTACACGACCTACCTTATTAACTTTTATTATGTATAATATTTATAGAGTGTTGTGCGCCAACCGATTTCGGTACCAGGTCGTTGGTCTATTGTGAACCATATATAAGAACATATACAATTTATTGGAGATTGTCTCAGTAGTGAACTACTGTATCCGTCTGGCAACCCAGTGCAAATCCCGATTCCCGAACTTACTTACTAGTGACTGATGTAATACCTGTAGTAACAAGATTTAAAGATATTCGTGGGAGGTGTAGAGACGGGTCTTTGTGACTGTCCCGAAGATGGGGGATGGAATCGGTTGCATGAATCGATACGCTACGAGCGAGTGTGCGCAAACCAAAGGATCGTAGCGTACCTTGACACGCGCAGCCAGCATATCCAGTAGCGTATCGTCCCGCTCTGAAGCAGAACCAACCCGGAAAGCGGACCAGGATTGCCATCACTCTGTTGAACCCCGAACAGCCAATAGCGACGACCAACCGCATATTTGACCGTCTTCGAAAAGCACCACGTGCACAGAAGAACACAACTAGCTGGCATTTGCAGTACTTTTTGTACTACTAGTTAGAGATTCTCCAGACGTATCGACATTACCTTGCTATGGAACCAACATTCCAATTGTGAAGTGATCCTTCTCGCTCTCGAAGTCCCTCCCGGCGAGTGATGCCGAAACTCCGCACGCGGCACGACAGTCATACCATATATACAGTATAGTAAAATTTCTGAATATAATGCAGGATTCTTCGTTCGAACTCGGAATTCGATTGGCTGTGACCGTATCACTGGTGTCATCCGAGCGGACACCGAGTCGATTTCCAATCAGTCATATGACCATTATAGCGGAACGTGCTAAAGGCCTCGAGGAGCAGTATGGCTTCGTTGCGGTTCACTCGATAGCACCAGGAGCTCGTTCACCCGGGAGTCCGGGCCGGAACGCCACAAAAGAAGTCACGTGGCCGGTAACCGAATCGGGACACTCCCCCTATCGCTGTTGTCATCAGTCGATGTCGCGCTGTTCCAACGGTGGTTCTATCTATCCCAGCATGTAGCGACGTGGATTCTTGGATGGCCCGAGCAATTGCGACGAGCCGGCCAGGGCATCGGCAGGGGCTCAGTGGCAATCGCCTCGGGTATTCGGGAGTGAAAGCGATGAACGGTTCGCCCGAGCGGTCAGTGCGCAGTCCATCCGCCGTCGACGGGGACGTTCGCCCCGGTCATGTAGGACGCCTTGTCCGAAGCCAGGAACGCGATCACCGGGGCAATCTCTTCCGGCTCTGCTGGTCGGTCCATCGGCGTGTTCGCTTCGAGGAACCTGTAGAACCGCTCCTGTTCGAGCAGGTCTTCAGTCATCGGCGTGTCGACGAATCCCGGACAGACGCTGTTGACGCGAACCCCTTCGTCGGCGTAATCGATCGCGACCTGCTGCGTGAGATTGACGACAGCGCCCTTGGCCGCCGAGTAGGAAGCGGCTCCCTTCCCGCCGACCAGGCCATAGATCGAAGCGGTGTTGACGATGCACCCGTCCGATTCGTCCAGGTGTGGAAGTGCGGCTTTCATCCCGTACATGACTCCATCGAGGTCGACCTGGATGACCTGATCCCACTCGGCTAACTCCATCTCCTGGATGCTGTTCTCACTGCCGATCCCAGCGTTGTTCACCATGACGTCGAGTCTCCCGTAGTTCTCGACGGTGGCTTCGACGAGTTCCTCGACTTGCTCGTACTCGCCGACATCCGTCGGGACGAACTCACAGCCCAGTTCCTCGGCGACGGCCGTCCCCCGCTCTTCGTCGACGTCTGCGATCACGACTTCAGCGCCCGCCGTGAGAAATTCCGCGACAGTAGCCCTCCCGATACCGGACGCTCCGCCCGTGATAATGGCGATCTTGTTGTCTAACATGCGGTACGTCGAGCTTGGTGCGCGACGGAAATCAAGCGATTCCTGATCACCGTTCCGTGGGAAGTACGGGGAGATATATGATAGTCGGTGAACAATTCCCGCACTAGAACTCCGATGACCGAGGGAACCGTGGATCGGACGAATGAGTGGCTCTCTCCCGAGAGATGCCGATGACAGGCACTGGCAGTGGCCCGCCGGTCTGGAACCCGATCACGTGGGCACTATCGGTTCGACGCGAAGCGATGACGGCGGTGTCTGACGCCTTCGCGGAATCGACGATTACCGACGCGAACTCGAGTGCAGTCGCTGAAGCGGCGAGCGTGAGTGTCGAGGTTGGGACTGACTGGGTCGGTCGGGCTGCAGCACGAACGACTCCCGAGAGGATCTCACAGCGATGAATCTCCGTGGTACAGACAAACGCGTGAATTCCTGCGTCTCCGATCCACTGACGGGCGGGTGGTCGCCACCGACGTGGAGACCGCAGGTACGGGAACTGAGTCGTCCGGGGGGAACCCCGACCGCGTTCGAGGTTCCGAACCCGGTCATTCCGAGTCCGCTCCGGGGACGCAGTTCGCTCCACGTTACCGCTATCGGACGACGTCAGTCCCAGCACCAGAGCGGAGGCACTCGCTAATGCTGTTGGAGGTGTTGCTGTTTCTGGGCGGCCTGATTGGTCTCGTCGTTGGGGCGGATCGAGCGGTCACCGCTGCGGGCGATCTGGCCCTCTATTACGGGGTCTCACCGTTCTTCATCGGCGTCACGGTCATTTCGATCGGCACCTCGGTCCCGGAGATGGTCACCTCGGTCTACGCCGCGTATTACGGCGCCGGTGACCTCGTGGTGGGGAACATCGTCGGCTCGGAAATTTCCCAGATCACGCTCGCCGTCGGGACCGTCGCGTTCATCGCCCCGTTCGTTACCCAGCGGAGAGATATCGTCGTCTACGGGAGCGCGATGATACTCGCGATGATCATCATGCTGTTGGCTCTCGACGACGGCGTGATCGGTCGCTCGGAAGGGTTTCTCATGATGCTGGCGTATCTCCAGTTCATCTACACGCTGTATTCGAACAGGGGCGGCGAAGAAATCGCCGAGAACGTCATCGAGGAACCGCGGTCGCCTCGTGAGACATACCCCTGGATCGTCGCCGGACTACTTCTGGTCGTCGTTGGTGGGCAGGTGATGGTGACGAACGGTGTCGCTATCGCCCGTCTCGTCGGCATCCCGGAGTACCTCGTCGGCTTGCTGACGGGCCTGGGGACGACGCTTCCGGAGATCGTCGTCGCCGGCATCGCGGCCCACGAAGGACGGGCTGGCATCTCAGTCGGTGCGATCCTCGGAAGCAACATCACTGACCCGGTGTTCTCGCTGGGCGTCGGTGCGCTCCTGTTCGACATCACCGTGGACGACGTCTCGCGACTCCAACCATCCCTAACCTACATGCTCGTCGTTTCCATCCTCGTGTTGTCACTGTTCTACTGGCGACGCGGCATCGACAGGCGGGCAGCGGTCGTCTGCCTGCTGTTGTACCTTCCGATGTTCGTCTTGGTGTAACGAGCGGGAGACCGGTCCGGTTTCCCCTCGGTTCGAGACGAGCACGCGCTTCTCGAAGCGCACTCGGTACATCGTCGTTGCTGTCCCGAGTTGCCCTCTCACTCGAACAACGACAGCAACGCCTCGAGTGGCCGCGTGTTCAGCACGTCGCTCGCTTCACACCATCCCCGCCGCGCTTGGGCGATCCCGAGATGCATGAAATCCAGTTCTCCGGTCGTATGAGCGTCGGTACTGACGACGTACTGGACGGTTTCGCGATACTCTTTCACCGACGCCCAATCGAGGTCGAGCCGCTCGGGTTGGGCGTTGATTTCGATCGCCACGTTCTCGTCGGCGGCCGTTTGCATCACTCGTTCCATATCGAGATCCAGCGGGTCTCGTTCGTTGATCAACCGATTGGATGGATGAGCGAAGATATCGATCGGGAATTCCCTGAACGCCTCGACAGCCCGCTCGGTGGGATCCGACGGGCCGGTGTGCATCCCCGCGACGAGTAGGTCACAGTGGTCGTACCAGGCTTCGGGCATTTCGAGTCCGGCTTCGGTGATCTCGGCCTCGACCCCCTGGAGGACGGTGACGTCCAGGGCTTCGTTGGCCGATTCGACAGCCGTTACCTGTTCCTCGAACGTCTCCTCGTCGAGGGTGCCAGGAATCGGAGCGTGTGGCCCGTGGTCAGTGACGAGCACGTACTCCAGGTTACGCTCGTCTGCGGCTTCGGCCATCTCGCGGACAGTGTGCGACCCGTCGGAGTGGTCGGTGTGTAGTTGTAAATCACCGCGAACATCGTCGAGTTCGATCAGATCGGGGAGTTCCCCGGCGGCCGCTGCGTCGACTTCTCCAGTGTCCTCGCGGAGTTCTGGCGGGATCCAGTCGAGGTCCAGCGTGTCGTAGACGCCTTCCTCGGTTTCGCTGGCGAGGGCCTCGCCGGCACGTTGGCTGTCGTCCCCAGCGGCGACGTCACTGACGTCGAAAAGGCCGTACTCGTTGAGCTTCCAGTTGCGATCGATCGCCCGATTCCGGAGTGTGATGTTGTGGTCTTTCGATCCTGTAAAATAGACGATGGCGGAGCCGTATTCACTCTCGTCGACGATCCGGAGGTCCATCTGCAGGTCGCCGGAGACGACGACCGAGGCCTTCGTTTCGCCCTGGGACAGGACCTCTTTGACGTCGTCGTGCGTGCAAAATTGCTGCATCGCCGTCTCCGGATCGGACGCGGTTGCCAGTACGTCGATGTCACCGACAGTCGGCCGTCGCCGACGGAACGAGCCCACGATGTCGACCTGTTCGAAGGCATCGGCGGCCTGAAGCCGTGCCTCGACGTCCGCTGCGAGGGGAAATGCGCGTCCGAGAAGCATCCGCTCTTGGCTCTCTTTCGCCCGGTCGATGTGATCGAGGATGTTCTGCTCCGATTTCTCTCCGAATCCTTCGAGGTCGGAGATCTCACCGGCCTCGGCGGCCTGTTCGAGGTCTTCGAGCGTCTGGATAGCCAGTTCCAGATACAGTCGCTTGGCGGTCTTCGGACCGACTCCCTCCACACTGGTGATCGCCTCGATGTCTACAGGGACGTCAGCTTTGAGTTCCTCGTAATAGCCCAGTTCACCGGTTTCGAGGTATTCCGCGACTTTTTCAGCGATCGATTCACCGACACCCTCGATCGCTTCGAGTTCCCCACGTTCGTAGATGTCTTCGACACCTTCGGACAGCGACTCGATGTTCCGCGCTGCCGTCCGATAGGCGCGAGGCTTGTACTCGACCTCCTGTATTTCGAGGAAATCAGCGATTTCGCGAAGGATAGTGGCAATTTCCTGGTTTTTCATCCCAGCCTCGTCCTCCCGTATGGGAACTTCTCCGTCGGCGTGTAAGTAATCAGGTCCCAGTTCCCACGAACAGGGGAAAGCCCCAGTTCGGGGTCGCCAGCCAGTTCGGGGTCGTCATTTTTGCGGACCGCGACCTGCCGTTTTTGCGGAGCGCGACCTGCCTTTTTTGCGGAGCGCGACCTGCCTTTTTTGCGGACCGCGACCTGCCTTTTTTGCGGACCGCGACCTGCTGACCCCTCCGGCGGAGGGGCGACCGTACTCGGGGCACCTGTTCAGGAGCCCGGGCCAGAGAAACGTTCTGTCGGCAATCGCTCGATATCGATACCGCGGTCTTCGAGTCTTTCGGGGACGATTTTCGGGATCGATCTCAATTAAACTGGAGGTACATTCCGCTACACCAACGACTGAGTGGTGAGAAATGAACGCGAGAGCGCGATTTGGGCCAGACGGGAGACGTTTTCCACAGTCCATACGGTTCTTCCGAATTCGTCGACCGAAGCCGACGAACTCGGTTTCTCGAAGGCCCCTTACGGGGACTCCGGTAGTTGACCTTCGCAATCCGCCCTCCGGAAGGCGAATCTCGGGACCGGTTCGGTTCTCCTTTGGAACGTTGACCTCGTCTCCGTGTTACCGGAAGTTCGGTTTTTGCCCCAGATCCATCCCGTTCCATCCTTCCGAATGGTTGGAGACGGATCGTCCGGATGCCCTCGCACCTCGCATGTAGAGAAAGGGGCCCCTCGGCAATCACTCGTTCGGTAGTTCCCATCCGATGAGAATCTCGTTTAGAGCCCAAACTTCGAACGGCCTTCCCTGTCAACGCCAACTGGCTCAACTGCAACGCCCGTCACGAGGACTATCTCCTCATAGGGTCGTTTGAAACTGGAGGGCAGAACTCCCGTATCGAGGGTATCACGTCTCTCTCCGGAGTAACCGAACTCGGGGATCAGTTCGTGTTAGTTCCCGTCAATTGGGAACTACCGGTTCGACCTAACCCCGCGTAGCGTGTGTTGTCAGTATATGAGCGAGTCCTCACCTGAAGTCACTGTCTCGAGACCCTTTCAGAGCTGATCCCCCATGGAACACATCGATTACGCGTACACGAGCGGCCTGGACGATTCGGAGATCGAAGACCGACTACAGACTGCCCAGACGGGCGTCCTCGCGCTCTCGGGCGACGGCGACGCCTATGCGCTACCGCTCGCCCACTACTACGACGGAGACAGCCTGTATTTCCGCCTCGGCCTGACCGAGGGAAGCACGAAACGAGCGTTCTGGGAGACGACCGAGACCGCGTGTTACGTCCTGTACGGGACCGAAGAGACCGACGACCCGCGTGGACTGGATTCCTGGAGCGTCATGGTGACCGGTCGACTCGACGAACTTCCCGAGTCCGAGCACGAACAGTTCGACACTGCCGAGATCAATCGACAGTTCTCGCCGATCCGTGTCTTCGACGAGGCCATCGAAGACATCGATATCACGATATTCGAACTCCAGATAGAGACGATGACCGGCCGGCATACACCGGCACAATAACAGCGGCTCAGGGGATGCACGTGGAATCAGGCGTCGAACCCTTCGAGTACGACGGTGGCGTCGTCGAACCGGGCGAGAGCGAGAAACTCCGGTCTGCGTTCAGCCGATGACCACCAGCGGAGGTGGGGCCGATGACCGTCATCTGCTCCTTGCTAGTCGAGTCTCTCACTGCCAGCCACAGATATCATTCAGTGTGGAGACGACTCAGATTTCGGCCGCACTCTCCGTTCTCACTACCGCTGCTCTGGGGCTGTTGGCAGTGATACACAACGGACACCGCTACAACTCACGTCGAATCGCACTTCCGTGCTATTTATCGGCTCTCTCGCTGCTCGACCTTGTTCAGTTCGATGAGCAAGCGGAAGATGGCCTTGACGAGGTTCGAATCGACGTCGAACTGCTCGGCGTTCTCGCCGGCGCGGTCCATCACGGCCTGTTCTTGCTCCTCGTCGGTCGTCGGCAGGTCACGCTCGTCTTTGACCTGCGCGATCGTGTCGGCGACGTAGGTCCGCTGGGCGATCAGTTCGACGATTTCCCGGTCGATAGACTGTATCTCGTCGCGCAGTTCGTCCAGGTTCATGTCCTCTGCGTACTTGGATGTGGGTTCGTCGTTGCTCATAGAATTCGTGTGCCCTCCGTCTGTGTCGTCGTCAGCCAGGTCTGACCCTCGCGCTCGCCCCATCGGTCGCGAAGCGTCTCCAGCGCGTCCCGTTCGCCGACGGCAGTGAAACTCGGTCCAGTCCCCGAGAGCGAGACGCCGTCGGTGACCGGCATCGCCTCGACGATGGGGTCAGTCGGAAACTCCAGTGCCGCGCAAAACGCCAATCCGTTGACTGTCATCGCACGGGCGAAGTCCCCGTCTAGCGCGAGGTCAGCGACCAGGTCCGCCATCGGTGCGATCTGTCGGCACCGCTCGACGTCCGCGTCCGCCGAAAACGAGCGTTCCGGTGGCGTCCAGACGAGGACGTGCCAGTCGCGCTCCTCGCGAGCGAGGAGTTCGTCGGTGGAGTTGTCGGTGACTGTCACGCCGCCGAGCATACTCGCGCTAGCGTCGTCGAACGCACCGGTCACGGTCACCCCGGCGTCTCTCGCAGCCTTGACGCCGATTCGGCAGGCCTCCTCGCGGGAAATATCGTCCGCAGCATCGAGTGCGTCGAGCGTCGCCAGGACGGTCGCGTTGGCTGCGGCGCTCGAACTCTTCAGTCCCGAGGCCATCGGCACGTCGCTCTCGGTGTGCACCCGGCCGCCCTGCCCGTCGCCGAAGCGGTCGGTGACGGCAGCGACACAGCGTTCGATGAGTTCGGTGTCCGCATCGGCGTCCTCGGCGACGCTGCCGGTGACCGTCTCGGCGTCGGGGTCGAGTTCGACCGAGGCGGTGGTGTACTCGTCGATAGCGAACGCCGACCCGGTGCCGGTGGCGAGTGCGTTCAACACCGTCCCCGCCGCGGGGGCGACTGCCTGTCCTTCCATCGTGCGCCAATCTTCTCGGCCAGTATTTACGTCTGTGGGATTCCCACAGATGATGTGACTACCGCGAATAGACACCGGTGGATTCGGTCGGTCCAGCGACCGTCGGAACGCGACGCTTTTCAGGCGCTGGCGGGAATCCGGTTACATGAGCGCTCGCAACGACGTGCCGCCGGACACGCTGGGGGTCGAACTGACCGAAGACGGCGTCGCCGTCGAATATCTCGACGGTCGAGAGGTCTTCTATCGCGGCGTCCCGACGGCGACTGAAGCCAGTGTCACTGCCGCTCCCGGCAAGGACGTCCACGTGCTCGTCACCGACGAAACGGAGACCCAGGGGATCATGCTCTACGTCAACGACCTGAACACCCACGACGACATTCTCGAAGAGACTGGCGTGGGCCGCGTGATGATAGACGACGGCACCGAGGAAACGCTGTTCCAGGGCGTGACCGCTCGTGCGGCCTCACATCGTGTCGAGATCGAAGCGGATCTTTCTGTCGTCGACGGCCGAGTGTTCGTCTTCGCCGAAGACGAGATGGGCGAGACGAGTTACGAAATCGTCGAGAGCGAGTGAGAATCGCCGGGAAGCGTCTCCCGGGGTAGATTCGCGTCGTGGTCCCCCGATACGGTCTATCGAATGACGGTCACAGTCTGACCCCGTCGCAGAAATACAACCCTCCGACTCGCGAAGTCAGCAGCTGGATGCCGGTTCGAGCGGGTCTGAGTCGGTCACTGGATGTACGACGGTTCTTCGGCGTCACAGTTGTCCTCGTGTTGGCGCGCATCGGACTGGTCGTCGAACATCAACCCGCAAGCCTCGCACTTGTACCAGGTCATTTCGTCGCGCTCGGTTGTCACGACCATAGTAGACCGTCCGTCGGCATGGGGTAAAGGCGTTTCTCCGGTCAGGGCCGCGGGACAGGTCGCTCGGTACTCTGACGAAGGTTTCAGTGTACCTCTCTGGAAATGGAAGGCCCCGTCCCCGTCGACGCGGCCGTAATCGTCCGGTTCCCGCTGAATTTCCGGCGTCTCTGACTTCAGTACTCAGTTTCCAAGATACGGACCTGGGCGTCGACGGCCACTTTCAACAGCAGCGAATCACGCAAAAACAGCCCACCTGTAGGACCCGGTATTGTCGTTGAATTGATATTGGAGCGGGGAGAAGCTGTCCATATGCCGCTCTGTGAAGACTGCTGGGAAGAGAGTGACACGACGGGCGTTGACGAGCCGCCCCCGATCCCGTGGTATGGACTCGTTGAAAAACTCAAAGAAGAGCTGGGCCTCGAGCAGGCGGAAGCAGAATCCAGGGTTGCCGAACAGGAGTGTAGTCGGTGTGGTGGACCACTCACTCGATGACCGATCACACTACGGACGGTTCCGAGGGACCCGACGAAGGTTCCGGCGTCGAGACACAGGCCCCTGCGGCTGACGAGAGCCCTGCAACCCAGAATGGAGACAGACGCGTGATCGACCCGAGGGCGTTTCCGACGTTAGAACTGACCTTAGATGAAGCTAGACACCACTATTCGGAGGAAGAAGCCCGACGAGAAGCGGTTGAGGCCAAGATAGGGACTGTCGTTACAGTGGACGCACTCGTCATCTCGTTTGGCGCTCTCTTCGCCACAGACAGTCCTCCGCTCGTTCTCGCGCTGGTGCTACTGCCTGCGGTAGTGGCTGCTGGGCTCGGTCTCTACGCAATTCGGACTCGTCGGTACGAAACACCGGGCAAGCGAATCATCGATTTTCACGACTATTCCAGCTACAGGAGCGTGGACGTCCAACGAGAGCGCTTGCTCAGGGATTACGAAGTAGCGACCTGGGAAAACAAACGACAGACTGACCCGAAATACGCTATATTTAACGTCTGCATCGTCCTCACGTTCGTCTCGATCCTGTTGCTATTTCTCCTGCCGATTGCAGCGCATTTCCACGTCGTCTGAACTGAAAGAGCGATGTCAGGACGCGTCGGTTCTCCGCACCACGGCTCACCCACGAGCAGGGACCGCGTCCCATCCGATGAGTCTGAATCCGTTCGCGGCAGTACCGACGAACTGGAGCGATGACCTGTCCGAAGCGGCTCCGTGAGACGACTGTGCCCCCTCGACGAGACCCAGATGAGGGACTGAATGGCCGCCTCGGCACACTTCGATGCGAACGCAAACGAACGGACGGACTCACAACCGCGTGCGCACTCGACTCACTACTCGGTGTTCGTGGTGTGAGACAACTGGTGGCCCGACAGCGGACCACACCGGGTCGTAAAGCCAGTCCTGCTGACCAGATTCGATTCTGCTCTGACTCCGCCGGGTACACCCCAGCGGAAACACAGAGAGCACGTTTGCTCCTCACTTCGTTCGCGGCACTCGCCGTCAGAAGTGGGTTCGGGCGGAGTTGAACCACCGATCTCGGCCTTGTAAAGGCCGCGTCATAACCAACTAGACCACGAACCCTCGCCCGGTTCTTTCCACCGCCCCGGAATAACCCTTTCTCTCTCGACCGAACCCGCAGGCTTACGACCGTCCCGACCGGACCGTCTGCTATGGTCGACAGTCGCACGGTCTGGGGGTTCGCCGTCTTCTTGCTCCTGCTGGTGGGTGGCGTCTACGCCGTCCAGACGGGGCCGTTCTATCTACTTACCGAACCGTCGCCTGGCGAGTACGAGCGGGTGACCGTCACTGCCTTCGACGAGAACGGCAGCGAACTCGCGACCGTCGACGTTCGCGTCGCCGACACGCAGGGCAAGCGGTATCTCGGACTGAGCAACACCTCCGAACTTCAGATGGGCGAGGGAATGCTGTTCGTCCACCCGTCCGTCGGAGACCACGGATACGTGATGCGTGACATGGCCTTCCCGCTGGACATCGTCTTCATCGGGCCAGACGAACGAGTGACCGAAATCCACCACGCGGGCGTCCCGGAGGGTGACTACGAGCAAACCTACGAGGGGCGAGGCAAGTGGGTGCTCGAAGTGCCGCGCGGGTGGGCGAACGAGACTGGCGTCGACGTCGGCGACCGGGTCGCGATTCCGGAGTCGGCCCGGACGGTCAGCAACTGACCACTGCGTGGGCCGGCCCTGGCTACGGGACTTTCGATACGGGAAGCGTTCACACCCCTTCGACGGCCTTTTGCGGGTCGCCTCCCTGAACGTATTCGATGAGTGTAGACCTCGACGAGGAGGAGGTCTTCGAAGACGTCCGCGAACGGGTCGATCAGCCGATGCGACGGCTGTTCGCGGAATACGGCCGCGATAACACCTTCCAGTTCCTGGTGGGGTTCGTGAGCAGCGTCGGTGCACGTGTGCTCGACCTGGTCCCGCCACTGTTGCTCGGTGTTGCGGTCGACGCCATCTTCCTCGACAATATGGAGTATCGCCTCTGGTTGGTCCCCGACGCATGGCTCCCGGAATCGACGACCGGTCAGTTGTGGCTGACTGTCGGGATCATCGCGAGCGCGTTCTTACTGGGCGCCGGGTTCCACTGGACGCGCAATTGGGGCTGGAATTCCTGGTCGCAAAATATCCAGCACGAAATCCGGACCGACACGTACGACAAGATGCAGCGCCTGAACATGGAGTTTTTCGCCGACAAGCAGACCGGCGAGCTGATGTCCATCCTCTCGAACGACGTGAACCGGCTCGAACGGTTCCTCAACGACGGGATGAACTCGTTCTTCCGGCTCTCGATCATGGTCATCGCCATCGCCATCATCCTCCTGAACACCAACTGGCAACTGGCGCTGGTGGCCCTGGGCGTCGTCCCGCTGATCGCCCTCTTCACGAAGAAGTTCATCGAAGTGATCCAGCCCAAGTACGCCGACGTTCGGTCGTCGGTGGGGCAACTCAACTCCCGACTCGAGAACAACCTCGGTGGCATCCAGGTCATCAAGGCGGCGAACACCGAGAGCTTCGAATCCGACCGTGTCGACGACGTGAGCGAAGAGTACTACGACGCGAACTGGGACGCCATCGACACGCGAATCAAGTTCTTCCCGGGCCTGCGACTCCTGTCGGGAATCGGTTTCGTCGTGACGTTCGTCATCGGTGGCCTCTGGGTCCTTGGAGAGCCGCTCGGTCCGCTCAGTGGCGAACTCCAGGCCGGGCAGTTCGTCGTGTTCATTCTCCTGACCCAGCGATTCATCTGGCCGATGGCCCAGTTCGGGCAGATCATCAACATGTACCAGCGCGCGCACGCATCGAGCGAGCGCATCTTCGGCCTGATGGACACCCCGAGTCGCATCCGTGAGGAACCAGATGCTGACCCGCTAGTGGTCAGCGATGGCGAAGTCGAGTTCGACGACGTCTCCTTCGGCTATGACGATAGTGAGGACATCGTCGAAGACGTCACCTTCGACGTCGAAGGCGGCAATACCGTCGCACTCGTGGGCCCGACCGGAGCGGGCAAATCGACGGTGATGAAACTCCTGCTCAGGATGTACGACGTCGACGAGGGTGCGATCCGCATCGACGGAACGGATCTGCGCGAGGCGACCATTCCCAGCCTCCGACAGGCACTCGGTTACGTGAGTCAGGAGACGTTCCTCTTCTATGGGACGGTCGAAGAGAACATCGAATACGGGACGTTCAACGCGGATCGCGAGGAAATCGTCGAAGCCGCGAAGATGGCCGAAGCCCATCAGTTCATCCAGAACCTCCCAGAGGGCTACGACACGAAGGTCGGCGAGCGCGGCGTGAAACTCTCGGGCGGGCAGCGCCAGCGGATCGCCCTCGCACGGGCCATCCTCAAAGATCCGGACATCCTCGTCCTCGACGAGGCGACCTCCGACGTGGACACCGAGACGGAGATGCTCATCCAGCGCTCGCTTGACAAGTTGACCGCCGACCGCACCACGTTCGCTATCGCGCACCGCCTCTCGACCATCAAGGACGCGGACAAAATCGTCGTGCTCGAAGACGGCCAGATCGTCGAGCGAGGAACCCACGAGGAACTCCTCGCGGAAGACGGCCTCTACGCGAAACTCTGGGCGGTCCAGGCGGGCGAAATCGACGAGCTTCCACAGGAGTTCATCGAGCGTGCGGCCCGACGACGTGCACAGACCGAAGCCTCGGACGACGACTGACCCGGACCACACGTTGCGACGGGCCGGTAATCGATTGTCATTCTTCGATCGCCCTTCGAGGCGACGCGGGGGGACTCGTCCGTGGTCCGATTGCAACGTGTGAACGCAAAATCGCGGGGGCAACACGAGTACAGGCGGGAAGCTTTTTGCGTCCGGACGTGGGACCCTCCGATATGAAAGTCCTCCTGGGCATGGGCGGGAGTCCCGACGGATTCGACGCGCTGGAGGAGACGCTCGCTCGCGCTCGCCAGGCCGGTGACGACCTCACGGTCGCAGTGCTCGACACCTCGGAAGACCACGACCCAGACGAGGTTTCCTCGTCGATCCGCGACCGGCTCGATGACGCTGGCGTCGAAGCAGAAGTGACACACCTATCCGGACATCCGGGCAGTCAACTCTCGCAGTACGCCGAACGCGAGGGGTTCGACCGCATCGTCATCGGGGGCGGGCAGCGCAGTCCGATGGGAAAGATCGAACTCGGTGAGGTCGCAGAGTTCGTCCTCTTGAACGCCGATACGACGGTGACTCTCGTTCGATGACCGGACGCACGTATCCCGACGACCCGGTCGATTCGTTCCCCGAGCCACCGCTGTCGTTCACCGACGGTGACGACCGCGAGATCGAAATCGTGCCAAGCAGTGTCGAGGACTACGACCGCCTCGTCGAGATGTACGGGACGTTCGAGCCAGCCGACCGGGCGCAGGGCATCCCGCCGGTCAAGGAGAGTGCGATCGAGGAGTGGCTCGACGCGCTGCTCTCCGAGGAGTCGATCAACGTCGTTGCAGTCCACGACGACTCGGTCGTCGGCCACGCAATCCTGGTCCCCGACCGCGAGGATGCGTACGAACTGGCCGTGTTCGTGTTGCACGATTACCAGAGCGCGGGCATCGGAACGCAACTGCTCGAGGCGCTCCTCGGCCACGGGCAAGCCGAAGGCGTCGACAAAGTCTGGCTCACTGTCGAGCGATGGAACGAACCGGCAATCGCCCTCTACAAGAAACTGGGCTTCGAGACGAGTGACGCAGAGAGTTTCGAGCTAGAGATGGCCATCAGGCTAGCCTGAGCGACTGAGGGATGGCCTGGCCTCAGACCGACAGGACGGGCTGACTGGCGTATTCGACGACGTACTGGGCCGACTTCCCGAGCGTTTCGTTTTGCTCGGTGCCATGTTCTCGCGGGACGATGATGAAATCGGCTGGCAGGTCCTCGGCGACGTCGAGGATGGCGCTGCCCGGGTGCTGGCGCAGTCGTGACCGGGAGAAGCCGACGACCGTGGAGTGGGTTACGGGGACGTCCTCGGAGATACCATTGGCCTCGTCGACGAACGACATCTGCTCGTCGGCGATGGTCTCCGCGTCGACCTCCCCGCTTTCGATCCCCCGTTTGACTGGCTCGTCGATGACGTGTAGAACGTGGACCGCGCCGTCGTATCGCTCGGCGACGCCGAGCGCGTAGCGGACGGCGACTTCGGCCTGTTCCGTCGCGTCGACCGGAACGAGCACCTGATCGATATCGAGCGTCATTGTACACACGTCCGTCAGGCCAGGGCAAAAAGTCACCGAGGTTTCAGCGTCGAAGACGACCCACTGTCTCGCGGCTCTCGTTGTTCGCCGCTCGCATTGTTCGAGGCGCTCCCTTCGTCTGCTCACGGGCGACTCCGTCCCCCGTTCGCATGGTATGAGTGCCCTCCGGTCCCTCACTACTCGCGCCACCCGGCTCGCGGCTCTCGTTGTTCGCCGCTCGCATTGTTCGAGGCGCTCCCTTCGTCTGCTCACGGGCGACTCCGTCGCCCGTTCGC
>ENA-ORCR01000226-ORCR01000226.1-marine-metagenome-genome-assembly--contig:-NODE-226-length-50889-cov-7.932418_pt1 | contig 50889 bp, 69 predicted proteins | sample MGYA00237782_ERZ508514 | MGnify/ENA primary metagenome ERZ508514 (study PRJEB26185, sample SAMN06268960) | marine metagenome | isolation source: Eden Landing Ponds, San Francisco, CA, USA | place...
ATGGATTACTCATTCCGGTATCTCCTATCGTCTGCCGGTTAGAAGTACTCGCATATAAGGGTTCATTGTTCGGTTTTTCGGCCCTGTGGGTCGTTTAAGAGCCGACGCTCTCCCGGATGAAAAGTGACCTGCATCCGCCGTATCTCCTAACGCGTGACGCCCCTCGGTGATCACTCGTCCCAGTACTCGCGCTTGAATCCGGGCGTCCCGAGTTCGTGGAGGTCACGCGACGCCTCGCCAACGTCGGTCTGGAGGCCCTCGTGATACGAGACGAGGCGGTCACGGAGCTCGTCGTACTGTCGTGCGAGAATCTGCGCCGCGGAGAGCGCGGCGTTGAACGACTTGCCGGCGTCGACCGCGGTCAGCGGCGCGCCCTGTGGCATCCCGATGACCGAGTCGACTGATTTCTCCTGCACGGGAACGCCGATGACCGGCAGCGGATAGGCGATGCTGGCGGTCATGTTCGGCAGGTCCGCGGATTTGCCGCCAGCGCCGGCGATAATGACGTCGATGCCGCGGTCGGCGGCCGTCTCCGCGTACGCGTACATCAGGTCCGGCGTCCGATGGGCCGAGCAGACGAACGTCTCGAACGTGAAGCGGCTCTCGGGCGCGTTAGTGTAGTCCGTCTGCTCCTCGAAGCCGAGTTCGTCGGCGAGCGCCGCGTAGGCCCCGGGCCGCTTGCCCTGCCCGCCGGCCATCGTCGGCAGGTCCGAGTCCGACCCCATGACGATGCCGACATCGGGCGTCAGATCGTTCGGCCGGTCCATCTCGGCTTCTTCGCGTAACTGGTCGATGAGCGACTGGACGCTGTCTGCAGGCATACGACCGACTGGAACCGGGACCGGCGTAAGTGTAGGCGGTTTCCGCTCAGTCGGCTAGGGCCGCTTCCAGTTCGGCAAGCAGCGTCTGTGGGTCCGCAGGGAAGCACCTGAGTGGGTCGGTACGACCGGTGACCTGTATCCTGAGCGCGTACCGCTTGCGGTAGGTGAGCGCGAGGCTGGCGGCACCGGCGACAGCGAAGGCCCCGCCGAGGAGGACCGACCGGTCAAGTGACAGCAGACCGAACCCGACCAGCGCGGCGCTCATCACCGCGAGAAACCAGTCGACGTCCTGAAGACTTACCTCGACGATGTCGTCGAGGTCGACGACCACCGGACTGTCGCCACGGTCGACCACAAGGCGATCAGCACCGAGGACGACTGTCCCGCCGGTCCGGAGCGTGCCGGCGTACCGCTGGTCGCTAACAGGCGATGCGGTGTCTGCGGTCGCGCCGTCGTTGTCGTCGTCCACGGTCAGTCGTCGCTCACGGCTGGCGGGCGGTCGCCGCCGCGGCCGCGGATGCGGTCCATCGCTGAGACGTATTCGCTGTCGTCCTCGGTGAGCGCGGCCCAGGCCGCGAGACCGCGCTCTTCGCGGGTCCCCGGCACGGTGTTGTCGAGGACGAAGGCGACGATGCCGCCGACGACCATCCCGGTGCCGCCCATGACAAACAGCGTGGTCGCAACGACATCGGTTCCAAGGACGCCGCCCAGCACCGGGACAGCCGCCAGGCCCTGCTGGAGCGCCGTTGCACCGCCGACGTCCATCCCCTGCCCGACCTGGCTCATGTACTCGGGCACTGCGAGGCCGGCAAAGAGCGCGAAGCCGACGATGAAGACGTTTCGGTTGGCATCGAGGTCGACGTACTTGAGCTGTGAGAGCCCGACGGCGGCGATCTGCCCGAACATGACGATGTAGAGACCGCCGATGATCGGCGACGGGATGGTCGCGAACAGCTGGCCCGCCGGACCGAAGTAGCCGACCAGAATCATCACCACGGCACCGATCTGCACGACGTAGCGGGAGGCGACGCCGGTGATAGCGATTGCACCGACGTTCTCGGTGTAGGAGGTGCAGCCGTTGCCGGTGCCCATGATGCCGGCGAAGACGTTGCCGACACCCTCCATCCCGATGCCGTCGTTGATTCGGCGACTGCTCGGTGCACCGCGACCGGCAATGCGGGCAACGGAGTGGTAATCGCCGAAGCTCTCGACGACGGAGGCGAGCATCCCGGCGAACATCCCGACGATGAAGCCCGGCGTGAACTGCGGGAGCCCCCACTGGAACGGGTAGACGGGCTGGACCAACGGTGCGCTCGTGACCGAACCGAGCGAGACGTAGCTGACCGAGCCAGCGGCGAAGACGCCGGTGACCGAGAGGACGGCCGCGACGCTCCACGCGAACAGGATACCCAAGAGTACGGGAAAGAGCTTGAACGCGCGGTGGCGTCGGTCGAGGTACTGCGAACACGCGACAATCGAGAGCATCGTCAGCCCGAGCAGCCACCAGTTCTGGCCGGTCCCGGGGTCGCCGAAGTTCGGGTTCGCTATCTGTGGGACGTTAAACAGCGCCAGTCCGATGAGCGCGATGACCGGCGCGATGACGACCGGCCCGACGTACCGCTTCAGTTTTCCCATGAGACCGCTGTAGCCGATCACCACCTCGACGACGCCGGCGACGATGACGGCCCCCTGTAGCTCGACGAGCATGGTCTGCCAGTCCGCGCCCTGCTGGGCGAGCACGCCGATGATGGCTAGGCCGGGCGCGAGCATGGAGAACGTCCCGCCCTGGACGATCGGGTATCTGTTTCCGAGCGTCGTCTGGGCGAGCGTCGCGATGCCGGAGACGACGAAGAACGTCCCGATGAGACGCCCGACCTGGTCCGGCGCGGCCTCGAACATCCCCATCGCGCCCGCGAGTCCGAGCGGGATCGCCACGGACGCGCCGATCATCGTCAGGTAGTGCTGGACGCCGAGCAGTATCGCTTGCTTTCGCGGCGGCTTGTCGTCGATGCCGTACTCGACGAAGCCGGCGGTTTCCGGTTCCTCCGGTGCAGTCGGGTTTTGTCCGTCGTCCGGCGGTGTCTCGTCAGTCATGCTCGCTACCCATGGCACTGCAACTCCCGATACATATTCTTTGCTCGTTGGCCCAGCGGACGACAGCACTGCGACAGTTCGGGGCCCGCCTCGAAAGGAAAACGCTCTTGGCCCGCTCCGACACAGTCTTCGACATGAGCAACGGGGACGACGATGCCGACGCGTCGGACGACGCCGAGGCAGCAGACGAGATCGACGTGACCGCCGAAGAACTGGAATCGCGTCTCAACGAGGCCGGCGACGCGTTAGAGGCCGCAGAGACGGAGGCCGACCTCGACGACGTGGAGTCGTCCCTCGACGACATCGAGAGCGACCTCGAAGCCGCCGACCTGCCCGAACCCGACGAGGACGACGACGAAGCCGAGGACCCCCGCGAGGAACTGGAGTCTCAGCTCTCGGACCTGCGCGACGACCTCGAAGCACAGCGCGGCCCCTACGCCGAGGACGTGGTCACCATCGTTTCCGACGCAGCGGACACCGTCACCGACAGCGAGTGGACCGACGACGGCGAGGCGGAGGCCCAGGAGGCCGTCGAGACGTTCCTCGATGAGAGCGCCGAGTTCGTCGACCACGACGCCGATACTGGCGGCGATTTCGTCGCCGCCGGAGACGCGCTGGACACGGTCGCCGACGCCATCGAGGCCGAGAACCTCGACCCCGACGAAGACACGGAGACCATCGAGGGGCTCCTCGAAGCGGCGGAGGCGCTGGAGACTGGGCTCGACGAGGCCGAAGTCTGGGACGACCTGACGGTACAGGAGCAACTCGACGCCCGCGGCTTCTACGACGTCCTGACCAACGAGAACCGGAAGGACTTCCCGCCGGAGTGGAACGCCGCGAAGCTCCACGCCGAGGAAGGGAACTTCGAGCAGGTCCTGTTCGCCTACGACAAACTCGGATCAGAGTTCTTCGACGGGTACATCGTTGACCTCCTGTACAACCTCGGGAGCGATGCCAAACCGGCCTTCGACGCGATGCACCAGCGCGCCCAGAAGCGCGACAAAGGGCCAATCGAGGTACTGGGAAAGATCGGTGACGAGCGCGCAACCGAGACGCTGCACGACTACATCGACGGCGACGGCGACCCCGCACTCCAGAAAGTAACGCTGCGTGCGCTCGGCGCTATCGGCAGTCGGGAGTCGGTCCAGCCGGTCGCCAACCGACTCGACGCCGACAGCGAGGAAGTCCGCTCGGTCGCGGCCCGCGCCCTCGGCCTGCTCGGAGACACCCGCGCTATCGAGCCGCTTGGCGACGTTCTCAAATCCGACGACAGCGACTCCGTGCGCGCCTCCGCCGCGTGGGCGCTCCGACAGATCGGGACCGAGGCGGCACTCGACGAGGCCGCCCGCTACACGGACGACCGCGCGTATCTCGTCCAGGCCGAAGCCGAGAAGGCAGCGAGCGCCTGATACGGACTGCTGTACCTGTTTCCGGTCGGCATCGGCGTCCCGACGGTGGCTGCGGAAATGACGTACAGCAGTCCGTATGAGTGTGGGAACCTTTTTATACGAACGGGCGGCCAGACGCTCCGATGCGGTCGCTCACCCCACTCGTCTGCTGCGTGCTCGTCCTCGTGGCTACAACACCGTACGTCGCCACCGGACAGGCGACTTCAGTCGCAACAACAGCCAGTGGTCCCGCAGAACCGTCGATTCACGCAGTGTATCCGGACCCCGTCACCGGCGGCGACGTGGGGGAGTTCGTCGTCCTTGACATCCCCGACGGGACCGAAATCGGGCAGTACGCGATTACTGACGGCGACGGGACTGCAGGTATCCCGAACACCACCGCACGCGGGCGCGTCGCTCTCTCGACGGCACCGAACCAGACACGGGGGCCCACCGACTGGCCGGTCGTCGGCCTCGACGGTCATCTCGCCCTGGCAAACGGCGGCGAGCGGGTTCGCCTTCAACGTGCCAATCAGACTGTCGACGCCGTCCGGTATACGGACGCTGTCGAAGGAGAACTCGGCGAGGTAAACGGATCAGTCATACACTGGCGGCCACTAGGTGCAACGGACCGCCCGGTCGTCAGGGCCGCCGGCGACGAAGTCCGCGCGTTCGTGCTGCCGGACGCACCTGCCGCTCCGGTTCGACCGATACGGAACGCCACCGAGCGGGTGTACCTGGCCGGCTACACGCTTTCCTCGGCCAGGGTCGCAGACGCCCTTATCGCCGCCCAGCGCCGCGGCGCGACGGTCCGCGTCCTGCTTGAAGGCGATCCGGTCGGTAGCCGCACTGCCGCGGAAGCCCGCACCCTCGACCGACTGTCCGACGCCGGCGTCTCCGTCCGAGTGATGACAGGCCCGCGCGCCAGATACCGCTACCACCACGCGAAGTACGCTGTCGCCGACGGGCGGGCCGTCGTGCTGACGGAGAACTGGAAGCCCGCCGGCACCGGCGGCAACAGCAGCCGAGGCTGGGGCGTCGTCACGGCACAGCCGCGGGTCGTCGATGGGTTGAATCGGACGTTCCAATCTGATGCCGGCTGGGCGGACAGCGAACCGTGGCGGGAGTACCGGCAGGGCCGACAGTTCGAGCGGGCCGAGCCCGCGACCGGGACGTATCCGTCTGAATTCCGGTCGGAATCGGTGTCCGTCCAGCGGACGGACCTCTTGATCACCCCGGACAACGCCCAGGGCGAACTCGTCGCGGCGATAGACGACGCAGACGACTCCGTCGACGTCATCCAGCCGACGGTCGGGGACTGGGATAGCCCACTCTTGCGGGCGCTCCGCCGGGCCGCATCGCACGGCGTCGAGGTCCGCCTCCTCCTTAGCGACGCGTGGTACGTCCGTGAGGCGAACGAGCAGACAGCACAGCGGTTTCGGGAGTGGGCCGACCGCAACGACGCGCCACTGACGGCGAAAGTTGCGGACCCCGACGGCCGCTACGAGAAGATCCACGCGAAGGGCGCAGTCGTCGACGACGAACGGGTCGTCGTCGGCAGCCTCAACTGGAACGAACAGGCGGCGAGCGAGAACCGGGAGGTCGTGCTGGTGCTGCACGGCAGCGACGCGGCCGACTATTTCGGCGCTGTCTTCGCTGCCGACTGGGAGGGTGGCGGGTTCGACACGCCGGTCGGGGCACTCGTGGCCTTGCTCGGACTCATCGTAGTCGCCGGGCTCGCCGCTCGTCGGGTTTCGTTCGAGGCGTAAAAACGGGTGTCGCGTGTCGAGCGGCGTTACACTTCTTCCGGCAGCGCCGTCGAACTGCCGAGTTCCTCGTCGATCTCTGCTTCGGCCATCTTCTCGACGAGCGAGTCGATGACCGACTCGCGGCGGCCCTTGACGAACTTGATGGAGCCGACGACCAGGTGGCCGCCGCCGGAGACGCCGCCGCCGTCGACCTCCTCGCTGAGTTCGGTGACCATCCGCGGGATGTCCAGGCGGACGCCGTCCGAGCGCAGGACGGCGAAGTCCGGGCCGTAGCCGATGGTGATGACGGGGTCGCCGGTCTCGGCGACCTTCCGGTCGTGGATTTCACCGGTCGTCTTGCCCGGCGCGGGGTAAGTAAAGCGGTGGGCGTGGTTCTCCACGTCGATGCGGTAGAGGTGCGCGCCGTTGTCGAGGCGCTCGTGCTCGACGTGGCTCATGGCGGCGTCGAGCTGGTCCTCGACATCGCGTTCGGCGCGCTCAGAGAGGAATTCGACGACTTCTCCGTGGCGCTCCCGGTCGTCGCAGTCGACGTTCAGCACGTCTGTAATCAGCTGTTCGCCGGAGTTGTAGCGCAGCCAGTGGGTCGCGTAGTCCAGTGCCTCGCCGATATCGCGCAGGTCGCTCTCGTCGTAGTCTTTCTCGGCGGCGAGGTCGATGTAATCGCGCATCGCCTCTGCCTCGGAACGATCCGAGAGGCCCGCGACCGCGGGAACGTGTTTGAGATCGTCCGAGAGATCGGGATCGATCATCCGGGCGAGTTCGACACACAGCATTCCCGTGGTGATGCGGTAGTCTTCGTCGTGGAGATACGGGTTGACGTGTTGCTCGATGAGCGGCTCGACAGCCTCGGGGTCCGGGTGGTGGTGATCGACGACGACTACCGGGATGTCATAGTGCCGGAGGTTGCGATAGGCCGGCGTGTCTTCTTCGGTCGAGCCGTTGTCGAGCATCAACAGCATCGGGAGCTTCTGGCCGTGGCGGGTGCGGTCCTCCAGCGCGAAGTTGAGGTCCCGGGTCACGTCCTCCATCTCGTAGTAGGGGGCTTTGCTCGGCAGGCGCTTGAGGAGGTGCTGGGGGGCGCTTGCGTCCTCGTACTGGGAGGCGATGAACGACTCCAGCGCGACCTGCAGCGGCACGCTCGCACAGAGCCCGTCGCCGTCAGCGTGGTGTCGCATGCGAATCGGGCGCCCCGAAAGCACCGTCTTCCGGAGTTCGGTCGCGACTTCGCGGAGGTCGTCCCACAGCTTCTCGAAGGCGGGCCACTCGACCAGTGGCTCGACATCGGCCGGTTCGGCGGCCTCAGCCAGTGCAGCGTCGAGATCGCTCTGGATATCGTCGGCTCCCTCGCCGTCGAGGACGGTCAGCGATTCGGCCTCGACCTGTAGACCGTCGTCGCGCTCCTCTGCGCGCCCGGAGACGCGGACGATGTCGTCGATTTCAACGTCGGGGTGCGCTCGGACACCGGCCTCCTCGAAGGCGGCACACGGGACGATACCGGTCTCGTCGCGGACTTGGAAAACGGTTGGGCCACCGGTCTGTTTGATCTGGACGACCTGGCCCTCGATGATGACCGTCTCACCGGTGGCGTCGGCGAGGTCGGCGACGGTGGTCGCGTTGCCGTGGGCAACGCGCTGTTCCTCGTAGTCGGCGACCCGTACTTCCTCGAAGCTCAGATCGCCGTCGGGGCGGATCTCACCGAGTTCGACGATGAGGTCATCGCCCACGTCGTACTGGCCAAGGAGATTAGAGTCGTGAACGAGTCCGGAGACAGCGTCGGAGAGATCGACGAACACGCCGTATTCGACAGTGCCGTTGACGGTTGCGTGGTACAGTGCGCCTTCCTCGAGATCATCGGTCGTGCATTGATCCGCGAGATCGTAGACGATGGTCCCGCCGTCGGGGACCGTGGCACCGTCACCGGTGCCAGTTGGCGAAGACATTTGTCAATCCTTCGGTGCTCCCCCGTTTGTACTCTTCGGAATCCGCGGAGGGACGAACACAACGCGTAAAAAGCGTCCGGCCCGACCCCGTGGTATGGGGTTGTTCCGAACGAGCGGGATACTCGGGATCGCGGAGTCCGCACTCGAGTTCGCGCTCGCAGCCTCCGAAGAGGCCCATCCCAACGAGTATATGGGCTTTCTCCGGGGCGATGACGCCAGCAAGCTCGGGCTCGACGACGACGGCACGGTTCTGACCGACGTACTGGTCATTCCGGGGACGGAATCGAACCCGGTCAGCGCAACCGTCAAGACGAGCATGGTTCCAAACGACATGCGAGCAGCGGGGTCAATTCATTCGCATCCGAACGGCGTTCTCAAGCCCAGCGACGCCGACCTTGCCACGTTCGGTCGCGGCGACGTCCATATCATCGTCGGCTACCCGTACGGCCGCGACGACTGGAAGGCCTTTGACAGCGACGGCTCGGTCGTCGACCTCCCGGTGCTCGATGTGGAGCCGCCGGAGGAGTCCTTTTTCGATTTCGACCAGGCCGACATCGACGCGGAACTGCGCGAGGAGGAGTTCGATCAGTGACCCGCGTCGTCGCACAGGGAACCTTCGACATCCTGCATCCGGGTCACGTCCACTACCTGCAGGACGCCGCAGACATGGGCGACGAACTGCACGTCATCGTCGCCCGCTCGGTCAACGTAACCCACAAGGAACCGCCGGTCGTTCCAGACGAGCAGCGCCGGGAGATGGTCGGCGCGCTCAAACCGGTCGACAAAGCGCACCTCGGCCATCCCGGGGACATCTTCGTTCCCATCGAGCGCATCGAGCCGGACATCATCGCGCTGGGCTACGATCAGCATCACGACGACGAGCAACTCGAAGCGGCGCTGTCAGCCCGCGGCATCGACTGCGACATCCGCCGGGCCAGCCCGCTGGAAGCCGAGGCGGCTGACCGGCTCCTCTCGACCGGCCGGATCATCGACCGGATTCTCGACGAACGTAGCGAGTGATTACGCTTCGACGGTGACCGTCGCCTCGGAGACGACGCGCTCGTCCGAGGCGTCCGTCCCGGCCTCGACCGCAAGCATGTACTCACCGGGTGACGCACCGTCCGGGACGGCGACGGCCAGGCTGCCGGTCACTGAATCAGCGACGGGGTCCCAGACCAGTTCGGGTGGGTAGGACTCCCGAACAGCGGTCGGCCCCGGCTCGAAGTCCTCGTGTGTCACCTGCCAGCTCTCGGGAATCTCCGCCAGTTGCCAGGTCATGACACCCACTGACGAGGCCTGCACTTCGATTTTTGCTGTCTCGCCGGGCGCGACGGTCGCGTCTGAGGTCTCGATGGCGAGACTGCTGTCCGAGCCGCCGCCAGGGGTTCCACAGCCGGCCAAACAGAGCGTTCCGGCCGAGAGGGCGAGCACCGCTCTCCGGGTTCGCATACCGGCTCTTCCAGCGGTCGGGGCAAAACGGTTCGCACGGGCGTGGTCGAAACCGTGTCTGGCGCGAGTTCCGGTGCTGTTCAGACTCCGAGAGCGGGTCCGCGTGAAAATTACGCATTCGTGTCCCTTCTCCGGCTGGTACTGTAAAGGACGACTATGAATACCGGGGAGTGGAATCCATCAGGCAGGTGATTGCTCTTGCCCCCGAATTGAAAACTGCCATGTCAGGCACTGCAAGTGCGGTCGTGTTACAGTCCGGCGGTCCCGCGATCTCCGCCGATGCGGCCAGGTATCTCGCCGGGGGACTCGCGGCCCTCGCCGTCGGGCTATCGGCGCTTGGCTCCGGGTTCGCCGAACGCGGTATCGGCGCGGCGGCGGTCGGGGCCATCGCCGAAGACCCCGAGATGTTCGGCCGGGGACTCATTCTCACAGTCCTGCCCGAGACGCTCGTCATCCTCACATTGGTGACGGTGTTCGTCGTAACGTAGCAAAATACCCGCTTCCGCGGCCCCACTCCACTTTTTTGCCCCGGTTCGAACGGTCGGGATACCGAGCGTCGACGAGAACTCTAGTTCGCTCAGATGAGGTCGGCCTCGGCGAGGCGGTCGACGGCTTCCTGCAGCCGCTCCTTGCTGTTGGCGTAGGAGATGCGGGCGTAGCCGGGCGTCCCGAACGCGGTCCCGGGGACGGTGGCGACCTGGGCCTCCGAGATGGCCTGGTCGCACCACTCCGTGTCATCCCCGTCGGGGGCGATTTCGGGCATCATGTAGAACGCGCCCTGTGGCTCGGGGACGTGGACGCCGTGGTCCTCGAACAGGCCCATGAGGAACTCGCGGCGCTCGGCGAAGGCCTGGCGCATCTCCTCGACGGCGTCGTCGGTGTTCGTGATGGCCTCGACGCCGGCGTGCTGGACGAAGTTCACGGCACACGAGACCGAGTGGGAGTGGACCTTGCCGGCCTGGGAGATCAGCTCTTCCGGCCCGGCGAAGTAGCCCAGCCGCCAGCCGGTCATCGAGTAGGCCTTCGAGAAGCCGTTCAGCGTGATGGTTCGGTCCTCCATGCCCTCGAGCGTGCCCAGCGAGATGGCTTCGACGCCGTCGTAGGTGATCTCCTTGTAGATCTCGTCGGAGATCACCGTGATGTCGTGCTCGACAGCGAGGTCGCGGACGCCTTCCATCGCCTCGCGGGAGTACACCGCGCCGTGGGGGTTACCCGGCGAGTTGACGACGAGCAGTTCCGTCTCGTCGGAGACGGCGTCGGCGAGGTCGTCCAGCGCGCCTTCGAGCTGGAAGTCGTGGGCGGCGGTGTCGACGCGGGTCAGCGTCCCGCCGGCGAGTTTCGCCATCGCCTCGTAGGATACCCAGGCCGGATCCAGCAGGGCGACTTCGTCGCCGTCGTCGATGACGGTCTGGAATATCTCGTACAGCGCCTGCTTGCCGCCGGGCGTGACGATGAGGTTGTCCGGGCCGTACTGAGTGAGCCCATCGTCGTGGAGCTTGTCGGCGATGGCCTCTTTCAGTTCCGGGATGCCGTTGGAGGACGTGTAGCCGGTGTGGCCGGCGTCGAGTGCGTCCTTGGCGGCGTCTTTGATGTTCTCCGGCGTGTCGAAGTCGGGTTCGCCGACGCTCAGGTCGACGACGTCTTTCCCCTCGGCCTCAAGTTCTGCGGCCTTGTTGCTGATCGCGAGGGTCGCGCTCGGTTCTACACGTTCGACGCGGGAAGCGAAGTCCATAGTCATTGTTCGAGTTCGGTGGCGAGTTCGATCGCGCTCTGGACGGCCGAGGCCCCCTTGTCGGTTCGGGCCTCGGCTTCGTCCTGGCTCATGCCCGGGCCGATGATGCCCAGCGTGACGGGGGTGTCGCGGTCGAGGGACACGTCTGTCAGCCCCTGTGCGGCGGCGTTACCGATGACCTGATCGTGGTCGGTGTCGCCGCTGATGATCGCACCGAGGACGGCTACGGCGTCGACGTCCGACCGGCGCGCGAGCCGGTCGGCAGCCAGCGGCGTGTCGTAGGACCCCGGGACGTCGATCGACGCGACAATCTCGGCGTCATGGTCGGCAGCGGCCTCGTGGGCCCCGTGCTCCATCTCCTCGATAACTGCCCCGTGTTTGTCGTACTGGGCGACAACCAGCCCGAGCTGCACCATACCTGACACCCGGGGAGGGGCGACTAAAGAACTACCGTTCCGTCCTGCTCCCCCCTGTGTCAACCACAGTCTGTCAGCCGTACAACATCTGTTGGAAACCAGAAGGATTCTAATGCCCCATGTGCTTGAGCCAGGTATGGCTGAGTCGTCCCTGCTGTCTGCCCTCCACGATATCCGGGACCGGGGCCGGTCCTGGTTCGCGGACGACCCCCGCGCCACCGTGAAGCTCGTCGTCGCCGTGACGCTTCTCGGACTCGTCCTCAGAGTCGCAGCGCTCGGCAGCCGCGTCGCCCACTTCGACGAGGGCCGCGTAGCCTACTGGGCGCTACATCTCCGCGACTCCGGCTCGTTCGCCTACCGCTACATCATCCACGGACCGTTCATCCAGCACGTCGATAGCTGGGTGTTCACCGTCGCCGCGCCGACCGATTTCACGATGCGGCTCCCGGTCGCAATTATCGGCGGCCTGCTCCCGCTGACGGCGCTGCTCTTTCGCGAGCACCTCCGGTCCGACGAGACTGTCCTCATGGCCGCGTTTCTCGCGCTCAATCCGGTCCTGCTGTACTTCTCGCGGTTCATGCGCAGCGACGTGCTGGTCGCGGCGTTCATGTTCGCCGCCTTCGGCCTGCTCGTCCGGTTCGTCGACACCCGCAAGGCGCGCTATCTCTACGGCGTCGGGGCGTTCATGGCGCTTGGCTTCGCTTCGAAGGAGAACGCCATCGTCTACGTGCTGACGTGGCTCGGCGCGACCGGCCTCCTGCTGGCGAAGGTGCTCGTCCTCCCCAACGGCTACCGCGACGCGTTCGGCTTCCTCCGGCGCGTCCCGAGCGCCGGCGCAATCTGGGGCCGGATGTCGGGCCGTGTCCGGGCGGACGTGGGGCTTGTCGTCAACACTGTTCGCTCGTTCCGCGACCGCCACGACAGCGCCGGGTCCGTCCTCGCGGCGTACGCGAGCCACATCGTCCTCGCCGCGCTGGTGTTTGGCTTCGTCTCACTGTTCTTCTACGCGCCCCGCGGGGCCGGTGTCGCAGGCATCGAATACCCGCCGGCGCCGGCCTCAAGTGGCGACGTGAACTTCTGGTCCGGCGTAACGAACCCGTCGCTGTTCCCGGAACTCGTCCAGACCACCTGGGAGCGGGTCGTCGACCAGTACAGCGAGTGGTTCTCGCCGGCCTCGGAGAAGGCCACGACGACTGAAACGGGCCTCGTCGAGTCTATCGAGACGTTCTACGAGAGCGTCGACGGCCACTACGAGATACTGTTGAAAGCGCTGGCCTACACCGCGGCGCCGCTGCTCCTGTTCTCGGCGTTCGGTTACGCACTCGACCGGCTTGGGGCGGTCGAGCCGCGCCACCTCGTCCCGTTCGCGGCCTACGGCGGCTACGTCTCGATTCTGGGCTACCCCATCGGGACCGACATCGGCGCGCCGTGGCTCGCCGTCCACGTCGTCGTCCCGCTGTCGATTCCGGCCGCCGTCGGACTCGCCGCCGTGATTCGGTGGGGGAGCGAATCGCTGTCGGCCGATGACGTGACTGGCGCTGCCATCGCCGCCGCTATCGTCCTGCTCGTTACTGTACTCGTCGTCAATACCGCCGCAGCGCGGGTGTACACGAACGAGCACCTGGAGGGGAATCCGCTGGTTCAGTACGCCCAGCCACAGGAGTCGCTCCGTGCCGACTTAGCGGAGATGGACCGCATCGCGACGGCCAACGGAAACGGCACCGATGTGGTAATGTACCACGGGGAGCGCGGCGACGCCTACGACGGCGACGACGCCTACGTCAAGGAGAACCGCGGCCAGTGGAACGACTCCTGGTGGAACACCAGACCGACCTGTCTGCAGTGGTACAACTCGCTGCCGCTGCCGTGGTACTACGCGGCCGACGACGTGAACGTCTCCTGTGAGAACCGACCCGGGGCGCTCGCCGAGCAGGCACAGGACGGACAGCCGCCGATAATTCTCACCCAGCAGATAGACAGCACGGTCCCCGTCGAGCGGCTTGAGGCCGCCGGCTACAAGCCCCGAACCCACCGAATGCGGACGAAGTACAGCTCGAACGATATGACGGTGTGGGTTCACGAGTCCTATGGCCGAGAAACGAACGCTTAACCCCGACGCTGTGGAAGCGCGCGGTATGACGCTCACGTCACCAGGACCGACTGTCGGTGTTGTCGGCGGTGGCCAACTCGGCCGGATGCTGGGCGAGGCGGCCGCGCCGCTCGGCCTCGAACTGCTCGTGACCGACCCGACGCCGGACTGCCCGGCCGCGCCGGTCGTCCGCGACCAGCTCGTCGGCGACTTCGACGAGGAGGCGACCCTGCGGGAGCTCGCCGAGCGCGCCGACTACCTCACATTCGAGATCGAACTGGCCGACCCGGACGTTCTCGAACGGGTCGCCGAGGAGACAGGGACGCCGGTTCACCCCGCCCCCGAAACGCTCCGGACGATTCAGGACAAGCTCGTCCAGAAGCGCCGGCTGGCCGAGGCCGGCGTCCCGGTGCCGGCGTTCCGCGCCGTCGACACCGCCGACGACCTCCGCGAAGCCTGCGAGGAACTGGGCTACCCCGCGATGCTCAAGGCCCGGACCGGCGGCTACGACGGCCGCGGAAACATCCGCGTCGAAGGCCCGGAAGACGTCGAGGACGCTATCGACGCCATCGCCGGCCCCGCGATGGTCGAGGAGATGGTCGACTTCGAGCGCGAACTCGCGGTCATGGGCTGTCGCGGTGCGGACGAACGGGACACGTTCCCGGTCACCGAGACGATTCACCGGGAGGAGATTCTCCGCGAGTCCGTCGCGCCGGCCAGAGCGTCAGAAGCCGTCCGCGAGCGCGCACGAAATGTCGCGCACGACGTGCTCGACGTGATGGACGGCCGCGGCGTGTTCGGCATCGAACTGTTCGAGACGACCGACGGCGAGATTCTGCTCAACGAGATCGCACCGCGACCGCACAACTCCGGCCACTGGACTATCGAAGGGTGTCACACCTCGCAGTTCGAGCAACACCTGCGGGCCGTCACCGGCCGGCCGCTGGGGTCGACCGACCAGCGGTTCCCCACCGTCTCGACCAACATTCTCGGGGACGTTTCGGAGCGCCAGTCGGCAGAATTGCGGGGCGAAGACGGGGTACTGGAGACGCCGCGGGCACACCTGCACTGGTACGGCAAGCGCGAGGTGTACGAACTCCGGAAGATGGGGCACGTGACGCTGACGGCTGACGACCGCGACGGGCTGCTCGCCGGCGCGCGCGAACTCCGTGACGGACTGACCTTCGAGTGAGCGACACGGACTGACCGCGGGGTCTTCTGCAGTCCGGAACCGAGCGGCCTTTGAATATGCGGTCCTGAGTCACGGTATGGACCGACGGGATTTCCTCCGCGCGGCCGGCCCGGCGGCGGTCGCAGGGCTCGCCGGCTGCCTCGGCGGTGGGAGCGCTGACACCGACTACGACGTGGGGATGTCCGCGAAGGCGTTTCGCCCGGTTCGCATCGCCGTCGAACCGGGGACGACCGTCCGCTGGCTCAACACGAGCAAGCAGGGCCACTCGGTCACGGCCTACGAGGACGACATCCCCGAGGAGGCCGACTACTTCGCCTCCGGCGGCTTCGACACCGAGCAGGCGGCCCGCGACAACTGGGGGAGTTCCTCCGGCGGGACGATGTTCGAGGGTGACGATTTCACGCACACCTTCGAGGTGCTCGGCGAACATCCCTACTTCTGTATCCCACACGAGCGAGCCGGGATGGTCGGGACCGTCGTCGTGACCGAAAACCCGGAGACGGCGACGAGCAGCGAGTAGCGGCGCTCTCTCTGTCGGGTTCCCCGTCAGCGCTGCGTGCTTTTTCGGTGCGGTACTGTCCGTTATCGGTCACGGACTCGAAAATACAGTCTCCCATCATACGTCGCAGAATCGGCTCCGTCTGCCGCGTGCTAGAGCTCGTTCTCTCACTGCGGCGGAAAAATCGAACGTCGGTGTTGTAACGTGTTAGGCTTCGACGTCGACGTCTTCCTCGTCCACGTCGACCGCCGTCTCCTCTTCGGCGGCGACTTCTTCCGGCCGCGCTTCGAGCGTGGTCTTCTTGATCTCGACGCGTCGGAGCGGGTAGATGTCCTTGGCCTCGCCGTAGATGGCCGAGGAGAGGCGCCCTTCGACGACGCTGTCGACGAGCTGTTCGAAGGTACGGTCCTTGGCCGTCTCCCGAACGAGGTCGATCATCGTCCGGCGGATGGCCTTCTCCTGGGAGGCGTCGGCCTTCTTCGTCGTCACGGCGACCGGCTGGATCTGGACGCGGTAGTCGTCCGTGGTCAGCACGGTGATGTAGGCCTCGACCTTCGAGGAGCCCCGTCGGACGAGCGAGCGGAGGTAGTCCCGCGTGAGCTCGTGGCGGATGAACTCCGTGTACGCCGTGTCCGAGGCGACCTCGTTGATCTTGAAGGTCAGCTTCGTGTTGTTCTCGCTGGCGTCGTTGGTCAGTTCGCCGAGCGTTGTTTCGATGGTGCGTCCGAGCACCTTGTCCGGTTCGTCTGCCGGTGTCTTACCGAGAACCTCCCGGTCGAACTGCTCGGGAGCCTGCACGGTGTACCACCGTTTCTGTTCTGTGCGCTTGGAAACGCTTCGTTCACTCATGGTTGGATTGTGTGTGTTGGTCTGCGAGCTGTGCTGCAACCCGGATGTTGACGACGTAGTCGTCGACGGTCGCCTGCAGGCCGCTGGTCGAGTCGCGCTCGACGGTCGTGACCACGGCGTTGCCCTCGACGCGCGTGGTCATTTCGTCGGTGTTGTCCGGCCGCACCGCGCGTGCGACGCGTTCGGGCGAGTCGTGCGTCGTGCGAATCTCCGCCCGTCTCATACTGCCTCCCGGAACGCTTCGATGAAGTCGGCCGTCGAGGCGTCGAACCGAGCGCGCGCCCGGTTGCCGGTCCCGACAGCGTCGCCGCCGACCGTCTCGGTGGCGGCGTGCATCGTCTCGGAGATATCCCGGCCGTCCGTGGCCCGGGCCGCGGCCTCCGTGTCGGTGACGACGAGCGTCACCGGTTCCGGTGCGCGGTAGTCCGCGAACAGTCTGGCGACGGTGCCGGTCGGCATCGCGTCGCCGCGGGCGACGAACAGACCGTCGTACCGGCCCGTGGTCGCCGCTGACACCGCTTCGTGGGCGCGCGTGGCGTGACTTCGCCAGGCGGCCAAGGCGTCCTCGCGGACGGCCTCGTGGCCGAGTGCGAGCGCGACGGCAGTGCCGGGCTCTTCCCGAGCGACGGCGTCGAGCACGTCGGCGTAGCCCCCGACCGTCTCGAAGGGGCCGCCCACCGTTGGTCGGAGCGCGCGCTGGACCGCGTCGGCGGCCCGTGGCGGCGCGTCCGCGGTGACGGCCAGCGCGATCAGCGACGCGAGGCGGCGGTGGTCGTCGGCCGAGAGGTCCGCAGACTGAATCCGGTCCGCGTCGAGGCCCAGGTCGGCGAGCGTGGCCCGCGCCGTGTCGGCGTCGCCCGAGAAGGGCGCGACGAACAGCGTCGAGTGGGCCAGCCCGTCCGCGAGGTCTGCCGTCGGCACGGCGACCCCGGGCCGGTGTTCGAGCCCCGCCTGCTCGGCGGCTTCAGCGACGGTCCCGTCGACCGCCCCGGCGGCAATCGTGCCGGCCAGGGCGAGCGCGGGATCGGTCGTCGCGCCAAGCTCGCGGGCGGTCTCGAAGGCAGTCGCGGCGGCGCGGTCGGTCAGCGTCACGTCGGCGGTCGGCTGCGTGCGACCGATGGCGACAGTGATGTCGGTCTCCGTGGTCCGGTCGGGATCCTCGAACGGGCGGACGACGCTCGCCTGGAACGGCGTGTCATCGAGCGCCCGTGCCAGCAGGCCAGTCGCAGCCAGCGCCTCACCGGTCGCGTCGCTGACGAGGCGCACGAAGGCGGCCTCGCGAAGCGACCCGGCGAGGTCGCTGGGGGACGTGGCTGGTGTCGGTTCCCGACCGGTCGCCGACATCTATTCGAGACCCAGCGCTTCGACAGCGTTGTCGTAGCTGTAGGTGAAGTCCTCGTCGACTTCGTCGCCGCGGTAGTAGTCGATGAGGCGTCGGATCTTCGCCTGCGTGTTCTGGAGCGCGCGCTTGTTCTGGTAGTCACCGGGGTTCTCGTCCATGTGGTCGCGAAGGCGGACGGCCCGCTCGAGCAGGTTCCGAAGGTCCTCCGGCAGGTCCGGCTCGGCCTCGTTCTCCTCGAGAATCTCGGTGACTTTCTTGCCGGTCGCGAGTGAGACGTCAGGGATCGGCGTACCCTGAACGCCCTCGTCGCGCAGCTTCAGGCCGATCTCGCTGGGCGAGTGGCCCTGTTCGGCCAGTTCGACGACGCGCTCTTCGATGGCGTCCTCGTCGACGTCACTCCACTCCGGGGGTTCGTCTGCCGCCGGTTTGTCCGAGTCGGACGAACCGCGGCGGCGTGTATGCATTCGTGCCATTGTAATCTGGTTGGAACCGCACGAACCGCTCTCGTTACGAGGCGTATTGGCACTGTACAGTGCCGAACACGGCCGCAATCCCGAGCTGTGAAAGTCCACAGCGAGTCAGATTTGCGGTCGTGCTGTTCCCATCTCCCTGTCTGAGAGGGCGCGACTAAACCGTTCCGCTTCCCGGTCGCGTCTGGAAGTGCCGACATCGTCGTCGACGCCGCTCCACAGCCGAAACTCTTCGCAGTATTACAATTGATAACTTGCCCATCTATTTTAAGTAATTTGTCGGGTTAGATGTGAGTAGTATGGGTAGCGCTGAGCGGGGACTCGGAAGTCGTGGACAAAGTGCTCCGCTCGGGTTAGCGCTGGTTTTTGCGGTAATGATTGTATCGACGACGGCGGTGGTCGCACTGGGTGCCGACGCAATTACGAGCACGCAAACGCAACTTGACGTGGAACGAACTGAGAAGTCGCTGACGGAACTCAATTCCAAAACCGCGCTCGTAGCGCTGGGACAGACGGACGTGCAGCAGGTCTCTCTTCCCGCGAGCAGTTCGAGCACCTATCGTATCGACGAGGACGCCGGGTGGATGAACGTCTCCTATCAGAATACAACGTCCGGGAACCGGATGACTGTGTTCAATGAATCGATGGGCGAGGTGGCCTATCACGGCAGTGACGAGACGCGACTCGCGTATCAGGGGGGCGGCGTCTGGCGGGCCAACGGCGACGGAACGTCGGTGATGGTTTCTCCACCCGAGTTCCACTACCGGGACGCGACGCTAACGCTTCCCCTCGTGACAGTGAGCGGGTCCGGGGCAATCAGAGACGGCGCGTCGATCTCTCACAACCGGACGAGGTCGTACTTTCCGAACAGCGCGCGCAACGAGAACTTCACGAACCCGCTGGAAAACGGGAAAGTCAACGTTACCCTCCAGAGCGAGTACTACCGCGCGTGGGGAGGATACTTCGAGGAGCGAACGGACGGTGACGTGACGTACCATCCCGATAGCAATCGTGTTTCGATCATTCTCAAGGTTCCTGCGGGGCCGCGAAAGGTCCAGAACGCCGTCGCCGCGACGAGCGACTCCGGTTCGATCAAACTGAGCGGGAACGATGCCTTTACCGACAGCTATACTTCGGCAGACGGGGACGGATATGACGCCTCCGAGGCCGGTGATGGCGGCAATCTCACGACGGCAGGTGATGTCATCGTCACCGGGAGTGCGGAACTGAATGGAAACATCACCTCGGGCGGTCGCGTCGAGTTCAGTAGTAACTCGATGACGTTCAACGGTGACCGGGTAGAATGGGCGGACGCGTTCGACGATAAACACGGAGCGTGTTCCGGCTCCTGTTCCGACGAGCAGATCAGCTCGTTCGGAGATACCACCAATATCAACTCCCATGTCAACACACAGGTCGACGACCTATCATCGTCGAACGACAACGGGGGAACGATAGCCGACGACGGCGTTATCGACGGTACAGAGGGAACGACGACACTGTCTGCGGGCAGCTATCACGTCGACAGGATCGACTTGAGCAGCGACGTCGAGTTCGACACGACTGGTGGAAACGTAATCATTGGCGTCGAGAACTACGTGAGCCTCAACACCGGGAACGACATCACGGTGTCCGGCCCGAACCAGGTGAAGATATATATCAAAGGCGAATCGCCCGCGTCGGGTGGGAGCGCAGACGGTTATCATTTCTTCACACGGGCGAGCGAAATCAGGACAACCGGTGCGGTTAGTGAGCGGTCGACGCAAGTGTGGATCTACGGAAAAGACGACCTCCAAGCCCGGATGGAGAAGAAAGGGTCAGATAAGTCGAAAGTCACCGGCGTCATCTACGCGCCGGGGGGAAAGACCGGAACGAGCAGGTTCGAGATATGGAAAAGCGAACTCTACGGCGGTGTGGTCACGAGCGAAGTCGAACTCGAAAAAGGCGGAAGGGTCCATTTCGACCAGGCCCTCAAACAGGAGCGGACGATTCCCAAGGACACGAGCGTTGTCGCCATCACCTACCTCCACATCTCGACGAACGACGTCAACATCACGTCCAACTGAGAGCCGACACGCCCACTGCATCACTATCAAAATTAGTAGCACCTGACGTCGGTCAGTTTTCGCTGTAGCCGCCATAGAAGGCCGTTGGTAGCGACTGTTGGTCGGTCGGCCGGCAACCTTATCAGCTATGATAACCACTGTCGGATAATGCAAGTCCCCTGGGGTCAGCAACGGGCACAATCAGCCCCGCTCGGGCTGATACTGGTCCTCAGTCTCGTCATTGTCGGTTCCAGCGTCGTTGTCAGCCTGGGAGCGACGGCGCTGGTCGATACCGAGTCCGGGCTCGACGTCTCCCGGGCGGAGACGGGGATGACCCAACTGGACTCCCAGGCGGCCCTGGTGGCGCTTGGGAACTCTGACAGCCAGCGGGTGTCTCTCGTCGGGACGGACAGGTCCTCGTACCGAATCGACGACAGTGCCGGTCGGATGACCGTCAATATCACCAACCACTCGGCTTCGCCGCCGACGACAGTCACGCTGATGGACGAGCGGCTCGGGGCGGTCATCTACGAAAACGGGAACCAGAAAGTCGCCTATCAGGGCGGCGGGGTGTGGCGGCGTTCCGACAGTGGCAGTGTCATGGTTTCACCGCCGGAGTTCTACTACCGCGACGCGACGTTGACGCTCCCACTCATCACCGTCCGTGGCGACCGGTCGCTTGGCTCACGGGCGAGCATCTCGAAGGACGGCACGACACAGGTGTATCCCGACCAGGCGGCTGGGAACATCAATCCGCTGGATACGGGGACGGTCAACATCACCGTCCAGAGCGAGTACTACCGGTCCTGGGGGCGCTACTTCGAAGAGCGGACTGACGGCGACGCGTACTACGACCACGAAAACGACAGCGTGACGACGACGCTGGTCGTGCCGACGGGGCCGCGAGAAGTGACGAGCGCCGTCGCGGCCACGTCCGCCGGCGGAAAGATTACGCTCTCCGGCAGCGGCACTGACCCCGCTCGAACCGACAGCTACAATTCGTCTGTCGGCGACTACTCGGCCTCACGGGGTTCGTTCGGAACGATCACCACAGCCGGTGACGTGTACGTGAAAGGGAACAGCGAGGTGGACGGCTCCGTTCGATCCGGTGATCGGGTCGAAGTCAAGGGGAGCGGCGTCGTCACCCGCGACGTGGAGTACTCGACCACGAAGCACATCAAAGGCACTGTCAACGGCGACGTCAGACAGATTTCGGGCGTCGAGGGAGCCGGCGCTATCGACGGCCTGGTGAACCGGCGAGTCGCCAACGCGAGCAGTACCAACAACAACAGCGCGACCGGGAGTATTTCGGGGAATCAGCTCGACAGCGGCGACCAGACGCTCGACGCGGGCACGTACTATCTGGAGGATCTGACACTAAGCGGCGAGACGCTGACGATTAACACGGGTGGTGACGACGTGACCATTGCCGTCCGGGACTACGTCTACATCGAGAACAACGGGCGGATCAAAGTCAACGGCGACGGGAAAGTCCGCCTCTACGTCAAAGGCGAAGCCACGTCCGCCAGCGGCCACCACTTTCACATCTATCGCACCGGGGATGTCGACATTGACAACGCCAACAACTCCAAGCAGTTCTGGATGTACGGTCAGTCGGACTTCGACGCCTTCATCGAAGGGGATACCGATACCCCGCAGTTCGAGGGCGTGATTTACGCACCCGCCGGCGGCGTCGGTGCCAGCACTGTTCAGATCAAGAAGGCGGAGCTGTACGGCGGCCTCGTCGCTGGGTCAGTCACGGTGGATAACGGCGGGTTGGTCCACTACGACCGGGCGCTCAGAAACGAACGAGCCGTCCCGAAGAACACGAACATCATCCGGCTGACGTACCTCCACGTCTCGAAGAACCGGATCAACGTGACCAGCGGGTAGTCGACTGGTTACTGGTCGATCCCGACTGCAATGTCGTGATAAACGACGTATGTCCGTTGGATTCCGCCGGAGGGGGACGTGAAGTTACACCAGCCGTCGGCCCCACAGGCGAACCCTTTCCGCTCGAAGTACGACTGCCAGAGCGCCTCGCGCTGTGGGTCCGAGTCGACACTGACGTTGACGTGTTCGATGTTGCCGCTGGTGTCAGCGAACGAGACGTTGCTGTTTCGGTGGTTTGTCCGGACGAGCACCGTCGACCCGCCCAGACTTTGCTGGTCACTGGCGGTAGTCCCGACCACGGTGATGAGTACGCGGTCGTCTGAGACGAGTATCGGCGGCGTCCGTTTCTGCACCCCACTGTCCCGGTTCGTTCGATACACTGCTCCTGCCTCGTATACGAGTTCTCGCTCCTGATTGCCGGCGTAGATGATCGGTCGTATCTCCCAGGTCCCGACATCTTTGGGGGCAGTCCCGTCGTGGACTTGCACCGATATCGTCGTGTTTTCGCCCGTCCTGAGCGAGGCTTCGCCGAGACTGACCTCCGTCGCGCGGCTCGGTGCCCCCTGTTTGTGGAGGTCCGCGATATTATCCGAGAGAACGTCGAACGCCCGTTCGGCGTTCTCCATCTGCTCCGCGTCCCGTGCGTTCTGTAACGCCCCCAGACCGCTCACTGAGACGAGTATGATCGACGCGACGATGAGACTGAACACCAGGGCGAAGCTCAACACCTCACTTACGGCGCGGTCAGCCATCTCGCACCTCCAGTTGCCCGCTCGATTCGTCGTAGAACACAGTTATCACACCGCCGCCAGCGGTGGAATCCCCCAGGTCCGTCCGGCTCTTGAGCGAAACAGTCACCGACACGTCAGGGGATGTCGATTCGAGGGCGAGTTCATCGGCGGCGGCGTCAATCGAGACCCGGTAGGTGCTGCCACTCACCCGTTCTGGGAATGTGTGGTTCAGCCGCGCAGTCGGGTCGTTGTCAGCGGCGACCACCAGCCGGTCGATACGGGCGATGTCGGCAGCGACCTGCTGGCCGATGACTTCGAGTTCATCCCTGATGACCTGTTCCTGCCGGCTCTCGACGAAGTTGCCGCCGGCAATGAGGAGTCCGGAGACCAGAATCGAGGCGATGGCCAGGCTCAGCGTGTAGCTCAGCGTCGTCGAGACGGCGCGGTTACGACGCATCTGGCTCACCCGGGGCCACCCGTATCTTTGCCTCGTATCGTAAGTTCGATGTGTCATAGCGGTACTGAACGGTCGCGTTATAGATCGCGGTCGTGCTGAACGGAGATGTGGGTGCTGTATTGAGTGTGTTAGCCGGCGTGCTATCGCGGACAACCATCGAATAGTTCCCCCTGGTCATGTTGCCCGATTCGTAGGTGATGTTGTACTCGTCGCCGACGCCGTGGGCGAATCGTCCGTCGAAACTCCCGCCCTGGAGCGCGAGACACGGTTCGCCCTGCACTGTTCCGCCAGTCACGTCGATGTGGGCATACGGCTCCTCGACAGGGACGGCACACTTCTGTGTGCCGCTCGGTGTGTCGACTTCCACGTTTACGGTCCCAGTGGGTCCAACATCCCCCCAGACCTGCATCGTCCATTTCGGGTTGCCACCGGTGCCGTTCGCTGTGACGGCAAACGCGTCTGCAGAATCCGCCGGAATTTCCGTCGCGTTGATGACGAACCGTCTAGTCGCGTTTGTTCCATCGCCCGGACGTGTGACCCGCTCTCTGACTATCCAGGTGTCGGCCGCTCCGTTAGACTGGAACAGTGACGTATCGTTCTGGGCGATCCGTGTGCCGTAGGTCGGCGCGCCGGCGAGTGTGACGTTCACCAGCGTCCCGCTCGTGACCCGCTGGCGTTCCGTCTGTGTACTGACGGACCGGATGCTCTCACGCACACCGGTTTCGAGTGTTGTTTGGGTCGAGTGGTTGTACCTGTTAGCTGCGGTGATACCTTGCCCGACGTTCGTCTCCACCATCGCCCGCATCCCCAGCGCGTCGTTGCTCCCGGCGATCTCGCCCCGACTGGCGAGGTTCTGCGTGTAGATCGCGGAGTTGACGACCAGCGCGAGCCCGATGAACGTCACCGCCAGGGCTAACGCGGCGATGAGGATTATCTGTCCGCGTTCGTCGCCGTTCAGATGCGCCACGCGACCACCTCCACGCTGACCGTGTTGTAGACGTTCTTCCCGGTGTCGGAAACCGTGTAATCGGTCGTCGGGTCGCCGAGCCGTGTGCTGTTTCGTGTGCCGTCCTCGTCGCGCAGGTGGTCGTCGTCCATGAGCGTGATTGTATGGCTCGCACGCACCGCGTTGTCGCTCGGCTCGCCGCTGTAGATGTATCGTGTCGTGACGGTTCTCTCCTGCGTGTTCTGGAACCTGAGATACACGTTGTACGCGATCCCGCGACGGTCGAACGCGCGCTCCAGCAACTCTCCGAACCGATTGTCCGGCGGCCCGTTCGTGTAGTACTCGCGACCACCGGCCGTGTTGTGGAACTGCGCCGTGCTGTTGTCCCAGTAGAGCACAGCCGGTTTCAGTGCGTCTTCTGCCGCCGCGGAGGCGAGGACGCCGTGGCCGATTGCCTGCTGCTGGTTCTCGATGTGCTGACTCGACGTGCTCGCGGACAGCGGCGTCACCGCCGTCATCTGCAGCGCGAACACCAGGCTTGCGAGTAACAGCATTCCGCTGACGATTGCTTCGAGCGTGTGTGCCTGCGCGCGCATACTACCACATCACCACGCGTACTGTGACATCCTGCCCGTTCAGCGAGACCACGCGCAGCGCAGTGACCGAGGCGTCGTTGTTTGTCGGTGGGTTCCCACCAGTAGTGAGCGTCGTTCCACAGCCAGTCCCGGCTGCGACAAGTTCCTGGTTCGCTCCGTCCCAGCACAGAATTTCGTCGGCGGCTGGTGTCCCCGTCGCGTTCCCCCGGATTGTGACGTTAACGTTCTCCCGAACCGGGTCGAGTCCGACCCGTTCCTCCGTACTCGCGCCGGACTCGTAGCCACATCCTGACGGTGGTGCGTTCCCAGCGAAGAACTCCCGAGTACAGTGTTCGTCTAGAACGTACGGCTGCTGTGGCGAGCCGAGCATCCCCATTGTGAGCCCATCGGCGACTCTGTCGGTCGTGACTGTCTCCTCCTGAACCCCCGCAGAAAACGGCGACAACAGCCCAGGAATGAACAGGAAAATGAAAATTACAACGCTCAAAAAAAGGCTCATACCGATTGCGAAATCCAGTGTCGTCTGCCCGCGCCGGCACTCTTTGCTCCGGAGTGACCCGCCGACAAGCCGGTTATTAGACTGCGTCTCGTTTCTCCTACGGTTCATAAGCCTGATTCACTAAACTGAGATTACTGTAGGGATGGTATCAGGCGTTATAACCATTGTGGCCGTACTGTAACTCCGATTACCGGATTTGCACACTCTCTGGTAGGCGGACACATTACCGGTTTGAATCGAGACCGTGGGGCCGGTTCTCTATGTCCCCGTGCTTCGATGGGTTTAAGCAATCCCATCGGAAAGCAGTCATTGCACGCGAGGGCTCGTAGATCAGGGGTAGATCACTCCCTTGGCATGGGAGAGGCCCCGGGTTCAAATCCCGGCGAGTCCATTGAAATAAACTCTCGTGTTCGGTTCATCCCGAACCGGAGTAGAACTTCTCTGCTGACCAAATTCGGCAGTTTCATCTTTCTCACGACACCCTCACGAAAATCAGAGCGTCTAGAATCTCAACGCGGCCCCTCGCCGTCCCCCGATCAGGATAGGGAGTGGCGACCCCTCTGCAACTACTGCGGCTTGCCGATAGACCATGACCACCAGGAGTGTGCGGCTCTGGAAGACGGGGTGTGTCGGCCATGAGCCGTGCCGAGCGTAGTTGGCAACCGAGCGACGACCTCCCCGGAAATGTCGGCGGGCCGTCGGCGCTGTCGATGCCCGACGATTGGACGCTGTCGACGGCGTGGCAGCGTGCCCAGCAGGAGAGCGACGACGGCGGCGCTATCAACGACGCCGAGCGTATCGTCACCCTCTCCGACGGCGATGACTACCACCGCGTTCTCTGGGCGCTCAAGAGCCGTACACTCGTCGCTGAGTGCGACTGCCAGGGCTACCACTACAACGACGGTTGGTGTGCCCACGTCGCCTCTCTGTGGTGGCAGTGGGTCCGTGGACAGATCGTCGTGGCCCACCTCGATACTGGCCGCGAGTACCCAGCCCCACCAGCATGGCTCTCTCTCGGCGACGACCCGACCGCCTACGACCACCTTCCTCCTGCCCAACTCGACGCCTACCTCGCCTGTGACCTCGGTAGCTTCGGCGTTCGGGAGTTCGCCCGCTACACCGAACGGGCGGCCGGCACCATTGGGAACCTGCTGACCGACGCCCGAGAGAAGACGGAGGGCCGCCTATGACGCGCACACACCCGCTCGCCCTCACGCGAGACCTTCTGGCGACCCCACGGGGGGCTGTCCTACAAGTACCAACATCGGCACCTGTCACGCCGCCGTATGGGGATTCGCCCCCGTCTTACGAGGAGGTGGCTAGTCAGACATGACTGGGGGAAGCCAACTTCACCAGGAAAGCGGCAGCGACAAAATCACGTTCCGACTGCCGACTCACCTGAAGGAACAGTACAAGGAGCAGGTCGACAACATGAGTGCCGACCTCGAAGAGTACGTGCGACGGAAAGTTTCGGAGCCAACCGAAGACGGGGGCGTGGAACCCTACGCCGACCCCGACGACCGAGACCTTGCCGTCGCCTACCGAACGCTGTGCAAGAAGCGTACGAAAGGTGGAATCGTTCGGGGTGAAACCGCCAAACGGGCACTGGCACAAGCCGTCGACAACATCGACCAGCAGGGCGCACAGCGTCTTCTCAACCGGTTGGCGAAGCGTGGGTACGTCCGCCTACAGAACGGGATTCCACCGAGCGACTACATGGCTGTTCACGTTCGGCCGTTCTCCCGCCACGACCCCGCTCAGGGAGGTGCAAAAGCCGATGTGTGAGCAGTCTGGGGACGGTACTGAGGAGTGGCAGGTTGTCGAAGCGGGTACTGGCGGCAAGACACTGGGGACATTCGACACCAAGGCTGAGGCCCGCGAGTACGTCGAAGACCGCTTTGGGGAGTCACCGTCACCAGCTGTAGGTCGTACGGTCTGGAAAGGGGAGAAACGCCCCGGCCGGTCACGCTACATCATTCAACTTCGTAAAGTCCACGCGGCTACTGACCCAGCCGAGTAATGGCCTAATCAGTCATTCAGCCATTCAGCGGCGCGTTTTACGGTGTTTTGGCAATTCTGTTTCTGCGTATGCTTGTTCACCGAGTGGTGATAGTTTGACGGAGCGCATCGAATACGGAAGCAAAGACGCGGCCGACGCCGCCAGAGAGAGACACAGCGAGTACCTGTGTACTGACGACGACAGGCGACTGAAAACCGTCGCCTACAGCAGCGACACGCCGGACTCGGTCCTTGAAACCGAGCGTATCGAGGCAGCCGACGGTCGCGGAGAACGAACAGACGGCCCCGGACAGGTTCCCCTTTCGGACAGCGAGCGCAAGCAGATTGACTTCTCACAGAAGCGGGCCAACACCGCCCATGCCCGGAGTGTGAAGGGTATCGCACAGTCCGAAGGCGTAGAGGATTGGGTGAGCTACTACGACGGGACGCTGACCGTCGACGAACATCGGGAGGTGATGGACAAGGCGAGCCGAGAGAGCGGCGCACGGAGCGGTGAGGAGTCGGCACAGGAGAAGGCCGGCCGTGCAGCGCGGGCCGCGCAGTCCAGCCGGTGCGACCACGCTCGGGGGCACTGTGAGAACGGCGACCCCGAAGCCTGCGAGTTCCTAACTCAGACCTGCGGGTACTCCGAAGAGGAGATCGGGCAGTTCATCGACGACGGCCCGGCCGACCAGGGCGAGCAGCAAGAACTCGTGACCGTCGGTGGCGGAGAGTATCCCGAGATGGAGCTACGACCGGAGACAGCCGGTGCGCTCCGGCGCGGATGGCAGGGGTACAAAGCCAGCGTTTCGGACCTCGAAGCGGCGCTTTCTCGAAGCCGCGAGGCGGTCATCAATGCTCGGCAAGCATGGCGAGCAGTCAACCGGATTCGAGAAGCGAACGGGCAGGAGCCGATGCATCCCGACCGGTTGCACACGCTCCTTAACGCGCTCGAAGGGATGCCTACCAGCATCCCAACAGTCCGCACGCTGGACCACTTCGACCAGGAGGACGCCACCGACCCCGCCGAGGTGATGGAGACCGACGACCAGCGCACGCTCTCCGGTGACCGTGCCGACGACCAAGCACGCTTGGCCGGTGGTGAGCGCGGTGAGCGGGGGCAGGGCGAGGTGGTCGATGCGGTCGAAGAGAACCCTGGTGGACTACGGAGCGACGAGCGCGCTGAAAGCGGCGGCTCCGGCGAGACAGAGCAGCAAGTACCCGACGCGTTCGCGGTTGCTGAAGGCGGTCAGGAGACGCTATGACAGGACCAACTTGCCCCGCTGAGGGGTGCGACTACAACGAAGAGGGCGAAAAGACAGCCGGCAGTGTCCGGCGGCACATCAACGCGAAGGCCGACGACGCGCACAGCGACACGGAAGCACTCAGGAGCGCGCTGAACCGCCCTGCCGAGGGGGACGACGAGGGCGCTGAACAGGATGCTCAGGGCGCTCCCGGCGACCCCGACGACGAAGAGCAGGGAGAAAGCGAAGAAGAGCGCGCTGAAGCAGCCGAGAACGAGGAGAACGACCAGCAAGAAATGGACCAATCAAGCGAGTACGAGCAGCAGATCGCACAGTCTACGGAAGCAGAGACCAGCACCGAGGGCGGTGAAACCGAGGGACAGCAGGGGAGTGACGGGCAGCAACAGAGCGCCCTCAGCAGTGCCCCTATCGCCCCGCTTCTGGCCGGTTTCGCGTTGGTCGTACTCTACGTACTGGTTTCCTCTGGTAGCTCCGACGATGACGACCAGCCGACCGAGGTAGAGAGCGAGGTGGTCGAGGAGACCGAGCAGGCTGAACCGGTGGTCGACGACCCCGAAGCAGAGGTGGCCTGGGATGAGTGAGACCGAGCAGGTCGACCCGGCCGAGCAGGAGAGCGACGAGGGCGAGACCGAGGACGACGCGCCGGAGATCGACGCCGACGAGAAAGCCGAAATCGCGCTCGATGAAATCGACGTGGACCCCGACGACGTGGAGGAGGAGGCAGGGGCCGCAGCAGACGACGCGGATGAGGGAGACAACACGGACGGCGACGAAACCGACGAGACGGCAAGCCAGCCCGATTTGCCGGAGGGAGAGACCTGGGGCGACCAGTACGTTTCGATGCTGGCGCTCCTGCTCGGTGAGATAGCCGAGGAGACCGAGGGCGAGCCGGGCAAGACCGCCGAGGATATTGAGGAACTGGCCCGTGCCCCGCCTGTCCAGCTAGACGAGTCGGTGGACGAGTGGCTACAGCAGGCCGGGATGGGGACCGACATACCGCCCGGCAAGGCCGTGGCACTCGGGACAGCCGGACTCGTGGCCGTTGTGCTGCTGACAGAGACCGACGTTGCCGGTGATATCGTGGAGACAGCAAGCGAGCAGATTCAGGAGGCAGACCTTCTATGATGGACAAAATCAAGCAGATTCGAGAGGCAAAGGCAGAAATCGAAAACCCTCACGAAAGCGACCGTATGCGGGCACTGGCGGCAGTCCTGGCAGAGATACAGGCCAGCCAGCGAGCGGTGGTGATGGACCAGCGGGACGCTGCCGGCATCGACCCCGACGACGGCCGGGAGCGCATCGGCAAAGAGCAGCGAATCAGCGAGATACTGGACCTTATCGACGGCTACGGTCCCGGCGGCCGGCCACTCTCCGAGGTGTGGCTGTCCCAGTGCGCCCCCATCGACGTGGATGACCCGGCGGCAGTCGCTCATTACTCCGAAATGGACAGCGACGAGTGGCAACAGCAGATTGAGCGATGGGCGGCCACGATTCGAGACAGCCAGGACGGCGAGATTCGAGCGAGTGACCGCGACCTTGCAGACCACCACGTAGGCCAGAAGTGGGGCGTCTCGCTGCACCGCTTCGAGAAGGTCGTCGTCAACTTCGACGCCGCCGACGCGCTCGAAGACCTGCTCGCCGGCCCGTCGATTGAGACCGAGAAGGCAATCGAAGCCAACACGGAGGCGCTGGCATGAATCTCCCGTCGGCCTACCGAATCCAAGACTACGCCGAAGCGGCCGCGTGGCTGCTATTCTGCGCACTCCTGGCACACGCCATATGGGAACGGACACGGCCCGAAACGCCGACGGACGACGACCGGCCCGACTGGGCGACCCTCACGGACTGCGACCTACAGGCCCTCGAAGCGGGCAACTCTCAGACCGTCCAGACTGGGCAGGGAGATCTGTACCGCCTCGAGGCCGCCGATGTGGGGGGCGACACCGACGAATGAACCTGGCCTTCGTCGCCCAGTCCGGCTGGGGAAAGGGCTACCACGCTCAAAGCTGGATGGAGAGCAACGCCCAGGAGTACGACGCGCTGGCCGTGCTGGACTACTGCGCGGAGTACCGGGGACTCGTCAAAGCCGGTGTGGCCGACCACCTGATAGTCGGTCCCGTGGAAGCTCAGTGGTCCGTACAGGACTGGATGGCCGTGCTACGGGCGAATCCCTACGTCGTTCTGGAACGCCACAAGGAGAAAATCGGGACCGACAGGTGGCGCGAAATCTCCACCCGCATCGCCTCGGCGCTCCGACGCCTGGACCGTGACCAACTCGTTGTTGTCGACGAAGCCCACTTCGTCGCTCCCCAGCGAACCAAGCTTCCCCAGCCAATCAAGGAACTGGCGACGACCGGCCGGGGCGCTGGCACGTCGACCATGTGGGTTACACAGCGGACTGCGGAGATCGACAAAACGATCCTCACGCAGTGCCATGCCCGGATGGTCGGCGGCTTCGACGGCGGCGAACTCGACGGGTTATCCTCATCTATTGAGTACCCCGAAGAGATACACAACCCGTCGGCTGACCCGTCCCCGTCGACGCTGCCCGACGAACTCCTACCGACCGGCAGAGAGCGGCCGACAAGCCTCCAGAAGCACAAGAACGACGACGGGCAGACTGTCGGCAGTGAGTGGATATACTCAGACGATGACGGCGAAATACGGAGAGTCGACACCGGCAGCGTCCAAATGAGCAGCACCCACTACGGCAGCGAGGGCAACGACCTCAACCCGCCAGAGTACGCATGAAAACACAAATCACTCTCAGAGGCGACGATAGCGATCGATTCGAGGATATTCGGCAGCGTATCGACCGGGAGCTACCCGGCTCCGAGCCGTGCAATAGCGAGGTGGTCCGCGTGCTGATGGACGAGACGAGTTTCTAAAACAAGTCCAGTTTCCGAAAACGCGATTCTTCAGCTCCGATCAGGGCCGACAGCCGGGGGGTCCGCACAAGTTGACTGGTATTAGCAGCCCTCCCCAGCGGACCGCTCCCTCAGTTAGTCGGTGATTGACGGTCTCAACTGCTAAACTCAGGTCTTGCATGGATTTTGGTAATGCGATGGGCACGCTCGCCTCGGAGGACTACATGACAGATGTGGCCCTCGTGATGGGTGGGTTCGCTGCCCCAGCAGTCGTAAAGTACGGAGTCGAGAACAAGATGGGCAAAGACCTGCCTGACGAGGCATACGGCGCCACAGTCGCAGTGGGAGGCGCTGTCTACGGTGGCGCTGGCCGAAAAGTCGCTATCGGCGGCGGCGTTCACGTCCTCGAAGCACTGCGGACGCGGTTCACGGAGGGTAACTGATGAGTGAAGATATTTTCGCCAGCGAAGGCGCGACGGCCGAAGCGGTCACAACTGCACAGAACGCCCCGGCATCTCCGGTCCCGACGCCGATTCTGGAAATCACGCCGGAGCGCGGCCAGTTCCTCCGGTTCCTGAACCGGGTGGCAAAGGGCGAAGAATCTGGCATCCCGATCTACATGGACCTTCGGGACTCCAACGGCGACCCGCTCCCGACCAACACGTCGCTGTTCCTGGCTATCGAACCCAGCGGCCACGAGACGACAATGCGCGTCTCGGAGGCGCTCAAGAACATCAGCCAGTACAACCAGCTAACGGTTCCTGAGCAGCGAAACGAGGAGAACGTCGACTCGGTGAAAGTCGAGCTTCAGAACCCCGAGGGCCTGCCAAACGGCGGCCAGTCGACCGACAAGATCGACGTGCGCGACATCGACACCGCGTATTTGCTGTTGGACTCGGCTGCACAGGTCGACCACAGCAACACGGAAATCTACATCGACAGCAACGCCGTCGAGAAGCACGGACGGCGGTGATTCACCGATGAGCCTGGACCAACGCCTACGGAACGCGAAGCGCCAGCCCGGCCACGTCGTGCCCGACGACATGGCTACGTCGGTCAACAGCCAGGGCCAGCGCTCGGAAATCGCGGAGTTCCGCGCCACCACGGCGCATATGCTCCGAACCGGGCAGAGCAACCCGCTCAAGCTCGCCATTCCGGCCTACCAGAAGTTCACGAGCAACGGGACGGCAGACGACACGGAGACGTTCAACCTCACCCACTCCATCACGGAGTGCCCAGTTACTCAGGACGCGGTGGTGTGGATCAACGGCGAGTACTACGGCAGCCCCGACGCTATCGACCATGACGCCGACACAGTGGACGTGACCGACGACGGCACGGACAACCGCGTTCACGTCTACTACATCAGTGACGCGGCGGCTTCCTTCGAGCTTCGGAAGCAGGCGAGCAACGCCAACACTGGCGGCCAGCGCCTCTATTCGGGGAATCTCGGACTGGTCCATCCCAGCCCGCAGATTGAGCAGCCCGAGTACATGACGCTCAACCAGACCCGGTGGCACCGCTGGCTGGGCACAGACATGACGATCAACGCCTACGTCGACGCACCGTACACGGTTCGATGGACCGACAACGACGGCGACGGCACCGAAGCGACGAACGCACTGCTCCACATCCCGGCGTTCATCGGCCAGAGTGAGGTTTCGGGCCTCACGTCAGCCGTGCGTCAGGACATGGGGCGGCAGTAGGAGGATACCGCTTCTATGGCGGATTTTTCGGCACCGTGGGAGGTAGAGAGCGAACCAACAGCCACCGCTACCAGCCTGGACGACGGCGACACCGTAGCGGCGGCCAATACGCAGACGAACGGGCCACTGACGGCCCGCGTGGAAAAGAGCGACTGGACCATGCAGGAACTCGAATTAGCGCTACAAGCCATGAACGTGGTGCTGTTCGTGATAGTGGTCTACATGGCAGTTACGGAGGCTAACTAATGGGACAAAACGCAATGGAGCAGTGGGTAGAATCGCAGGATGACATGGTGATTGAGGAGGACGGTTCAATCACCAACACAGAAACAGGAGCAAACACCTCAAACAACACTAACGGCGACCTCGACCTCATCGAAGGCGACGGCATCGGCGGGGATAACGACCTCGACAGCAACGAGGCAGCCGCCGAGGAGTTCAGCGAGGAAGTGGCAACTGGCGAGATTGACGGCCACGCCCCGGATTCGGAGGTGAACGCCGTGTACGGCACGGACGGTGAGGCGGTGGCAGTGGCCGCGACAGAGGAAGAGATCGAGCAGTCCGAAGCGACGATGTACACGACGACCCAGCAGGACGGCAGCACGCAGACGCCACAATCCGCGGAGGAAGCGGCCCAGCAGATGCGAGCAAGCTACCGGCAGCTACTCAGGCAGATGCAGGGCCAGCAGACCGCCGACAGCGCCCCATCTCCGGCTCTGGCAGTCGGTAGCCTCGCCGCACTGGGTATCGCGGGCTACTGGGTGATGAGCGGATGACTCAGGCGAAAGGGGGTAATATCACGCTTGAGTTGGACGCGCCCCAGTCAGTCGAACCCGGCCAGGCCTTCGAGGTGACGGCGAAGGTCCACAACGGCGGTCTCTACATCAACCCGTGGGAACCCGACCGCTGTACCGGCGAAGCATCGGCCGGCTACATGGTCCGGGTGGACCTTGAGGGGCCGATGGGAGAAACCCGCTCACAGGGGCCGATGTGCGTCCGGGTTACGAACGTCGGCACCGGCACCGATGAGGTGACAAAGACCTTCAGCGCCCCTCATGCGCCCGGTGAGTACGAGGTGAGTGCCAACGCTGTCCTACCCGGATCGGGGAGCGAAACCGGCGACGAAACCGAGTACGTCGTAGTATCCGGCGAGGATACGGCCGAACCCGACGACAGCAGCGACGACGACAGCGACGACAACGACGACGGCGACGACGGCAGGCCGTCGTGGCTTCCCGGCGGCGACGGTGACGACGACAGCGAAGACAGCCCGGCCGCGCAGTTCTTCGGCCTGGACATGGGACGCATCAAGCTGTACGGCGGCCTGCTGGGGCTACTCCTGGCGCTGTACGTCTTGAGTCCCTACGCCAGTCTGGCGGCCGCTGGGGCCGACGCATTGGGGGGCCGGTAGCATGGTCCCCGAGGCTATCGTCTACCAGGCGGCGGCCATCGTTACGGCCACTGGAATCGGAGCGCTCGCAATAGAAGCCCGCTGGACACGGAACGCGGCGCTTCGACACGAGCGACAACTGAACGGTACCGACCATCGAAAAGGCGTGGTCGAACTCGTGAACGAGCATCTGAGAGGCAAGAATGAGAACTGAGATCGAAGCCGAGACAGAAGAGATGAGCGAGCAGGAACTACAGGAGCAGCGCGAGAAGATCGACGGTGAGGGAGGGGCGGCGTGATCGTCCCCGAACCTGCGGCCGACGACGTGCCGTACAACGACCCCATCACTCGCATCCTCGACCCCGGCGAGCAGTTGACCGTGACATTCTCGCCTACCCAGCAGGTGACGCAGTTCATCTTGCCCATCCTAGCAATGTCGAAGCACCCCGACACCAGTTATGAGGCGTGGATGGACGGCAAGCGGGTGTACGGCCCGGCTCCCGTGCCGCCGACCGACATTGACGACCTCGCGGCTACGTTCATCCCGGCACGTCGGTTTTCGTCGAAGATGACTGTCTACGTCCGCAACCTGTCGGACACGACGACCCGGCGCTACACTATCCAGCCGCTCGGCTGGGAGGTGGCACAGTGACGATTGATACCAACAGCAGAGTAGAGCGTATCAACGTCGTGCAGGACAGCGAGGGCGACGACCGGCCGCCGTCCAATGAGACGCGCCAGAAGGAGATTCAGCAGGCCGTCGGCAACCCCGACGGCGCGACCATCCGCACCTATACGACCGGCGGCACGGCCGCAGAGCAACTCCCCGATCTCTCGATACCGGACGGGGTGACGGCGCTCGTCGTCTACCTGCCCGCAAACAGCGGAGACGTGTTTCTTGGAGACGCTGACGACCAATTCATCCCGCTGACCGACGCGGGCCACGTCTTCGAGTGGGAAGGTGCAACGCTCTCGGACCTCTACATCAGGACCAACACGGCCGGCGACGGCGTGGGTATCATCTTCGAGGGAGCACAGTAGCATGGCGGGCCTTAACGCGACGGCTGGGGGCGGATTCGACTATATCCAGTCAGCGGAGCCTGCCGACCCCGAGAAAGGCGAACTCTGGTATGACACCGACGGCGGAACCGACGGCAACGGGGAAGTCAAGGTCTACGACGGAGCCGTGTGGGACGCGACCGGCTACGTGAGCCACGACCAACTCACGAACGTCTCACCGGGCGACCACTTCAGCCCCGGCAGCGGCCTTACGTTCTCCGCTGGAACGCTCGCGCTGCTGCTATCGGACTATCTGACCATCGATGGGAACGGCGATCTGGCCCTCGCTTCTGGCAGCGTCGGCCAGGACCGGCTGGCCTTCGACACGGCCACGCAGAGCGAGTTAGACAGCCACGCCGGGGACTCGACCGCCCACCACAGCAAACCCTCGGGGACGCAGAGCGGCGGTTATAGCGACGCGAGATACACAAAGGAAGTCAATACAACCGATACGAGGCCTGTCAGAACCCATGTGAGTGAGGTTTACGGCGAAGCCAAATATATCACGTTCTGGTTTGCTGATGGGACGACGGTGCAACCTGATAGCAATTGGGTAACGAAAGAGGGTTTTCTCATCAGAATCAGCGTCAATGATTCATACAGAGAACTGGGCTACCGTCCGGTTGTCCCATCCCACAGCCACAACATCTAACAATGCAATCAGCACTCACTCAGATTCCGACCCCAGCCGCAGAGACCGCCGCGTTCGGCCTCCTGTGTTTCATCGGAGGCATGGCCGTGCCGACTCGGTACGGCATGGAGCGCGTCGAAGGATTCGGCCGACTCGTGGCGTCTAAGCTCCCGTACAAGGCCCCGCCGGGGACCGACGCGGAGACGGCCATGCAGGAGGCAGCAGGCGAGCAGCCAGAGAGCGACAACGGAGGTAACTGATATGGGTTCTATAGTAGTTGACGGCAGCGGAGCGCCATACGTGGCCGGAGGGGATAGCTACTCAATCACGGTTGACGGGTCGGTTTCAAAATCAACTGGAACGGCCGACCAAGACAGCGTTTCAGGCGGAGTTATCGACGGAAAGATTGGCGACGGTATGGACTCCTACGAGTTCACTGGGACCGTCGTGAGCAAGTCCATACCGGCACACTCCGACCTGCTCGTCAACGGGCAGGTAGTCACGTCCAGCGACATTCCCATCCGCAACGACGGAACGACAGTTGAGGAAACCACGCCGTCCGAAGACTCCGAGTATTGGAGCGGGGGCGACACTCCCGGCACTGGCCCGGACGAACCCGGATATACCGATGTGGTGACGGACTCGACCAACGACTCGGGCAGCCCGTCGGCTGACCCGCCAACCGAGACGGACAGTAGTGAATCGGGCAGCACGTCGACCGAGCAGCCGGCACAGACGACGACCATCGGCGGCAGCGCCCCGGACACCGTGGCGTGGGTGGTCGCACTCGCGGCAATAGTGGCGGCCGTCTACTACAGCCAGAAATGAGCTTCCCGTACCACACGATACCGGACGGGAACGCGGCACTCCCGCATCACTACCTGTGGGCCACGCTGGCGCTGTTGGTCCCGCTCCTGATCGTCTGGGACGACCACCGATTACGCGAGCCGTGGGTAGTCCTGTGCGGGGCTCTCGGCGGACTGGCGGCCTTCGGGCTGGTGTGGCCCCGGTATCCTATCATCGGCGCGAGTCTGACGGTGGCGGCTAACCTGACGGTGATACTCGCCCCACTCCGGCCGGCGTGGTCGGAGTACTGGCCGCTCCGGCATCGGGTGGCTATCATCCTGCTGGGGCTGCTGGCGCTGGACGACTCGGCACAGCACGCTTTCGGCTGGCACACGCCGATAGACTGGCTCTGGAAGCACGGCGGGAGATCGACTGTAACACATTTCGGCGAAGTGGCCGTTCATGCAATCTGACGGCGACCGGCCGAGATAGCGTGTCCGCTTCTGCGGTGAGACCCGGACAGATTCGGCCCGATTTTCCACGCTGACACCCCGAAACGACCCCAAGATTCTAGGATATTGACCGCAAAGCAGAATTTACGGACACCAGATGAACTTAGAGAACTACGACGACCAAGACGGGATGAAAGCATGGCTCTCCGAACAAGAGGTTCAGCAGCTACTCGACCAGTTCGACGACACCGAGAAGCGGATAGCAGTCTCGCTCGCAGTGCGGTGCGGTCTCCGCTCGGCGGAGGTGCTGGACATAGCTCCTGAACACGTCGCTGACACCGACGCGGGAACCATGCTTCGGGTGTGGGAGTCCGCAAAGACGGGTGAATACCGCGAGACACCGATACCTCCGAACCTCGCCACGACCATTCGCACCGTCGGGGACGTACGAGAGCAGCCGGCAGACGCGCCTCTCGTAGATGCTACGACGCGGACCCTCCGGCGCTGGATGGACCGAGCCACGAGCGACCTGCTCGACGAAACCGACGACGACGGTTGGCAGTTCGTCGGGATGCACGACCTACGCCGGACGTGGGCCACGTCGCTTCGGTCGGCCGACGTGGACGCTATGGTGGTCTGCGACTGGGGCGGCTGGGACGACCTACAGACGTTCCTCGACCACTACCGCGGGACGCATACGCCGGAGGCGCAGCTGCGAGAGCGCGAGAAAGTTGGCTGGCTATGAACTGGGAAGCCGACGGGAAAGACGACTGACTACCAGATATTATTCATACCGCCTGACCCCGCGGTGATTACATATCAGACTAGTACCTTTTTATTACCAGTTGTCTACATCTACCGTATGCCGATAGAGCCGCATCTGATGGATGACGAGCAGTTACAGGAATACTGTGTCACAAGTAGTTGGAGTTGGGTTGCAACTAACAAACGTGTAATCAAATATCGGGAGTCCAACGAAACCGTAACCGATCTACACGACCTCTCTTACAGCGAAATAAAGGGTATTAGCCTCGAAACAGACGACCGGAATCATTTTTATGCTGCGTTAGGCGTGAGTGCCTTGATTGTATCTCCGTTCCTCATCCTTGGAACCGCGTTACCCGCCCTCGGAGGACTACTTATCGTTGGTGGTCTGCTCTCTCTGATTAAGTGGTACTTAGATGCTGAAACCTCATATTTTGAGTTTCGGGGAAGTGGTCTAATAGAGAAAGAACCAGACCAATGGAAATTAAAAACAGATGCCGATTCAGACGACGCAAGAGAGTTTGTGAAGTCTGTTCGGTCACAACTTTAGATCAGCCACGCACGACACGCTTTATTGCTGGTTCTGGGCGATGCTGTGCATCTACCATTCCGTGCAAATATAGAATGCCATCTGTCGTCAATTCGTACAAATCACCGGCATACGGTGATATAAACTCAATATCTCGAAGCATCAGACACCGCTCCTCGATGTGCCCTTCGGAAGCTGTGAACTGCTCTGATCGGGACATCATTCGTGGGGACGCCCACCCATCGGTATAGAGGTGTTCTAATATCCGTTCATCCAACTGTTTCATCCAGAAAGCCGACTTTCTCTTTTTCATGTATCAGACGTTTTCCTTGGTGTCACCTGCACTGGGCCGCTTTTCAGTAGAGGACTCAACTCGGTCGGGGACGTCTTCAGATGTGTCTATTTCTCCGCGAAGGTATTGCTCACCACGTTCTGTGATTGCATAAACACCTCTTCCGAGGTTATTTACCAAACCTTTCTCAGACATTTTTTGGCATCTTTCAGAGACATATCCGTTTGAGTATCTAACAAATCCGCTTTTCACCATCTCGCCAGGTGTCGCGGTCTCAACCTCACTCAAATATTCGAGGATTCTGTCATCTGCAAGCACCATCCAGTCACCCGAGTAGCGCTTATTCATGAATGATTGAATCATTATTGACCAGTTGAAGGTATTATTCCACCGCTCTCTCGCTACAGCGGCCGGTAAATCGTCTGGTATATCGAGTACCATTAGCTATAACTATCCGCACTCATTATTGAATGATTGCATGCCACACGCAAATGTGACTGTGGGCATGGAGCCGTCCATGCTCTCGGACATCGAAGACGAACGGAAACGGCACGGAATGAGCCGGGCAGAGTACATCCGCCACTGTATTCGACAAGCGCAAGACTCGCCGTTTGAAGTGCCTGATACGATCCTGTGTGCAGACGAGAACCATCGACCAGAAGAGTCTGAGACGGGGGCCGCCTAAACTATGTCCAGTAGCGCGCCGGCCCCCAAATCAGACGATAGCACCGACGACCAAGAGAGTGACGACGCGACGGAGGACGGCCCATGAGCGGCGACGACACCGACGCCGTCGACGTGGACCCAGAGATGTTTCAGCGTGGTCTCGATGCGCTCGAAGCCGCCGAGTCGTCGCTGGAACAACTCGGTGAGGAGATTCACGAACTCGACACGGGGCTGACCCACAGCGACACTGTGGCCCTGCTGTACGGCCGTGCGAACTCGCTCAACAAAACGGAGATTCGGGATGCCTTCGATACGCTCGAAGACCTGCGCTCGAAGCAGACGCGCACCCTTCTCAAGCGACTGCTGGCCGACCAATCGGCCGAGTTGAACCTGAAGGAGGCCGATGCGTTTCTCGATGAACTCGACCGGCTGAACCGGCGCTACGGGGAGGGGTCGGCATGAGCCTCGCAGACACCCCGGACCCGGAGAACCTGACCAACGTCGACAAGCCGGCTGTTGTCGACGTGGACGGACAGGGGAACGTCTACGTCGCCTCGGCGAAGGTCCGCGACAACGGTTGGCTGTGGCTCAAGCAGTGGGACGGACAGACGTTCAAACTGCCGCCTCACCGCGTGAACGCTGTCCAGAGAATCCGAAAAGAGCGGTACGGCGAAGCCGGCAGCAGCGGTATGAAGCCCCAACGCATCGCCGATGAAGGGTGGCGAGAACGGGCGCGAGCGATGACCGGTGACATGGAGGCCGCCGAGGCAGTGGTTGCGGATGACTGACGACGCGTTCACCTACACGGTCAAACTGAAGCGCGGCGACGACACCCAGAAGTGCAAGGTCACAGCGCCGGACATAGAGACTCTGACCGACCGAGTCGACGCCGTCCGCGAGAAGCTGGGCGAGTGGGCCGGCGACTACCGGGAGATTCAGCCCGACGAGGAAGCCCCGCTTGCTGACGACCAGAGCGAACTGGGCGAGGTGGGAGCATGAGCCAAAGCGGCGCAAGACAGTGGCGTGTAGAGTGTGACTGTCTCCCAGTTGTGGCTGAGGCCCGCGACACACAGCACTGGGAACGGATGCACTCACAGGTGTCGAAGGCCAACGCCGGCCACTTCGTGAGCGAGGACCGGCTGGCCGCTGACCTCAACGAAGACGAGCTTCGGGAACGCCACGAGCAGGCCGACGGCACGCTCGTCGTGTGCAACGTCTGCGGGACGCTGAAGGAGGTAGCTGGATGAGTGACGAGCTTGAACCGCTCGATCCCTTCGAGGCGGTGGAGATGTACCTGCACCACCGGGAACCGGAACTGAGTGAGAAGTCGCTCCACAACCATCGGTATCGTCTCGACGTCTTCCTCGAATTCTGTGAGGAGCGCGGTATCGAGAACCTGAACAACCTCACCGGCCGCGACCTCCACAGGTTCCGGACGTGGCGGAGCAGGCAGGACGTGACGACGATGACCTTGCGGACGAACCTCGCCACACTGCGAGTGTTCTTGGAGTTCTGCGCGTCCATCGACGGCGTTCCGCAGGGGCTACGCGAGAAGGTTGTACTGCCCGAGGTGGACAAGGAAGAGCAGGCGAAGGACGTGAAGCTCGAAACCAGCCGAGCGGAGGCGATACTCGAGCATCTAAATCGCTTCGAGTACGCCAGCCGCGACCACGTCATCATGGCGATCCTGTGGCACACGGGGATGCGCCTCGGCACGCTTCGGGCGCTGGATCTAGACGATGTCGACCTCGACACGCCGTGCCTTCGGGTTCGTCATCGGCCGGAGACAGGGACGCCGCTGAAGAACCGGACGGCCGCCGAGCGAGTCATTGCCCTCGGTGAGGGCTACGCCCGAATCATCGGTGACTACATCGAGCACAACCGAATCCAGTCCGAGGACTCGCACGGCCGCGAGCCGCTGATTTCTTCGAACCATGGCCGTCTTGCAGAGTCGTCGATTCGGATGGCGGTCTACAAATGGACCCGCCCCTGCATGGTGGGGGAGTGTCCCCACGACGAGGACCCGAAGACCTGCAACTACATGAAGGCGAGACACGCCAGCGAGTGCCCGAGTTCGCACTCACCCCACGGTATCCGACGAGGGGCGCTCACCCGGATGCTCCGTCAGGGGACGCCCGAGGAAGTCGTCGGGGACCGGAGTAACGTTTCGCGGGACGTGCTGGAACAGCACTACGACCGACGCACTGAGCGAGAACGCATGGAACTGCGGCGCGATCTACTGGAGGACCTATGACGCCACAACACCCACTCAGCGAACGACAGAACCGACCAACGGAATGCCGGAGTGCGGGCCTAACAGAATACCCGTATCCCGGCGAGTCCATTCTTGTTACGCCGGTATAGTAAGGGTAGAGGTTTCTACGCCTCACCGTCTCTACCGTATATTCACGCACCATTTACCACAAGTAAACCCTCAATTTGGCAAACAATTTCGTTTGGACACCAAACGCGGGTTAACGCCGTCTGGTGGTTTCAGTAAGGGAGTGTGCGGTTTCGGAGGGTTGGCACGATGACTGCTGTTGCCCCAGAAACGGACGACAGCAGCGATTCTACGGACATCCGATACCCAGAGGGAGAGAGTCACGGGTTCACCGTCTACATCCAGATAGACGACGACAATAGCCTGTATGACGCCCTCACGGACAAGCAGAGAGAACTGAATAACAAACGCGGGCAGAATGGCGATAAGGACAATCCACACTACGTAGGCACGATAGACGCCGACTGGATAGGCGGGCAAAAAGAAATCGGGTTCTACAGTAGTGGGGCCAACTACGGAGAGACACACAACGGCTCATACACCCAATTCTATGAGCAGTGTTTCACTCTATACGATGATGTTTCAGAGGCCAAGAAAGCAAATAGCCCCGCAAAACGTAGCGTCAAAGTCCACAAACGGGATTCTGAACTAACGCAAAAAGACGGGAATGAGTACACCTGGCCCGAAGGCTGGCAGACAGGACACCGATTTGAAGGCACTTGTATAGAAATCAAAGGCTCATACGCCGACCAGCCTGGAGCGATTATCTCAGACGCTTTCGACGTGATCGAGGCGACAAACCTACTCTCTGGTGTCCAGCTGCGTGAGGCTAAGAATAACCTGATTACAGAGACAGGCCGGTTTCACAGTCTAGAGTCTCACCACCGATTTCACAACAACCACGAAACCGACATAACCGATACACTGCGCGACTCTGAACGACTTGTCTCAGCCAAAGGCACTGGACAGACGCGAGGCGGTTGGATACCAGGCCATCATGAACTCTGGGGCTTTCGGAGTACCAGAATAGACTTTCTGGGCTTTGATACGTCGGTTGAATGGGAATACAAAGGTGAGACATACACCGACACTATTGATAAACACTACATCAAGTGCTACCGACACAAGAACGCCGAACAGTACCCGGATTCAAACCCGCTAGCACATCCGAAAATAGAGGTTAAGGCAGAGGGTAGCGCATACCCACTGCCAGCCTGGGACGCGGTGAAAGAGCATCTTGATACCGTCCTAAACGCCCATACTGCCGATTTTGCTGGTGTCCCTAAAGCCGCGCTAATCGAAGATCAACATCACGACGGGAGCAATCAAGACGAAATCGTTACTGAATCACCAGCAGGCTACCGTGACATTATGAAAGACTATTTCAAGTCTACTGGATTCAAGAAACAGGTTATTGCACTCATCGTCAATAACCGCTCTAAGGCCGCTAAGGACATTCTTTACACCCTGATTCGACTAGGTAGGCGCGTCTCATACGATGAACTGAAAGACGAAGTTGGATTGACTAAACGCACTATCAGAAAGTGGGTGAAACGAATGGAGGATATTGGCATCGTATCCCGGATTATGGATACCTGTATGTTCGTCCAAATGAGTGATTTTGCCCGTAAGCACCTACGCGGAGTCATTGACAAAATAATCCCTGTTGGTGACACCAAGCGAAAAATCAAGCAACGGAGAGAGGAGCGTATCGAATCCAGAGAATCCACACAGACGGACACAGACGATAGCCAGCCCGTCGCTACTGATGGCGGGAGTAGCACCAAGCCAGACGACGGACGCCCACAGAACCAGCCACAGGACGCAGAGGCCGACACAGAGAACCCTACTGAATCCAGCCGGGGAGATCGCCCACCAGACTAGGCCCGTCGATGTCGACATCGAGGCCGAATCGCGGCTAGTGACATCTCTATTTTTTCTCCCTGGTTTTCGTCGATAAATGTTACATTGCCTACAAGTCTATCCTGTTCTGGTAACTCAATCTACACATAATCCCGTTTGTGTAACTGCGCTTATGTAAGTATGTAGAGGAAACACGTTGTATTTACTGCGGTCGTCTAGCGCGAAAAATCTGATTCGATTGTCTTAGCATATTCAGAGTCTCAAATTCTGTACTTTCATCCACTACCCCCATGCGCTACCACCGTCGATTGTGCTTACCCGTATGCCGCTAAGGCGGGTACAGTAAAACGGCGGCTCCCATAGCGGTCGCCGCCTCACCGCAACCGCAGCGAATGGTAGTGAACATGGGCGAACCGACATGGGATTCTCTTAGCCAAACAGAGGAGTGTCCACATCGACTGGAATGAGCAAAGGGGTCGTCATAGTGGTAATACATATTATTTGCTGAACACATATTATACAATCTCCAGCTTACCCCAAAATAAATACAATTTACTAGTTAAAGTACATTAGATGAGAATAAATGAGGATTTCTACTGAAGACCTTGTTCAAGAGTTAAACAGGCTGAATAAGGAGTCCGATCGTAGTCCAACAATAAAAGAGATGGACGGGCACGGCAAGTATTCACATCGTCTATACGTCGACAGGTTTGACTCTTGGGGTGAAGCGCTGACGGAGGCCGGTCTTGAGAGAAACACAAAAATTACGCGAGAGAGATTGATTGAAGAACTCAGAAATCTCGCAGTCACACTGGCGCGGTCGCTGTCCCAGAACGGCAGCAACTAACTAACCCAAGGACGGTGTAACGGATAATAGTTTGATTGAGAACAGGTCAATAAGCCAGCCGGTTTTTGACATCTTCAGTATATTTAAGTAATCATAATCAGGCGTATTCAGACAGAAACTATGTCCTCATTTCGAGAGTTCTCATTTCGGGATTACTGGAAAGAAATATTAATTTTCATCTCAGCACTAACTCTCCGAGTTTCTTACTGGGCGTATAAGGGAACGTGGGCTGGGGGCGATGCAGGAGCATATCGTAGAGCCTGTGCAATTTGGGCAGAAAATCCCTTAGGAATTGTAACAGCACACAAAGGCATCTTCTATTCTGGATTCACTTTTCCATACTGCCATGTACTATCAATTCCAGGCGCCACAGCTGACTGGTGGGTCCTAATTCAGATCACACTATCTGCATTAGGTTGTGTTATCGTATATCGGACAGGCCGGCGGCTAATGAATGAGACAGCTGGACTATTCGCTGCTGGTGGATTAGTAATCCTCTACGACACATTCCTTTGGACTACACTATTGTATTCAACGGCGATGCTAACTTTCGCCATGATTTGCTCTCTATGGGCGTTTAGTTGGTATCAGGACTCTGGATCGCTTCGAGCACAAGCCGCACTTTTGGCTTCGTTTGCCTTCATATGTGTATCCCATCCATTCGGGGCACCGATTGTACTCGGGTGGGTGCTTTCAGATATAATGCCACTGGGCTCTAGCCGTCAGATCTTCAGTCACCGAGTCATCCCCACCGGCGTGGCGGTATCATCTGTCGGAATGCTTCTCTACGCACTTGACCGGTATTATTTACCTGCCAGATTCTACAGTGGAGCAGTAGTCTATGACGGCTACGCTATTCCGGTTCAGCAAGCATCATCGTTCTTTGAGTTTATAATCACAAATCATATTTACGCAGCAGCTATTCCGATCGCCCGGATGACGTTCTTTTTTGCCCCGTTCTTCCCCCGAAATTCAACGGCTCGCATTATGGTAAATCTTAGTACCTACACGCCAATTCTGATCATTGCCATCTACGGGGCATATCGGACATGGACTCATCGACGTGACCTCTTCCGTTATTTAGTTCTCCCAGGAATTATGTCACTAGCATTGACAGCAGTGTACATCGTTTCTTGGGACCTCCGGTATCGAGCGGTTCTGGGTCCACCAATGGTACTCCTCATGGGATACGCCGTCGCTGAGTATATCCCCAAAGATATTCTCCCAAAGCAACTCCGCAGTTAAGGGCCCTAATCAGAACAGATACTGCCTGACATTAATGATGACCTGCAGCACCAGACAACCGATAGTCAAACGGTCACGAAGATTGGACATAGACCACTATTGAACTGTACCCCTCTGAAATTGATTCCGTGCATAAGTCCGTGGGGTTGCACGTCCACAGAAAACGAACTCTGTTTTTGCACATCGAATCAGGGGACCCCTTGTGCAGAATCACTCAATCGCCATGCTCATCGAGAGGCTAACCGACACGATCACGCCGGACACCTCACCCCAGTTTATAAAGAATCCCCGTTTGAGGTGGGCGAAAAAACTAGGAATCTGGGGGCCTTGTGCAATAATAGGATGCGAATAGAATCAACAGAGGCGCGTGAGCGTAGATTTGAAGCACTGAAAGAGGCCACTGGTGAGAGTGCTAAGAGCAAGGCGATAGACGTAGCCTGTAAATTCTACTTGAACATGGCTGGAGATACGATAGCGCGACCAGATGGATACATCGATGAACTACTGAGTGAGGCTAGCGACAAAGGCAGCCTGACACCAGAGGAGATCGCTACCATTCTGAACACAGACGAGCTGCCCGTCGAGGCCGAGACTACCTACTCTGTCGGTTAGATTTCTGGCTATTACGCGCGTTAGAGTATGGGTATAGCGAACAGTCACTACCAAGAGAAGGTCTATTTCGTCGCCGTATTGCGATTATGCTGGATGGGGTTTGTTCTTACCCTTTCGCCCTCTTGCGATTCTCTGAGTCACAATGCGTCGTTCTTTACCTTGGATACCGTAGACCGCCCGATGTCGAATACCTCTGCAATTTCTTCTTGCGTCGCACTGGTTGTCTTTGCCATGTTCTTGATTCGCTCTTTGTCCGAATCAGAGAGAGTCCCATCATCCTCATCCTCTGAATCATCCTCTTGGAGTTTATCAGCGTCAAAGAACCCCGAATTGAGTAGTTCATCCTTTTGCTTAGAGAGGTATTCGTATGTCTCACTGTCGTTCGCATCGAGGTTCGGAAATCGGATTCTATCTACGTCGTCATATCCAGAGGTTCGGACATTGCCCCTGTTGAAGTCCGCTCCTACCTGATACGGACGGAAGTACCCGATAGGTTCTCTTAGACACCAGAGACGGTAATCAGCCTGCTTACGTAGCGATTTGTCCGCCTTGGACCAGTGAGGTAACGTCACGATAGATACGATTCGCTTCTTTCTCATGAGTTGCCATGCGTTAGAGAGATCGACGTTCTGTTGGGCCATTGCACGCCGTGCCTGTCCAGCACCAGCGCCGCCTAACTCATCGAGGATAATCACAGACGGTTGTTCTGCCCCTGGATGATGTCGCCACCTGTCCAGATACGCAGCACCAGAGAGAGTCAAATCACTCTGCTGCATAGAGTAGCCAAACGCCCTGGATATGAGTAGCGCGATATAGACTGCTAACCCTGTTTTGCCGACGCCGGTACTAGCATCCTCAGAATCAACGATTATACGCGCCCCGCCTTTGCGAGGACCAGCGATACCGTGGATAAGGTCGTGCCAGAAATTGGTATCTGTGAGATGTGTCATTGCGAATCCAGAGAATCGATTTCTTCAATGTCCGAATAGTCTGCATCTGCCTCACTTTTCGGATCGCCCACCTCAAGCCCGATACCTGCCTCTTGAAGAAACTGGTCAGCCTTTCGGACAGCGTATTCAAGAGTCGATTTACTCAGTGGTTCTTTGTAGACCGGATGGGCTACCCGCGTTTGTTTACCGAAGGCAGAACCGGGATTCAGAGGGACACGTCAAGACTCAGAGATACCACCTGTTTCAATGATAGATTTGAGTCCATAGAGTTTGACAGGCTTCGGTTCTGGTGGTTCAAATCCAGGCCCGAATAGCGGTGTATCCCTGATTATCTCCCAATTGTCGATTTCAGAGCCATAGAGACGCGACCAATTGATGTCTTTCTGAGTCCTGCTATTGCCCTCAGAAACCACTGTTGGGCCATCTGGCGGTATTACTCTCTTGTCGATGATAGGCAACTCAGTGTAGAAGTACTCAGCCCGCGATAGTTCATCTGAGCGTAACAGAGGCTCTATCGTTTTGAGATACTGCGTTACGGATGTCCCCCAGATTTCGACTAATTCAGCCCGTGTCCGGGTGATATTGCTACTCAAAGGAGCCTTTACGAATACCTCATTTTCGTTCTCTGCTACTCTGTCCCTGGCGTCGAGGACCCTATCTTTGAGGCGGTTATCTATCCGGTTCTCCTCATCGATGACTTGTGCGCCCTCTGGCGGGTTTTCGTCACTGCTCATAGAGAATCTAAGTCGTGAGGGATGTCTTTTGAGTACTTTTCGACCAGCCGCTCTAGCTCTGATGTCGGGGGCGGTGTCCAGGGTTCTGGATCGACCGGCGGTTGTGGTGGGAGTCCAACCGCATCGACCGTGATCTCATCGATAGCATCACCGATTTTAGCCAGCGTATCCAGAGAGAGTGTTTCAAAGTCCTTCGTATCCTGTAGGCCATCCTCAAAGGCCTCTCTTAGCCCCTCATAGCCCGCGATATTGCGACTATGCCAGATGTCTTGGTGCATATCTTCGACATCATCCAGAGGCAATAGACGCCGAACCCAAGCGCGAGTAGCTAACTGATGTCGAACCAGCGCATCCTCACGCGATACATCCAGTTCATCAGCCTGCTCAACCGCAGCCTTAGTCTCATAGAACTCCTGTCGATACCGCTGGATATGGCAGTACATGAAGGTGTCAATCATTAGTTCTCCTCCGTGGTTTCATCTTCAAATTCTACCTCATCAGGCTCCCATAATCGGATAGAAAACGGATCAGGCCCGTACATCTCTGCCGCCCTACCCATTTCTTCTGCGTTAGGGTGGTATCCTTCGATTTCATTAGCATCCCAGTCGTACCAGTGGGCTTCTAAATCGAATTGGCTATTTTCATCGGTTGAGTCGAGAGTTACATACTCAGCTTGGCCATTCGTATCAGAAAGACGACTAACCGCTAAGGTACTCTCTGAATCAGATACCTCATCCATCCGATTTCGTTTTACAAAATAAACATTTGCCTGTCCAACCGTTTCTTTAAGAATAACATCACTCCTCCTAACTACTGCATCCGCATTATTCAGGACTGTCTGTTTTGAATACGACGTTGTTTCAGCAATCTCATCAGCAGTTACAAACGGTTTCATACCCGTACAGAGAGTTTTAATTGCGCGTTCTATCTCTTGTTGTGTTTCAGTCCACTCCATGAATTTCAATAATAGCTCCTCCGACATATGCTTTTGGACGCTGCATAAAGAAATATGCCTATATCTCTATGCAGTACCAAAACAATATATGTCACCGTGCATTATCAGGGAGTAAGCGCGACACGTCGCTCTCAGCGTGAGAAAGAATTGGGCCGGAGAAAAGCCCGGCTGCAACGCCCAAATGTACCAATTTGACGTTGTGGCGGACCCTACAAAGGGTTTGGCTTTTCTCCGGTTCAGTCGCGTGGCACTGAACCATGTCCGAACGAACGGATGCGCCCACGAATGGGCATCGAACAGAGGGACAGAGCAGTCAATTAGAGCCGCTTTCGCCGTCTGAGGGAGTTAAGATGTATATCCAGCACCGGAAACCAGACTGGAGTGAGAAATCTGTTCAGAACAACCGCTACCGTCTCAAGAAATTCGTTGCGTGGTGTGGTGAGGAGGAGATTGAGAATCTGAATCATCTAACTGGGCGTAATCTCCACCGATATCGGACGTGGCGAGGCCAGGAGATAGCCAAAATCACGCTGGTTAACGAGTTGCGGACTCTCCGTAAATTCTTGGAGTGGTGTGCGTCCGTCGATGCCGTTGAAAAAGGACTCCGTGAGAAAGTCCTGATACCGGACGTTTCAGAAGGCGATGAGGCAAAGGATGTTCATATCGAACCGGAGCGAGCGGAGACTATTCTGGAACACCTGAATCAGTTTTCGTATGCCAGCCGCCAGCACGTCGTCGCCTCAATCCTGTGGCATACTGGTATTCGACTGGGTACGCTGAGGGCACTGGATGTAGCTGATTTCGATAGCGATGAGCCATGTTTGGAAGTTCGACACCGCCCGGATTCAGAAACCCCACTGAAAAACGGTGAGGCCGCCGAACGGAGTATCTACGTCGGAGAACACTACAAGCAGGTTATCTCTGATTACATCGATCATAACAGGGACGACGTTACCGACGATTATGGGCGTGAGCCACTGATTACGTCCGAACAGGGCCGTCTGTCGGAGGGTGCGGTTCGGACGACTGTATACCGCCTCACGCTGCCATGCACCTACGGAGAGTGTCCCCACGAGAAAGAGCCGACCACCTGTGAGTTTACCAACTACGCGAAGGTGTCTGAGTGCCCTTCGTCCCTCTCTCCGCACGCTATTCGTCGTGGTTCGATTACAGCACATCTCCGTGAGGGGACGCCTACTGAGGTAGTTAGCGACCGCATGAACGTGAGTGCCGCTGTTCTGGATAAGCACTACGATGAACGCACCGAGCGCGAGAAGATGCGTGTTCGCCGTGAATTGTTGGAGGGGCCAAGCATGATTCAATCCTCTCAGGGACAACAGGTTGCCTCCAATACAACAGGATTTGGGAGCGACGTTCTCCTATTCAATAGTTTCGGTTGCACAAGCCCTTTACAAACTGAAACCCGGCGAGTCCATCCTTATTTTACCGTCGTAAGCAGGGAACTGGTATCTGATTAGCAGCCTTGTCCGTCTGGAGCTGATACCCGGGATTGTGTCGGCTCTAGTTCGACCATCGCAGCCACGGTTTAGTTTTAGCGCCGAATCGATAGTGTATTACAAATATAATATAATGTGAAGAGTCAGCTACCTCCGCCGGAGGCAACGCTGCTTCCGGATTGAGAACCTATAGATCAAGACTGGTAGCCTATGGTAGATGTTTCATTAAAATAATGTGGAACAGTACGGCACTGTCTAGTTCTGAATCTCTTCAGCTGGCGTTTTTCCGTCAAGAGCTTGGTTCGGCCGTTCGTGGTTGTAG
>ENA-ORCR01000227-ORCR01000227.1-marine-metagenome-genome-assembly--contig:-NODE-227-length-50067-cov-3.588278_pt1 | contig 50067 bp, 48 predicted proteins | sample MGYA00237782_ERZ508514 | MGnify/ENA primary metagenome ERZ508514 (study PRJEB26185, sample SAMN06268960) | marine metagenome | isolation source: Eden Landing Ponds, San Francisco, CA, USA | place...
CCCGCGCTCGCCACCGCTCTCGGACCGTCCGCTCTCGCCGTCCCGCCCGATACCGTCCGCCGGCGCGGCATCGGCAGTCCGGCGAGACCGCTCCGAGCGCTCCTCGCGCGCGGGTTCGGGGTCGGCCGTCCGGGACGGCTCGGCCTCTGTCCGCTGGGACGGCTCGGCCTCTGTCCGCTGGGACGGCTCGGCCTCTGTCCGCTGGGACGGCTCAGCGCCCGGTTCGCGCACGGTCCCGGAATCGGCGGTGTCGACGTCTGCGGATCCGGTGCCGGAAGCGCCGGTCCGCTCGGGTTCGTTGGCGGTACGGTCGTCGCGCGAGGGGGTCCCGGTGTCGGCTCCGGCGTCGGTCGGCTCCGTGCCGTGGTCCGTCCCGCTGGACTCGGCGCTCTCGCCGGCGCCCGCGAGCGGGTCCTGGGTGTCGACCCCTCCGGTCGGGTCCCCCGTGTCGACCGGATCAGTCGGATCCCCCGTGTCGACCGCTTCGGTCTGGTCGGCCTCGTCGTCGTCGCTCACCAGCGGGTCGAAGTCGTCGCCGAAGGCGAAGTCGTCGGAATCGTCGGTCGTCCCGGTCGCGTCGACGTCGCCCGCGTCGCCGCCGGTGCTGTCGTCGACGACGCGGTTGAGTTCCTCCAGCGAACCCACGTCGTAGTACTCGAACAGCGCCTTCTCGAGCGTCTGGCGGACGACCGGCGCGGTGTCGTTGGGGATCTTGATCCGCTGGGGACGGCCGTCGATAGAGAGGGCGATGCTCGTCGCGACGCTGGCGCGCTCGAAGTCCAGACGGGTGACGTCCTCGAAGTCGTAGACCTCGTAGTCCTCGTTCCAGACGGGTTCGCCGATGTGTTTGATCAGGCGACCCTCGGCGATGATGACGGTGAGTTCGCTGAAGCGATAGACGCCGAGGATCGACTCGCGGGGCTCGATGACCTCTTCGAGACGGAGGACACCTTCGAGGAACAGTTCGAGGACCTTCTCGCCGCGGTTTGCGGGCACGGTAAAGGAGTCTGTGCCGTCGATGTACTGGAGGGTGAACTTGGTCTTGCGGCGGCCCTCGCTGACGCCGAGCTGTTCGATGTCGTGGGAGTACTCCGAAATCTGCTCGTCGCTCAACAGGCCTTCCCCCCGGTACACGAGCGTCCGTGTCGGCGTGAGACAGACTGCGTCCTCGTCGCCGAGCGAGACCCCCGCCTGGATCTCCTCGTCGCCGAGCGCCCGCTGGACGAGGTCCGGAATGTCCATGCCAGTGGTGTGCCGGTCCGACAGCATAAAACCGCGGGTGGGCTCGCTGACCTGTTCGCTCGACTGAACGTTGCCGGCACAGGGACGCCCGGACCGCGGCACGTGACGGCGTCGCATCCACCGCGTGAGATGAGAACCTTTTAGGCTACATCCACAGTACGACAGACTGCGCCCGGGTGGCTTAGCTGGACATAGCGCCGCACTCATAGGGTTTGACCGCGCGGCAGCCGGCATGCGCCCGCGAGGCCCGTCAGCCTCGAACCTGGGACATGCGGAGATCGAGGGTTCGGAGCCCTCCCCGGGCATTTCTCCAAGGTCGCGAACCACACAGCAATATCTCTCGCGGTCGAAATGTGCGGTCTGCAGTATCAGAATGGGAGAGCCGTATCGCGGACTCAGGCGTCGCCGGGGAACTCGGCGAACAGCGCCTCGAAGTCCTCGGCCTCGCTGAGGTCGTCGACAGCCTGGTCGGCCTCCTGGCGGAGCTGCTGGACCTCCGAATCGAGTTGCTCGTACTCCTCGTGTTCCTGGAGTTCGACGTAGTCCTTCTCGGCCTCGAGCGTGGCCTTTTTCGATGCCTTGGCGAAGAAGTCCTGCATCTGCGCGTCGTACGTCTCGCGCGTACGCATGCGCTCGGCCGCGTCCCGGAGGTCGTCGAGCATCACCGGTTTGGTGAGGTAATCGTCGAACGGCATGTCGACGATGTCGAAGTCGGGGTCAACTGCGGTGACCATCACGACCCGACAGTCCAGTTCCCTGGCGCGCAGTTCGTCCAGGACCTCGTCGCCGGTCATCTTCGGCATCTGCCGGTCCAGGAAGACCACGTCGACCGCCTCGTCTGCCTGTTCCAGCGCCCCCTCCGGTCCGTACGCTGTGCGGACCTCGTAGGCCTCCTCCAACCACGTCGAGTAGAGGTCCGCGATGTCCTCCTCGTCGTCTACGACCAGGACTGTCGCCCCGTCGGACTGGATGTTCGGCGAAGTCATCGTGTACCCAGTGAGTCAGTCGTCACCAGTTGTAGGGATATCGGAAAGACCGGTGCATAAATCCACCCCGTCGATTATCACGAGTGAAAACTGGAAACGCAGATCGGGCGGGTCAGACACGCTCGCCGACGAACTGGGGTCGGTGGCCCGCGGCGGTGCGGTTTTGACGGTGTAGTCCCTGGGAGGAACCGATGGGTCCGGACTCAGACGATCCGCGGAGCATCTCGTCGCTGGCCGTCACAGCCGGCGACGTCGTCGCGGCGCTCGAAGCGCGGTACCAGCGCGACCGGGCGGTCGTTCTGCGCGTGACGCCGCCGTTCAGTGGTCGGATGCGCGCGCGGCTTCACGTCACCGACGAGGACGGGCGGGGCGAGCGGGAGGAATCAGGTGACGCCGCGACCCGGTCTCCGTCACCGCTACACGTCCCGCCGGGTGCGTTCGTCGACGCCGACGCGCCGTCGTACCCGCGTGCAGCCGAGACCGAAGACCGACTCAGGTCGGCCCCGGACACCGATTACACGCTCGACCGACACCACGAGCGCCACCGCCAGCGGGTCGCGTCCTGGCGCGAGCGGGTCCGCGACCACTTCGTCTCCGAGACGAGGATCGAAACCCCCGACGGAGACGTTCGCGTCGACGTCACGGTCCTGGGCTAGCGAACGCACTGCAGGCGGCGTCGAGACCGACGGATATTGTCCACTACCGGTAGCTATTGATCGAACGGTAGATTTCGACGTTACGGCCTGAGAAATCCGATTAAAACGTTTCGACCGTTCTCAGGCAGTAGTAAAACGTCCACATCGGTCGCACGAAGCGGGTGAAACGGGGTGAAATGACCGGAAGGCTCTGTCGGTTATAAGGTAATGCCGCCCTATCGTAGAACTACGAGGTGTCCCCGCATGGCAAGTCGATCAAGTGAACTCGGGCTATCGATGGAGGAATCGCCCGTCGGACTTCCCGACGTCGACGAGCGATTCCTCGCACCGATAACCGGCATCGCGTTCTGGTCAGCCGTCGCCCTCCCCTTTCTCCACTTACCGCTGTTGCTGGCGACCGGCCTCTCGAGTCAGGCGACGTCGACGGCGTTTCTGGTCTTGCTAACGCTGAACGTCGTCGCCCTGCTCATCGGTCATCCCCACTACCGCGACTGACGGCCTTCCTGCGTTCCTCCGCTCGATTTTCCCCAGTTCGACCCGCGGGCAGTGGCTATTCACTCTCGAGTGCCGCGCGCAGACGCGGGAGTTCCCGCCCGAGCGCCCGCCGTTTGACCAGTGCGAAGCCGACGACGATACAGCCGAACCCGGCGACAGTCCAGCCGTCGACGACTTCGCCGAGGAAGAGAAAGCCCGTGAGCGCGGCGAAGGCCGGCGCCGCGTAGGAGACCAGGTTGATCTCGACCGACCCGAGTCTCTCCAGCAGGTCGAAATAGAGGAGGAACCCGGCGGCGCTGGACCCGAGTGAGAGATACACCAGCGCTGCCAGACCGGGGCCCGCGAGCGTGACAGCCGTCGTCGACTCCCCGAGCGCGAGGCTGACGGCGTGGAGCGCGAGGGCGCCGCCGACCATCGACCACGCCTCCATCGTCTCGACGGCGAGGTCGGCGTCGAGCCACTCGGTCACGACGCTTCCGAGGGCAAAGGAGAGCGCGGCCGCGAACACCAGGAGTTCGGCCACGACGTCCGACGCGAGGAGCGCGCTCGGCGACGGGCGGGCGACGGCCACCACGCCGAGCAGACCGAGCGCCAGGCCCGCGACGCCGAGGGGCGAGAGCCGTTCGGCCGGGAGCAAGAGCCGGGCGAACCCGGCCGTCAGAACCGGCGAGAGGCTGACGACGACGGCGGCCGCGGCGCTGGTCGTTCCCTGCTCGCCCACGAACAGGAACGCGTGGTAGGCGGCGATCATGAGCGCGGCGCCGACACCGACGGCCGCCCACTCCCGGCGACCGCGCGGGAGCGCTCGGTCGGTGACGGCGACGGCGTAGCCGAGCATCACCACGGCCGCGAGGTCGTACCGGAGCGCCGCGAAGAGCACGGGCGGGTAGTAGTCGAGGCCGGCCTTGATCGCCGCGAAGGCCGACCCCCACAGCGCCGCGAGCGCGACGAACCGCCACAGGTTCCGGTGCCGGGACACGTCCGCCGGTTCGACCCGACGCCCCTGAAGCTTTCGTCGCGCGGACCAGGAGAGGGGCGCCGCGCTCTCGCCGTCCGCCGCACGGAACCGACCGATCGGGGAGTTCGACCGGTCGATCGTGGGTGAGAACGGGTGTCGATTCCCCCCTACGTTTAAATTACCGCATCACGAATCGGAGGTATGGCCGCATACGGCCGGCCGACCCTTCGGGACCTGTTCGACGAGGCACCGACGCCCCACATCGCGCACCCGCCGCGCACTCACCATCGAGACTTCTATCTCGCCACAGACGGCTCTTACCGCGGAGCCAGCGGTAACGCCGACCGGTCGGGTGACCGCGGCGGCCTCGGCGTCGTCATCGAGACCCGCGACGGCACACGGGTCGCGCGACTCTCGATGACTCACCCCGTGCCCGACAACAACGTCGCCGAGTATCGGGCGCTACACCTCGGACTCGACGTCCTCGCCGCGCGCTCGCCGTCGGACGCTCGCGTCGGCGTCCTCATCGACCACGACGACCTCGCGGCGAACGTCAATGCCGACGTGATCAACGGGCGCGACCCACGCTTCGAACCGACACACCCGGTCCGGGTCCCGCACAACACTGGCCTCCACTGGCGGGGTATCCGCGCGCGACTCCGCGACTTCGACGCCATCCGCGCGGCCCGCATCCCCAGCGGGCACAACCCCGCCCACCCCCTCGCCAACGCCCCCGACGAGTACGAGCACGTCAACGGCGAGCCCGACCGCTGTGTCCTCCCCGAGACGCCCGCGACGACCGGCGACGAGCGCTATCCGCCGCCATCCCGCGCCGACCGCGGCGGCGCCAGCGACTGACGGGCGAGGCGCCGAACTCGGTCGGCTCTCTTTCGGGTCTGATCCGCACGACCACAGCACCCGCTCTGGCGCGCGCCGTCGCGACCTCTGTGTCGCGACGAAGTCGCGCGAGGGATGAGTAGCGCAGGCACGAGCAACGCAAGAGGCTGGGGAGGCGTGAGGCTCACGCTTGCCTGACCAGCTGCCGGTCACAGCCCGCCTCAGCAAAATCCTCCTGGCGGACTGAAAGGGCGAGGCGCGCTCGCGTTCGCGTGGTCGCTGCGGGACCCCTATCCGCGCGGGCGGTGCGGAGAGCGCGGATATGTCGCGTCAGCGACCGCGAGCGCGTCGAGGGCTTTCGACTTTCGGGGTCACTCGCGGTTGCGGTGCAGTCTGTGGTCGCAGTTACGACAGCTAGCGAGCGCGTCGAGGGCTTTCAGCACACAGGATCGCCTGTGGTCGGGTCGCGGTGTCGTCTGCAGTCGAGTCGACACCTAACGAGCGGGGCGAGGGGTTTCGACTCTCACCATCACCTGCGACCACGGGTACGGCTGGCGAGCGAACCGAACTGTTCACTCTTCACGCCCGAAGCGCCGACTCACTCGTCGTCGTCGCTCTGGTCGTGCAGGCGTTCGATCGACCGCTCCCAGTTGTCGCGCGCGAGGCCGCCGGCGCCCGCGAATCGGCCGAGGTACTGCTCTCTCGGGACCGGCCCCCACCAGTCGCCGTCGTCGGCGCGCACCTGTCGCACGAACGCGACCGTCAGCACGACCCAGAGCGCGCCGACCGCGACGACACCGGGCAGCGTCCACGAAAATCCGAGCGAAACGCCGAGGATGTCCAGCAGATTGCCGGCGATGACGAGGCCGAAGACGAGGCCGCCGAGGACGATGAAACTCGCGAGCAGATACTGAAAGACTCGCTTCGGCCAGCCCGAGATGTCGACGGTCTTGTCCATCGCTCCGTGCTCGAACTGACACGCGTATCACACGTATGTCTTGTGGCCGTCTACGGCCGCGGTCGCGGGATTTCGATCACACTTCAGTACGAGAAACCGGACGAAAAGCCGCTCTGCCGCTTACTCTTCGTCTTCTTGCTGCTGTGCGTCGACCACGGCCACGCCGCCACAGCCACCTTTTTCTGCGTCGGGTGTCCTCGCGCGCCGGCGGCGCGCTGCGGGCACCACTCCTTGAAAAAGCTGGACCAAAAACCCGCTCTCTCCCGGTGGTCAAGAGCGGTGAACCGGCGCCACAGGCGCCGGATGCTCTCCCGCTTACTCTTCGTCTTCTTGCTGCTGTGCGTCGACCACGGCCACGCCGCCGAGGTTGACGATATCCTTCACTTCGTCGCCGCGCTGGAGGACGTGGACGGGCTTGTCCATGCCGACGAGCATCGGGCCGATGGCCTCCGCGCCGCCGAGGCGCTGGAGGAGTTTGTACCCGACGTTGCCGGCTTCGAGGTTCGGGAACACGAGGACGTTCGCGGGGTCCTCGAGCTGGGCGAAGTCGTAGGTGCCGGTGAGGATGTCCTCGACGAGAGCGGTGTCGGCCTGCATCTCACCGTCGACGGGGAAGTCGACTTCGGGGTCGCTGTGCAGCGAGTCGACGGCGTCACGGAGCTTCGCGGTCCCCTCGTTCTCGACGCTGCCGAAGTTCGAGTAGGAGAGCAGCGCCGCGCGCGGTTCGACGTTGAAGTCACGCGCGAGGTGGGCGGTGTGTTTCGTGACCTCCGAGAGCACCTCGGAACTGGGCGAGAGGTTGACCGTGGTGTCGGCACAGAAGACGACGCGGTTCTTGAACGTGAGCATGTAGACGCCGGCCGCGTAGTCGGCGTCGGGCGCGGTGCCGATGACCTCCAGCGGCGGGCGCAGCGCCGAGGGGTAGTGGTGAGTCAGCCCCGTGAGCATCGCGTCGGCGTCGTCCTGCTCGACCATCACGCTCGCGAGGTAGTTGGTGTCGTTCTCGATGAGCTCCGAGGCCTCGCTGCGGGTGATGCCCTTGCGCCGGCGCAGTTCGTACAGCCGCTCGGCGTACTCCTCGTAGTCGCCGTTCTCGGGGTCGACGACCTCGGGCTCGAAGTCCAGCCCCAGGTCGTCGGTCGTCGCCGCGATCTCCTCGCCGTCGCCGATGAGAACGGGGTCGGCGATGCCCTGCTCGTTTAGCTGGAAGGCCGCGCGGATCATCTTCTCGTCGGTCCCCTCCGCGAGCGCGAGGCGCTTGGGGTCGCTTTTGGCCTTGTTGAGGACGACGCGCATCATCTCGCGGGATTTCCCGAGGCGGGCTTCGAGCCGTTCGACGTAGGCGTCGGTGTCGATCTCCTTGCGCGCGGCGCCCGACTCGATGGCGGCTTTCGCGACGGCGGGCGCGACCTCGAAGAGGACGCGCGGGTCGACGGGTTTGGGGATGATGTACTCGGGGCCGAACTGCAGCGGCTGGTCGCCGTAGGCTTTGACGACCTCGTCGGGGACGTCCTGGCGGGCGAGTTCGGCCAGTGCCTCGGCGGCGGCGCGTTTCATGTCCTCGTTGATGTCCGTCGCGCGCACGTCCAGCGCGCCGCGGAAGATGAAGGGGAACCCGAGGACGTTGTTGACCTGGTTGGGGTAGTCAGAGCGGCCGGTGCCCATGATGACGGTATCCTCGCGGGCGGCCTTGGCGTCCTCGTAGGTGATTTCGGGGTCTGGGTTCGCCATCGCGAAGATGATCGGGTTCTCGTTCATCGACCGGACCATCTCCTGGTCGACGATACCGCCGATGGAGAGGCCGACGAACACGTCGGCGTCGTCCATCGCGTCGGCGAGGTCACCCTCGGGCACGTCGCGGGCGAACTGGCGCTTGTACTCGTTGATGTCGCCGGCCTCGGCGCGGCGCTCGGTGATGATACCCGAGGAGTCACACATCAGGATGTTCTCTTTCTTCGCGCCCAGAGAGACGTAGAAACGGGCGGTCGCGATGGCGCTCGCGCCGGCGCCGGAGAAGACGATACGCATGTCTTCGAGGTTCTTCCCCGAAATCTCGGCGGCGTTGATCAAGGCAGCGCCGGAGATGATGGCGGTCCCGTGCTGGTCGTCGTGAAAGACCGGGATGTCCATGCGCTCGCGGAGTTGTTCTTCCATCTCGAAGCACTCCGGCGCGCTGATGTCTTCGAGGTTGATGCCGCCGAAGGTCGGTTCCATGGCGGCGACGGCGTCGATGAAGGCCTGCGTGTCGTGCTCGTCGAGTTCGATGTCGAACACGTCGATGTCGGCAAAGCGCTTGAACAGGACGCCCTTGCCCTCCATCACGGGTTTCGAGGCCTGTGCGCCGATGTCGCCGAGGCCCAGCACGGCGGAGCCGTTCGAGATGACCCCGACCATGTTCCCCTTCGCCGTGTACTCGTAGGCGTCGCCGGGGTTCTCGTCGATTTCCAGGCAGGGCGCGGCCACGCCCGGCGAGTAGGCGAGTTGGAGGTCCCGCTGGGTGTTCGTCGGCTTGGTCGTCGCTATCTCCAGTTTCCCCGGTGGTTCTGTCCGGTGATACTCCAGTGCGTCCTCGTCGAGTCCCATACGATATCCCCGGACGGGGCGGGGAAAAACGTTCGTGTTGCGCCAAATGACGACTAGTTCTACGTCGTTCGTCGAACCGCTCTCGCTGCCGGTATCGCGGGGTAGCGGGCCTGGGTCTCGATCAGGGCCCGTGGGGTCGTTCGTTCGATGGGAACGATCCCGGGGTTCGTTCGGGTGGCTGTCTGTGCTGTGTCCTCCGCTGCTCCGTCGCGACCGAATGGAGGGAGTAAAGTCCGTGGCGGACGAACCGCCGAGCATGACCCGTCGCCTTCGCACGCTCGCGGGCGTCACGACGGCCCTGACGTTCGTCCTCATCTTGCTGGGTCTGCACACCGGATCGACCGGTGGCGGGCTCTCGTGTGGGACGCGCTGGCCGCTCTGTAACGGCTGGATGGGCCTGTTCCCGGCAAACTGGGCGAGTTTCTTCGAGTGGATCCATCGATTTTTCGCCATGGTCGTGGGGTTCCTCCTGCTGGGCCTGCTCTACGGCGTCTGGCGCTGGCAGGACGACAAACGCATCCGGTACAGCGTGACGGCCGCGATTGCGATCCTTCCGAGTCAGATCGTTCTCGGGGGTATCACCACGACCGCCGGCGGGATGTTCCCCAAAGGATTCAATCCCGTCATCATGACCGCCCACTTCACCACCGCGTCGGTCATCTTCGTCCTCATCGTCTACGCGACGGCCAGACTCTCGGGGGCGCCGGCGGCACAGGGCGTCCGGCAGGTCGTCGGTGCTTCCGTCGCCTTCCTCGCGGGCCACCTCGTCTTCGAGTTCCTCTCGGTCTTCGCATATCAGCCGGCGAACCAGGTCGGGTACTACGCCACCTCCTTCGCACTGCTGGCAGCCTTCGTGGCCCTCCTCGTCTGGAGCGAGTCGGCGGTCGATCCGGCGAATCTCCTCCGCTTTCGCTCGGTCGCGGCCGCGGGGACGCTCGTCCTCTTCGCCGATATGATTCTCAGTCGCAAGCTATGGGGGGTCTCCCAACTCGTCGGCGACGCGACCACGATGGTGCTCGTCGCCCTCGTCGTCATCCTCGCGTTCGTCGCGAACCGAACCGTCGTCGCGACGGATTCGGTCGCGACGCAGCGGGCGGATTGATCTGGTCGGAGTCGTCGCGGGTGACCAGCGAGCGTCTACCCGGCCGACGGGTGAGGCGTCGGTGGTCACCAGCCACAAACGATTTACCGTCGATGCGACAAGTCGATGACGTGTCCCTCCGACCGATCCTCCTGTTCAACGTCGCGATGCTCGTTCTCGGCCCGCCGCTGTTCCTCGCGGTGTGGCGGTACCGCGACGGGATGGCGGCGTGGAAACGCCCGATGGCGATCGGGTCGTATCTGAGTATCTGCTGTGTGACGGTGGTCGAACTCACCGACGTCACTGCTATCGCGTCGTACCCAGGACTCGCGTTCGCGCTCGATATGGGTGCGGTCGTCGCTGGCGTCGCGGGGATCGGTTTCTTCTGGAAATCAAGAACCGTCAGAAAACGGGCTGCGGACTCCGCAGGCACCGCGTAACTGCCCGCGTCACATGAAGTCGGTCAGTCCGGCCTGCCCGTCGTCGTCCTCGGCGTCGTCCTGGTCCGCCGAATCGTCACCGTCGCTTCCTGACGCATCTGTGCTCGAACTCTCGGCCGACTCCTCGTCGCTGGGAGTGGCGCCCAGCGAGGCTTGTGCGGCCCCAGCACCGCTATCGGCGGCGTCCGCGTCGGCCGCTTCGTCGTCGGCCTCTTCGGGTTCGGTCTCGCCCGCGTGTGCATTGTCGAACGCACCGCCGGCGTTCTCGACGGCGCGTTCCTCCCGGAGTCGCTCGGCGTCTTCGACGATAGACTGGACCTTGTTGGTGTCCTCGCCACTGCCGGTGATGAACGAGACGTGCTTGGGGTCGAGGTCGTACTTCGCGGCCATCGCGACCGTCAACTCGCGGTTCTTGCAGTGGTGGGTCATCACCGAGAGATGTGGGAGAATCTCGCGGCGGGCCGTCGACATGCTGACGCCGCCGGCCTCGGCTATCTGTTGGGCGATGTAGTCGCGGGTGTTTCGAGTCCCGCGTGAGCGACCCAGTTTCGACCAGTAACTCGGCGGGCCGTAGCGGGTCCATCCGCCCTTGGGCTCCCGACGGGCGGCGGCGACCCCTGCCGTCATGTTGTCGCTTGCGTAGCGCCAGAACGTGTAGTTCTGGGTCGCGCGGACGCGCCCGAGCCACACGTCCGCGTTCGCGAGGAAGTCGTAGGCGACTGCGAGTTCCTCGCCCTCGTAGTCCTTGGGCATGTTGTCCTCGATCCAGTTGATCAGGTCGTCCGGCGTCTCGTCCACGTCGTAGGAGGCTTTCAGCGCTTCCTCGGCGCCGGCCTCCTTGATGACGGTGTCGAGGTAGTTGAACACCCCTTCGGTGCGGTCGCGTTCACCGGTGACAACGTCGTCTGCGGTGATCCGGTCGCGCCCCTCGGCGAGCGCCTGGAGGTCCTTGACCGCGCCGCGGAGGTCGCCGCTGTTCATGTCGGCGATCTGGTCGAGGGCGTCGTCGTCGTACTCGATCCCCTCTTTTCGGCAGAGGTCCCGGAGGACCGGGACGATAGAGCGCTTGGAGACGTCGCGGAACTCGATGTCCTCACAGGCGTTGCGGAGGCCCCGCGACATGTCGTAGAACTCGTTGGCGATGAGGATCATCGGCTGACTTGCCTCCTTGACCAGCGAGGTGATCGCCGCGGAGCCACCGCGGTCGACGTTGCCGTGGAGGTTGTCGGCCTCGTCGAGGATGACGACCCGGCGGCCGGCCTCGCCCATGGTGAGCGTTCCAGACTTGGCGGCCTCGCCGGCGACCCGTTCGATGACGTCTTTGGTTCGCGAGTCCGAGGCGTTGAGTTCGATGACCGACCACCCCTCGTCGTTGGCGAGTGCGTGGGCGGCCGAGGTCTTGCCGATGCCCGGCGACCCGTGGAGCACGACGGCCTCGCGGTGGTCCTCCCAGGTGTCGGCCCACTCCTGGAGGGCGTCGCGGGCCTTGTCGTTCCCGCGGATCTCAGAGAGCGACGACGGCCGATATTTCTCCGTCCAGTCCATTGCCAGAAGCCAGGCGTGTGAGGGGGTTAGTGGTTTCGGAGCGACCGCGAGCGTCGTCGGCCCCGCCTGATCCCTCGTCACGGTTGGATCTGTCTAATTTCGTGGTGTGTGTCCCTCACTGTGGCTGTTTTCGCTGCTCCCAGCGGCATGCAACGACGTGAACGAACAGAAAGCACTTTCCGTCCCACCAGAAGGAGGCGGACATGGCACGCACGGACACGAGCACGACACGAATCGCCGGGGGCGGACTCGCTGGAGGCATCGCAGCGTGGATACTGGGGTATCTCGTGGTGTTCGTCCTCCACGGGAGTAACATCAGGAACTCGTTCGGGACCGAGGTCCTGGAACTGTTCACTGACGATCCAGTGACGTGGAAGCTGGTCGGCTGGCTGTTCTACAACGCGCACAACGTCGCCGTGCAGGTCCCGGGAATCCTCGGTATCGGCGGCGGGTCTGTGAACTTCGTCAGCGGAGCCGAGGAGGCGTCGTTGACCGTCCTCTTCCTTGTCCCGCCGCTGCTGTTGCTGGCGGCCGGTGTCGTCGCAGCCTGGAACACTGCCGACGAACCGACGACGGCCGCTCGCAACGGTGCTGGAATCACACTCGGCTACTTCCCGCTGTCGCTCGCCGGCGCGTTCCTCTTTTCCATCGGCGGCGAGGACGCGGCCGGTCCCGTGCTCGTGACTGCCGCGTTGTTGGCGGGACTGGTCTACCCGCTGGTCTTCGGCGCTATCGGCGGCCTTGTCGGCGGCCACGTCTCGGCGGACTGAGTCGCCGTCACGAACAGTCCCCGGGCCGCTGGTGAATGAGCCACCGCACAGCCGACGATAGCAGATCGCGACAATCCGGCTAGCTGTGCCGGTTTTTCCCAGTCCGATACGTTTTTATCGACAGTCGTCGACATTCTGGGAAATGGGCGCGGGACAGCGATCAGAGTTGGCCGAGAAGATAGCGGGTGAGATCGCACTGAGCGACGACCCCGGCGGGACGCTCCGCAAGTGGCGGACCGACTTCGAAGTCGCACAGACGGAACTGGCGGACGAACTCGGCGTCTCGCCGTCTGTCGTCTCCGACTACGAGAGTGGCCGCCGGGAGAGTCCGGGCATCGGGGTCGTCAAACGAACCGTCGAGGCCCTCCTCGAAATCGACGAGCGCCGCGGTGGGAGTCACATCCGTCAACACGCTCGGGTTCTGTCGGCGGGGTTCGACGCGGACATCGTTCAGGACCTCCGGGAGTACCCGACGGCCGTCCACGTCGACGACTTCTACGAGGCCATCGGTGCCACGGAAATCGTCGGGGGCGGCCAGGCGAGCGTCGCTGGCCACACCGTCATCGACAGCATCCAGGCCATCTCTCGACTCTCCTCGGAGGAGTTCTACCGGCTCTACGGCCAGTCGACCAACCGCGCGCTCGTGTTCACCAACGTCACCAGCGGCGAGGGTGCCATGGTCGCACTGCGCGTCCTGAATCCGACCCCCAACGCCGTCGTGTTGCAGGGCCTGGACGACGAGAGCGTCTGGGAACACGCCGCGGATCTGGCCCGAATCGATGGCTACTCCCTGGCGGCCTGTCCCACCGACCTCGACGAGATGCTGGCCAGTGTCGGCGACCTCCCGTAGGGTGTGAGTTCGTCTCACACCTGACAAACGCTGAATAGCCTCCATCCGCTTTCCTCTGGCATGAGTGGCCCACTGTTCATGGAAGCCGAACGAGTGACGTTTCATCCGGTGGAGGAAGACGACCTGGAATTCCTCCAGACGTCGATCAACCACCCCGACGTGCGGGAGGGGCTGGCCGCGACCCACCCGGTCAACATGGCCGGCGAGCGCGAGTGGTTCGAATCGGTCGACGAGGACGGCGTGCAGTTCCTCCTTCGGGCCGACGGCGAGCGAGTCGGCACGATCAGTTTCCGGACCGTCAGCGACGCCTGGGGGACCGCCGAACTCGGCTACTTCTTCCACCCCGACCACTGGGGCAACGGGTACGCGACCGACGCGGCCCGGCGGATGCTCGAGTACGGATTCGCCGAGCGCCGGTTCGACAAGCTTTGGGCGCGCGTTCTCGCATTCAACGAGGCGTCGATGCGCGTTCTGGAGAAGGCCGGCTTCGAGCACGAGGCCACGCTGTCAGGCCAGGGCTACGCACGCGGTGGCCGGGTCGACGTGGAACGGTACGGAGCGCTCGCGAGCGAGTGGGAGGCCACGGCGGGTACGGCTGCCGAGGGCGACAGCCGCGACGCAGGCCACCGATGACAGCCCCGGTGTTCATGCGCGGCGACGGCGTGACTCTCCATCCCACCGAGGCGGCCGACGCTGACTTCGCCGCACGGCTGGTCAACGACCCGCGCGTCCGCCATGGGCTCTCGATTGCGGTCCCCAAACGGGCCGAGGAAGAACGCGAGTTCCGTGTCGAGAGCGACGACGACGTGGTGACCTTCGTCGTACGTGCTGTGGATGACCCCGCAGCGGCCGAACCGGTTGCCGGCGGTGACGAGGACGACCGCGTCGGCGTCGTCGACCTCGTCAACGTCGACCAGCAGTTCGGCAACGCAGAGATCGGATACTTCTTCGACCCGGACGCCTGGGGGAACGGCTACGCGACTGCCGCCGTCGAACGGGTCGTCGAATACGCCTTCAGCGAGCGACGACTCCACAAGGTGTACGCTCGCGTCTTCGCGTTCAACGAGGGGTCGGCAAGGGTGTTAGAGAAGGTCGGCTTCGAACGCGAGGGCGTGCTCCGCGAGGACGCGTACATGCACGGCGACTACGTCGACACCTATCGCTACGGACTGCTCGAATCGGAGTGGTAGCCAGCGGCGCGCGTCTCAGGGGTAGTCGTACCCGTCGGTTTCAGTGTCCGTCCCGTCCGCATCGGCGTCCCCGTCCATCCCACCGTCGGTCGTCTCCGACTCGTCGTCAGTCGAGGTTCCTCCTCGCTTCGGTGTCCCATCTGGGCCCAGGACCCACCAGACGCCGCCCGACCCCTGGCCGGTGACGTCCCCAGGGGACTCGTCGTTCGCGTAGTAGTACAGCGGCCAGCCGTTGGCAGCGACCTGGGTACTGCCGTCAGCGCGCTCGAACGTTGCCACCTCAGCAGTTACGTCGGCTCCGACGGTCGGTTCGTCGTCGACGGTCAACGGTGGCCACGCCGACGCGCAACTGTCGGAACAGGTGCTTTCACCGGACCCCTTCGTGTCCGAGTCGAACATGTACAGCGTCATCTCGTCGGGGCCGACGAGTATCTCGCCGTGGTCCGGATGCGTCGACACCTGAACGGTTGCCGACCCGCCGTCCTCACCGTCGCCCATGGTCGCAGTCGGTGTCTCCGCCGGCGTAGTTGCCCCGGGTCCGGGGTCGCCGCCCGGAGATGCTGTCGAGTCCCCCTGGCCGGTACACCCGGCGACGACGGCCGAAGCAGTCAGTGCCGTCGTCGCCAGGAGTTCACGTCTGGTCGACGCCATACTCGAACCCACTCCAATTAGACGGATGATACTTTTCCGAACTGGGTCCAAACTCTCTCCGGGGTTCATTCGGCAGCACGCCAGCACCGCGGACGTCGGTCGCCCGCGCGGGGTCAGAGTCCCAGCTCTCGCCCGAGCACGAGTCGCTGAATCTCGCTCGTGCCCTCGCCGATTTCCATCAGTTTCGCGTCACAGAGGAATCGCTGGGGGGCGAAATCGGTCGTGTAGCCGTACCCGCCGAGCACCTGGACGGCGTCTTCGGCGACTTCGCGGGACGTCTCGGAGGCGTCGAGTTTGGCCATCGCGGACAGCCGCGACACGGCTTCGCCATTGTCGTACTTGACTGCGGCTTTGTGGGTGAGCAGGCGCGCCCGTTCGATCTTTCGGTCCATCGCGACGAGCATGTCCCGGACGGCGTCGAACTCGCCGATGGGTTGCCCGAACTGCTCGCGTTCTTTCGCGTACTCGAGGGCCGCTTCGAAGGCGCCCTGCGCGAGTCCCACGGAGAGGGCGGCGATGGAGATACGACCGCCGTCGAGGGTCTTCTTGGTCTGGTCCCAGCCGTCCCCTGGCTCGCCGAGGATCCGGTCCTCGGGGATGCGCACGTCGGTCAACTGGATCTCACAGGTCGGGGAGGCGTTGAGGCCCATCTTGTCCCAGACGGTCGTGACTTCGAACCCGTCGTCGTCTGGATCTACGATGAACGTCGAGATACCGTCGTAGCCCGTGCCGGGTTCGGTGACGGCCTTGACGAGTACCGACCCCGCGACGTTCGCGTTCGTGATGAACTGCTTCGTCCCGTTGAGCACCCACTCATCGCCGTCCTTCTCGGCGGTGGTGTCCATGTCGGAGGCGTCGGAGCCAGAGCCTGGTTCGGTGAGCGCCCAGGAGCCGAGGTACTCGCCCGTCGCCAGCGGTTCGAGCCACCGCGATTTCTGCTCGTCGCTGCCGAACAGTTCGATGGGCTTGCTCGCCAGGGAGACGTGCGCGGCGTAGGAGAGGCCGATCGACCCGGACACCCGACCCAGTTCTTCGGTGACGAGAGCGTACATCAACTGGTCGCCGCCCAGCCCACCGTACTCCTCGTCGATCGGGACGCCCATCACGTCCAGGCCGGCGAGGTCCTCGAACACCTCCGCGGGGAAGCGGTGTTCGTCCTCGATGTCCTGGGCGATGGGTTCGATCTCTTCGTCGCAAAAGTCCCGGACGGAGTCCCGAATCATCCGGTGTTCGTCGGGGAGGGTGAAGTCCATACGCAAATATTGCCTGGGGCTGGAATAAAGGCTGTGTCGCTGTGATGGGCGGTCGGTGGTGGGAATGACGGGAGACAGTGGCGGGGGTGGCGGCCGACGGTCGGTGGAGACAGCTTACTGAACGGCGACCCACCCAAGACCTATGCGCCTGGCTGGGCGTGGGAGGTGTATGCCCTCCCGCTCTCGTCGCGCTCTCCTCCGTACCCTCGGCGCCGCCGTCCCGTTGTTGTCAGCCGGGTGCATCAGCTCCGACTCGCCGTCGGACGAGGCCGAGACGCCGAGCGATTCGTCTGCAGAGGCTCCCGAGACGGCCACTGAGTCGCCTCCGACGGCCACCGAGACGACGACCGGTACGGAACCGACCACGAACACGCCCGCCGGTACGCAGACTGCGTCCGACCAGTCGCTGGACTGTGGGCTGGCCGCTCGCCCCTCGTTCGCGTGGCCGCAGCCAGAGCGGACGGCGTCGGGTGACGGCTTCCTCGGTGACGGCCCTCGATTCGAAACCCCTCCTGCGACGACGTGGACTGTGAGACCCACGGCACCGGCGGACAAATCCGAGTACGACCCGGTGTTCAGACAGCCAGTACTTGCCGATGGTCGGCTGTACGTCGTGAAGGAACTGACGTTTGGGCCGAACCAGGAAGCTTCCGGGTACCACGTCCTTCAGGAACGGGATGCGGAATCCGGTGGCGAACAGTGGTCGTACGAACTGTCGACGCGGCCGACTGCACCCGCCGTGGACGGCGAGACGGTCTTCGTGGGCGCTGGGAAGACGGTCTCCGCCATCGACCGTCAGACGGGGACCGACCGTTGGACGCGAACCTTCGAGTCGTACGTACAGTCCGTCGTCCCGACGGCCGACGGGTGCTACGTCGAACTCGACGAGTCCGTTGCGGTGGTTGCATCCGACGGGACGCCGCGCTGGAGCGCCACCTTCGACGCGTCAGTGACGACGCGTCCCACGCTGGCGTCTGGGCAACTCTACGTCGGCACGGTCGACGGGTCGCTCCACGCGGTCGGTCCCGATGGCACCCGGCTGTGGACCGAGACGACGCTTCGCGACGGGTACGAGAACGACGATGCGCCGTCGGTCGAGACGCTGGTGGCGACGGACTGTGGTGTCTACGCCACGACGGACGGCGACATCTACGCCTTCGACAGCGACGGGACGTTCGTCTGGCACGCGGGCGAAGCGTACTGGGGCCTCGCGACGGACGGGGAACGGCTCTACGGCGGGACCGGGCAGGGTCACGTTCGAGCGCTCGACGCGGCGACGGGCGAGCAACGGTGGGAACAGTTTTTCGGCAGCGAGAACCACCGAATGGTCGACGGTATCTACGACTCGCCGGTCGTCACCGACGCCACGGTGTACGCATTCGCCCGGCCCGAGACGTTGATCGCGCTCGATTCCACGAACGGAACCGAACGGTGGACCGCGACCCGGCGAGTGAGCGACCTGGCCGCCACCGAGCAGCGGCTGTACGGGTCTCGCCGAACCGACGGTGAGCTAGTCGCCCTCGGCGCCGAGTGAGGTGGCCGCCGGGACCGACTGTATCGGTCGAGACTGCATGCTGAACCGCGCCCCACCCAAAACCTATGCGCTGAGCGACACCACCGCCGTGTATGTCCCCACGGTCACGACGCGCCCTCCTCCGGGCGTTCGGGGTCGGTGCCGCAGGCCTCGTCGCTGGCTGTCCAGACGGTGGTGCAGATAGCACTGACGAGCATGCTGGAACGCCGACCGGCGACCCGTCGTCGCCGTCGATGACCGTCGACCAGCCAGTCGAGACGCCGACCGTGTCCCTGGGTGAAACGACCGGGACGCAAGGTGACGAGGAGACGTCAACGGAGACGGAGACAGCGACGGAGACGGAGACGGAAACTGTGGCGGAGACGGAGACCAGCAAGCCCCCAACGGGGGAGGCACTCGACCCGGGGCTGGGCCCTCGGCCTGACCAGACGTGGCCGTTGCCAGACCGAAGTGTGACGAACGACGCCTACGCCCCCGAGAGCGTCGCGTTCGAGCGCTCGCCCGCTGTCGAGTGGACCATCGAGGCGACGGACCCGACGGAGACCAGCCACTACGATCCGCGCTTCACCACGCCACTCGTCGCCGACGGACAGGTGTACGTAGTGAACGAACTGCTGTACGGTCCCAACGTGGAACGCCCCGACCAGCAGTATCTCCGGGCGTACGACCAGGCCGACGGAACGGAGGATTGGACCTACGAGTTCAGTGACGAAGGATCGGGAGAGGCTCCTACCCCGACGCTGCCAGCCGTTCGGGATAGGGTCGTCTACGTCGGCACCCATCAGACGTTGCATGCGGTAGACAGGGCTGAGGGGTCCGTGCTGTGGGCGCGGTCGTTCGACGACCGACTGCTGACGCTCCACCCGACCACGGAGTACACCTATGTCGTTGCGTACGACCGACTGGTGGCGCTCGACGACAGCGGCGCGACGGTGTGGGAGCGTGACCTGTTCGACGTCGCCCTCGCCGCGCCCGCGCTGGGTCTGCGCTCTCTCTACGTCGGAACGAGCGGCCGGCACATTCACGCGTTCGACCCGGCCACGGGTGAGGAACGCTGGGATCGGCGGGTCCAGGACCCCACCGAGGGCGACCAGGGCGGCTGGGCAGTCAGAAACGTCGTCGCGACTGCCGGTGGCGTCCTCGCGAACAGGGCCGGCGGGTTCGTCTACGCGTTCGACGAGCGCGGAGAGTTGGTCTGGACCGCCGACGGAACCGACGGGGCACTGACGACCGACGGGTCGCGCGTCTTCTCCGGGGCTGCGGAGGGGCGAATCCAGGCGCTCGACGTCCCAGGCGGGGACGGCCGGTGGAATCGCGCGTACGATGGGACTGGGAAGTTCGAAGATATGGTCCTCGCTGACGGGGTCCTCTACGCCGCGAGTCCGTACGGATCGACGTCGTCCGTGGTCGCCATCGACCCCGAAGGCGGTGCCGAACGGTGGCGCTACGAGGGTGACGTCGACAATCTGGCACTCGACGACGAGACGGTGTACGCCGTCGAGGACGACACGCTCCTCCGGGCCTTGCGGTGACCGGTCCGCCGGCAGTCGGATCGTCGCGGTCGGCTGGACAGAACCACTAAACCCGTGGGGCGTCACTCGCTGAACAGATGGCATTCCGGCGATTTCTCCGGGGGACGGTCCCCTGGCCGACGCTCGAAGGTGCGGTCCGGGAGGTGATGGACCGCTACGACCTGCAGACGGCACGCGTCGTCTTCCTCGACGCCGACAACTGGCTCTCGACGCCCTGCGTCGTCAACGACGAGTTGTTCGTCAAGGTCGTCACCGAGCAGAACTCGCTCGTCCACGCGATACTCACGGCCGGCCGGAACCTCGGCGCCTTCTCCTCCGGTCGCGAAGGCTTCTTCGAGCGCTTCGACGCCCCGCTCGAGATGGCAGAACACGAACTGGAGGCCAACGAGCACATGCGCGAAATCGGTGTCAACGCGCCCGAACCGATGGAGGCCTTCGAGTACGAGGACGTCGCCGTGATGGTTCTGGAGTACCTGCCCGACTTCGAGTCGCTGGGTGACCTCCCGCCGGAGGACGTCCGCGACCACGCCGTCGACGTGTTTGACTCGCTCGAGAAGATGCACGACGCCAACCTCGCTCACGGTGACCTCCAGCCCGAGAACGTGCTCGTCTCCGGGGGCGAACTCTACTTCATCGACGCGACGAAGATGCGCGAGGACGCCATCGAGGACGCTCGCGCCTACGATACCGCCTGCGCGCTCGGTGCGCTCGAACCGCTCATCGGCGCCCGTAGCGCCGTCGAAGCGGCCCTCGAGGTGCACGACCCAGCGGATCTGCTCGACGCGCTCGAGTTCCTCGACTTCGTCAACATCCGCCCGGAACACGACTTCGACGGCGCCGCGGTCAAAGGCGAGATAGAGAAACACGCGGCCTGACCCGGACGTGACGCAAGTGGCCAGCAACCCGACGATACGGGTATGGCGCTTTCCAGCGTGTCGATGCTATGAACAGGACGTTCCTCGCAATCGGTGGCCCATTCCTCCTGATCGGTGTCCTCCTCAGCGCCACTGGCAACGCGACCACGGGATGGGTGTTCGTGACGCTCGGCACCGTCTTCATCACGCTCGGCCTGGTCCTCGACCAGCAACGTGGCAGGGCTGCCGAAACTCCCGAGGCCCCCGACGCTCCCGAAACTCCCGAGGCTCCCGACGGCCGGTAACCCAGGCCGTCCCCGACAGCGTCGACCATCTCTCGCCACTGAAGCGGATATTTCCGTGCGTACACGGCTCACAGCGTGCTTTATGCTCTCAGCACGCGTATTAGTCCCATGGAGATATTCACCACCATCGACATCGACGCGTCGCCCGAGACCGTCTGGCACGTTCTCACCGACTTTGCCGCCTACGAGGAGTGGAACCCGCGGACCCGGATCAGCGGCACGGCAGCGGCCGGTGAACGCCTGGTCGTTGCGCCGGGTCCCGAGGCCGGGCGAATGCCGACGTTCAAACCAACATTGCTCCAGGCCGACCCGCCGCGGGAACTCCGCTGGCTCGGTCACCTCTACGTTCGCGGCCTGTTCGACGGCGAACACGCCTTCACCATCGAAGATTTGGGAGCGGGCCGCGCCCGACTCGTTCAGTTCGAGACGTTCAGCGGCGTGCTCGCGCGTCCGCTCCTCCGACTGTTCGGCGAGGACACGGAGCAGGGGTTCGAGGCCGTGAACGCGGCGCTCAAGGCCCGTGCGGAGGCCATGGAAGCGGAACCGCGAGTGGACACGACAGACTCCCCGACGGTTCACGTCGAGGGAGATGGGCGGAGCGCGGACTCCGAAATCACGGTCAGCGGTTGAGCGGGGGTCCGGTCAACCGCGAGGGGCTCCGGTCCACCGCGACCGCCACCCGCGCGCTCGCTCAGGTACCCTTCTTCCGAGACCGAGTCGTGACGTAGATGCCGCCCAGGACGATACCGCCGCCGGCGACGGTCCAGACCCCCGGCACTTCCGTGAGCAACACGAGCGCGAGTATCGTACTTCCGACCGGTTCCCCGAGGAGCGAGACGCTCACGACTGATGACTCGACGTGTTCGAGCGCCCAGTTGATGACGGTGTGGCCGAAGACACCGGGGCCAACGGCCATCGCGAGGAAGAGCACCCACTCGACCGGCTGGTAGCCCCCGAGTGGGTGGCCCTGGACGACGACGAAGCCACCGAGGACCAGCGCACACACCGAGTAGACCACGGTGACGTACGGGATGAGGGCGACGCGCTCGCGCAAGGAACGCCCGGCGAGGACGTACGCGGCCATCATCACCGCGCCCAGAATCGCCAGGCCGTTCCCGGCAAGTGGCCGCGGGCCGACCAGCGCGCCGGTGAGGAACTCGCCGAGTGACATGACCGCCGCGCCGACGAAGGCGACGAGGATGCCGAGGACTTTCGGGACAGTGAGCCGTTCGTTCAGATAGATCGCAGCGCCGATGGCGACGAAAATCGTCTGGGACTGCACCAGCGTAACCGACGCGGCGACGCTCGTCCACTCGATGGACTGGAACCACGCCGCGAAGTGGACCGCGAGGGCGACGCCGGTGACACCAGCCGCGAGCGCGTCGGTCGGTTCGAGCGAGCGCAGGTCCTCGCCGTGGCGAGAGAACGCCAACGGTGCGAGCAACGCGACGGTGAACAGCACACGGTAGAACGCGGCGACCGACGGCGCGGCGCCGCTCCAGCGGACGAGGATGGCGCTCGTCGAGACTGCGAGGATGGCGACCACCAGCGCACCGATGGGCGACACCCGCGCTTCCAGCCGTCGGGACAGCGTCTCCCCGGCCATTGGAGAGTGGTTGCGCCAGGCCGACCTTTCGTCTTCCGGTGCCCATGGTCGGTCCGAGGGAGTGGAGTATGGGGAACTGTCACGATGGCGCGCGCTGTCGCGGCCGCGAGTCCATCACGGACGAGCGGCCGCTACGTAATTGCGCGAGGGATGAGCAGCGCAGCGGAGCGAGCAGCGCAATCGGCTGGGGAGGTGTGTGGACGTCTGCGGTGCTGTGCGGTGCCGTGCGGTTGCTGTCCTGGTGGACTGAAAGGGCGAGGCCCGCTCGCGTTCTTGGAGTCGTCTGCGCCGGCTCTATTCGAACGACCGTAGGGAGTGAGAATATCCGGCGCAGCGACCGCGAGCGGGCCGAGGGCTTTCATCGGTTGCGGTTCGCTGCTGTGGAACCAACTCAGAGCGAGCGGGCCGAGGGCTTTCATCGGTTCGTGTGTCCTGCGGTTGAGTCAACTCAGAGCGAGCGAGCCGGGGGCTTTCATCGGTCGGTGTCGCATGCGGTCGACCCAACTCATAGCGAGCGAGCCGGGGGCTTTCGTCGGTCGGCGTCGATTCGCTCGATCACACTGACGTTCACCGAATCGACCTCACCACCTACTCGATACCCTCATTTTGCATCGTCGGGCGTATCGAAGTCGTGGAAGTGCTCGCCTTTCTCCTTCGAGAGGATGTTCAGGGCAGCGGCGGCGCCGTCGCCGGCGGAGATGACGGCCTGCCACTCTTCGGCGCGGACTATCGCGCCGGTGGCGTATGCGTCGGCGACGCTGGTCTCCATGTCGACGCCGACGTCGACCGTCCCCTCGTCGGTGGTCTCACAGCCCAGATCCGCTGCGAGGTCGCGGTCCGCACCGGTCGCGAGGACGACGTAGGATGCCTCGACCCCGCTCTCGTCGCTGCTGACACGGAACCCGGAGTCAGTCTGTTCGACAGTGGTCACTTCCTCGTTCTGGTGGCGCTCGACCCCGAAGTCGTCGACCTGTTCGCGAGCGGTGTCGAGAAACGCCTCCCCGTCGATGCTCTCGATGCCGAGGTAGTTGAACAGATGTGCGCTGTGCAACCACGTCTCGTCGGTGTCGAAGACGACCGTTTCGAGCCCGTTCTTCTGGGTGAACAGTGCTGCGCTCAGGCCGGCGGGGCCACCGCCGACGACTGCTACATCTGTCATATGATAGCAATGATCGCCAAGCCAGATAGGCGTTGGCCTCACCCCGATGGATTTCCGCTAGCAGGCTCCTGCTCGCTACGAGTTGGTTCGACCGAGAGAGACAGCAAGCAGTGAAAGCCCTCGGCCCGCTCGCTATGAGCTCGTTTGATCAGAGCTGACAACAGGCGCCGAAAGCCCTCGGCCCGCTCGCGGATGCTGCGCAACATATCCTCGCTTCGCTCGGATAGGGGTCGCGCACCACCCGCGACCGGCCCTCGCCCTTTCAGTCCGCCAGGAGCACTGACCACACAGCACAACACCGCAGACAGCCACACACCTCCCCAGCCGATTCGCTCGCTACGCTCGCTCATCCCTCGCACGATTACGGTCGCGCGATGAAACGCGCGACAGCGCGCGCCGGTTCGCTTGTCGGTTGTGTCGACTCACTCCAGCAGTTCCCTGGTCGTCTTGTGGCGGTGGCGAAACATGGGTTCGAAGCCGAGGTTGCCCAGCGGGCCGAGCAGGCCGCGGACGACGGGCAGTTCGTATTCGACGTGGTCGTGGATGCGGGTTCCACCGTCGACGGCTTCGAACGTGTGGGTGTGGACCCAGTGGGGGAAGGGCCCGCGGGTCATCTCGTCGCGGAACATCGCTTCGCCGTCGCCGTGCTCGCGAGCGGCGATGTAGGAGATCCATCGCTGGCGTGGCGCGACGCCGAAGGGGGCGATGGTGGATTCGATTTTCGACCCGGTCTCGAGAATCTCGGGGTCGAGTTCGCCGTCGGGGCCGACGGCTGATTCGACGCGGAGATGCATCCAGTCGGGCGTGAGTGCCTCCAGGCCCGACGACCGGGAGTGAAAGTCCCAGACGTCCTCGAAGGGCGCCTCGACCACTGTCTCGCGCTCGTATACCGGCATACAACCAGATACGAAGTGAGGACAGATAACGGACGGGTCCAACTGGTAGGGGTGAGCGGGATTCGCGACGGGAGTCAGGGCCAGGTGCCGCCCTGTTGGCTGGCGGTGAGAACGCGCTCGATGGCGAGGACGTAGGCGGCGACGCGGAAGTTCGGCAGGTCACGCTGTTCGAAGGTATCGGTCAACTGGTCGAACGCGTTCACGATGATGGTCTCCAGTTCGTCGTTGACGCGTTCTTCGGACCAGTAGAACCGCTGGCGATTCTGGACCCATTCGAAATACGATACTGTCACGCCGCCGGCGTTGGCCAGGACGTCGGGGAAGACGTGGACGTCTCGGTCGGTCAGGACGTCGTCGGCGTCGGGTGTGAGCGGGCCGTTCGCGGCCTCGACGATGACGTCGGCCTGGACGTTCCGGGCGAGGTCGGCGTCGATGGCGTTCTCCAGCGCGGCGGGCACGAGCAGGTCGACGTCGAGCGTGAGCAATTCGTCGTTGGTCAGCGTCTGGGTGGCGTCGTAGTCGGTTACGCTCCCGGTCTCGGTCTTGCGGTCTTTCACGGCGTAGGCGTCGAGGCCGTCGTGGTCGTAGACGGCACCGGAGGAGTCCGAGACGGCGACGACGTTCGCACCGAGGTCTTCCAGCAGTTTCGCGGCCACGGATCCCGCGTTGCCGTAGCCCTGGACGGCGACAGACGCGTCGGTCATCTCCTTGCCGAGATACTCGAAGGCCTCGCGGGCGGTCAGCATCACCGACCGGCCGGTCGCTTCGACGCGGCCCGCAGAGCCTCCGCTGTCGGGGGCCTTGCCGGTGATGACGCCCGGTTCGGTGGTGTTCTCCAGCGTCTCGTAGGTGTCTTTGATCCAGTTCATCTCGCGGCGCCCGGTGTTGACGTCCGGTGCCGGGATGTCCTTGTCCTCGCCGATGAACGGCCGCAATTCCGTCGCGAACGAGCGCGTGAGCCGTTCGAGTTCTGCGGTCGAGTAGTCGTCCGGATCGACCACGATGCCGCCCTTGCCGCCGCCGTAGGGGATGTCGACGACGGCGCACTTGTAGACCATCCAGCCTGAGAGGGCCTTGACTTCGTCGCGGGAGACCTGCGGGTGATAGCGGATGCCGCCTTTGTACGGGCCACGAGCGCCGTTGAACTGGGAGCGATAGGCGCGGAACACCTCGGTCGTGCCGTCGTCCAACTCGACTTCGAGGTTCGTTTCGAGGACGCGTTCAGGGCGTTTGAGTCGGTCCAGCGTACCGGGGTCGACGTCCAGATACGCGGCGGCGTCGTCGACCTGCTCCTGGAGACTCTCGAAGGGATTGACCTCCTCGGACATGCCGTGGATATGGGTCAGCGCGGTGAAAAGGATTCGGGGGACCGGCGGTCGGGCCACACGACAGATCCGACCGACGGCGTACGGTTCTGTCGGGGTTTGACGTGACCTGTCGACGGACGCCTCGCACTGATCGACCACGGCGTCGACCGTTGTAGCCCCAACGGCGTCGACCGTTGTAGCCCCAACGGCGTCGACCGCTGTTCACTCGCGAATCCCACCGGCACGCGCCCGCTCGAGCACGCGCTCGGCCTGGGCGATCAGGGGGGCGTCGATCATCTCGCCGTCGACGGAAAAGACACCTCGGTCCTCGGCCGCGGCCTCGTCTCGTGCCGCCACCACGCGTTCGGCCCACTCGACGCGCTCGGGGTCGGGGGTGAACGTCTCGTTTATCGGGCCGACCTGCGAGGGATGGATCGCGAGTTTGCCGTCGTAACCCAGTTCGAGCGCCAACTCCGTGTCGGCGCGCAGGCCCGCTTCGTCATCGAAGTCAGTGTGGAGGGTATCGATTGCGTCGACGCCTGCCGCCGCCGCCGCGAGGACGACGTGTTCGCGAGCGTGGATGATCTCCGTGCCCTCAGCCGTGCGGGTAGCGCCGAGGTCGGCGGCCAGGTCTTCGGCACCGAAAATGACGGCGTCGGTCGGACCGGCCGCGGCGATTGCTTCGGCGTGCAAGACGCCCGCCGCCGTCTCGACCAGCGCGAGTACCGGGCAGTCGGCGCCCGCTTCACTGGCCAGATCCGCGAGGTCGGTCACGTCGTCGCCGTCGCTCGCTTTCGGCAGGACGAGCGCGTCGGGATGGGCTGATGCCGGTCGCCCGTCGAACAGTGCGTCTAGATCCTCACTCGCACCCCGACCGGGTGGCTGGATCCGGACACAGACTTCGCAGTCGGCGTCGAGGTCGACGAGTACGTCACGAACGGCTTCGCGTGCTTCGGCTTTCCGCCCGGGGGCCACGGCGTCTTCCAGGTCGAAGACGACCACGTCGGCCCCCGTCGAGGGCGCCTTTCGCATGAGTTCGGGCCGGTCGCCGGGCGAGAACAGGACGCTCCGTCGTGCCATGGCCGGGTCTGGGTCGGCCAGGCGCTTGAACGTGCGGGACGAGGCTGCGTGGTCGCGCTCCTCAGTCTCCTCGGCTCATTCGGCTTCAGCGCAGCGGCGCAAGGATGGTGGCGATCGCTCCAGACGCTCCGCTGGCGCGTGCCACTGCCCCACCACCACGCCCACTACCACGCTTACCACCACGCCCGCCTGCAGGCACCGTGAAGCGCCGCTCCAGGGAGGGACGGATCTGCCGATAGGTCAGTGATTTTGTGGTTCCGGGTCGTTCGTCGTCCCGTGACTGGGTCGGACGGACCATCACCGTCGGAGTCGGAATCGCAAGCGGGGCCTGACACGCGACCGGACACAGGCGGTTCTGCAAGAACCCCGCAGGCTGATGAGACTGCCACTACCGCGGACGCGAGTTCCGGGCGGCCGGTAGCCGAGGGCTCGGTGGCCCCACCGAGGGTCTCAGGGGAGACGCTGGACGTCCTCTTGCACACGCACGAACAGTTACGGGAGGAGATTCGCGGCCACGGGAAGCGAAAGAGCAGGCGATTCGTCGCGACGTTCACCGTCACCGGCGTGGTGGTCGGATACGTGTTCGCCCGCGGCGGCGACAGTCGACTCCTGACCATCCTCCCGCTGGTCCTCGCGTTCCAGATGCTCTCGCACATCTCCTCGAGGACGTACGTGGCGGAGCTTTCAGGGGTGCTCGCCCGGATCGAGAAACAGATCGACTGCGCCGGGGTCGAGTACGAGTCCCATTACGGCATGCTCCCGACCGGTCGGCAACCGCTCTACGACGACGTCTCGCTCTCGACCAGGTTCGAGACGCCACCGGGCGCGAACGCGACTGTGACCGTCGGGCTCTGGGGACTCGCGACGATCAGCTATCTCGGCGTTGCAGTGGCCGGACTCGAGGCCGTCGTCCGGAGGGGAGTGGCGGACGTCCAGTTGGTCGCGGTGACCGGGTCCCCTAGCGCCGTCGAGGCCATGGTTCTCTGGGGCCTCGTCGTCGTCTATCTGCTGCTCGGTGCGGTCGTGGCGTTCGCGTTCGTCCAGTACCGCCAGGAGCGCCAGCGGGAGGCACTGTTGTTCGAGTCGGTCGCGGTGGCTGATTACGAGGGGGTCGCGACACGGATGGAGCAGGGATCTGACGCCAGCGGTGACGCCGCCGACGAGTCCGACTGAGAGTATCCGTCCCGGTGCCGACCCAATCGTTAACCCCTGCCCAGTCGACACCGGATCCATGCCCGGGCGCTACTACGAGGACTTCGAGGTCGGCGAAACGATCGCCCACGACAAGCGCCGTACGATTTCCGAGTCGGACAACCAGCGGTTCTGTGACCTGACGATGAATCAGCAGCCCTTGCACCTGGACGCCGAGTTCGCCAGTGACACGCAGTTCGGCGAGCGCCTCGTCAACGGTCTCTACACGATGAGTCTCGCCGTCGGCCTGTCGATTCCGGAGACGACGGACGGAACCATCGTCGCGAACCTCTCCTACGACGACGTCGAGCATCCGGCACCGGTGTTCCACGGTGATACCATCAGGGTCGAGTCGACGGTCACCGACAAACGGGAGACGAGCGGTGGCGAGCGCGGCGTCGTGACGATGCACGTCGAGACCTACCGCGTCGAGACAGAGAGTGAGACGTTGGTCTGTGCGTTCGACCGGACCGTGCTGGCCGAGAAACGACCGAGCGACGGGTAACTGTCGATCTGTGGAAGGGAGAGCCCCGTCGGGACGGATCCCAGGCGTTCCGACAGTGCCTCTGACGTGTCTCCCGCCGTTCAGGCCGTTGCGAGTACGACCGCGTTGACGAGGACGGTCATCGTCCACGGGAGCGCAAGCCCGAGGGCGATGGCCGTCCCGTGCCGTGGCGTGGCCGTCCGTAGACAGGCCGCCGCACTGAGGACGAGGAACTTCGCCGCCCCGAGTGCCGCGAACCCGAAGTCGTCGATGGCCCACCGCATCACCGGATTGCCTTCTGCGAGCCCCATTGTGAGTCCCAGCCACGTGGTGTAGACGTCCAGCGCGACGGACGCGACGACGACCAGCCAGAGTGCTCTCTCGACGGCTCGACTGTCGGCGACGCCGAACAGCCGTCCATCGCTCACCCACGATCTGTCCGCTCTCGTCAGTAGTGTTCCGCGCATCGTACCCACCGCACGCTACCCCCCACCCAGAGGGGTAAGTCGTGCGTATGACATCTCATCACAAACTACTAAAAAAGGATCGCTTCCCACCGCACTGCTGAGACGATTCTGCCCCCACGAGCCACCGTCAGCCACGGGACCTTCTGGCTGGCAAGCCCACTTCTCGGGACTGGAAACGGGCGCGGTATCGGAATCGGAGGCGGGTGAGGTGCCAGCGCTGGAGAGTGGTGCGAGGTCACGCACTTCGAGGAATCGCTCAGACGGACGTGATCAGAATTGCATTGAGCGCGACGGCGACGAGCCAGGGAACGGCCAGTCCGGCCGGAGCGACGACGGCATACTCGGGCCAGATGGAGCGGAAGAACAGCGCGATCCCGACAGCAGCCGCTTTCGTGAACGCCAGTGCGACCACGCCGAACGTCTCGAGCGCGTGACGGACGAGGGGATTGCGCTCGACGAGACCGATCGAGAGCCCGTACGCGGTCAAGACGATGTCGAGGACGAGCGCCCAGCACACGAGCACCCAGAGCATCAGTTCCAGGTCGGACACAGACCCTGGAACGGTGCCGAGGGACCCGCCGAGGGCTGCATCGACGGCGTCCGGATCGGTCGAGTCGAGCGACATGTATGGGGTCTCGACGGGTTGGTCGGTCGCCGGGGGTACGTCGAACCGCCCACCCCGCCATGTGCCACAGCGTCCGACACGCCTATGAGTATTCGTCGCTTATCCGTCAGATCTGTCGGTACTCGCGAATTACCGGGGGTGGCCAGGCCGGACTCCGGCGAGGAACTCCCGTTCGCACCTGCCCGAGTGTTTACGTGCATCGAGTCCCACTGAGAGATATGGATTATGAGGTCGACGTGCGGAAATTGGAGCTTTTTAACGAGATGGCGAAAGAGGGAGCGACGACCGTATCCGACAGTCTCAACCAACTCTCGGGCCTCGATACCGAGATCGAGGTATCGAAGATCAACTTCCTCGACATGGAGGACGTCAAGACCCATCTGGGCGAGGACGACCAGGTCGGTATCTTCGTCGAACTGACCGAAGCGCCCTACGGCTACGTCCTCTTCCTGCTCGAACCTCGGGGGAGTAAACGCCTCGCACAGGGGATGGTCGGCGATATGGGCGGCGGCGAGCCGGCTGACGGGCTCTTTACCGACCTCGAACGCTCGGCCATGCAGGAGATCGGCAACATCATGACCAGCGGGTTCATCGACGGCTGGGCCAACGTCCTCGACACCACCATCGACATGTCCACGCCCTCGTTCATGTTCGGCCCGGCGAGCAACATCGTGGACGAGATGGGTGGCTGGCCCGACGAAGAGATCGCATTCGTCGTCGACTCCCACATCGTCGCGAAGGAGGCCGACGTGGAAGTCACCGTCTACACCTTCCCACAGCTGGCCGACCTGGTCCAGTTGATCCAGGGAATCGACGTCGCGACCGACGTCGAGAACGATACGACCGCCTCCGACGTGATCTGACAGCCCCTCTCGCCACCGACGTGATCTGACCGCCCCTCCCGCCCACGGCTCTCGATTGGCCGACCGACCCTTCGCTGCGTCTGACGATGCCCGAACGCCTACAGGCGTCGAAGGGATCCCTTTCGGCATGGACAAACAGACACTTCGCGAGTCCGTCTGGGACCACCTCCAGGACAGTGGTGAGGCCAGGTTCCCGTTTCCACCACACGGACGGATTCCGAACTTCGCGGGCGCGGACGATGCGGCCGACCGACTCGTCGACCTCCCGGAGTGGGCCGACGCCGACACGCTGAAAGCGAACCCGGACGCTCCCCAACTACCGGTCAGGCGCCGAGCACTCGCGGCCGGCAAGTCAGTGTACATGGCCGTGCCTCGACTAACCGACGAGCGCTGTTTCTACCGTCTCGATCCCGCCGAACTCGACGACCCCGACGCAGCAGCGACCGTCTCGGGCGTCGCCGATCACGCCGACCAGGTCGGCCCCGACGCCGTCGAACCTATCGACCTGGTCGTCGTCGGCAGCGTCGCCGTGTCGACGGAAGGCGCCCGCGTCGGCAAGGGGGAAGGCTACAGCGATCTGGAATTCGCCGTGCTCTCGGAACTGGGACTCGTCGACGAGGACACCACGGTGGTGACGACAGTCCACGAGTCCCAGGTCCGGGAAGCCATCGCGGTCGACGCTCACGACGTTCCGCTGGACGTCGTCATAACGCCCGAGCGGACCATTCGCACCGAGACCCAGTATCGACGGCCGGAGGGTATCGACTGGGCGGCACTCGACGACGAGCGAATCGAAGAGATTCCCGTCCTCGACAGGTTCGATCCGTACGTGAGCGAGTGACACGAGACACCGCGCTGACTCCGTTCCGGCGGGCCGGACAGCACGCTGACTCTGTTCCGGCGGGCCCGACACCGCGTTGACTCTGTTCCGGCGGGCCCGACATCACGCTGACTCCGCCCCGGCGGGCCCGACACTCTGGTCAATCTTCCAGTGCGGACCCGGCGCCAGGCGGCACGTCTTCGGGGCGCATCACGATGTTGCCCCGACCGACGTCGATCTTGACGATAGCGTCGTCGTCTTCCATCGCGGAGAGGACGCGACTGACCTTCGACTTCGACCACTCCGTCTCCTCGACGATGTCGGCCTGTCGAATCCGACCGTCGTGGTCGTCGAGGAGGCCGAACACGATTTCCTCGTCCGAGAGGAACTCCTGGGGAACTGGCTCATTGTCGCCGAGTGCGTCGGTTTCGGGCCCGGGCGGAGTCCCGACGGCGGCGTAACCGGTGCTCGAGGGCTCCGGCCGGTCCGATTCGACACTCGCTGTGGCGACGGCTGGTTCTGAGTCGGGGTCAGAGCGACTCCCGCGCAGTGCCGTTCGGGCCCGGGCGACCGGCGAGCGGCCGGTCCAGGCGAGGAATCCCACGATGGCCACGGCCGCCACAGCGACGCCGGTCAAACCGGCGAGGTACAGGGGCATTCGATCACTGGCTGCCTCGGTGACCTCCTGGGGGTCGCTGATGCCGTCGCCATCGCTGTCGGGGGCGTTCGGGTCGGTTTCGTACTCGTTGACCTCGGGGCCGTCTTCGAGGCCGTCGCCGTCGGTGTCGACGTTCGTGGGATTCGTCCCGTAGGTGTTGACCTCGGGGCCGTCTTGGAGGCCGTCACCGTCGGTGTCCACGCTGGTCGGATCCGTGTCGTATTCGTTGACCTCCGCGCCGTCTTCGAGGCCGTCGCCGTCGGTGTCTATCTGATTGGGGTCCGTGTCGTAGGTGTTGACTTCGAGGTTGTCGGTGAGTCCATCGCCGTCCGTGTCGGGTTCGAGCGGGTTGGTCTCGTACTCGTTGATCTCGGCGCCGTCGTCGAGGCCGTCGCCGTCGGAGTCCGGAGCGGTCGCGTTGGTCCCGTAGGTGTTTATCTCCAGTCCGTCTGTGACGCCGTCACCGTCTGTATCGGCCTTGTTCGGGTTCGTCCCGAGTTCGAGTTCGCGGGGGTCCGGGAGGCCGTCTTCGTCGGTGTCGACTTTCGTCGGGTCTGTCTGGTAGCGCTCGATTTCCTCGTGATCGGTCAGGTTGTCGCCGTCGGTGTCGACCTCGGTCGGCGACGTCTCGTAGGTATCGACTTCCGCGGCGTCTGGCAAGCCATCGTCGTCGGTGTCGTTCGAGCGGAGTGCGGTTCCGAGCGAGGACTCTCGCTCGTTGGTCAGGCCGTCACCGTCGAGGTCGCCGTCACGGCGGATGACCGTCGTCGGAATCGTTCGGCCGTCGAGCGAGCCAGTCTCGTTAGCTGCGCGCAGGTCGATATCCAGGGTCTGGGCTCCGGTCTGATTCGCCGGCCAGTTTCCGACCGCCACAGTTGCGGTGCGGTTCCCGTCCGCAGGTACAGAGACGTCGGTACACCCGAGGCCAGTGTCGGTATCGGTGATGGCGAGGCAAACGGTGGCCGCCTTGACCCCTTCGTCGCTCGCGACAGTGATGGCGAAGGTGTGCTCGGCAGTCTGCCAGAGCGCGAGGGTGTCTTCGAAGCTTCCCACGGCACCATCACCCCGGTAGGAGACGTCGGTGATCCGTGCGTCGGCAGTCGTTCCACCGACGGCAGTGTTCGTGTCAGGGGCGTCTCCGAGTCGGTCGGCCGGGTCGGTGACGGCGTTCGCTGTCGCAGTCGCGACTGTCGGCATCGCGAAGAGTGACGCGACACTTCCCACGACGAGAAGCGTCGCGAACAGCCAGACGTAGAGATTCCGTTGCATGTGGGTGGGTGACGGCCCGTCGGCCCGCGATGTCGAGTACTCGACTCGTTCGGGCACGTGATCGGGCCGCAGAGTGGGCAGTATTCGATTCCAGGTGTTAGGAACCTTACGACACCGTCTGACGGGTATGAGGTCCTTTCCGACGGCAAATCGGCTCCTACTACTGTCCGCCTGGGGTCCACGATCGGTAGGAGTCGGTTACACGTCCGATCCGTCGTCCGTGGACTGGTGACTCCGGTGGGTATCGGTGGTGGGGTTCACCCATGGCTCGCTGATCGAGACTTGCATGTCCTCGGCAAGCCGGACGCGACCCCGTTCGGGAACGTACTCGAGCACGCCGAATTCGTCGAGTTTCTCGAGGTGTTCGGGACCGATCTGGTCGTGTACGCGTGCGATGACGTCGTCGTCAGCCGGATCCGGATCCGGATGGCCACGACGCCAGCCGACGATGTCGGAGACGACCGCCGCGACCGCCGCACTCCCGCCGCGTCGCTGGAGGGAATACAGGATCGCACAACGTTCCCAGTCCGAGAGGACGTCGTGCATCGTTTCGATGTCGGTCGTCGTGGTTGGAAGGCTGGTACGTGCGGATTTCCGTGAAATTCCGATGTCTGACATGTATTTGTTACCGGGAGCGGTGGGTACCCCCGGCCGCGCCGGCGGATCGTGCCCCCGTCGAGGTGTCGAGGCGAGACCGTCAATAAACCGTCACCTCGTTCTCGGCGTTGCCTGCGTTCGGCCGACGAAACAGTGATTTTCGGCATCTCTTACCGAGTGAGATTGGGCGAGGCGACCGCCGCTGTGGCGGCTTCGTCACTCGGAGCCCAACGGCGTGCAACGCTCGCAACGATGGCTCGAAACAGTCGAAACGGTCAGTTTACGATCACTCGACGAGCGCGGCGAGGAGGTCGGCGGCCAGGGCTTTCTCCAGCGGGTCGTTCGCGTTCCCGCAGTGGGGCGACTGGACGCACGCGGGACAGCCAGATTCACAGGGGCAATCGCGGAGCATGCCGAGAGTCCGTTCCATGAGGTCGACGATGGTCTCGTACGCGCGACTCGTCAGACCGACCCCGCCCGGGTAGCCGTCATAGATGAAGATGGTCGCGCAGTCGGTGTGGGGATGGTTGGGCGTCGAAAGCCCGCCGATGTCTCGCCGGTCACAGAGAAACGAGAGCGGGAACAGTGAGATCATCCCGTGCTCTGCGGCGTGAATGGCCCCGGGGAATGCCTCCTGTCCCTCGCCCGCCCTGTGGATGTCCGATTCGACGTCGCCGGGAATCGTGAAGTAGACGGCCTCGGTATCGAGCGTCGTCTCGGGGAGGTCGAGCATCTCGCGACCGATGGGCTCACCGCTCTGGCGGTCGCGGCGCTCGTAGCCGGTGATCTGCTTGCGCATGCTCACGTCCGCAAAGCGGACGGTCACGTCCTCCCTGGTGGGCAGGGCCTGTTCCCGGTGGTCGTCCTCGACGGTGATGGTCTTCTCGTGGAGCACCTGCGTGTAGTAGTTCGGGCGCACGGGCGCGAGATTCGCGATGTCGTTTTGCAGATCCAGGTCGACGACCTCGAAATCCTGGCCCTGGTGGTGGTAGATCGCACCCGGATGCGCGTCACGCAGTGCGTCCGCAAAGGAGAGCGTCGCGATGGCGTTCCCATTACGTCGGTCGCGGAGTTTGACCTCGCGGTCGCCGATGGTCCGCAGACTCATCTCGTGCTGGGGGCTGCCATCGCCGTCGTAGAGCCAGCGCAGGCCCGCGTCGGTCGTCCGGCGGTCCAGGCGGCCCGAGTCGGTCAGGTCGCCGACGATATCGGGAAATCGCTCGCCGAAGTGGCGGTCGTCGTCTGGCTTGAGCCACGTCTCGCGAGCGGCCGCGCAGACGTGGTCGGGGAGGAGGTGTTCGTTCGCGGGATTCGAGATTGCCTCCTCGGGATCGTTGTCGAAGAAATCCCGCGGGTGGGCCATCAGGTACTGGTCTAGCTGGTCCTCCCCGGCGACCATCGTCACGAGAGATGGATCGGTGCCCCGTCCTGCTCGCCCGCCCTGCTGGAACGCCGCCATCCGCGTGCCGGGGTAGCCGTCGAGCAGGACCACGTCCAGGCCGCCGATGGCCACGCCGAGTTCCAGCGCGTTAGTGCTCCAGACCCCGCGGACCTCGCCGGAGTCGAGCCCGTCCTCTATCTCGCCGCGGCGCTCGTCCGTGAGCGCGGCCTGGTAGGCGTGCACGTTCCGTGCGGCCTCGTGTTCGCCCCGGTCGCGCAGGTCGCTCGCGCTGTCGGTCGCGTAGCGTTCTGCGGTCTGGCGTGACCTGGTGAACGCGACCGTCTGGTATCCCCGGGTTACCAGGTCGACGAACAGTCGCTTGGTCTCGACGTGACTCGACCGCCGCCGCCCGCTCCCGAACCCCTCGCCGCCCTCGTACTCCGGCGGATTCCAGAACAGCCAGTGGGTCGGCCCGGTGGCGCTCGTGTCCTCGTCGACGAGTTCGAACGTCTCGGGGGCCTGGCCGGTCACCGTCGACGCGTGGTCGACCGGATTCCCGATGGTCGCCGAGCAACACACCCAGTCCGGGTCGGCGTCGAAGCGCTCGCAGATCCGCTGGAGCCGCCGGAACACGAGCGAGACGTGACTGCCGAACACGCCCCGGTACTCGTGGACCTCGTCGATGACCACGGTCTCCAGGCGCTCGAAGAACCAGTCCCACAGGCGGTGGGCGTGGGGCATGATCCCGTAGTGGAGCATGTCGGGTGTGGTGAGGAGGACGGTCGGCTGTCGGTCGCGGATGGCTTCCTTCTCACTGCGGTCTTGTCTGCCGGTGTACTGCGCGACGGAGACGCCCGAACCGAATCCCAGCCCGTGGGCTAGATCCGAGAGCGTCTCCTCCTGGTCGTTGATGAGCGCGACCTGTGGGGCGATGTAGAGCGTCGTCGCTCGCTCGTCCAGCGCTCGCTCGAACGCCGGGACGGTGTACGCGATGGACTTGCCGCTGGCCGTCGGCGTCGCGAGAACGACGTTGTCGCCGTCCCGGACGGCGGAGACGCCCTTCGCCTGGTGGTCGTAGAGTCGGTCGACGCCGTCCGATTCGAGCGCGCTCGCCAGGCGGGTGTCCAGATCCACGTCGGCGAACGTGGCCTCCCGGCCGGGCGTGGCCCGCCGTTCCGTGATCTGGCCCTCGTAGTACGGGCGACTCTGTAACCAGCGAATCGTCTCGTCCACGTCTACCCGTGTCTTGTGCAGGGAGGTGAAAGCGGTTGCGCCTCACCCGTTCGCGGTGACACGTTTCCGGAGGTTGTTTGTTCGTCCGTGGAACGTGGCGGATGGTTCCGTCGGGGCAGGATTTAGGGCCGCTCGCGTCGGAGTCGTGTCCATGGGCTATCACGTCATCGACCCAGACGACCTGGACCCGGAACCGGACCGCCCCTCGGTGATGCGCTACGTCAGCGAAGCCGCCGAGATGGAGAACCTCGGCTTGCGGACCTATACTGTCGAGCCAGGCGAAGAGATACCGCTCTCGGGCATGCACTATCACGACACCCAGGAGGAGGTCTTCTACGTGATCTCGGGTGTCTTGTCGGTCGAGACGCCCGATGAGGTGTATGCTGTCGAGACTGGCGAGTTCTTCGTCGCCGAACCGGAGAGTCCCCACCGCGCGCACGTTCAGGCGGAGGCAGCGGAATCGGCTCGGGTGATCGGTATCGGCGCGCCACCCGTGAGTGACGGTCACTCCTACGACGGATAGGGTTGGTCTGATTCCGCGTTCGTGAATGGTGGTGTTCGTTCCGAGTTGCCGTCTGGCCACTCGCGATGAGTTCCCGCGGGTGAGAGCAAACGACGAAAGCCCTCGGCCCGCCCGGTCTAAGTCGGTTTCACTGCAGCCGACAGCAAGTGTCGAAAGCCCTCGGCCCGATCGGTCTGAGTCGGTTTCACTGCAGCCGACAGCAAGTGTCGAAAGCCCTCGGCCCGATCGGTCTGAGTCGTAGTTACCGCAGAGAACAGCAGGCGATGAAAGCCCTCGGCCCGCTCGCGGCCGCTACGGAGGATATCATCGTTCCCTCCGGTCACTCGATAGTGCCTCCGTAGCGACTTCGCTCACTACGTTCGCCGCCACCGGGCCTCGCCCTTTCAGTCCGCCAGGGGTTACAGTGCCCTCCGCGCCGCGACAGCACCGCAGACGGCCACAACCCTCCCCAGCCGATTCGCTCGCTCCCGCTGGTCGCTCACTCATCCCTCGCACGATTCCGTCGCGCGCATGAAAGCGCGCGACAGCGCGCGCCACTCTTGATTCTTGGTGGGCAGAAATATAGCGGTCAGTCGGGCAGTTCGTCGGTGACGTCCCGGAGGAGGCCGTCGAGGATTTCGGGGGTGGTGGGGTGATAGGCCCGGTCCGGGACGGCGCGGGCGTCCAGCCCCATCTCGACGACGACTTGCATGGTCTTGGCCATCACGTCGGCGTGGTAGTGCAGGCCCTGCCAGCCGAGCACCCGCCCGCTCTCGCGGTCGGCGACGAGTTTGGCCACGCCCTCGGGGGTGTCCTTGGCCTTGAAGACGCCGTCGTCGCTCGCCTGCCGTCTGGCGACTGCGACGTCGTGGCCGGCGTCGCGGGCTTCGGCTTCGGTCATGCCGACGCGGGCGTAGGGATAGACGCCGAGTCCAGAGAAGATGACGTGGTGGGTGATGTTGTCGTACTCGCGGGGCGTCGCGCCGCGGTGGTGACAGCGGATGTTCTCGGCGGCGGTGAACCCCTGCTCTTTGGCGACGTGGAGAATCGGTTCCTTGCCGTTGGCGTCGCCGACCACGAACACGTGGTCGTCGTCGATGGTCTGCATGGTGTCGCGAACCCATCCGGGGCCGGGTTCCAGACTTGTGTTTTTCAGCCCGAGGCGGTCGAGGCTGGGTTTCCGGCCGGTGAACAGGAACAACTCCTCGGCCTCGATGGCTTCCTCGTCGCCGTTTTCGTGTTCGATGAACAGGCGGACGCCCCCGTCGTCGGTGGGTTCGACGCGCTGCTCGTAGCAATTGGTCGGGATCCGAACGTCGAATGAATCGCGGTAGATGTCGAGGACGATGTCGCCGAACGCGGGGTCGGCCTCGTCGATGGGGCGGTCGTCGTGTTCGATGGCGACGACGTCGGTGTCGCCGACCTCACTGAGATATGGGACCATCTCCAGGCCGATGTAGCCCAGGCCCATGACGATGGCCGAGTCGGGGAGTTCGGTCGCGTCCAGAATGTCGGCGCTCGTCCGGTACGTCACGTCCGAGATGCCGGGGAGGTCGGGGACGTTGACCGAGGATCCGGTCGCGATGACGACGTAGTCGCCCTCGATGGTTTCGCCGCCGGCGTGGACCGTACGGTTGTCCTCGAAGCGGGCGGTGTCGTGGATGAAGCGGACGTTCTCGCGCTCGGCGAGGTCGTGAATGGAGTCGCGGCGGTGGCCCGCCCAGCCGAGGGTGTGGTCGTCCTTGCGTTCGATAGTGCGCTCCAGGTCGACGTCGGGGAGGTCCCCGACGAGGCGGTCGTCGTGGCGGGCCTGGAAGCGGTGGGCTCCGGCGGAGAGGACCTCTTTGGAGGGCATACAGCCGCGGAGGATGCAGAGACCGCCACCGGGGTCGCCGTCGTCGATGAGTGTCAACTCGACGTCCGGTTCGTCCGCGAGTTCGCCGGCGACGGCGGCGCCGGCACTGCCGTACGCGCCGATGACGATGACGTGAACCATACCCCTGCTTTGGCAGACCTATCGTAAAGGGTTCAGGGGGTGTGCGCGACCAGCGGACGACCGCCGGAGCGGTCGCCGTGGCAGGGTTGCCGACTCAGTCTTCTGGGGCCAGTCGGGGTGCGGGACCGTCGCTCCGCCGGGCTTTGAGCCACCTGGCCGGTCGCGACCGGTTCACGACGCGGTCCCAGACGACCAGCGTCGACGGGAGGACGACGATCGACGCGAGATAGGCGTAGATGACCGACAGCGCTGTCAGCAGGCCGAACACGCCGATGGCCGGGTTGAGTGCGAAGACGAGCATTCCCATGCCCGCGATGGTGGTGAGCATGCTGCCGGTGAGTGCGCCGCCGGTGCCGCGAACGGCGCGGTCGAGCGCCGTCTCCATGTCGACGCGGTGGAACTCGTCGGCGAAGCGGTGTGTGACGTGGACCGAGTAATCGATCCCGAGTCCGATCGTCAGCGAGAGGATCACCCCGTTGATCGCGTTGAAGTCAATGTTCAGGTAGCGCATCGAGGCGACGACGAACGTCACTGTCAGTGCGATCGGGACGACGTTCGCGACGCCGAGCGAGGGGCGTCCCTCGAGGACCGCGTAGACGAGGATCAGGAACACCGAGGCGCCCACGAGCGTGATGAGCAGGCTCGCCACCACCGTGTCGAGGATGAGGCCCGATGCCTCCTCGAAGATGACGGCGTTGCCAGTCGGCGTCGCGTCGAGGGGCGTCTCGCTGGCGACCGTCTCGGCGTCGGCGGTGACCTCTCGATTGGTCGCGTCGGGGTCGACCGTATAGGTCACGAGCGTGCTCCGCCGGTCTTCGGCGAGGACGCCACCGACCCCGCTCGCGGGGTGGGATTCGAGGTACTCGTACACCTCACCGAGGTTCTGTTCGGGAATGCCGTCGGCGTCCGGGTCGTTCCGCGCGACCAGTTGCCTGAATTCCGGGTCGCGGTCAGCGTAGGACTGGATCACGGTCACGACCGATTGGCTCGCCGCGTAGCGGCCGTCTCGGTCGAACGTCGGTGGCGGGTCGCGGCCGATCCGGTGGACCCTGTCGAGTGCAGTATCCCGGCCCATGCGGGTCTCGACGAACAGTAACACCTGACTGCTCGGCTCGAACGTCTCGTCGATGTAGTTCGTCTTCTCCACGTAGTCGTACTCGGGTGGCGCGAGTGGGCCCGGGAGGTTGCGCTGCCACTCGGGTAATTCGTCGTACTCGGGCGGGAGGAAGTCGTCCTCGCTGAAGCCAGTGCCGACGCCGGTGGCGTAGACGCCCGCCACGCCGCTCCCGAGAAGGACCACGAGCATGAACACGACTGGCGCCCGTCGGGCGATGACGACGCCAGCGTTGAGCACGCGGCCGAGCACCGACCCTTCCGAGCCCAGGGGCCGCTCACTGATGGTCGGGATCGGATAGCGCGTCCGGAGTCGGTCGGTCTTGACCTTCGCCGCAGGGAGGAACACCCCGAAGATGAGGAAGGTAAAGCAGATGCCGATGGCGGCGACGACGCCGAAGTCGCGGATCGGTGCGAGCGCGCTGGTCAGGTTCGAGAGGAACCCGATCACGGTCGTCCCCATGACGATGAAGAACGCGACGAGCAACTGGTCGGTGGTCACGCGCATCGCGGTACCGACCGGCTGATCGCGTTCGCGTTCTTCACGGTAGCGGTTGACCGCGTGGATGCCGAAGTCGATGCCGACGGCGATGAGCAAGGGTGGCACCGCGACGAGCAGCGGGTTGAAGGCGATGTCGGCCAGGCCGAGGAAGCCGAAGGTCCAGAGGAGCGTCATCAGGATGGCGGTGACGCCCAGCAGCAGGTCGATCAGGTCCCGATAGGCGATGATCAGGAAGAAGACGATGAGAATGAACGCCGCCGGGAGGACGAGTGCGAGCGAGGATCCGATCGTGTTCGGTGCGCTGCCGACGGTCTCGATGTTCCCGCCGACGCCAGCGAGGACGCGCTCGACGCGTTCCTCGCGAGCGTCAACGTCGCGGTCGTGCGTCACGGTCGCCTGTGCCGCCTTCGCAGCGGCACTCTGGCGGTCGAAGTCGTCGCTCAGTTGCGAGGTGAACCCGGGCGAGTCGGCCGCTCGACGGACGGCCTGGTCGATTTCGGTCGGCGTGGCCGACTCGACGGCGTCGATCTGGGCCTCGACGCTCCCCGCCTGAGGATCGAGTTGGCGAGCGACGGTTCGGGCGGGACTGGAGACGCTCGAAACGCGCAACCCCTCGTGGTCTTGCAACCGCTCCTGGGACCTGAGCATTCTCAAGAGGCTCGGTTTCGAGAGGACGTTCTGTTCGCGCTGGAGGAGACGCGTGCTGGTCGAGCTATCGCCGAAACTCGGGCCGAACTCGCGCTGGATGTCCTCGAAGGCCTCGAACGATTCCAGGTCTTCGACGAACTGGTTGCTGCCCGACTCCGTCTCGACGTTCCCCAGGCCCAGGAGGAAGACCCCGGTCAGGAGGAGGAAGGCGAGGCTAATCCGCCCGGGATGGGTCGAAATCGCCGCGCCGATTTCGTCCGTTATCGACTCGAAGACCATCCGGTCACCTGCCGTACCGCATGTAGCCACCGCCAGCGAGGACGATGACGACGACGGCAATGGCGATGACCGACAGCGGGAGCCCGTCGCCCCCGTCGTCTTCGGGTTCGGTCACGTCGACTGCGATCTTGTAGCCGCTGGAGAGCTTCGTGTCACCCTCGTCGTCGTCGTACTCGAAGTCCATTTCGACGGGGTAGGTCTTGGTCAGCGCACCGCCACCGGCGCTCACTTCGAAGGTGAACGTCTCCGAGTCTCCGGGGCCGATTTCGCTGGCGAACGCCTCACCGTCGTCGATGTTGATGGGGTCGTCGGCGAACAGGGCAGCCGAAACGTCCTGAACTGGCGCTTCACCGTTGTTCGTGACCGTGACTTCGATGACTCGCCCGGAGCCACGCTCGATGGTCGCGTCGGAGACGGAGACGTCGAACCGGTCTCGCTGGCCGCGAACGCGCTGTCGGACGTCGAAGCTCTCGGCCTGCCGTCGTTCGTCGTCGTCGTTTCGGTAGGAGGGCCGGAGCGTGAACTGCTTGGGACCGGATTCGGCCGCTTCGCTGATCTCCACGTCGAAGGAGAACTCCTTGGACTGGTTGACGAAGAGCGTCCCCAGCGAGTACTCGCGTTCCAGCGGCGAGACGTTCTGGCTCGTGGATTCGAACGTGAGCACGACGCTTTCCGCTCGCGCGTCACCGACGTTGGTAATCGTGCCCGAGAGCGTGCCGTCCTCGCCGACGCGGAGCGAGGAGGTGACGTTACTGGCGGCGAACTCGTACTCGACCTCCGGGTCGGGTTCGACGCCGAACTGGAGCGTCGAGGACTGGCCGGGGTCACCCTCACCGTCCTCGTAGTCGACCGAGGCTTGCAACGAGTAGCTACGCGGTTCGGCGTTCGGAGTGGCCGTCGCTTCGACGGTGATCGCTCGGGTTTCGTTCGCCTCCCAGGTGCCGATGTACTGGCTCGCGCTCGCGGACCCGCTGAACACCAGGGCACCGCTGCCGGAGGTAATCGTCACCGAGGCGTCGCGGACGTCGATCGGACCGTCGTTTCGAACGGTGATGGTGACTGGGCCGTCGTCGTCGACGGCGAGGTCGCTCTCCGAGTCCACGACGGTGAAGGTCTGTTCGCGGGCCGGCGTGACGCCGAGCGACAGCGAGGAGGACTGCATCGGCGTACTGTCCTCGTCCTCGTAGTTCACCGTCGCGCTGAATGCGTAGCGTTGCCGACTCGCCGACCCGGCGGCGGTGACGCGGTAGGAGACCGTCCGCTTCTCACCGGGGCCCCACTCGCCGCCGACGTAGCGACTGGACGAGGCGGCCGCACCGAATGTGAGATCCGCACTCTGGGAGGTGAGTGCGACCGACGCGTTGTTGGCGGCCGCTGTCCCGGTGTTTTTCATCGTCACGTCGACGGTCCCCGTCGACCCGATGCGGGCGGTGGACTCGACGTCCGTGACGCGGAACTGCGCGGCTTCTTCGATGGTCACGTCGACGGTGAAGTTCCGCTGCTCGCTCGTTTTGTTGTACTCGCTGGTTCGCGGGTCGATCGACTGGGTGTAGTTGTAGCTGACGTTGATCGGGAGTTCGTAGGTGCCCGGTTCCGCGTCCCGGTCGACGTCGATGCGGAACTGGACCGGTGCGGACGACCCGTCCGGTAGCTGTGCGATCGCGCGTTCGTTCGTCTTGACCGTCAGCGGCACGTCGTGGTCGTCGCCGACGCTGACGCGAACTGCCCGCGCGTTGGTCACCTGTCGTTCCAATTGCGGATTCGACAGCGACCCGTTCGTGACGTTGCCGTCGTTGAGCAGGACGACCTGGAGGGAGGTCTGCTCGCCGGGTCTGAACTCCGTGTCCGGCACCGACACGTCGATGCCGGGGTGTCCGGTAATCTCGTGGTCGTTCACCGCACCAGCGGCGATGGTCGGTGAGACGACGAGCAATGCGACTACCGCAACGAGAACCGCCTGTGGCCGTTGCATGCGTATGATCACGTTCTTCACCCACCGTGCCGCGGGGACCAGGGGCGGCGCACCAGGTGTTGTCGGAGACGTTCCAACTGGAACCACCTGAATCATTGTAAACGGTAGAAAACGAATCCTACGTTTACTCCTGTTGGCCGCGGTGTTATTCCAACAGGCATCCCGTATAAGATTCGGGCATTGGTAACATTTAACAAGGTCTAGGGCGTAGCTACCGCTAGCGGAGAACCGACAGACAGCGACGGAACGTAGACATCAACAATGGCAACTAACGAAACCCGCTCCGAGACGAGCCGCTACGACGAACTCGAGATCGCAAACGGGGACGTCGTTATTTACGACGTCGACAATCACCGGGCGTGGATCCAGTCGGACGAGACAGTAGGCAGTGACGAGATGGCCTGAGCGGCCAGCGGAGCGGGACCGTCCCTGCGGACTCAGTCCGGAGCGAGTCCCGTCGGGTCCTGCAGCGCTGACGGCCGACTATCCCTGTCTCGGCCGAATACCGGTTTTCCAGGCGAGGAGTACTCAGCGACAGCGTTCGTCCGTGAGTGGCCTGCGCAGCGACTCTCCCGACCTCTGACCGGGCTTGGGCATCGTGCCAGTCGTATCGCTGCCTGCGGAGGGGCGACTAAGAACTCCCCGCACCCGACTTTGCAGGACGATCCTACCGAGCAACGGCATTGAGCGCCCCGGGGTCGACGCGTCTACTCTTCGGTGTCGGACTGGGACGAGTCGTCACTACCGATCTCTGCCTGGAGTGTCGCGATTTCGGATTCGAGTTCGCGGATGCGTTCCTCGTAGTCGTCGTCGTTTCTGAGCCAGAGGTATCCGACCACGGCGATCAGCGCCAGTGGAATCCCGAACAGCAGCATCGCGATCATCCCGATGACGAGCAGTTCCACCCCACCCGGAATGCCCATCTGGAGGGGCGCGACGACGGGGTGACCGACGCCGGTTGTGGACGGTAGAGCCGCGATCAGAGACTGGAGGACCATGTCCATCTTTACGACGGAGAGTGCGAAAACCCTTGTGTCGGGACCCTGAGGGCTGCCTCGGGGGTCGCCGCCGGACCCACCGTCAGAAGTCGCTGATCGAGGTCTGGAGCCCGGCGACCAGGTTGGACTTTCGGCGGAGGTGGCCCACTCCGATCGGTAGCTGGGTCAGAATGCCCTGGAGCGCTCCGTGGAAGCTCTCTGCGACGCCGTATTCCCCGTCGAAGGCGTGTCGAACGCCTTCCCGGACTTGCCACACGCCGACGGGTGCCCAATACTCGTCTGTCACTTCTCGCAATACGAGGGCCTTGGCCTGCCTGTCGCGCTCGTGGAGGTGTTCGAGGACGCCGAGCCGAGACGCGTAGTACGCACCGGCGGTCTCCTCGACGTAGCCGGTCCGGCCCTCCCAGCCCTCGTGGGCGCTCCCGAGGTAGTAGTCGTTCGCGCTCGGATTCCAGACGCTCTCCGGGGCTTTCATCTCGACGAGTTCGTACTCCCACTGGCCGGGCGCGAGGATCACCCAGTAGCGATTGCCCATGTACTCGTTCGTCCACACGGAGACGTCGTCGACGGTGTCGCTGTGCTGAAGGCCGCCGCGCAGATACTGCCCGACGGTGTCGTCCACGGCGGTGATCGACCACCGCGTGGGGACGAGTCGGCGATTGTGGCCCTGTCCGAGCGCACCCGCCGAGAGGATGGTGTTGATGTCGTAGACGTCGAAGCCGCGACGGTAGAGGTAGGTCATCGCCCCCTCTGCCGCCCAGTCGTCGTCCTCCAGTGTTTTTTCGACCGGTCGCGGGACGTGTGGATTTTCGGCCAGATCTGCATTCTTCGCCCGTGCGCGAGGGCCTGTCGGCGTCGAGACGTCGTCGAGGGTGAGGTCGATGTCGGGCGTCCCGTCCAGGCCGACCTCGACGTCGACGGGGTGGTCGGCGATGGCGACTTCGCGTTGCGTGCCGACGAAGCCGTCCCAGACGTCGTTGACGTCGACCTTCGCCGAGCGCGTCGAGTTGAGCATCCCGGTCCGGCGCTGGAGCACGTCGTCGATCTGATAGCCCTGCTGGTACCAGTCGCCGCTGGTGGCGAAGTCCGCCGCGTCGCTGTCACCGGCCATCGGCGAGAGGACGCCGGTTGAGACGTCGGGATAGCCCGACCGGCCGACGAACACCTCCGGGGCGGTGGAGCCGAACATCGCGTCGCCCTGGACGGCCTGCTGGAACTCTCGTTCGACGTCGTCCAGGTACTCGGTGATCTCGTAGGACTTCTCCTCGGCCAGCCGTCGCTTCTCGGCGGCCTCGTCGCGCTGGAAGTCCTCGATGAAATCGTCGAGACGCTTGCCCGGCATTCGCACGACCGTACTCCCCCCAGCGGCTTGAATCAGTCGATGGGGGAACTCGTTGGTCCTGTCGTGCTGGACTCGAGAAGCCGTCGTGCCTCAATCGTCGGCGCCGGCATCGGCCAGCGCGCGGTCGGCCACGTCCCCCGGTTCGATCCCGTGGCGGGCCAGGCGAGCCTCGATGGAGGGATGGACGGCGGTGAGCCGTTCCAGGTGGGTGCGACGGGTCCCGAAGGGAGCACCGCCGGCGACGGCGTCGTCTTCGGCACCCACAGATCCGACGGCGTAGAGACCCGAACAGAAGTCTTCTGGACTCGTGAGTGCGACCGCTACGTCGTCGGCGTGACACTCTTCTAGCCGGCTAGCGCGCGCCGCGAGCGCCCGCATGAGACCGACGATGCCGACACTCGCCAGGGCGTAGAAGCCCGCGTTGATCGTGTTCGACCGTGCCACGCCGGTGACGAGGAAGAGTCCGCCGGCCGGCATGGCGATCTGTGCCGGGAGGTGCCGGAGCACGACGACCCAGAACGCCGTCAGGCCGACGACGTGGGTGACGGATTCGCGCACGGGGACCTGCCAGAGGTGGCCGAGCGTGAGATGTCCGAGTTCGTGAGCGAGGACCGCTCTCAGCGACGCGTCGTCGAGCCCCTCGGCGAGCGTGGCCGAGACGATGAGGACCGAACGGGTTCCGTCACCGATCACGTTCACGCCGCCGGGACTCTCCGGGTCCACCACCACGTCGGGTGGGTCGTTACCGAGGTCGCTCGCGACAGCGGCCGTGATCCGCTCCAGTCGCGGCGGCGGGTCGTCGGCCCACTCAACACCGCGGAAGAGTCCGTCCGGGACGACGGTGCTGACCGCGTATTCGAGTCCGAACCCGGCGAGTGCGACGGCGACGACGGCCGCGAGGGGCATACTCGTCGCGTAACAGGCCAGCAGTGCGGCGACGAGGGCGAGGAGAAAGACCCCGTCGATCAGTCGGTAGGCCGTCGGGAGTCCGACGGCTTCCTCGAGGCGGTGCGTGAGCGACACGGGAGACGACCCCACGTTCGTGACGCCTCGATAAAAGCTGTCGGCCGAGCAGTCGCTGGGACGGCCGGTGCCGTCTCCCAAAATCGGTGCGATGGAGCGCCCCTGGCCTCAGTGAATCCCCATCGCTTCGATCTGTTCCTGGTACCGATTTCGAATGGTGACCTCAGTCACTTGAGCCACGTCTGCGACCTCACGCTGGGTCTTCTTCTCGTTACAGAGCAACGAGGCGGCGTAGATGGCCGCCGCGGCGAAGCCCGTGGGCGACTTGCCGGAGAGGAGGCCCTGTTCGGCGGTTTCGTCGATTATCTGCGTGGCTTTGGTCTGGACGTCCTCGGGCAGGCCGAGTTCCGAACAGAATCGGGGGACGTACTGTTTGGGATCGACTGGTTCCATCTCCAGGCCCAGTTCCTGGGAGATGTACCGGTAGGTTCGGCCGATCTCCTTGCGGTCGACCCGCGAGACGTCGGCGATCTCCTCGAGACTCCGGGGGATCCCCTGTTTCCGGCAGGCGGCGTAGAGACAGGCGGTGGCGACCCCCTCGATGGACCGGCCGCGGATGAGGTCCTTGTCGAGGGCCCGCCGATACATGACGGATGCGATCTCTCGGACCGAGCGAGGGACCCCGAGCGCCGAGGACATGCGGTCGACTTCCGAGAGGGCGAACTGGAGATTGCGCTCTCCGGCGTCTTTCGTCCGGATGCGCTCTTGCCACTTCCGAAGTCTGTGCATCTGGCTCCGCTTTTCGGAGGATAAGGACCGTCCATAGGCGTCCTTGTCTTTCCAGTCGATAGTCGTGGTCAGCCCCTTGTCGTGCATCGTCCGCGTGGTTGGGGCGCCCACGCGGGATTTCTGCTCGCGTTCCTGGTGGTTGAACGCTCGCCACTCTGGCCCAGGGTCGATCGTCCCCTCTTCGACCACGAGACCGCACTCGTCACAGACCAACTCGCCGCGGTCGGCGCTCTGGATCAGTTCCTCTGACCCACACTCGGGACAGGCCTGGCGGGCCTGTTCGTCCCGTTCCTGTTCGGCCGTGCGCGTGCGCTCCCGCTGGCGGCTTGACCGTGTCATCGCAACTCTATGTTACACTGTCACACGGTTTAAACCCTTGGTTATAAATTTTGTGGCCACACGCCAATTTGCCGTATGTCTGAACAGTACCACGGACAGTGGAGGCACACAGTATCACGGACAGTGGGGCCGAACTGACTGGCGATCCAAATCCCTATGCACGGCGGGCGGCGACCACCGGACGATGCCGACAGTCGAGTGCGACGTCGACGCGGCCCGCGACCGACTCGAAGACGCGGGCGTCGAGATAGAGCCGGGAAACACAGACCACGAGCGCTGGCGCGCGTCCCGTGGTGACGCCACCGCTGTCGCGTACGACGACAAGGTCGTGATCCAGGGCGCGAACCCAGCCGATCTGGATGGGCTGATCCGAGAGAGCGGCGGTCGGGCGCACGTCTACTTCGACGGTGCCTGTCGCGGGAATCCCGGCCCCTCCGCAGTCGGGTGGGTCATCGTCAACGGAGACGGAATCGTCGCCGAAGGCGGCCACACTATCGGCCGCGCGACCAACAATCAGGCCGAGTACGAGGCCCTGATCGAAGGCGTGCGCGTCGCTCGCGACTATGGATTCGACGAGGTGGACATTCGCGGCGACTCGGAACTCATCGTCAAGCAGGTTCGGGGCGAGTGGAACACCAACGACCCCGACCTGCGTGAGTATCGCGTGACTGTTCGCGAACTCCTGATGGCCTTCGACCAGTGGTCACTGGAACACGTTCCGCGGGAGATAAACGACCGCGCCGACGAACTCGCCAACGAGGCGCTCGACAATGCGTGAGGAGCCAATCGACAATGCCTGACGAAACACCCGACGCGAGTGAGGCACCTGACGTACTCACTGACGAGGCGGGCGACCCCGACGACCTTCCGCCGGACGCGGTCGTCGAGGAGGCCGAACGACTGACCAGACTCGCGCGCGACGCCGTCGACGAGTCCGAAGCCGACGCCTATCGGACCGACCGTGCAGAGCGGTTGGCCCACCACGACTATACGGCGCGCGTCCGCGAGGACGATACTCGGGACGTGCTCGTCCTCCACCCAGAAGAGTGGGTCGAGGCCGGGGAAATTCAGACCGACCGGATCGAGGACATCGATCGGGGTATCGAAATCCCACTGTCCGGGCCAGGTGAGGGTGACGATTGGGCAGCGATCGACGAGTACAACCGTGCAATCGTGGCCGACGTCCGTGAGGCCTACGACGACGTGCACGCCGCGAACGTCGACGCACTGGCAGACTTCATGGGCAATCACTACGCGAAACCGATCCACGACGCGACGGCTGCGGAGCTACGCGAGTTTCTCGCAGAGTACTATCCACGGAACGCATGGCCGACTCCCGAGCAACGTGTGGTCGTCGAAAAATCGGTGGAGTTGGCCTTCGACGTCGCGGACGAACGGTGTCCGCTCGCCGAGTAACTTACTCCTGAACGGCGTCGACGATGTCGCGAAGGTCGCCGGCGCGGTCATCGCTCGTGACGAGCTTGGAGAACTCCCAGGACAGCTGGTCGAGTACCGTCTCGTAGCCGTCGTCGGTCAGAGCGTACTGGTTCGTCCGCTTGTCGAGTTCGCTCTTTTCGACCAGGCCCATCTCGACGAGGTCGTCGAGGTTGGGGTAGAGTCGACCGTGGTTGACTTCGTCGTCGTAGTACTCCTCGAGCTCACGTTTGATAGCCAGGCCGTAGCGGGGCTCTTCACCGAGGATCACGAGGATGTTCTGTTGGAAAGCGGTCAGCTCGCGTGCGATTCCGGGTGTGTCAGTTACCGATTGTGCCTCTGACATGGTTAGTCGAATGTCATCTGGCTATTTAACACTTGTTAACTTTCTTCCGTTATGCGCCGGATTTATAGGCCCTTACCCCCGATTCTCCGGGTAATAACATAAGGTAATATTCGAATGCTGTCGAGCGATTGGCTGGGGTGGTACTGGACCCAGCCGTCTCTTCGGCGTCCCGAGCCCAGGTCGAAAGGTCTTTTGGGCCACCCAGCGGACTCGCGGGTGATGTCCAACCTCTGGGAAGACCTCGAGACGGGACCGAACCCGCCCGAGGAGATATACGCCGTCGTTGAGTGCCTGAAAGGCGAACGGAACAAGTACGAGTACGACAAGGATATCCCCGGCGTCGTTCTCGACCGCGTGCTGCACTCGAACGTTCACTATCCCTCCGACTACGGCTTCATTCCGCAGTCCTATTACGACGACGAGGACCCCTTCGACGTGCTCGTCCTCGTCGAAGACCAGACGTTCCCCGGCTGTGTCATCGAGGCCCG